>Ga0257114_1000724_pt1 | contig 25056 bp, 25 predicted proteins | sample SI112_10mmetaG_FD_190149 | JGI IMG/M metagenome (GOLD analysis project Ga0257114, IMG submission 190149) | Marine microbial communities from Saanich Inlet, British Columbia, Canada - SI112_10m | ecosystem: Environmental > Aquatic > Marine > Inlet | place: Canada: British Columbia | collected...
AGGTGATGGTGAAATATTTCTTATCGATATTTCTGAAGGTAAGGAACGATTAGGAGGTTCATCTTTACATCAAGTACATAATATAATTGACAACGATGTCCCAAGGATAGATAAATCGGAAAATATCCCTTTATTTTTTAACTTAGTCCAAAATCTTGTGAAATCTAAAATTATCTCTGCGTATCATGATAAATCAGACGGGGGTTTATTTACGACATTAAGTGAAATGGCATTTTCAGGAAATATATCACTTGATATTTTCAATAGCCTAGAGAGATACTTCGATATACAGCATATGATTAAATTTTTCTTTAATGAAGAGTTAGGCGCAGTGATTGAAGTACCTAAAAGAAATATTAAGGACTTTAATACTTTAGTTCAAAAAAATAAAGCTGATAAATTTATAGTTCCACTAGGAAAGTCAATAAAATCATCTAATCCGGAAATACTAATCAGGTCTTATGAGGATATATCCTTTACTCTATCAGTATTAAGGAAATATTGGAGCAAACTAGCATACAATATTCAAAAGATTCGTGATAATTCTTCAACTGCAAAAGATGAATATTATAGCAAAATAACCTCACATCAGGATATAAAGCCACTAAATAGTAAGGTCACTTTTTCAGCCAATAAAATGAGGATTAAAAAGACCAAATTAAATAGGAAACCAAAAGTCGCAATTTTAAGAGAACAAGGTGTTAATGGGCATAAAGAAATGGCACATGCATTTATGATGTCTGGTTTTGAGTCTCACGATATACATATTAATGACATTTTAAAAGGTGATGTAAACTTAAGATCTTATGAAGGTATAATTGCATGTGGTGGTTTTTCATATGGCGATGTACTAGGGGCCGGAAAAGGTTGGGCAACTAAAATACTATATAATGATAAGGCTAAGAATGAACTTGAGCTATTCTTTAATGATAAAGCTAAGTTTGCTCTAGGTGTTTGTAATGGTTGCCAAATGTTGTCACAACTTCAAACAATCATACCAGGAACAAAATATTGGCCTGTTTTCAGTCAAAATAAATCTCAACAATTTGAAGCAAGGTTATCAAGAGTTAAAATTAATAAATCACAATCTTTGTTTATGTCAGACATGGAAGGATCCATATTACCCATTATAGTCTCTCATGGAGAAGGTCGGGTTGTATTTAAAGATAAATCATATACAAGTAATGGTATAATAAGCTATGTGGACAATGATAATAAAAAAACAATGAAATATCCATATAACCCAAATGGATCTTGCAACGGAGTAAATGGTTTTACGAACAAAGACGGAAGAATAACTATCATGATGCCTCACCCAGAAAGATTATTCGACTTAAAACAATATTCTTATCGACCTGCTGAATGGAAAAAGTCTCCATGGTCTAAAATATTCATTAATGCAAGAAATTGGTTAAAGTGAAAATATTTAATAAATATAACTTAGATAAAGAGAATGAAATTACTGATGAGAAATATTTTCTCAATCGTAGGAAAATTATGGCTTCAGCATTTGCTTTCCCATTCTTAATAAATTCTAACAGTTTAGTCGCATCACAAAAAAAACTCTCCTTCAATAAAGATTTAGAATACAGCACAAATGAAAAAACAAATACTATTAAACAAATTACTTCTTACAATAATTTTTATGAATTGGGAACTGGCAAAAGAGACCCTATGTTGAATGCAGATAAGTTAAAATCTCATGAATGGAAATTAACAATAGATGGGCTGGTAGAGAATTCATTAATTCTTGATTCTGATGATTTGATAAAAAAGTTCCAGCTTGAAGAGAGAATATATAGACTAAGATGTGTTGAGGCATGGTCGATGGTAGTTCCCTGGATTGGTTTCGAGTTAAGAAGTTTAATTAATCTTGCCAAGCCATTATATAATGCAAAATATGTATCTTTTGAATCTATCTTAGATAAAGAAAATCTACCTGGCCAAAAAAGAAATATTTTAAATTGGCCTTATAAAGAGGGATTAAGAATGGACGAGGCAATCAATCCATTAACAATGATAGCGGTAGGACTTTACGGAAAGACTCTCCCCAATCAAAATGGCTCCCCTGTAAGACTTATTGTTCCATGGAAATATGGGTTTAAAAGTATTAAGTCAATTGTTAAAATTTCATTTGTTGATCAAAAACCAACATGCACATGGAATGAACAAGCCCCAAATGAGTATGGTTTTTATTCTAATGTCAATCCATATGTAGATCACCCAAGATGGACTCAGAAAAGAGAACGAAGGATAGGTGAGTTTGGCAAAAGGGATACTTTGCTATTCAACGGATATAGTAAATTTGTAGATAATTTATATACAAACATGGATCTTAAAAAAAACTTTTAATATAATTTTTTATTTTGAATAGAATCATTACATATACATTTTCATTGATTCCAGTATTTTACATTTTTTATCAATCCTTATTCAATGATGAAATTATTAATCCATATTCATATTTAATAATTTCATCAGGATATATTGCCATGAGCATGATAATAATTATATTATCAGTTCCTCTTCTATATTTTGTCAAAAACTTTATAGATAGAAGATCTCTGGGGTTAATCACGTTTGTTGTTACATTATTTCATTTCTTTTTATATCTTTTAGATAATAGTTTTAACTTTAAATATATAATGTCTGATCTTATCTCTTTATGGTTTATACAGGCAGGGTATCTGGCTTTACTATTATTTATTCCTTTGGTATTAACATCAACAGACAAACTTAGGAATAAATTAGGTAATAAGTGGTTTACACTGCATAGATTAATTTATTTGATTCTAGTATTATCATTATTACATTATTATTTAATCATTAAGGCAGATTATTTTTTATTTAATCTTTATTTGGCCATTTTATTAGCTATATTGATAATAAAAAGAAGGGTTTATAGTTCATGAATAGAAGAGAGTTCATTCAATTTTTACTAGCTGGATATGCTGCAGGCATAGTAAAGCCCTCTATGAGCTCGTCAACAATTAATTATAATATCAAACCTTTTGGTGATTTGAGACTTATTCATATCACAGACACTCATGCGCAATTAGACCCCATGCATTTTAGAGAGCCAAACTACAATCTTGGTGTTGGTATTAATAGAAACACCCCTCCTCATCTAGTAGGAAAAAGATTATTAGATTATTATTCTATTAATTCATCTATTATGAAACATGCTTTTACTCATCTTGATTTTAATAGTCATGCAAAAGAGTTTGGTAAATTTGGTGGTTATGCTCACCTTAAAACTGTTATAGATCAATTACGCTCTGATGCTAGTCAAAATTCATTGTTGCTTGATGGTGGAGATACTTGGCAAGGAAGTGGCCTTTCTTTGTTAACAAATGGAAAAGATATGGTTGAAGCATCGAATATTTTAGGTGTAGACGTTATGACTGGGCATTGGGAGTTTACCTATGGCGAAAAAATATTCTTGGAGAATTTAAAGAATTTTAATGGTGATTTTGTTGCTCAAAATATTTCACTTACTGAAGAAGCTCTATTTGATGGAATAGAACCAGTAGATGATGATAATCATTTTCAGAAACCATATGTTATCAAAACTATAAATAATCAGAGAGTCGCTGTCATTGGCCAGGCATTTCCATATACTCCTATTGCTAACCCTAGCCGAATGATTCCTAATCTTACTTTTGGAATTCGTGATAATGAACTTCAGGATTTAATTGATAAAATTAAAGAAACTGAAAAACCTTCCTTAATAGTGCTTTTATCTCATAATGGTGTAGATGTAGATAAAAAAATGGCATCAAAAGTTCGTGGGATAGATATTATATTTGGTGGACATACCCATGATGTTTTACCTAAACCTATTGAGGTAATTAATAATAATGTAAAGACAGTAATATTAAATTCAGGATGTAATGGTAAATTTGTTTCGATGATCGATATAAAAGTTAAACATTCATCTTTTGAATACAGATACAAGTTATTACCAATTTTTTCAAATCAAATAGAACCATCAACTGTTATGAATAATCATATTTCCAATATGAAAAGTCCTTTCAAAAATCATTTGAATCAAGTTATCGGAAAATCTAATCATGATTTGTATAGACGAGGAAATTTTAATGGCTCTTTTGATAACCTTATCTGTGACTCAATGTCTAATGTTCTTGATAGTGAAATATGTTTGTCCCCAGGTTTTAGATGGGGAGCCACTGTTCTTGCAGGAGAAGATATTACCATGTCCGACATCTATAATCATACCGCCATTACCTACCCAAATGTTTATAGAAGGGAAATGACGGGGCTCACTATAAAGAATATCCTTGAAGATGTAGCTGATAATATTTTTAATCCTGACCCTTATCTCCAGCAAGGGGGCGATATGGTGAGAACTACTGGCATTAGTTATGAAATTGAACCAAAGAATTCAATTAATAAAAGAATCAAAAATATAACATTAAATAATGGTAAACTACTGAAAAATAACAAAAAATATATTGTCAGTGGATGGGCTAGTGTAAACTCAGAAGAATCGGGAGCCCCGATTTGGGAAGTAACTAAAGAATATCTTGGTTCTATCAAACACTATGACTTAAGTAAGGTTAAACAACCCATTTTAGTCTCTGAAGATGACAATTTTGGAATAGAAATTTAGTTACAAAAAATACTTTAAATGTTAATATTTCATTTGAATTTATACACTATATTGTGAAAGGAGAGCATATGTTTGATGTAGATATGAAAATTGCAGGATTTGATGACGAGCTTAATGATGCTATAAAAAAAGAGATTATTCGCCAAGAAGAGCATGTAGAGCTTATAGCTTCAGAAAACTATGCAAGTCCTAGGGTTTTAGAGGCACAAGGATCAGTTTTAACGAATAAATATGCAGAAGGATATCCTTACAAACGATATTATGGTGGGTGCGAAAATGTTGATGTAGCTGAACAGTTAGCTATTGATAGGCTAAAAGAAATATATGGTGCAGATTATGCAAATGTTCAACCTCACTCTGGCTCTCAAGCAAATGCTGCTGTTTATCTTGCTTTACTTAACGCTGGTGACACTATACTTGGTATGAGCTTAGATGCTGGCGGCCATTTAACGCATGGTTCAAAAGTAAATTTCTCAGGAAAATTATTCAATGCTATCCAATATGGTATAGATGAGAATGGAATGCTTGATTATGATGAAATAGAAAAATTAGCAGTAGAACATAAGCCAAAAATGTTAGTTGGTGGGTTCTCAGCTTATTCACAAGTTATCGACTGGGAAAGAATGTCTAAAATTGCTAAAAAAGTAAACGCTTACTTTTTAGTTGATATGGCTCATGTTTCAGGCTTAGTTGCCGGAGGTGTTTACCCATCTCCTGTACCTTTTGCTGATGTGGTTACATCAACTACACATAAAACATTAAGAGGGCCTAGAGGTGGAATAATAATTTGTAAATCAAATCCAGAGCTTGAGAAGAAATTTAACTCATTAGTTTTTCCTGGAACACAGGGTGGACCCCTAATGCATGTAATTGCAGCTAAAGCCGTTGCATTTAAAGAGGCATTAGAACCTGAGTTTAAAGAATATATGAAGCAGGTTGTGTTGAATGCAGACTTATTAGCTAAAACAATAATCTCTAGAGGTTATGAGATTGTGTCGGGTGGAACAAAGAACCATTTAATGCTGGTTAGTTTGGTCAAACAAGGCTTAACTGGAAAAGCAGCTGATGCTGCCTTGCATAAAGCAAATATTACTGTAAATAAAAACTCTGTGCCAAATGATCCGCAAAGTCCTTTTGTCACAAGTGGAATTAGACTTGGTACTGCGGCTATCACAACAAGAGGTTTTAAAGAGGCTGAGACTACCATTCTAGGTAATCTTATATGCGATGTACTTGATGATATAGATGACGAGTCTAAAATAGCATCTGTTAAAGAAAAAATATTAAATTTAACATCTCAATTCCCAGTTTATTCTACGAATAAAAAAGCTGTGGCTTAGAGGTATTTGATATGCGCTGTCCTTTTTGCGGGGAGCCCGAAACAAAGGTAATTGATTCTCGCCTGGCAGGAGAAGTAAATGCTATTAAAAGGAGACGTGAGTGCGTCTCATGCGGTATACGATTCAATACTTCTGAACAGTCTGAACTATCATATCCGCGTGTCATAAAAACCGACAATTCATCAGAACTATTTTCTGAAGATAAAATTAAAAAAGGCGTCTACATAGCTCTCGAGAAAAGAGAAAATACCGTAGTTGACATAGACATTACCTTTAATTGTATTTTCAAAAAATGCAGGACTCATATTGATAAAGAGATTTCATCGAATCAAATTGGTAAAATCGTGATGGAAGAATTATTAAAGTTAGATCATGTGGCATATCTGAGGTTTGCATCTGTCTATTTAAAATTCGAAGATATAGAGGCGTTTACTAAAGTAATAAAAGGTCTAGAAAAAGATTTATCACCAGAAATGAAAAAACTTCAAAAGAATTTATTGCAAGATGAATAAAGAAAAGTTTGATGAATACTATATCCGAGAAACCTTTAAATTAGCTCTTAATGGAAAATTTACTGCTCATCCAAACCCGATGGTTGGTGCGGTCGTAGTTAAAAATAATAAAATTATTGGAAAAGGGTTTCATTTAAAACCTGGGTCACCTCATGCTGAACAGGTTGCTATAAAAAATGCTGGAATATCTGCTCTTAACTCGACACTCTATATTAATTTGGAACCGTGTTGTCATTATGGCAGAACACCACCATGTTCTGATTTAATCATTAATAAAAAAATAAAGAGAGTAGTTATCTCATCTCTTGACCCTAATCCTCTCGTAAATGGAAAAAGCGTCAAACAGCTAAGAAGTGCAGGCATTGAAGTCAAGATTGGAATTTTAAAAGATGAAGCAATTAAACTAAATAATGGATTTTTTAAGAAGTTTGTATTGAAAAGACCAATCATTATTTGTAAATCAGGCATATCTTTAGATGGAAAAATTTCTTTAAATAACGGTGTAAGTAAGTGGATTACATCAATTGATTCGAGGAAAGATGTCCAGATGGAAAGAGCAGTTTCATCACTAATATTTTCTTCATCAAAAACAGTTATAATGGATAATCCAAACTTTAATGTCAGAAATCCAGAACTATTGAAAAAAATAATAAAGCAACCATGCCTCGGGATAGTAGATAGAGCTTTGAAGATACCTTTGGAAAATAAAATATTTAAAAATATATCTAGAAAAATATATTTATTCACATCAGTTAAAAATACTGCTAAGAAATATAAAAAAAATGTAACCATCGTATATATAAAAGCTGAGAAAGGCAAAATGAATATCGCTAAATGCATGAGTTATCTTGCTACTCAAGATATTAATAGCGTTTTTATAGAAGCAGGACCTACTTTAATAGAGTCTTTTTTAAAAAAATCATTAATAGATGAGATGATATTGTATATAGCTCCAAAGATAATTGGTCACACAGGTAAATCTTTTTCAGGCGTAACGTATATAAAAGAACTTTCAAAAAAGATAAATTATAGAATTAGTGATATGATTGCAATTGGAAACAATTTAAAAGTAAGGCTTGAGAAGTAAAATGTTTACAGGAATTATAGAAAATTTAGGTAAAGTTATTTCTATAAATAAGATTAGTAATAATCATGTTATTGAAATAGAGATTTTAAATTTACCTGTGAGCATAGCTAATGGTGATAGCATTGCTATTAATGGTGCATGCTTAACAGTTAGTGGGATTAATGATAATACTTATAGTTTTCATTTATCACCAGAGACTATGAATAAGACTTCATTCAATCATTTAGAAAAAAATAACTTTGTTAATACAGAATTACCTTTGACTCTAAATAAATTTATAAGTGGACATATTACTACTGGACATATTGATACTACCGGTAAAATTGAGAAAATTTTAAAAAATAAAGAATCATGGTTTGTGCAATTAAGCATTGATAGTAAATTTTTAAAATATGTAGTTCATAAAGGATCAATCTGCATTGATGGTGTTAGTCTAACAATTAACGATATGAATGAAAATATGTTAGACTTGATGATAATTCCTCATACATATGAAAATACAATTATTAAAAATTATAAAATAAATGACAATGTAAATATAGAAGTAGATTATATAGCAAAACATTTAGAGAAACTTAAAAATGATTAATACAACTCAAGAAATTATCGACTCTCTTAAAAAAGGAAAAATGGTCATTATAATGGATGATGAAAATAGAGAGAACGAGGGTGATCTTGTAATGGCGTCTGAATTTGTAAAAGCTAATGATATTAATTTCATGGCTTCCAAAGGTAGAGGTTTAATATGTTTAACTTTAACTGCCTCAAAATGCAAAAAACTTGGTTTGCAGTTAATCAAAAAAACTGGTGAAACTTCTAAAGAAACTAATTTTACTGTCTCTATAGAGGCTGCCAGAGGTGTTACAACCGGAATATCTGCTGCCGATAGAGCTAAGACTATACAGGCAGCTGTAGCAAAAAAATCTAAATCGTCTGATCTTGTTCAGCCTGGACATATATTCCCATTGATGGCAAAAGATGGTGGAGTTTTAGTTAGGGCAGGACATACGGAGGCAGGTTGTGACTTAGCTAAACTAGCTGGGCTTGAAGCATCATCCGTCATTGTAGAAATTTTGAATGAAGATGGGACAATGGCGCGTAAAAAAGACTTACTAGCATTCGCAAAGAAGTATAAATTAAAAATTGGAACGATTGAAGATCTTATAAAATATAAGATATCAAATGAAAAAACAATTAAAAGAATTCATGAGGAGATAATAAAAACAGATTATGGTGTTTTTAATAGTATTTTCTACAAAGACACTTTAACTTCTATGACTCATTTTGCTCTAATTAAAGGGAAAATTAAGCCCGATCTCCCAACAACAGTTAGAGTTCATGTGCAGAATGTTTTAATTGATACTATTAAAGCTACAAATCTTTCAACATGGTCGCTTGATAATGCATTAAAGAAAATATCTAAATCTAAACAAGGTGCTGCAGTTTTCATCACTGAAAATTTATCTATTAATCAGGTCCTTAATTTAAAAAGTTCTAAAAAAGAACTAGCAAATAAATCAAGTAAAACAGAAGATTTCAGGACAGTGGGTATAGGCGCCCAAATATTGAGTGATATAGGTGTAAAAGACATGGTTCTGCTAAGTTCACCTATAAAGTATCATGGTATTAATGCATTTGGGTTAAATGTAACTAAATATGTGGGCAAATAAATGAAAAATTCCAACGTTCAATCTACTGGTTTATATCCCGATATAGATAATAATGGAGATTTGTGTAAAAGCAATATCAAAGATTGTGACATAATTATTGTGTCAACACTATATCATAAAGAGATAGTCCGTAGCATGATGTATAGCTTCATAAGCACTATCAATAAATCAACCAAGGTATCAATCGGTTTTGTTGAATCACCTGGGTCTTTTGAGTTACCAATAACAATTCAAATAATTGCCGAAAAATATCAACCTAAATTATTTCTTGCAGTAGGCTGTATTATCAAAGGTGAAACGAATCATGATAGTTATCTATCATCATCTGTTACCGAGGGGTTGATGAATTTATCACTAAAATTTAGTACACCTATATTAAATGGTGTCTTAACTACCAATACTTTACAACAAGCGATTGATAGGGCAGGTAAAAATCTTGATAAAGGAAAAGACCTTGCAGAAGCTGCAATAGAGATGCTTGCATTTACAAGTAACTTTAAATAATGAAAGATTTTAATGCGAAAGAAAGAACTCTCGCAAGAGAAAACATTGTCAAAGTTCTATATCAGCAAGACCTAAATCAGTACTCTTTTTCTGATATTTTAAAAACATTTGTTGAAAAAAGAAGTTATGATAAAAGTTATTTTGAAAATATTATTTTATTGATTGGCCAGAATAATGAAAAAATTATTGACTTTATAGAGAAAAATACAGATTTACATATTGATAAGTTAATACCGATAGATAGATCCATTCTAAGACTATCAGTTTGTGAGTTTATATATAGAGCTGATGTTCCTAAAAAAGTAATCTTGAATGAAAGCATAGATATTGCTAAAAAATATTCTACAGATGAATCTTATAGATTCATTAACAATATTCTTGATCAACTACTAAAATGTTTTGATAAAAATGATTAAAAATGAAGAAGACATTATTGATTATATTAAATCAAATATTAATACAACCTCGAAGAATGTTGTAAGGAGTATAGGTGATGATTGTGCAGTAATAAAGATATCTGCGCAAAAGTACCATGTTATTACAACAGATACATCATTGTTAGGACCTCATTTTACAAAAGATTACACAGCTTACGAGATAGGATATAAATCTTTAGCTACCAATATAAGCGATATAGCTGCGATGGGTTGTATACCTAAGTATATATTCATGGCTATTACTTTACCAAAACTTGAATCTAACTGGATTAAATCTTTCTATAGAGGTATTAAGGACCTCACAGATAAGTATGATATTTCATTAATAGGTGGTGATACTAATCGGGGCCCTCTTAGTGTTTCTATCCAGGTGATAGGGGAAAATAAATCAAAGGTACTTTATAGAGATGGTGCGAAAAATGGTGATTATATTTATATAACTGGAAAGGTAGGATGCGCTAGAGCAGCCTTAATGATTTCTAATAAAAAAAAGTATAAGAGTGAGTTTAAGGTATTAAAGAAATATTTATATATGCCCGAACCAAGAATAAATATTGGAACTAATATATCAAATTTTGCCACTAGCTGCATTGATATATCTGATGGGATTTCAAAAGATTTAAACAATATAATCAAGAGTAGTAAATGTGGAGCTGATATATTTCTTGATAAGATTCCTACTCATAAATTAGTTAAAAAAGTTATATCATCAAAAAACTATTATGAGGCACTTATTGGAGGAGGAGAGGACTACGAACTTTGTTTTACTGCAAATAAAAAATATACCAAGCATATTGATAGGATATCAAAGAAATTATCAGTTCCTATCACTAAAATAGGAGTGATTACAAAAAATAAATTAAATTATTTTGATAATGGCGTCAATGTTGATGTTAATTTGAAAGGGTTTGATCATTTTTCAGACTAGTCTTTTATATTTCATAATTAAGCTTTTCTAGATATCTTAGAAGCCTTATAAGTGGTAGGCCAACTATTGATGTTGGATCCTCACCTGATGTTTTTTCTACTAAACTTATTGCTAAGCCTTCAATACGTATACTAGCGGCACAATTCAGCATGTCTTCTTTCTTTATATAATTATCTATAATCTTTTTAGATAATTTTTTCATTTTTATATCATAATTTACTACAGATGCAAATTTTTTCATTGTATTTGTATCAATGACACATATTCCTGTCTTGAATACTATTTTTTTCCCTGAAATGAATTTAAGTTGTTCTTGCGCAACTTTCTTGCTCAACGGTTTCCCTAGTATTTTATTATCAACAACAGCAATTTCATCAGACCCTATTACTATCGAATTTTTCTTTAATACTGCTATTTTCATAGCCTTTTCAATAGATAATCTTCTAACAAATTTATTAACGGGTTCATTCTTGATTCTTGATTCATCAATATCTGGAGAAATAGCTGTGAATTTTAATTTTATCTGCTTTAATAGCTTTTTTCGATGGATTGAACTTGATGCTAGTATTATTTTTCTCATATAGTTAAATTATATATTAGATTTTTGACACATTGATATTATCAGAAAGATTAGTAATTTTAAATTATATATGTCTATTTTGTAAAAAAGTAAGCAAATAAAGCAGATATAAATTGCTTGCTAGGGATTTATTGCTTAGAATAGCGTATATTTTATAACAAACAGACGGTATTAAGTCATGGCAGTTCAAAAAAGTAGAAAATCTAAATCTAAAAAAGGTATGAGGAGATCTCATCATGGTTTATCGGGACCATCTATGTCTGTAGATAAAACTACTGGTGTTAGGCATTTAAGACATCATATTGCTAAAGATGGTTACTATATGGGTAAAGAAATTATTACCCCTAAGGTAAAGAAAGAGAAGCAAGAAGAGTCGCAAACATAGTAAAATCTTAGTAAACTAAACCATAATGCAACAAAAAATTACCATAGCATTGGACATGATGAGTGGAGATCATGGCTTATCTGCCTCTGTACCAGCAGCAATAGAATCGTTAAAGAATCATAATGACTTGTTCCTTATACTCGTAGGTGATGCGCAACTAATTCAACCTTTAATCCCCAAAGATTTTAAAGATTTACAGAATCAAAGGTACAGTATAATTCATACAGATCAATTCATTGCCATGGATGATGAAGTAATTACAGCAATAAGATCTAAAAAAAAATCATCGATGAGACTTGGAATTAATGCTGTTAAAAACAAAGAAGCGGAAGCATGTGTGAGCGCAGGAAATACCGGTGCACTTATGGCATTATCAAAAATAATTTTAAAAATGATTCCTGGTATCGATAGGCCTGCCATATGCGGCTCTTTGCCAACTAAAAATGGACAATGCTATATTTTAGATCTTGGCGCAAATATTGAATGTGATGCAAAACATCTATATCAGTTTTCTATTCTTGGATCTGCTCTAGTCCAGTCGCTAGAGATTAGTGAAAAACCAATTATTGGTTTATTGAATGTAGGGTCTGAAGAGTTCAAGGGTAATAATACAATAAAAGAAGCTGGACAAATCTTGCAAGAATCAAATCTGAACTATGCTGGTTTTATCGAAGGTGATGAAATGTTTAATGGTAACCATGATGTTATTGTTTCAGATGGGTTTGCTGGAAATATAGCTTTAAAAAGTATTGAGGGTGTCGCACAACTAATTAGTCATTTTATACGAACTGAATTTAATAAATCATTGCTAACTAAAATTTCAGCAATTTTGAGCTATCCTGTTATGAAAGCGGTTAAAAAGAAAGTCGATCCTAGGAAATATAATGGAGCAAGTCTTTTGGGACTCCAAGGTGTGGTCGTCAAAAGTCATGGTGGAGCAGATGCATATGCATTTAGCCAGGCTATAGATACTGCATATTTTGAAGTGAAAAATCAAATACTTGATAAAATTGAATCATTAGTTCAATCTGAGGGTTCTTATGAGTGATCTATATTCAAAAATTATTAGCTGTGGTAGTTATCTACCAGAAAAAGTATTAACTAATCATGATTTAGCAGAAATAGTTGATACTAGTCATGATTGGATTTATGAAAGAACAGGAATCGTCCAAAGACATATTGCAGCTGAAAATGAATCATCTGTTGATATGGCCTATAATGCATCTTTGAAAGCAATGTCTTTGGCAGAATTAAGACCAGATGATATTGATATGATTATTGTTGCAACAGCTACACCAGAAAGAAAGTTTCCGAGCACAGCTGTTCTTTTACAAAACAGTTTGAAAATTGAAAAAGCATTTGCCTTTGATGTCAATGCTGCATGCACTGGTTTTGTATATGCTCTAGATGTTGCTGATAAATATATACAGACAAAAATAGCCAAAAATATATTAATAGTAGGCACAGAAAAAATGAGTTCCTTGTTAGATTGGAAAGATAGAAATACCTGTGTATTATTTGGCGATGGTGCTGGAGCAATTATATTGTCTGAATCAAATAAACAAGGAATCTTATCAACTAGTATTGGCTCTAATGGTGCATATAAAGATTTATTAACGGTTAATATTGATTCTGAATTTATTGAAATGAAAGGTAATGATGTATTTAAAATTGCTGTAAAAACAATGGGTAAGTTAGCTATGTCAACATTACAAAAAAATAATATTGATATTGATGAAATTGATTGGTTAATACCACATCAAGCTAATAGTAGAATTATAAATGCTATTGCTAAAAAAATATCTTTGCCAAGGGAAAAAATTGTATTAACAGTAGACAGGCATGGTAACACATCCGCGGCATCAATCCCGTTAGCGTTTGATGATGCATATCATAATGGTTCTTTAAGAGAAGGTGATTTAATAATGCTGGAAGCGTTTGGAGCTGGGTTTACTTGGGGTTCGGCTTTACTTAAATTTTAAAATGTTAGACCTACTAAATTCATGCAAAAAATGCTGTAGAATTTCAGAATACCTTTTTGATTTAAAAAAAAAATATAAAGATTATTATAATAAACCTGTTAAAGGTTCTGGGTCTATAGATTCTACCATATGTATTGTTGGTCTAGCACCAGGCTTACATGGAGCAAATAAGACTGGCAAAGTTTTCACAGGAGATTTTTCCGGAGATATTTTAAATAGTTGTCTTAGGTCAATTGGTTTTAAAGATCCAACAAGCAAAGATTTCCCATATATTACTAATGCAGTTAAATGTTGCCCACCTGATAATAAGCCAAAATATTATGAAATAAAGAATTGTTTGGGATATTTAAAAAGTGAAATTTTAAGCATGAAAAAATTAAAAGTTATCATAGCACTTGGTAAAATATCACATCTATCCATTTTAAAATCTTTCGACATGGCATCTTCTAAATATGTGTTTGAGCATGGTAAAATACATGACCTATTAAATGATGTAATCTTAATTGATTCTTACCACTGCAGTAAACTTAACATAAACACCAAAAGAGTAACTCGTAAAATGATAAAAGATATTCTATTTAGAGCAAAAAATGTCAATTAAAATAATGATTGCTGATTTAGTTAAAAACTTAACAAGTAGACCTGGAATATATAAATTTTTGGATACTAACTCTAAAATTATATATATTGGTAAAGCTTTAAATCTAAAAAAACGAGTTTCATCTTATTTTAATAAATCAGTCAATAATATCAAAACTACAAAACTAGTTGAACATATAGCTAATATTGAAGTCATAATTACCGAAAATGAAGAAGAAGCGCTAATACTTGAAAATACACTTATCAAAGAGTACAAACCTAAGTACAATATTCTTTTGAGAGATGACAAAACATATCCTTATATATATATTGATAAAACTCATGACTACCCATCTATAAAGTTTTTTAGAGGACAGAAAAATAAAAACAAAGGTTTTTTTTTCGGTCCATATACTCAAGTTGCCCATGTTAGATATATGTTAAATCTCACACAAAAAATATTTAAAATTAGGGCTTGTGAAGATGCATATTTCAAAAATCGTACCAAACCTTGTCTCCAACATCAGATTAATCGTTGTGATGCACCTTGTGTAGATTTAATTAGTAAAGAAAATTATGCGCAGGCTATTAAGAACACTATTCTTTTTTTACAAGGTAAGAATGATTCACTTTTAAATAGCTACAATGAAAAAATGTTAGAATATTCATCTAACCAAGAATTTGAGGAAGCATCATCTATGCGAGATAAAATATCTATGATTAGAAGTTTAACTAAATCAAAGAATATTATTAATAATCAAAATGAATTAGATATTATTACTATCAGTAATTCTGGAGAATATCATTGTATCGATGTATTTCTTGTAAGAGATGGAGTTAATCTTGGTAACAAGAAATTTGAGTTTAAAAATATTAATGATACCTCCGAATCCATCTTAAACTCATTCTTTAAACAATATTATTTTAATAATATTCCACCAGGGAAAATTATAATACCAAGTAAAATAAATGATTCTGCTTTATTATTAAAGATATTATCTAAAAAATATAACAAGATGGTTAATTTAATCAGTAATAAAAGAAAACCATATTCAATATGGTCTAGAATATGTCAAACAAATACCGATGATCGATTAAAACTCTTATTAAGATCTAAATCAAAAGATGACATATTGGCTTCAATAAATACTGATTTAAATAATACAGTACTTATTGAAAATGCAATTTGTTTTGATGTAAGTCATCTAGGGGGCTCTAATACCCAAGGTTCATGTGTATGGTTTACAAAAAATGGTCCAGAAAAAAATCTTTACAGAAGATATAATATTACTGATGTTAAAAAATCTGATGACTATGGAGCAATGAGATTTATTTTACAAAAACGTTTAAAAAAGCTAAAGGAAGAAAGAATATTGCCCGAGTTAATTATTGTTGATGGCGGGAAAGGGCAAATAAGTCAGGCTAAAGATATATTGAAAGAGCTTGATATATCAACAACCATAATTCTGGGTGTAGTCAAAGGTCATAAACGTAGGACAGATAATGATAGAATATTAGATATAAACTTTAATGATATTACTTTAACTTTATCTGCTGATACAATTATGCGCATACAGCAGATGCGAGATGAAGCTCATAGATTTGCGATTATGGGGCAAAGAAAGAAATCTAATAATAAACAATATAATTCTAAGCTAGACTCTATTCCAGGAATAGGTAAAATTAAAAAAATAGAGTTATTGAAATATTTTGGAGGGATACAGGGGGTTATGAAATCATCTATTGAAGATTTAACAAAGGTACCAGGAATAAGCACACACTTAGCTGATATAATTTATAATCACTTGCATAGTAATGAAGTTTAATATACCAAATTCTTTGACTTTAGTAAGAATATTACTCATCCCAATAATAGTATGCTTATTTCTTTTAAGCCCTCAAGGATATCGGACTATAATATTTTCTCTATTTCTTTTAGCAACGATTACAGATTATTTAGATGGATTTTTTGCAAGATATATGAAACAAGTTACTAATTTCGGTACATTTTTAGACCCTGTTGCAGACAAACTTCTGGTAATAATTACCTTGATACTTTTAATCACAGAAAACCAAGATATTTTTTTCCTTGTACCTGTTTTGATTATTATTACTCGTGAGTTCCTGGTTATAGCTATAAGGCAAAGATTAGCTGAAGCAGGTGATAATATAAAACTAAGTGTTTTATTTATCTCTAAGATTAAGACTGCAATTCAATTAATATCTTTGTTACTCTTATTATATAAATTTCCTCTGCTTGGAATTGATATTTATCAGTTAGGTATACATTTATTGCAGATCGCATCTTTATTAACATTGATATCTTTTTTTTATTATGTTAAAAAGTCCTGGAATGTTATTATTAAGTAAGTCGTAACGTTTTGAATTAAGCGAGAATAGCTCAGTTGATAGAGCGCAACCTTGCCAAGGTTGAGGTCGCGGGTTTGAGCCCCGTTTCTCGCTCATTAATGGCTAAGTGGCAGAGTGGTCATGCAGCGGCCTGCAAAGCCGTCAACGCCGGTTCGATTCCGACCTTAGCCTTAAATTACTACAGTACTCATATTCGGTGACAACCACCTAACAATATGGTACATTCTAATCTTCGAAATCTATGATTACCATAGCCCGGGTGGCGGAATTGGTAGACGCAAGGGACTTAAAATCCCTCGAGGGCAACCTCGTGCCGGTTCGACTCCGGCCCTGGGCAAAATTATGAATAAAATAATATTTATATCATTAACATTAATTATTACAGGATGTGCTAAAAGTATAGTAAACCCTTTAACAGGATTAATTATGCCCGAGTATAATGCGGATTCGGTCAATGCAAATGATTATGGTGCTTACCCAAAAGATTATCAGAAAATTCTAAAAGATTACTTGCAGAATAAGTTAATTAACCATGAAGACGCTAAAGTAGAATTTATTAACAAACCAGTTAAGAAGTCAATATCCCAAGCTAGTAATATTTATACAGGATACAGATTATGTTTGTCAATTAATTCGAAAAATAGAAAATCAGTTTATACTGGTTTCAAAACACATTTATTTGTCATAAATGATTCCAAAATAATCTTACACCTTTATGATAGTGGCTTATTAAAGATACCTTTCAACCTTTGTGTGGATAGAAAAGAATCAGATGGTATGTATCTAAATGAAATACCTGATAAAATAGAAGATATTCTTCTTGAGGAAATGGATGAAATTGATCTAAATAAAAGATCTAATCAGTCTATCAAAAGTAAAACGAACACATATATACTCTGCAAGGTTAATGGAGTAGAGCGGACTCTATATTTCAATGAATACAATAAATTATTCGTAGAATCATCTGGCATCAATGAAATTGAATTAAGTGATGTTGAGTTTTCAACTACACATATACTTGGGTCTAATGGCACCGAGGAAATTCTAATCAATAGAGTTTCAGGGTCAATTATAATTACTCAATCTAATACAAAGCCTTCAGAAGGAATGTGTGAATTATTTGATAATAAAAAATTCTAACTTGATATTCGACTTTTCTTGAATATCAAATGAATACAGATTATAGTAATTATTCATTCGGGGTTAATTATGAAAAGTGATATTGAAATAGCTCAAGCAGCAGAATTAGAAAAAATATCGTCTATAGCTAAAAAGTTAGATATTCCAGAAGATTCATTGGAGCCATATGGTCATTACAAAGCTAAAATCTCATTAGATTTTCTAAAATCACTAGATGATAAAAGAGATGGGAAGTTAATTCTAGTAACTGCTATTAGCCCTACGCCAGCAGGAGAGGGTAAGACGACCACATCTGTTGGACTTGGCGATGCGCTTAATCAAATTGGGAAAAAAGCACTTATAACGATTAGAGAGCCTTCTTTAGGTCCTGTATTTGGTATGAAAGGTGGAGCGGCTGGTGGAGGAATGGCTCAGGTTATTCCTATGGAAGACATCAATCTTCATTTCACTGGTGATTTTAATGCAATACAGTTAGCTAATAATTTATTGTCAGCAATGCTTGATAATCACATACATCATGGGAATAAACTAAATATTGATGTTAGAAGAGTAACCTGGAAAAGAGTGCTCGATATGAATGATAGGGCCTTAAGAAAAACTGTCTGTTCGCTAGGTTCCATCGGAAATGGTTACCCTAGGGAAGATGGGTTTGATATTGTTGTTGCATCAGAAGTTATGGCAATCTTCTGTTTGGCAACATCACTAGCAGATTTAAAGGAAAGACTGGGTGATATTGTGATCGCTTATACAAGAGATAGAGAACCTATTCTAGCAAGACAGATAAATGCTCATGGAGCAATGACGGTATTACTTAAAGATGCTGTAATGCCGAATCTGGTTCAAACACTTGAAAATAATCCTGCAATAATTCATGGAGGACCATTTGCAAATATTGCACACGGTTGTAATTCCGTTATTGCAACAAAAGCATCTCTTAAGTTAGCAGATTATGTTGTAACAGAAGCAGGTTTTGGAGCAGATTTAGGTGCTGAGAAATTTTTGGATATAAAATGTAGAAAAGCAGGCTTGACACCTTCAGTTGTTGTATTAGTTGCAACTATTAGAGCATTAAAATATCATGGCGGTTGCTCTAAAGAAGAGTTTTCAGTTGAAGGCTGTGATTATCTAAAAAAAGGTCTTGTTAATCTAGAACGACATGTCAAAAATTTAAAAAAACATTACGGCTTACCAGTGGTTGTGGGTATAAATGGTTTTGCTAGTGATACAGATGCTGAAAGAAAAATATTGCAAGATAAATCAGACGAACTTGATGTTCCAATAGTTTCATCAACACATCACGCAAATGGTGGAGACGGAGCAAAAGAACTAGCAGAAACTGTTGTCAAAGTGATAGATGAGGTAGAAAATAAATTTAAATTTTTATATGAAGATGACTTAGATTTATGGTCTAAAATGGAAACAATTGCACAAAAGATTTATGGTGCATCAGGAATATCTGCTCCTGCAAATATTAAGAAACAGATTGATGATTTACAGAAGAATGGTTATGGAAAATATCCTGTCTGTGTCGCAAAAACACAATATTCTTTCTCAACAGACCCTACTCTCAGAGGTGCTCCATCAGGGCATGAAATCACCATAAGGGAAGTCAGATTAGCTGCTGGTGCTGAATTTATTGTTATGGTGTGTGGTGATATTATGACAATGCCAGGTCTCCCAAAAATACCGGCTGCAGAAAAGATTGATCTTGATGATGACGGGAATATAATTGGTCTGTTTTAAACGGCGATGTTTTTCCGTCACTTGTTTACAAACAAAAGATTTTTGTTACTAATTTCATCCATACTTCTATTATTTGCTTCAGTTCTAGGCTCAAGTGAATCAAAAATATATCACCTCATAATACATTTCGATATAACTACTATTATGGAACACTATTCAGAATCTGATACATTCTTCAGAACACCAAGCACTCCATTAAGAATATTCTTATTCTCTATTTCTGCCAGTATGTTAATCTTAATTCCATTATTAAAATTACCTACGATCTCGTATGAAAGTAAACATTTCAAGATTATTACAAAATATCTAATCGTCGTGTTTATGTTATCTATCTTATCTACTGAAAATTTATATAATATCGCCGCTTTAATCCTATTATTTATATCAATAATTTATTTAATATTTTTTTCATCAAAGAAATTTAGTCTCTTAGAAAAATATTTTCTTTCATCGTATTTTTTAATATTTTATTATCCTTTTTTACATTCTTTTTTTATAGAAACTAATTTAGCAGAAATGGATAATTCAATACGATTCTTATTTGCTATACCCGTATATTGCTTAATTAGAGAGATGAAGATAAATGAAGAGTATTTTAAGTTTATTGTGAATCATACTTCGCTAACAATAGGTCTTTTTGCAATATATTTTTCTTTTTCTCATGAATCTCTTAGAGTTAGTGGTTATACAAGTACTGCAACAATTTTTGGCAATATTGCACTGTTATTTTCATGCTTGTCCTTGTTATCCATGAAGTCTTTTAATCATAAATTTTTTAAGTATTATCCATTAATTTCTGGAATAATTGCTTTTTACGCTTGGAGCTTAACTGGCTCTAGAAGTTCATTACTAATTTTACCTGTTTTTTTAACTATTTTTCTCTTTTCTAAAGACATAAGGAGTAATTTTTTATTTAAAGTCGATTTAAAATCATTAACCATGTTCTTTGTGGTTATGGCTATAATATTCTCTCAATCAACTGTATTTAATAGAATGGTTAATTCTTATGAATCATCTTATTCATATTTGTTTGAAAATGGAGAATATAATTGGAGACATAAAGATAGCTTAGTACCAAGATTGACAATATGGAAAGGTTCTACAAATATAATATCTGAATACCCCCTTTTAGGTATAGGCCAAAGTAATTTTAACAATCATTTAGTTCTTCAGATAAAAGATAAAAAAATTAATCCAATACGAAATAGTCCTGAAATGTTGGCAGCAGGGTTAAATCATGCGCACAACCAATATTTAGATACCTTTGCTAAGACAGGTATAATTGGTTTTATTATTCTAATATTCTTTATTTACATGAATTTATTATTCTTCTCGAAAAAGTATGTTAATAATAGAAACTGTTTTTATTCTAAAGCGGGTTTATTTACTATTATCTCATATTCGACATATATGCTTAATCACACTATACTTTCACATCAGCAATCATCATTGTTTTTATCATTTTTTTTGATAATTGTGGCTGCTTTAGCTAATAATAATATTTTAAAGGAAAAAGTATGAAAATAACTATTATAGGGTGCGGTTATGTTGGGCTAGTGACTGGGGCATGTATGTCAGATATTGGACATGATGTTCTTTGTCTTGATATTGATGCTGCAAAAATTAAAAAATTAAACAAAGGTGTTATACCAATTTATGAAAAAGGCCTTGATAGCATCGTATCTTTCAATCTAAAGAAGAAGAGATTAAATTTTACCACATCATATAAAAAAGCTGTTACTCATTCTGATATCATTTTTATTGCTGTGGATACGCCTTCTAAAAAGAATGGCGATGCAGACTTATCTAGTATAGTGAAAACTTCTCAAAGCATTGCACAACATATGTCTAGGGATAAAATTATCATTGAAAAATCCACTGTACCAGTTGGGACGTCAGATTATATTCAGACTATCATCATGAAAGGTCTTAAATTAAGAAATAAAAAACTAAATATTTCAATGGTATCAAATCCAGAATTTCTTAAAGAAGGCTCTGCCGTGGATGATTTTATGAAGCCAGACAGAATAATAATAGGTCTTGATAACCAAGAATTGCAGCATATTTTTAATGAAATGTATCTCCCATTTAATCGCAAGTATAATAAAATTCATTATATGGATGTTAAGTCAGCTGAGCTAACCAAGTATGCTGCAAATGCAATGCTAGCGACAAAGATTAGTTTTATTAACGAAATTGCTATACTTTCAGATAAACTAGGTGTTGATATTGAAAGTATAAGAAAAGGTATTGGTGCAGATAAAAGAATAGGCAAAGAATTTCTTTACCCTGGATGTGGTTACGGAGGATCTTGCTTCCCAAAAGATGTGAAGGCGCTGATATCTACCGCAAAGAAGATATCTGTTGAAACATCACTATTAAAATCAGTGCATCAAGTTAATGATGCTCAGAAGCAATACCTTGTAGAAAAAGTTAAGCATATATTTAAAAATAAAATTAAAGGTAAAAAATTTGCAATATGGGGCTTAGCATTTAAACCAAATACAGATGATGTACGTGATGCTCCAAGCATTACTATTATCAAATCTCTTCTTAATGGAGGCGCTCATGTCATTGCTTATGATCCAATAGCATCTCTGGCAGAAATTATTAACTCTAGCCGCTACAATGAAGTATCTACTGCAATCTCTGCTCTACATGATGTAGATGCATTAATTATATGCACTGAATGGAAAGAGTTCTGGTCAATAAATACTGATATATTCATTGATAATATGAAAAAACCTATTATATTTGATGGTCGTAACATATTTTCACCAGAAAAGATGATGCGAAATTCCATTGAGTACTATGGTGTTGGGAGAGGTTTAAGCCTTTCAAAAAAATAGCTAAGACCATTATAATACGCTGATATTCTCATGTTCATGCCGTGAACATAAATACCTTGATTTTTGCCTATCATTAAGTTAATTTTATATGTTCATGGGGTGAACATATTGTGTGGATATTAGCTAAAACTAAGTGTAGACAAGAGGTGAGAGCAGAAAAAAACCTTAATAATCAGGGATTTAAATGCTTTTTGCCAACTATTAATGTAAAAAAATTTATTAATAATGTCTGGACTGAAAAGAAAGAGGTCATGTTTTCGGGGTATTTATTTATAAATATAGCTAATCTAGCCCACAAAATGCATAAAATTAATAATACATATGGTATTTCTAAATTATTAATCGATAAAGGCACAGGTTCTCCATATATAATCAATAATAGCTTAATCGAAGAAGTATCAGAAGAAGCGTCAAGAGCAAGTGATCGAGATAGTATAGAAAACGGGGATGCTGTAGTTATAACCAATGGTAAACTATCAACTTTTTCGGGTATTTTCCTGGAAAAATGTAGTAAATACAGAGCAAAATTATTAGTAACTTTTTTGAATAGCGAACAAGAACTAGTGGTAGATATTTCAGATATACAAAAAGTATATTTGAATTAGTTCTACTTATTGTCAAACCTGATAGACATGTTTATGACTATTAGTGCGGTAGCCTGTCTAAATAAAAAAATGAGTATATCAGTTATCATTCCTTATTATAATGAATCAGAAACTATCCTAAAAACGCTTAGGTCTATAGCATGTCAAAGTTATACACCTGATGAAGTATTACTAATTGATTCCGGTTCAACAGATAAGACTTCATTATTAATAGATGAATGGATCAAGACCAATAAAATGAACCAATATAGAAATATATACTCTGGAATGATGTCACCTAGCTCATCTATAAATAAAGGCATTAAGAATTCAAAAAATAAACTTATAGCATATATGGATTGTGGTCTTGAAATACCCAAGAATTGGTTAATGAGTAATTATAAATTATTAAATAAAGCTGAGAGTGATATAGTGTCTACAGTCATTTATACAGCTGGAAAAAGTATTATTGATCAATCATTTATATCTCAGACTTATGGATATCAAAATAAAACAGTATGTCTTCCTGGGTCTTTAATTAATAAAAAAGTATTTAACAAAATAGGATATTTAATTGAATCAGTCAGAGCTGGTTATGATATAGATTTTGTAAATAAACTCAAAAAGTCAAATATTAAAAGAGTAGTGAATAGAGATATAGCTCTAAAATATTATAATTTTAATTATTGCCAAACATTTTTATCAGGATTTAAAAAAGTATATTCATATTCTCTTTCTGGATGGAAAACAAAAGGTGATATTAAGCCAGCAATATATATATCAATGTTTTTTTTATTTTTAATTTCAATGTATTTAGAGTCTTATTACTTATTAATACTATATCTATTAACTAGAGGTTTTATGATTCCATTTTATAAATCAAATTATAATATATTAATGTTATTACCACATAGAGTTATATTTAACTGTATTACTGGAATGATAATTGAAATATCAAGAGTAATAGCATATTCAAATATATTTAGAATGAAGAGTAGTGAGGGATAAGCCATTTATGTCAAAAAAAGAAAATATTGATAATGATTTAAAGGTAATTAGATATTTGCATGATAGGCAAAATACTAATCAACGAGAAATGTCAGAATCATTAAATATTAGCCTCGGAAAAGTAAACTATATTTTGAAAGCTTTGATGGAGAAAGGTATAATCAAGGCTAGAAATTTTAAAAGCAATAAGAATAAGCGTGCATATATGTACTTTTTGACACCTAAAGGTATTGAAGAAAAAGCAAAGCTAACACTCAGCTTTTTTGACAGAAAAAGTCAAGAATATGATAGACTCAAGAAAGAACTTATAGAATTAAAAAAAGATATGGAAGACACTGCGGTAAATAACTCAAATAAAGGTAAAGAGAATGACTGATGAGATAAATTTAGATAATTTTTTAAAAAAAATAGTTGAGAGCAAGAATATTTTATTAGGTATTATAATTATTAGTTTTGTGTCCTCTATATTTATTGCCCTATCTAAAACTGAAACATTTAAAGCAGATGCATACCTAATACCTCCAGAAAGTAGATATATTCAACCATTAAATGTTTTTTTATCGGATGGATATAGATTGGATAGAAGTTCGTTTACCAGAGGAGATGTCTATAGAACATTTGTCCTCAACATGCAATCAAGAAAATTCCAAAGAAGATTTTTCTTTGAAAAAGAAATATATAAAAATTATGAGGAAACCAATCTTGAGAAGTCATTCGAAGTTAAT
>Ga0257114_1000725_pt1 | contig 25024 bp, 30 predicted proteins | sample SI112_10mmetaG_FD_190149 | JGI IMG/M metagenome (GOLD analysis project Ga0257114, IMG submission 190149) | Marine microbial communities from Saanich Inlet, British Columbia, Canada - SI112_10m | ecosystem: Environmental > Aquatic > Marine > Inlet | place: Canada: British Columbia | collected...
CCAACTCCAGAAGTAAACTTTGGGTTATTTATCATATCTATGTAATAATTTCACTAACAAAACCTTTGTTACTGTATTTTGCAAAGTTAATATTTATTTGATTACGTTTTTTTACTTCTCTATTCTTGTTACTCTGATTTGCCATTATAGCGAACCCCGAACTAACAGTCGCATCAAACTTTGTTCTATTATTAATATCATAGTTCGACCAGTCTAATAATGTTCTATTAAAAAACATATTACCACATGATCCAAAATCAACATCTTCTTGATTATTTATAATACCTACATTATTCTCTATATAACTTTCTATAGCTTCAGCATGTACAGATATTACAGCAGAAGATGAAGGAATTCCACCTAATTCTTTTTCTGACTTTGATAAAATATTTTTATGCTTGTCTGGTCTATTTAAAGAGAAAGGGCGATAACCTCTTTCTTTTAAATAATATAACAGACGAGGCTTATTGTTTTCTACTAATATTGGCATGCCATAAAAATGTAAAGCCATTAAAACATCTTCGTAAAATATTTCAGCCGTTGGTGGTCTTGATATATATTCTAAAAAAAACATATTAGTTGGGCCATCATCCATGTGAAACTTAGTCATTCCGTGTAGCGCTCCTTTTGAGCCTCCACCACCTACCGTTCCAGAAATATCATATGAGTCACATCCAAAAGAACCCATGTGTATATTTCCTGGAAATCTTTTTGACCCTTTCACAATCACGTTATTAACTAAAGCAGTGTTTGGAATCCATGAATTAAAAAACCTACCTTTATTGTCTGGAGCCCAAACAACTTCAGTATCTCTTTCTCCATTCTTCCAATAAAAATTACCTCTCATTATATTGCTTTTTATAGCGAAAGAATCATTGTAATCTATTTGCTCATATAATCTAGTAAGATTGAATAGTGTGTTTTTTGATTCATCACGAAAGGCATGTGATTCTGTTTTAGGAAACTGTCTATAGAATTCATTTAAAGCGTCTGGATCATTCTTTAACCCTTCAACCTCATTCTCCCAACTATCTAAAACTCCAGCCTCTATTATATCTCCATAAGAATCTTTAACTTGTTTTGTAGGTGTGTTAAATACAGGAAATCCATATTCATCTATATACCCTTCAAAGTTCCACTCCATTGGTATAAACAAACTGTAAAGACCAGACTGTGTTTGTCCATTTTTATTTCTTTGTGTAGCGTCTGAGTTTTCGTATAGTTTTTTAAAGTTTTCTCCACCTTTATCCAATGCATTAGATGTTGAACCCATCATGCATTTACCTATAACTCGTGAACCTAATCTTAATGTTGTTTTTGTAACCCTCCAGTTGTTGAGGATGTTTTCTGGTTTTTCCCATTTACCCGCTTCGTCGTGGACGAGGAGGGAAAGCTTCTCTCCATCATAGGAGTTATCTCCCGTGTTTTTCCAGTCGATCGTGGTGTCCAGTCCTTCCATCTCTTGAGGTCTGTCTTTTGAATCGAATCTTTTTCTGGTGAATTTTGATGCGGGAACCCTATAGGCAAGTTCTGTCTTTGGTCTATCCATACCGTCCTGTATTGGTCTGAAAAAGAATGGATAATTGATTGAAATTGGTACCACTTTATCTGTGAACATCTTCTTCGCATCGGCTCCAGATTTGGACAGTATCCCGTACCGTGAATCGGAAGATATGGTTGCCAAATTAACCGTCTCTGCGGATGCCATAAACGAAAAACCTGAACGTCTATTCTTGAGATAGCACATTCCATAACATCGTTTGTCTGCTTTACAAGCTTCCCAGAATATAAAGAATAATCTGTTTGCTTCCCTAAACTCTGGGTTCCCAATGTCAATTTTAGTCCACTGCAAGTACATGTAATGAGTGCCAGTAATATAAGTGCTAACGCCTTTATTTTTAAACCAATAACCCTCTTCACGCTTTTTAAATTCACTATCTATGTATTTATGCCACTTTATTTTAAAATCATCTGGTAAATCTCTCCAGTCAAATATACTCTTTATTGTCTTGAGTTCTTTTGGATAATCTTTTCTAGTCCACTTTTTTGTGTTTTCAACATCTAATGGTTTTGGCAATGCAATAATCAGGCCTTGAATAGAATAAATGTCGCCTATTTCTCCTGTTTTACTTATAACAATAACATCATACTCTTTATTATACCCATATGACCACAATTTTTTTTTATTGCGCTCTTTTAAAACCTTTTCAGGTATAATGTTTTTTACTACAGAGTATAGGGTTTGTTTATACATTACTTAGATCTTCTTTCAGCAAAACCACTAAAGCTTTCTTTTTCATCTTTAATAGGCTTATTTTCAATATAACTTTTTTCTTGCTCTATTCTAGACAATATTTCAAACGCATCAAATATAGCTAGCTTTTTTGTTGCTGCCGCATTCTTTAACCTATCCGCAGATACATCATCCTCTGTCCCTGTAACAATTTTTTCTTTCGCTACATTTATTAGTTCATTTACCGCATCATGACCTGCCTGTATTATTCTTTTTTTTATTTCATTTGTGTCATTCATCTTCTAATTCTTTTTGTAATGCAGCTAAAGCTCTCCAAGCTACCTTTGCAGTATGACGAATGCCGTCACTATCAATAGTCCCTGCGTCTATTAAGTGCCTAGTTAAAGCATCAAAATCATCATTAGACTTATTTCTATCCCAATGAAGAGGTTTGTCTGGATGGTGTTGTTTGTTTCCAGCTAAGGAAACTTTTGACACCTCTAGTATAGCTAAAGGAAAATACTTTAAAACACCAGTATAAACTGGTCTTTCTTTTCTATTCATAAATTTAACTTAAAATTGTACACACATCTTTAGTCCTCATTCTGTATAAAGTCTCGTTATTTACAACAAATTTATACTCACTGTCTTTACTAAAGTTTATTTTGGAATCTTCTTCAACACCCATACCTCTCAGCGAGTTGTTTGAGTACACAACAATACCTGTGTTTTCTTCATGACCTTCTTGATGAAGGTATTTGTTCTCAATGGATATAGGTTTAACAAAACAAAAATCATCTACTGAATTCCATTTCTCTCCATTATGATATAGGTAAAATTGACTTGGATCTATAAAATAGATATTGTCTTTAAAGAAGTTGGGAGACTTTCTTGGCCTCCCTTTCATATCATAATATATTCTAAAAACATTATGATGTACTACAATAATATCGCCTTTCTTTATATCTCCTTCGTAATAATTAGGGACACCAATAACCTCAGCGAATCTATTTACATTTTCGTGATTTTCTACAGTGGAATTAATTATAATCGTTTCCCCTGCAATCTCTATTGTATTTTTATATTCGCTTCCTTTTGGTTTAATTAAAAAGAAGAAAGGTGATTTCATTAAAAGTTTATGTTATACTCTACGCAAACAGGAACATTTTTATTAAATGATTTCCAGGGAACAACTTCGTCTTTACTTTTTATATAAATAACATAGGATTCTTGGTCTATGTTATACTCTATTAAAAATATAGTGTAATTACCACTCAAGACATCTTGCCCTACAATATAGTGCATCGCACTAGATTTATAGTCTGTTCCTATAGATATCTTACGTATTTGCATACTACTTAGACTCTTCTTCTTTAATATCTTCGTACTCCCCTGTAGAAATGTTTACAGTAACTTTACCATATTCTTTTTCAAGCTCGTCTTGAATCCCTCTAAGTTGGTTTTGTAGTTCCACACCATTATGAATTAATGAGTGCTTTTGAGTTTCTAAATTACCAATTTGTAATTGATTCTGGTTAATAGTGTTAACCTGTTCTTGCAATTGTTTTAATTGCTCTTCTGTAATCTTTGCCATTATATTTAATTTAATTAATATTAATTAGTTACAAATATACAAATAATTTTTATTAGATTTAAACACTCATATTTATAGATGCAAAACCATAAGTAGTTCCCATTGGGTTACTTGTAACTACTTTCCTCCATGTTGAGCTGTCGGCTGATAACCAAGTGCTAGATGCGCCGTAGCTAGTTCCATTTATAACTAAGTTGCTAAAAGATGGTTTTGTAAACATAAATTTTATATATAAATAATCAGTTGAGGATTGGTCTTGAAACCAAACACCAGCTATTGTATTACCATCGAAATTATAGCTAGTCATCGAACCCATGCTTGGAAAATAATTCGAAGTGCTACCATATCCATAAGCCATAGTGCTATAAATCTGGTCAGATCTAACAGTTATAGTTGCGCTAAAATCATATGATGCAGGAACTGTAAAAGTTTTTTGAGCACCATAGTGAATGGTTGAGCCCTGTCTCATCACGGCTTTATACCTGTAAGTGGTGCTAGCTGTTAACGGAACTGCACCTTCACTTATAGTTGATGAAACTGTTCCAGTTGTAGTTGAAACACCCTGTAGTTGATTCCATTGATTACCAGTGGAATTAGTTATGTTTCCATTAGCATCGGTTGCAACAGAAGGAGGATAAGTGTAGCTGTTGTTATTGTAAACTATACCTGACTCATTACTAACCCCAGTAGTGTTAGCGTTTACTATATTACTATACGTAGTACCTGCTGCGTTTGTTGCGTATGCTCTAAATGAATTAGGTGTTGTTCCAAATGAGCTCTTAGTTAAACTACCAGTGAAACTAGTTGTTGTTACGTTAGACGCGTCATTTGTTGTTACTGTACCATTTGTAGAGACAGTGCTAGATACACTTTCTGAAAATACGCCTGTTACATCTATAGTGCTATCATCTTCAGGAACATGAGTTACACCAGTGTCACCTATTATGAACTGAGAAGTGTTTGTTTGACCCAACATTACAGCAAATCCTTTTGCAGATATAGTACCTTCAGTTGTAAAATCATCAGTTAATCCTTTGCTTGTTACGTTACCACTCATAGCAAGGCTACTTATGTTTACAGTTAAGGTGCTAGCTGATATGCTTGGCGTTATACCTGGATTATCAGATATAACTTGATTACCTGGACAGCTCACGGAAAACCACCACCCTGTTCCTTCTAATGGCGCGTTAACATTCATATTAGCTGTTGAGGCTGACGTGTTTTTATTAAACTCTATATAACCTCTTCCTCCCGTGTAAATACCTCCTTGATTATTCACATATACTTCTACAGTGTTATTTCCAAGTGCGGTTCTTAAATCGTTAGTTTGATTAGCTGCTCCTACATACCCATCATAATTACCAGAAGAACTCCCACTAATGTAAGTGTTCCCGTTCCAAGTAAATTCAAACCTATCAGGAATGCTATAGGCTTGGTAGTCTATTCTAATGATACCAGTTGTTGTTCCTAAATTCACAGGATAATTAAACTCACCAAATTCTCCTGACACATAAGCTAAATTACACGCTGGTGCCGCAAAATCATGATCGTAAGAATAAAACTCACCCATACCATAACCAGGGTCATTATCAGGGTGAGAAGGACTTATGGCGTTTGTAACATCATAATTTTCAGCGCCACCACCTAGAGTAACCTCTTTTAAGCTGTATGGGCCATAACTAGTATCTACGTCAGTATAGTCGTTTTCTAATTTTTCAGCCGCTATAGCCGCTAAACTTAAACTTCCAGTTGCAGGTACTGCCATATTATTCCCAAGGTTTTATCATGCCTACATTTGTAGGTTGCTTCATGTTGTTTATAAAATCTTCTAAATGATTTTTGTGTCCTTGATGGATAAGATGACCTTCTACCCAACCAATAACTTGATCTTCGGTTATATCTTCAAAAGGAATAAAACCATCCTCGTTTAAAGATACCGTCAAATGTCCCATACTATTATGTGTGTATTCTCCATCTACAGCTACCACTTCAAATTCTACTTCAGTTATAACGTCAGATAAATCTCCTAGTGTTGGTGCTCCTTTTAAACCTATTATGTTTGTGTTGTACGTAATTGCCATTATTTTATTTGTTTTTTAAGTTGTTCTACTTCTGCTTTTAAGTCTTTTATTGCTTCTATTAGGTATCCAGTTAAGTTACCATAAGCAACTCCTAATGTACCATCATTATCACTTACAAGTTCAGGTGCTACTTTTTGTATTTCTTGAGCTATAACTCCAGAGCTTGATTCTCCAGTATCTTTTCTATCGAAACTAACTCCTCTCATTTGAAGCACTTTACTACCGTCTAATGTTTTTACATTTTCTTTTAATTTAGCATCTGAATAAGCTATAACATCTCCAGCAGCTGTTAAATCTCCTACAGAACTTATTGTGATCTTATTGCTTATCGTTTCTGATCCGTTATTTGCCGCAGAACCAGTACCTATATAAAAACTAGAATTAGTACCACCACCACCCGCTTGGAACCTCCAAGGATAACTAGTAGCAGCCGCACCAGTTGGTCTGTAGAACATCATTGTAGGGTTTTGGTTTGTAGTAGCAGGTAATCTCACTTCTGAATTAGCAAAAGTAGAATCTAAAGCAAATTTTGCAGAGCCAGTAAATGTGTAAGTTCCAGAAGCAGTGTCATCTGCATCACTTCTTATAAATGAACTTGCGTGTAATCCGTCTACATAATCTGCATCCATTCCTGAACCACTACCATCATTTGATGAGTTCCAAACCTCAACTTCTGATGATTGTACATATCCTACTGGTGTACTAGTAGACCCACTGTCGTTTGAGTATGTCGTTATAGTTCCATCACTTATATGTGCAGTTGCTGTTAACTCTGCATATTGACCATGTCTTATATAGATATCAGTTTGAGTGGTATTTACATCTAGTTGACCCACTTCAAGTACAGCCTCAACAGTAGTACCTATTGTAAAGTTGTAAAAAGTTATATCGTAATTATTATCATTGTTTAGTTGACCTACTATTTTACCAAATGCAGGATATGAATTGTCACTATAACTACTTTGTCTCCCTGCTATTTCTATAACAAACCTAGTAGATTGAGTTCCTGTAATTCTTGCTATTCTATGACAAAAATCTGTACTAGTCGATGTATTATCTAATGCTCTCCAATTATAAAACTTTGCATCACCGTCAGAAGAAATACCTTTAGAAAAAGTAATTAGTTCTGATGCAGTATCAGCAGAAGTAGCACTTATGAATGAAGAAGGTGTAAAATTTGCAGATGTCCAAACATCATAATAACTACCCCAACCCTCACAACAATCTCTTAATGCTCTTATTTTTATTTTTCCTTCTCCTGTACTATGCCAACCTGTAGATATCTCAAAACCTAGATTTGCTGTTGGCATTACTTGCAATGTAGCATCGTAAGTGAATGGTCGATCAGAACCAGTACTATACCCACTATAAGCCCAAACACCTGCTCCAAAATTACCTCTATATGTACTATCGCTACTAGGAAGATTACTTTGAACATAATCAAAGTTCCCACCTTTACCGCTTGCCGCAGGTATAGAAGGTTTGTTAAGTATTAGTGCATCTCCAGATGTAGCGTTCCAATCTGATTGAACATTTTGTTCTGCATTAGTAGGTGCAAAGGTTGTAGGAAGAGCAGAGATATCTACTCCATCAACCGTAGCATTAGCAGCCATTACAATATTACCTCCAAAAGTTGAAGTACCATTATGACTGACTCTAAATTGCTCTGCTAAACCAGTACTACCACCTGCGTTATTATTTCCGACAGGGGATGTGTAAACTACAAAAGAACCAGCGCCTTCTTTATCAATGTTGTCTGCATTTGCATCAGGGCCAACCTGTGCTCCTATACGGACTTGTGGTGTATAGTTAGCATTAGTATCTGTAAACTTAAAATCTATAAAAGATTGTTGTTGAGCGATGTCACTATTTTCATTATGAAGTGTTAAGAAACTTTTACCTGTAGTAGTTCCCCCATTTGTGTCTTCTTTAATTGTAATAAAATCATCAAATTGACCACCGTTTGCTTTAGATACAAAATCTGTATCATTACTATCATCTCTCCATGCTGGATTACCAGAAGCATCAGTCTTCCATACTTTATTAGCAACTGCACCTGGCGCTGCAACATAACCTGCAACATTTAATGAGTTAGCATTCCAAGTATTTGTATCAGTATAGTTTCCACTATGAATATTTGTAGTACCTTGGTCTGTCGTCCAATCTATAATAGCGTTTCCACTAGGAATAGTTGGAGGCGTTACCCAAGAAAATGAACCATCAGCGTCTGATGCTAAATATTGTCCAGCAGTACCATCACCACTAACATTTAATTCATTAGCTCTTACACCATTTGCTTTCAAAGCAAATTGTAAATCATATGGGTCTGCATCTGCACCAGAATTTGTATCTGTCCAATTTACGTTAATACCTTGACCTTCTAAAAACTTCCACTCTTTACCATGTGAGATAGTTACCTCTGTACCATCACCATCCTCCACTTGAAAAGTGGTAAGTTGGTTTGTGTTTGTATCAGTATAATTTCCACTGTGTATATTAGTAGTGCCTTGGTCTGTCGTCCAATCTATGATTGAATTTCCACTAGGTATTGTAGCATTACTAAAAGCAAGCGATCCTAGATCTCTTTTTTCTACCTCGTTACTATTCATAACTAAAGCAGTAGCAGATGAAGTATTAGTATCTAAAGTGTGTATTTCTAGTTTACCTTTAACTTGTACATCATCTTGAAATATTCTATCTCCTACTTTATCTACTCTTATAATTTTCCATCCTGATATGTAACATGCTCTTGTTCCTGTTCCTGCTCCCCAATTAAATAAAGCCAAAGGAGAAAAATAAGTAGCGTTTGTTTCAAATGCACCTGTGTTTGAAGCATGATGCCCTGTAATATATCCACTAACTTTTGTCCAAGTAGTAGTTGGGTTTTGATTTGACATTACCCAATATCCATAAGAACCAGGGTTACCTAATCCAGAATCAGGTGCTGTACGGTCTGCTTCTAAATCAGCGGAGCCCATATAATGGGTTTGTCCAGATCCTGCGTTTTTAATCCAACATTCTTGATAATAAGTTGCGTCTTCATCAATTGGAATTAGAGGAACCCCTGATGAATAAGGTGATCCTACGCCTACATTCCCATTTATGTAAATAGAATAACCTCCTGGTGCATTTGCTTCAGTAGCCCAACTAACATTAGTACTGTTAAAATATGATTTTAATTCTTCTTCATCCCAAGTTGGATCAATCTCAAAAAGAGTTTCGCCTGGAGCATAATGACCTAAAGGATATTCAGATGTTACTCCGTCTTGATATCTTGAGTTTTTCTTTGATAAGCCACCAGTGAATATAGGATTTGTTTCTGCTTTTCTTGCAAATGCAGAAGATGAATAATTATCCAATTTGTCTGCGTCTAATCCTGAACCTGATCCATCTACAGTCTTAATTGCTGTTAAAAGTTCGGAAGCAGTTGAATAAACATTTGCTTCTGCATCTGTGGGAGCGTGTGCTGCCTGTGAATGCGTATACGCAGTATCGTAGTTAGTTTTATTAGTTGTTGTTAATTGATCTGTAGTCCATACTTGTGCCCAGTCTGTTTGCCATGTGTTACTTTGTTTACTTTTTATGTATAACTTGTTAGCATGAAAATCCTGGAAGCTTGCTGTAGCCCAGCTAGTTGAATCCCAATATTTAATAGTAAGTAATCCATCTGATGCTCCTGTTGGTTCATCGTCAGCCTCACTTACATCCCATATATAAACACCTGAGGTAGTAATAGTGTCTAAGTCGTCTGAATATCTTGTATGTGTTCTTAGGTATCTACCATCGTGATTATGTGTACTTGGTGGAAACGTACTAGGCTTATTAAGTATAAAAGCATCACTAGTAGTGGTAGTTTCAGTCCAATCCGCTTGTACGTTTGCTTCAGCATCCGTAGGTGCGAAGGAAGTTGGTAATCCAGATATGTCTACACCATCTACTGTTCCTGCTACAGTAATACTTCCAGTAACATCTAACGAGTCACTAATTTTTACACTACCAGAACCAGACAAAAAATCAAGTTGTATATCTGCAGCAGTTTCTATTCTTCCATTTGTATGAAGTTTTATTGCATCAGCATCATTAGTACCATGGATACTTACATAATCACCATAACCATTATCATCTGATGGTACTAAGTGTAACACACCTTCGTTTCGTTCGTCTGGACTAGAACTCTCAGATGTTTCATGCATTATAAATCCAGGGTCATTACTATTTGTACCTGCGTTGAAATATATATATGATTTATCTGTTGATGTATCTTCAAATGTGTCTGCTAAACTCGCTGTACCGTTCTCAGTATATATATCTATTCTAGGGTTATTTGCAGTCTCTCCAACATATAAATGATCAAAATGTCCTTCAGCCCACTTACTTGCGTTTGAACCTATATCATAACTAGAGTCAGCGTTAGGTAATAAATCTCCTGTTAAAGAACCTCCACCAATAGGTAAGTATAATCCAGTGTGATCAGTAGGTATTTCATCTGTATATGCTATTTGTTTTGCAGTACCCCAATTTGTATCTGCTTGGTCGGCTTGGTAATGTAGTATTCTAAAAGTGTTCTTATCAAAAGCCAAAGCATTTGCGTCACCACCTGTCGAATCGGTATATGAGTTTAAAACTAATAAATCTTGATAATCACTAGTATTTGAACCACCTTCTATTTGACCTTTATCTGCAAAATAAATACGGAAATCATCATTATAAGTTAAATCTTCTGGAGCAATATCTCTATCATCTACTGCATTTAAGTTATTGAATGATGTAGGTATGTTAGGTTTATTTAAAATCTGAGCATCACCACTTGTGGCGTTCCAGTCTGACTGTACATTTTGTTCAGCGTTCGTTGGAGCAAAAGTAGTTGGTAATGCAGATATATCTACTCCATCAACTGTAGCGTTTGCCGCCATTACAATATTACCTGCAAAAGTTGCAGAATCATCGCTGCCATCTAGTATTAGAGTTTCAGAACCGTCATTTGGCATTATTTTAAATAGAGTCCCTACTGTTAACAATCTTGTATACTTAGTTTCATCGGCTATTCTTATTTCGCCTATAGCATCAGTACTTGTAAAAGTTGCAATTAGGTTTGTACCGGAAGAATTAAAATCTGAAGTTCCGTTTATATCTAAAGACGTTGCTTGAACTGTGCCTGCAAAAGCGGCGTTTTGATCATTATCTAATCTTAACGCTAAAGTTGGTGAGTTAGCGTCTCCTGAGTCTGTATAAAACTCCAAATAACCATCAGCTGTATTTCCAGTAGTATCGGTACCACCTTTTATAGCGGCTCTAGTTGTTTTATTGTAGTTACTACCATCGTAGTAATTGTCTGTAAAAGTTATTATAGAACCTTTTTGGTCTGTGTTAGATGTCCAACTGTTGTATAAATCTAAATGAGCGTTTGCAGCGGTTATATTCCCTGATACATGAGTAGATACTTTTGTTGAGGTTATCGCACCAGAACTTATTGTTCCAATATTTTTTAAGTTTCTACTTAAATCTATAAACTGAGTTTTACCACCGTCACCTATGTATAAACCATTTTGACTAGCTGTACCACTATCGGTTCTAAACTGAAACTCTACTCTATTAGACCAAGCTGTATTGTTCTCGGGAAAACCATAAGCAATAAAACCACCTTCAGCTGACATAACAACCTGCTCAGCTGATAAGTTTACATTAGTTTTTATAACACTAGTAGTATCACCTGCTCTCAGCCACACTGTATCATCAGCACCTAATGCAACACCTCTGTATTCACTTATTCTTGAAAGTATTGTGGTTTCTGCACCATTAAGATCAACTTTTAATAAAGGTACTTCTGTTGCGTATTCACCTGTATCACCAGATGGTTCGTAGTCAAATAGTATGTAACCATTTGCTGTTCCAAAGGTCATTTTACTATTTATAGTTGTAGTAGGTAGAGTTACAGAACCATTTATGTTAGGATTTTCTAAATTTAAAGTTGTATTAGCACCACCCAGCGTAAGTGTTACCGAACTACTACCGTGGCCTTTTATAGCGCCTGATTGTTCGAATATAATATCAACGTTATTAACACCATCTCCTATATAAATATCAGAAGAACCGTCACCTAATAAAACATCACCAACAGCATTGGTTAATACTAAATTGTTTCCATCTTGATTTATTTTACCTGCATTTAATCCAGCTGCTGTTTTAAACTGCAAGTGACCCGAGTCGTCTATTACTATGTTATTTAAAAATGGTATTGACATGCTTTATATTTTAAATTCTTCCTGATATTCGTTTTCTACTTACACTAAGTTCAATTCCTTTAGATCCTTTCATTTTTAATTTAGGTGGAGATGGAAAAATAATTTTTAAATCTTTTATATAACCTATTTCCTCTTGGTTGTCACTGTCCCAGCTGTACCCTGTAATTAAAGTGTAGCCATATTTTTGCGCGGCTACAGTTAATGTTTTTTGTTGCCAAACACCAACAGCGCTATCAAACCTTACTTCGTCCTTAAACCCATTTAACATACTTTTCTTAACATCAGTATCCGAACTTGTACCATAAGATGTTTGAGATGTATAAGCTGTTTGGTATCTACCCAAAGCATTGTTAGTATGAGGTTTTGCGCATAAGTAAGGATAACTCCAGGAACCACCATTTTCCCCTTTAAACTCACCTTTTATGGTTACAGCTGTATTGGCTGGTACATAGACTACCTCTTGGCCAACCAGATAATACTCTGATCTTAAATTAACAACACTCCACACGTTACCACCATCATAATTAAATTTTAAATTGTAAGAGTTCTCAACAACAGCATTTAAGCTCTCTTCAAAACACCAGTCTTGATATTGAGACATCATCCAATGACCACCACCTCTATAACTACTAGCTCTACTATCACCACCACCGTTTCCAAAGTAATCATTACTGTCTATTACACCAAAAGTATTTGTGTAACCAGCATATACGCCTGGGACTTGTTTGTACCATTTATTTTGTATATATGAGTCTTGAAACACAGCATCTCCTCCACCTGCACCAATGTAAGGTATATTCCTGAAACCATCTATGTGAAATCTTTTAAATGTTGAGTTAGGTGCTTGATAGTACATATACATTGGTCTTTGCTCGTGATTTAACAGTATAACGTTATGTATAGGGTTCATTTCTCTATTGTGATGCATCATCATACCGTAATCGTCAGATCTAGTAAAGTATAAGTAAGCCCATTCGTTTGCCTCATACATACCATCATTATGTAAACTATTATAAGAATTACGAGTAATGTAGTTATTGACATATTGTATATCATGGTGTGAAGACCATTGAAATGCACCTCTTTGACCAGAGTAAATGGATAAACAGTTTCTATGTACAAAACTATGTGGGTGTCTAGTACTCAAGCCACCATAAGTAGGGTTGTTATTTGTGTTTAGTGCAACACAATTTTCATACTTACTTTGACAATCATATCTAGAATCTGTGGAATATTCGTTATCTCTATATCTACTATTGTAACCAGCTACAAAACATGGTGGTTGGTAATAAGTGTTGTTAGTGTTACCGCCCATGCGGTTCCATATTACATCTTTTAACACTATTTCTCTAGTACTAGCTCGACTGTAATCAGTCCAATACTCTACATAAGTAAAAGCTCTTACGTCAGTATCAATAGCGTTTATCTCTATTGATCTATTTACTCTCTGTACCAAACTACCAACATTTCTCACATTTGCTATAGCTGGACTAACTGTTAGTGTGTTACCGCTTTTAGCTGTTACCGAATATTCACTATTATAATCCCAACCTGTATCAATATCATTGTTAACATCAATATTGATAGTATCTCCAACACTTATATCTGCTGCATTGTTAATAGTCACAGTAGTATCATTGACAGCTGCGGAGCTAGTAAGCACAGCTGCGTTTTTTCTAACAGAATGACCTGATAAATGTTTTTTATCTAAACCTGTTTCATAAACCTCTGTACCACTAGCAATAGTTCCAGATATATTTGAGTTTAAGGTTAAGGTTTTTGTTTCATTATTTATAGCCGTTATTGTTCTAACATTTCTGTTGCTACCAGTTCCAAATATAATAACGTAGCCTACTCTGAATATATTACTATAATCAACAACTAAAGATGAGCCTATAGCAGAAGAGACTATAGCTTTTGGCCCTACGAATTTTTTTATGTATATTCTATTATTTGAAGTATCAACATCGTGAACCCAACAACCTTCGTCTGATCTAACTCTATAATCACCTTGACCAGAATTGTATATAGCCACCCAATCACCAGCAGCAAACTCAGTTGCGTCAGAAACCACTAAAGTAGAATCTTCTACGTTGGCAACAGTAGTTAAAGTGGTAGTTGTTGCGCTATCGTCACCTATAAACTTCCATGAGGAATATGTTGTGTTTTCTATCCATATTCCGTGTTGATCTGAATTTGATCCTTCAAATTCTAAAACTATATTATTTCCTGTAGCAGATAACAAAGCACCAGATGAGGTGCCACCTTCAGTAAAATCTTGTGCAGACACACCATTAGTTTTAGAGTAATCAGTAGATCCATTACCCTGCACAGTAACTCTTCCGTTTATTCTTATTTTCCCTCCAGTATCAAAATGCAAACATCCCCTAACAAGAATATCTCCAAAACCAACGCCTGCTCTTTGGTCAGAATTAACAGTGACTTTATGCCCCTGTGATATTGTAAATATGTCTCCGTCAGCTGGAGTTGAACCTCCCCATGTAGATGAACTAGCCCAATTTCCAGATTGACTACTAGTTAAATTCGCCATCTAAAGTCTGTTGTATTTCTGCTAAATAGGTTGTGTCAAGAGAAAGTTCTAAAACTAAATCATCATCTGTATCTATTGTAGCATTGTTATTAACAACAACCGAGCTCTCGGGAATATCACTACTTACTTCGAGCGTTTTCTCGATTTTGTTATACTTTAATTTAATTATCATTTGATTTAATTTATATTAACCTATCTTACTCACAAGTACTCTAATTGCATTTGATGCAGGTGCTGCTGCAAATATAATGTTTACAACACCACCAGAAGCTCTCTGAACATCAGCATATACTGTTGAACCTGAAGAAACCTCTATTAATTGAATTAAAAAGGAAGTAGAGGCTGTTCCTAATCCATGATTGGACTGTGCTGTTCCTGATGCTCCTGTATTTTTTAATATTAATGTCGTTGCTGTTCCATCTCCAATTAAACCAGAGTATTCTCTAGCTGTAATCCTACCATCAACACCAGCAGTTAAATCAACTGAAGTTAAACCTGTAGTATGACCGTATGTGTCTAGATCAACATCTTGTATAACGCTGAGTCCAGAATTATCTACTGAAGCTTGAGAAGACGTATCGTCGTGAGTTATACTTATTGTTGTGTTTCCTGATTGGTTTGCTGTAAATGTTCCAGAACCTCCTAAAGCACCAGTTCCTTGAACAGTAAGTGTTCCATTGTTTACTGTAGGTAAGTTGCTGGTTAAAGCTACCGTTCCTGTACTGTCTGGAAGTGTAATTGTTCTGTCAGCTGTTACGGTTCCTGCTAATAAAGTAACTTCAAAATCATCTGCGGCATTCCCTTCAAAAACAACACCATTTGTTGTTGATATAGTCTCTACATTATTTGTTGTAACAGTTCCTGTAACCTGTAAGTCTCCAGGAATAATAACTGTTGTTGTTGAAGCACCCATTGTAAGGTTGTTTGCTCCAACTGTATCAAAAATTGTGTGAGAAGCTGCTGTTAAGTCTAAATCTGTAAGACCAACTAATGCAGTTATTGTACCTCCTAAAGAAACATCTGTACTTCCTATTACAATTCCATCATGAAATAAATGTACATTATCTACAGATCCATTTACATAGTGTTCTGAGTTAATAGAATCGTCTGCTATCTTAGTTCCGTCTACTGAATCTGCAGCTAAGTGAGCTAAATCGATACTTCCGTCTGTATAATGCTCTGAATTAATAGCATTATCCACTATTTTAGTCCCGTCAACACTATCTGCCGCTAAGTGAGCTAAGTCAATACTTCCATTTACATAGTGCTCAGAGTCTATTGAATCATTAGCTATTTTGGTTCCATCTACTGCATCAGCAGCGATTTGACTAGATCCAACACCAGAGTCTTTAATTTTTAACACATCACTAACAATAGTAAGTGTTGAATTGTCGTCGTTAACATTTATAACTCCAGCATTGTATGTTAAACCTTCTCCAGCAACAGTAGATGCTAAACCTAAAGTAACGTTAAATGCTCCAGAGTCTGTTGAGTTAGATCCAGCTTCAACCTCTAAACCTTCTCCAGCTCCAACAGTTACTGATGAAATATCTCCAGAACCGTCTAATGTAATCCAGTAATTACTTGATGCTCCATTGTGAAACTTAATAGCGTTGTCAGTAGAGTTATATATTACCCTACCTTCATAATCTGCACCTGATAGTGTAGGGTCTGAAGCTACAACCTGCAGTTTTGCGTTATTTAGCTGTAGGTTCTCTAATGAAATGTTGTTTAAAAATTTAATATCTGCCATGGTGTTTTAGTTTAAAAATGCTTTACCAGAAAATTGGTTTATAAATGTTATTGTTAAATTATCTATGTCTGTATGATAAACGTCTCCTATTACTTGAGTCCCTGCCGAATCAACAACTGTTACTGATGGGAATTTATTTAACCCATGATTTATGCTCCAAGATGCCGACGGCGTCGCTTGTGTAAACACAAAATTCTTATCAGTTGCTGCTAGGTAATCATACTGAAGCAAAGATATTAAATAATTAGACTCGTTTTCTAAGCTTGAGTTACCAAATACATACGTTAAGTTCATCTGAGTTACTCCAGTAAACTTCTGAGAGGCTGTAGACGCAGTAACATTGTATATACCAAATTTAGAAGGATCTCCAGACTTTTGAATTATGATCCTAGACCCAACAAGGTTTGAATAATATGTACTCAAAGATGTTCCTGCAAGATCTTTATTTGATACCAACAATAAGCTAATAGATGAAAAGGCAACTTGTGATGATGTTGGAGGATCAAAACTTATTGTCCCATCTACCCTAGAAGTTCCTGACTTTGGTTGTTCATCATAAATAAAAGATGAATTACCAGATTCTATTAATCCTTTTTTATTAAAAAAAGAGACTATATCTCCTAACTCATAATTTTTTGTGGTAATTCCCGCTACATCAGTTCCTATAACTTTATCCCTAACGGAAAGTATCTGATCTATAGCGTAAGTATTTATGCTAGCCATTAATTTATCTTTTATGCAAAGATAATATATTTATGACATGTTATTCTTTGTTTTTCCTAACGGCGCTTCCGTAGAAATATCCGAAAATCGATAGCACAATACCCTCACTTATTCCTATAAGATGAATCCAAACTTCTTTGTTTGACTCAGGAATATCTAGGTAAACAATCGCATATATAATAAAAGAAAATGCTGCTAATCCAACAAGTCCCGTAAGATTAAACATTAAATCAAATCCCCCTGTTTTAGCTTTTTCTACTTCTCTTTTTCTAGCTGAATCTCTATCTGCTACTTCAAGTTCATAAATAGAAACAAGCTCATTATGTAATTGTTTTTTTTCTTCTGGAGTTATATCTGGATCTGTATCTATGATATTTTTTAGAATGCCTAAAGCTCCTTTATCGGGTAAAACATCTCCAATAAGTCCTGGCAATTTACTAAACAAGAAACTTCCTACTTTAGTGTCTTTAAACTTTTTCTTTGGCTTACTCATAACACTCTATTAATTCTTTATACTGTTCTTTAACATTAAATGATGGACATGCTTTTGAAGAAAACTCATTATGCCCGTGAAGAGTAGCGTCTTCATAACTGTCCATTAAATAAGATATTAATTCAGTAAGGCTTTCTTTTTGAAGATCTGTTCTGGTGTCTTTTGGATTCATATCTGCATCACATCCTCCGATATAGCAAACACCAATAGAACCTTTATTTTTTCCACGAACATGAGCTCCTTGTCTTTCAACTGGTCTAGCTTTATCAACAGTTCCATCTAACAAAACCACATAATGATAGCCTATATCAGACCACCCTCTTTCATTTACATGCCAACCTCTTATTGTTTCTGTTGAAATATCTTGACCTTCTCTAGTTGCTGAGCAGTGCAATATGATTTTATTTATGTCTCTCATTTATTAAAATTTATTTTTTTTCTTCTCTCGCTATAGCTTTCAGTACTTCTTCTTTTTTTACAACCAACTTAAAGCTTATATCAGCCGTCCACTGCATAATAGGCCTTCCGTCTTTGTATAGTATAACTAAGGGAACTGATCTTACCTTTTCTCTAAACTTAGGTGTTTGATTCTCTAGGTAAGCGATTTGATGAGGTATGTTTCTTATTCTATCTACTTTAGCTTTATTTGACCAATTCCACTCCGAATTAATTTCCAATAAAACATATTCCTGGGAAAACAATGAGCTAGAAAAAAGAATTAATAATATAACTATTGCTTTTTTCATGATTTATTTTCTTTTAATTATTTGATAAAGTTTTTCATCTATTTTATCAAGCTTTTCACTATTTTGTTCAACCTTTTGTTGGGTGTTCATTATAGTCTCTCTTATCAATTGATCTTTTAAATCATATTCCGTTCTACTCACCTCGGCTTCAGGTAGCTCTTTGGCTAACTGTATATCTGCCTGTATAGCAAACCACATACCTGCTACGGTTACGACAAAGCTTACTATAATTATTAGCGTCTTTAAGTCTAGTGTTAATTCGGTGTTTTCTGATATTTTGTTAGTCATTACTATTTATTTGTATTTGTTAATTTTTTTATTTCTTTTTTCCACCACCCCTGGCTCTGTTACTCTTTTGTTTTTCTAAAACTAATCTACCTTTTTTGTGAGAGCAATCTAATTTATCTCCTTTTTTAGAATTTTTATTTTTTTTATTAAATAAATTACATTGCACTCTTTTGCGAACAGCGTCTTTTTTCTTTTGAGCCTTCGCGCTAGTTTTCCTATGCTTTATTCTGGCTTTAGGATTTTTCCTATAGTATTTAGCTGTTCTACTTAGAGGCATTGTTATATGGAAATAATTTGTTCAACTTTTCTTGTCTACTCTGACATCCGCAAGATTTATTCATTTTCTTAGCGGCTGCATCAACTACAGACCTTATGCCTGTAGCTTTTGTTACTTTAGCGATTGAATCACCTAACCCTCTTGATTTCATAATGTTTTATTTTTTACATGTACATAACTTGTTCGGGCAGCTTTCTATTCTAAACATTGCCTTCGAAACCAACCAGTTCCACCAACATTGAAAAGCACACCAAATTTTTTGAATTTTTAAACCCACTTTTACTAAAAATTTTCCCATAATCTATTTTCTTGATTTAGCTCCTACACACTTCCATCTTTTACGAGATAAGTTGTTTGGTGTGTTTGGATCATTTTGTTTTTTCTTTGAAAGACGTCTTTTTATTCCTAAACTTCTAGCGCAATAACTATCGCCTTTAGATGTTCCTGGCTTTACTCTTGGGCCGCCTCCTTTAGCTTTACCCGCTTGTCCGTAACTCACCCTTTTTCCTGATGCAGTTACTTTTACCTTTGCTTTTCCTTTTCTTGGTTTTGCCATTATGAGTATCTTATGAATAGTTGACCAGAATTTTGATACACTCCACCAACAGGAACTCCGTTGTCTGCTGCATCTTGATTAGATGATGCATCTACTAGCCCTGTTAGTATAATTGGATGCGCTAGTGTTTGAGCTGAAACATATGTCGTGAGAGAAGAAACTGTAAAGTTTTTTGTTTTGCCTTGATCGGCTCCTGTAGTACCATCTGTTCCAATTACTTTATCTAATGGATCTATGGTTGCATCACTTGTATAACTGCTTATATTTGCCATAATTATCTTTTTGTATATTTTTTTGTAACCGTTACAATGCTTTTTTATTAAAATTGTTTTGCTGATTATTAAGTCTTTTTGTTGCTCGATTAAATATTCTTGTTGCTCGATTAGGATTCTTGATAGTTCTTATACTCCCCTTTGGATTCGAAGAACTATTCCTTGCTATCTTCAAACTTCCGTCATCCTGTAACGTGTACGACTTTCTTTTTATCTTCGCTCCCTTTACTGTTTTTTTAGATATACGAGTACTGCTTTCAATAGTAGAGTGGCTGCTTCTTTTCACTTTGTTATTGTTCACCCTATTTACTGAAGCAGTAGTTACTATTGCTTTTTTTCCTGCCTTGCAATCCATCAAAGCCTTTCCTAATAATCCCTTACAACTCATCTCTTAGTATATTTTTTAGTTACTCTTCCTTTTTTTGTATTAGCAACTACTGTTTTTCCTTTTGCTCCAGCTCTTTTCTTTTTCTTAGCAGTCTTTGCTCTTTCAGCTTTAGTCATGCTTTTGGCTTTAGCTAATGGCAAACATCTATCTGGATTCTTTTTATTCTTACTAGTACCACAAGCTCCTTTAATAGAGCCATCAGTTCCAATACGAACCCACTTTTCATCACGCCATTTTTTTAGCTCACCCATTACTTTTTCTTTTTTGCTCCTTTTGCATAATTAGGATCCTTACAATACTTGCTAGCAGCCATATTTGCATATGCTGAAGGATATGTATCGAAAGTTCTTTTTGCCCACGCTATACCCGCTGAACAAATTTTATTCCCTTTCTTTTTTTTCTGCCTTTTACTTGCCATATCCTTTTTTCTTCACCTTTGTTTTTTTCTTCTTTTTCTTGTTAAGCATTTTTTTTGCTTCGGATTTTTTTGCGTAAGGCATAATAATATGTTTTATATTTACAGCAAAGATAAATAAAATAACATTTCATTATTTAATATAAATATGAAAGAGACTCAAATCAAATCATACATAAGAGGTTCCAATAAAACAGTTAAAACACAGCCTAGAAAGAGAGAACATAACTTTCTAAAGTATTGGAGAATAGTAAGATACTATATAAAAAGAAAATATGAAATTTCTTTAATGGAGCTAGATATGCTCCTTTACTTGTATGATATGCCTTTTTTTAAAAAGGAAGATTTCAACTACTATGGAAATACCTTATCGTGGGATAAGAAAAGATTTTACGAGATGATTTCCAAGGGGTTGATAAAAGAATGGAGACCTGGAAAAGAAAAATATGGTAGATCAAAGATTTATGAACTTACCCATCAAGGAAAGACAATCTGTTCCTTAACTTATAAAAAACTTCTACAAGAAGAGCCTATATCAGAAGACCCTAGATCAAATCCTTTATATAAGAATGAAAACTACATGGATAAAATATATAAAAGGGTTATTAGTAAAATGAATTCTAAATCTTCTTCTGATAACGAATAACTGCTTTTTTTAGTAGTGAGTAGTTCCTTATAGATGTAATTTTCTTTAAACTTCTCATTTTCAGTTTATCACCACCCTCAGTTAAAACATCGATAGCCTCTATAGCTTTAGCCATATCGTTTTCTTGCTTTATTTCAAGATTCAATGACTTAAACTGATCAAGCTTGTCTTGATCGAAATACCACCTGACCAGGTGTCGAGTTTTATTTAATTTATTTGCAACTTTACTGATTGTTATTTTATCCTTGTCTAACCAAAGCTCTTCTATAACCGAATCTATGTCATCAGTGCTTGGTCTGTTTCTTCTCCCTATTACAGCTCCAACTATCTTCATTTTTGTTTTTCTATCCATCATTTTAGATGGATTAAATATAATTTTTCTTTTTCTAGCGCAATACGGAAGTTTTCTTTTAGAAAACACTCTATCTATCATATTTTCAACCCTGTCTTGACTATAAGTTCTTATTATGTGTCCAGAACCCCTATCAGATAGACCTACAAAAAGAAGTTTCATTTTATCTATGTCAAATTCTGGGTTGAGGTGTATAAACTTTTCAGCAATATACTCTAGTTCAGAAAATGTGTTTATTTTCCTAGTTGTTCGGTAAAGGGTGTAGAAATTACACCCGTTCGGGAAATGAAGGTAATCCTTACCCTTGAATACAAAAGAGGACTCCATAATGATTCTATATGCGTTGTAATTAAATAATGGAATCAGCATTATCTAAAATAACAACCACATCTCTCTCTCTTATGGCTTTTAGCTTTGTTCCGTTTACCCTTAGACTTGATCCAGCAATTTTATCAAAGTAAACTTTTCCACCTACTTCAACCTCCTTAACGTCTGCGCCTACACTAATAACTTCCCCTATGATGTATCTAATGTTATTATCGGACTCTTCTGTTATTATTAGACCTAAATCATTCTTCTGAATAACTTCTTCGTCTTTTACTATGATGTAACTTCCTACTGCTTTCATTTTTTTGCTATTCTTTTGTTAGAAATTACACAAGATGTGGTTAAAATAGTAGAAGCTACAGATGCTGAGTTTAAAACAGCGTTTTTTGTCACTTTTAACGGATCGACTATACCAAAAGTGAACATATTCCCAAATTGTTTGTTTTTTACATCAAATCCTTGCTTTGGTTTTCTGTTTTGCATCAATTTAGTCTCTTCTACGGTTAATTCTTGACCAGAGTTTGATATAATTTTGTTCCAAACGTCAGGAATTGAGTTAACCATCATTTTATACCCCATATTAAAAGAACTAGAACTGCTTCGATGAGGTTTCGAGGCGATTTTTGCGTGAACGTCAAGAAGTGCAACACCTCCACCAGCAACTACACCCTCTTCTAAGGCTGCTTTAGTTGCGTGGATGGAGTCATCCACCCTGTCCTTCTTCTCTTTTAGCTCTATTTCGGAATTTCCTGCTAATTTTATTGTGGCAACTCCACCAGAAAGCTTCGATAATCTATCTTTTAGGTGATATTTTACGTTTCTATTTGATGTTTTTTCTATTTCTTCTTTTAAATAAGAAATAACCTCTTTTTTCTTGGTGTTTTCTTCGTCTTTTTCAAAAACTAAGATAGTTTCGTTACTGTTAGACACCATACTAGCACAAGTTCCAAGATAACTTTTGTCGATATTCTCTTTTGAGTCTCCAGAAAGCTCAGAAATCATTCTCGCGCCAGTCATCATACACAAATCTTCTAATAATTCAAATTTACTGATACCTACACCTTCGGGATGTATGAAATTACAGGTTAAATTCTTTTTATTTATGTTTTGAGCCACAAAAAGCTTGACTCTGTCATCTAGTTCAGAAACAATAAGTAGAGGTCTTTTTTGTTTTATGGATTGTTCAAAGGCAAAATGCAATCTTTCATGCATATCTATCTTTGTGTCGCTTATCACAATTAAAGGATTTTGATACTCAACAGACTTTGACCTTAAATTATTAATGCTAAACGGAGTACCATACCCTCGTTTAATTCGAGTTCCATTAGTTATCTCTGTGTGATCTATTCCAGATAAAGAATCTTCCATATTAACTATTCCGTCTTTACCAACCTCTTCATATGCATTTGAAACTAGCTCACCAATGTAAGAATCCCCGTTGGCTGAAATTGTAGAGACTTGAAGTAATGTTTTTTTATTTACAGATTTACTGCTTTTTTCCAGTAGTTTAACTATGTCTTTAGCAGCGGCCTCAATACCTTCTTTTGCTTGAGTTACATTTTCGATATCATCTATATTGTCAAAACACCTATTTATGATAGCACGAGCCAGGACACATGAAGTCGTTGTTCCGTCTCCAGCTTCACTTGCTGTTTTTTGCGATGCTTGTTTTAAAATACTACAACCTAAGTTTTCTATTGGATCTGAAAGTATAATACTATTAGCAACAGTAACCCCATCTTTGGTAATATGTGGATTTCCGTACTCATCCTCTATTATAACTGTTTTACCAGAAGCACCTAGCGTTGAAGACACAGCTTCAGCAAGGATGTCAATCCCTTTTTTAAGTTTTTTACGACCCTCGCCATCAAAAACTATCTCTTTTTCTATCATGTATATATATTTAGTTTAATTAAATTCTTCTCTTCTTCTCTTCTTCTTATATAGGCGTGTCGCTTTTCGACTATTTATTTTTAGTTACCTATAATATGAGACTTAATACACTGATTATCAATTAGTCTTGCGTGTCGCTTGTTTGTCACTTGCGTGTCGCTTAATTTCATCAATTTTCTGCTGTAGTTTTTGGATTAAAATCTTCGTCCCACGTCGTTGTTTGAGTCCAATAATTTGTTGGCAAAGAGCCGTTACTTGCTTGTTCATATGTAGTGCAGTTTTTTACGGATTCTAAAGTTATTACATTTTGCATAGTAAATTTATTTTAAAAGGTAGGTAGCCTCCGATGATAACCATTGCAACGACCAAGTTTTAATTGTTAGTGGATAACTCCTACCTTATATCTATATTTTTTAGTTTATAAGTTTTACTGCTAATAATAATAATGTTGGTAGGAATGTAAATACAGCATCCATTACATTAGGAGTGCTGAACCTCATCTTAGCATCTACAATCTCTTTAAGTATAGATACAAATATCATAAAACCTACTGCCTCCATTGTGCTACCCCATATTACCAATGGAGTTGCTATTATACTTCCGTAAAAGAAGTGTAGTAGCTTGTCTACTGGTACTGATGCCATCAATGATAATAGCTTTTTAATTAATTGTTTCATATTTATTTATTATAAACTTTATATGCAAATATACAAAAAATAATACACGTGGCATAATAATGTAAAACCTTGTACACCTATATTTATAGTTATACCTGTTTTCAATAATGCGCCACTCAAAAAAAGATCATCACAAATAGAGAGGTGTTGGGTAACATATATTTTTTATAAACAACACACATTAATTAAATCACTTTTACGTTGGTGGGGGGGTACCTTTTTACCTTTTCTCTCAGCTATTTTTTTACCTTTTTGTCTGGACACTACAGAAATTATACTCTTTTCTTTCGTGTAATTCTTACACGCTCACTTCGTTTCGCGTTTATTAGAAGATACTTGGCAGTATCTTTTGTGGAGGGGAGGGGTATCATTTTATCGAAGCGGAACGGGCTTCGCCCTGACCTTTTATTTAAGCTTATCAGCTTAACCACTCGAACTCTTCTCTTGAATATTTATCTTATGCTTTCACAATCATTCGATAGCCTACCCTATCCCTCTCTAATAGGTAAACATAACA
>Ga0257114_1000730_pt1 | contig 24952 bp, 26 predicted proteins | sample SI112_10mmetaG_FD_190149 | JGI IMG/M metagenome (GOLD analysis project Ga0257114, IMG submission 190149) | Marine microbial communities from Saanich Inlet, British Columbia, Canada - SI112_10m | ecosystem: Environmental > Aquatic > Marine > Inlet | place: Canada: British Columbia | collected...
CGAAGATTTAAAGTTGTAACTGTGTTATTATTCTCTAATGCTTCTGACAATGCTTTAGCCCCTTCATCTCCTATGTTATTTTCCCCAAGATATAAAGTTGTAACTGTTTTATTATTCTTTAATGCTTTTGCCAATGCCTCAGCTCCTTTATCTCCTATGTTACTTCCCCCAAGATCTAAAGTTGTAACTGTGTTAAATGATTTTGTCAATGCTTTAGCCCCTTCATCTCCTATGTTATTTCCCGCAAGATATAAAGCTGTAACTATTTCATTATTCTCTAATGCTTCTGACAATGCTTTAGCCCCTTCAACTCCTATGTTATTATCCCAAAGATTTAAAATTGTAACTGTGTTATTATTCTTTAATGCTTTTGCCAATGCCTCAGCTCCTTTATCTCCTATGTTACTTCCCCCAAGATCTAAAGTTGTAACTGTGTTATTATTCTCTAATGCTTCTAAAGCTGTTTGTAAATTTAGTATCATATTATTTATCAAAAGAATTACCTGACCTTTAGATCGAGGTTAAAAATATAGTTATATCATATTTTTAAGATGATTGCAAGAGGAGAACGGAGCGGAGCGACTTATTTTATGGTTCTAACTTTAATCATTTTATCAGGATTGCTGACCATACCATTAGCACCGCCACCTTTTTTGATTTTATCAATAAATTCCATACCTTTAATGACACGGCCAAAAACACTATATTGACCATCAAGATGCGGAGAATTATCTAGCATGATAAAAAATTGACTATTAGCAGAATGAGGATTCATGGCTCTTGCCATAGAAAGCACACCTCTTATATGAGGCTCATCAGAAAATTCAGCTTTTAAGTCAGGCAATTTACTGCCACCAGTACCAGTACCAGTTGGGTCACCAGTTTGGGCCATGAAGCCATCAATCACGCGGTGGAAAACCACATCATCATAAAATCCTTCATTTGCTAGGGTACGAATTCTTTCTACATGATTTGGAGCTAAATTTGGTAATAATTCAAATTCGGTTTTACCATATTTAGTTTCAATTACTAGGATATTTTTAGGGTCGATATTTTTTGCTTGTAAATTTGTCATATTTAATAAAATCACTGTTAAAAAAGTTATTATTTTTTTCATAATTGTCCTTTGGTTGAGTTGATTGCATGATTTTTATCATCAATAGCAATGGCAATTTTCAATGATCTTGCTAAGGCTTTAAAGCAAGATTCAACAATATGGTGGCAATTAACACCATAAAGATTTTCAATATGTAAATTACAACCAAGATTGTTGCAAAAAGCAAGAAACCATTCACGAAAAAGTTCAGTATCCATTTTGCCAACCTTATCTCTTTTAAATTCAACATTGAAAATATTGTAAATACGGCCAGATAGATCAATAACACATCTAGTTAGAGTTTCATCCATTGGGATATAGAAAAAACCATAGCGATTGATAGCTTTTTTATCGCCAAGAGCTTCTTTAATGGCAAGAGCAATTGCAATGGCTGAATCTTCTGTTGTATGGTGGAAATCAACATTGAGATCACCTTGAATTTTAAGATCAATATCAATACCACTATGATATGATAATTGTTCAATCATGTGATTGAGAAAGCCAATACCGCTATCGATATTATATTTTCCTGTACCATCAAGATTGATTTTTACATCAATTTTTGTTTCTTTGGTATTTCTAGAAATTTGAGCTGTTCTATTGTTCATTTTTCAGTTATTGTTTTTGGAAATTTATTTGTTGTATCCACCCCAACTAAGATTTGCTTGCAAATCTTGACTCCCCGTTAGGGGAAGTTATTTCAGGGCAATATATTTTTCAAATTTCCCTTTAATCCCATCATATTTTTCGGCATCTGGGAGAGGATCTTTCCTTAAGGTGATTACTGGCCATTTTTCGGATAATTTACGATTAATATCAATCCATTCCAATAATTCTTCCGATTCGGGAAAAATTGCCTCAGCAGGGCATTCTGGCACGCAAACACCGCAATCAATACATTCGTCAGGGTTAATAACTAACATATCATCACCTTCATAAAAGCAATCAACTGGGCATACCTCTACACAATCAGTATATTTGCATTTAACGCAATTGTCAGTTACGACATAAGTCATTATATAGAATCAATCAATTTTTGTACTGCAGCGACTGATTTATCAAACATTTTTTGTTCTTCTTCATTCAGTTCAACTTCAACGATTTTTTCAACACCATTTTTGCCAAAAATTGCAGAAACACCAATATAAAGATCTTTTACACCATATTCACCATTAAGATAAACAGCAGCTGGAAGAATTTGTTTAGTATCTTTTAAATAAGCATTAGCCATTTCAATTGCAGAAGCAGCAGGAGCATAAAAGGCTGAGCCATTACCAAGTAATTTGACAATTTCTGCACCTCCATCTCTTGTTCTTTGGATAATATTGTCAATTTTTTCTTGATTTGACCAACCCATTTTAACTAAATCAGGAATTGGAATGCCAGCAATCGTTGAATAGCGAATTAATGGTACCATAGTATCACCATGACCACCTAAAACAAAGGCTGAAACATCTTTGATAGAAACATTAAATTCTCTTGCTAAAAATAGGCTAAATCTGGCAGAATCTAAAACACCAGCCATGCCAACAACTTTATTTTTATCAAAGCCAGTTGATTTTTGCATGAGATAAACCATGGCATCAAGAGGGTTTGTAATAACAATTACAAAAGCATTTGGAGCATATTTTTTGATATTTTCACCAACTGAAGCAATAATTTTACTGTTAGTTGCGATTAAATCATCACGGCTCATACCTGGTTTTCTAGCAATACCAGCAGTTACAATAATTACATCTGAATCTTGGATATTTTCATAATTTTTAGTACCAATAATATTAGAATCAAATAGATCGACAGAAGATGATTGTTCAATATCAAGAGCTTTACCCTTGGCAGTTCCATCATTAATATCTAAAAGGACAATATCACCAAGTTCTTTAAGACCAGCAAGATGTGCAAGAGTTCCGCCAATATTACCTGCACCAATTAGAGAGATTTTATTTCTTTTTATCATTTAGTTTATTTTAGTAAAATTTTTATTCTGTGTTGCATTTAACCCTACCAAAGTTGCTTTGCAACTTTTAAAAAAGCTCTTTTTTGCTTTCCCCCTTAGGGCGAGTTATTTATAAGTAAAGTTATAATCTATTTTGATTTTTAGTCAAGATTATTTTCCAATCTTATCATTTCTGCAAAAGATGGTCTTCTTCTAATGATTCTAAATTCTGAATCTTTCACTAAAATTTCAGGAATAAGATTGCGAGAATTATATTCATTAGACATAGAAGATCCATATGCTCCAGCATCTAGAATGGCAATTAAATCATCAGATTTGGCATTTATAAATTCTCGATCCTTGCCAAAAATATCACTGCTTTCACAAATTCCACCGACAATTTCATATTTTTCTGCCTCACCTTTTTTTTGAGTAATAGCAATAATTTTATGATAAGCATCATAAAGGCTAGGACGAGCAAGATCATTCATTGCGGCATCAATAATCATAAAATTTTTATAGGAAGTATTTTTGATATGAATAATTTTACTGATTAAAATACCAGCATCAGCAATAATTACTCTTCCTGGGGCTAAAGTTAAAGAAATATCTAAATCCTTTGTGATTTCTTTAATAATTTGGGCATAATCTGATAAATTAATGATTTTCTCATCATTATAGCAAATACCAATTCCACCACCAAGATCAAAATTTTTAATTTTTATATTTTCCTTTTTTAGATCAAAATATAATTCTCTAATTTTGGCAAAAGCTTTTTTAAAAGGTTCTAAAGAGGTAATTTGTGAGCCAATATGAGTTGAAATACCAAAAATTTGAATATTGTCTAAATTTTTTGCAATTTTATAGATTTCTAAAGATTGATCAATATCAATGCCAAATTTATCACCTTTTCTACCGGTGGAAATTTTATCATGAGTATTTGCATCAATATTAGGATTAACCCTAATGGCAATTTTGGCAATTTTGTCTAATTTTTTAGAAATTTTGTTTAATAAGTAAAGTTCGGATTCAGATTCGATTGAAAATTCTTCTACCCCATTTTCAAGAGCGAATGAAATTTCTTCAGCAGTTTTTCCAACACCAGCAAAGACAATTTTTTTGGGATTGATTCCTGATTTTAAAGCACGAAAAATCTCACCAGCTGAAACGGCATCAATTCCGGCATTTTTGCTAGCTAAGATTTTAACAAGATTAATATTAGAATTAGCTTTAATTGCATAGCAAATTTTGTGATCTATAAAAGAGAAATTTTTAGTAAAATTGTCAAAATTTCTTTCTAATAATGATTGGCTATAGCAATAAAAGGGTGTAGGAATTTTGCTGGCAATTTCTGTGATTTTTAAATCTTCAATATATAAAATACCATCTTTTATGGTAATAAAATCATTCATTTTAGAAGATTTTTAATTCTTAGGATTAGTTCTTTTGGTTCAAATGGTTTAGTTATATAATCATTAGCACCATTTTCTAAACCAAAAATTCTATCTTCAACATCGCTCATAGCGCTGAGAATGATTGCTGGAATGTCAGAATTTTTGCGAAAATCTTTTAAAAATTCAATTCCAGTCTCATTAGGGAGCATTACATCAATAATTAAAAGATTATAATTGGATTTGGCAATTATTTCTCTCGCTTCTGAGGTGTTTTTGGCAATATCAACAACAAAATCATTATTTGTAAGATATTCCTGCAATAAGGTTCTAAGCCTTGTATCATCATCTATGATTAATATTTTAATTTTATCTGTCATAAAACTTGATTTATAAATAATAGAGAATTATCATAATTTTTACGCCGAATTAGCTCAATTGGTAGAGCACCTGATTTGTAATCAGTAGGTTGTCAGTTCAAGTCCGACATTCGGCACCGTTTCTTTATTTGCCTCCTTTTTCCTGCCTTTATTAAATTATAGTCAAATTATTGAGAAGCTCTTAATAATAATTTATTTAATTTTGATAATTTCAATAAGGTGGTAATTGTTATTATAAATAAAATAAAGCAAATACCAACAATTGCTAATATTAATAATCTTAATTCTTCAGAAAATTTATTATCCTTATTAGAATTGATAGAGTTGATTTTTATTGTAACTTCATCTAATTTATTCTCAATTTTTTCTAATTTTTCAGTAAGTTCAGGGTTAGATTTGGCACCAAACATATTTTTGATAATTTCCTTTTGAATTTCCTGATCATATTCCTTGTCAGATTCTGTGTTATTTTCTGGATTTATGGCAATATTAGAAGGGTTTTCGATCATTGGATATTGCTGAGTTTCATTATTAACATTGGATGTTACTTCTTCCTTTGCAATATCATTATTAATATCTAATTGCGGGATTGGATTTTCTTCAATTTTTGGGGTATTTTTCTCAGTGATTATTTTCTCTTCCTGTAATGTAACATTATTATCATTAGTGATATTTTCCTCATTAGCATAAGAGAAATTAGCGATTGCTAGGGATAAAATGGTAAAAAATATTGTAATTTTCATAATTTTTGATATTTTATTAAATTTAGATTAATAAAATTAAATCTTTCTGTTTATATTTGCAATAGTTTTAAGATTTTATGATTGATATTTTTGGCTCATTTCCCAATTCTCGCCCTAGAAGATTAAGAAGGTCAAAATGGGTTAGGGAATTATTTAGTGAAGTGGCAATTTCTAATAAGGATTTTATTAAACCATTTTTTGTTATTGAGGGTTCTAAGCAAAAGCAGAAAATTACCTCTCTAGATGATAATTATCGATTTTCCATTGATCTTTTAATAGAGGAAGTAAAAAAAGCAAGGGATGTTGGTATTCAATCTATCATGCTTTTTCCAGTAATTGACCACAAATTAAAAGATCATTTTGGCAAGGAGGCAATTAATGAAGATAATTTAATTTCAAGAGCAATTTTTGCCATTAAAAAAGCAGTTCCAGATATTGGTATTTTGGCCGATGTGGCTTTAGATCCATATTTAATTCATGGTCATGATGGTATCTTAAATGAAGCTCAAAATTATGTTTTAAATGATGAAACTAATCAAATATTATCTAAACAATCTTTAATTATGGCTCAGGCGGGTGTTGATATGCTTTGCCCATCCGATATGATGGATGGTAGGATAGGGCAAATTCGTAAGATTCTTGATAAGCATAATTTTATTGATGTAGGGATTATTTCATATGCTATTAAATATGCCTCTAATCTATATGGTCCATTTCGTGATGCGGTAAATTCTGCACAAAATATTAAAAATTCGGATAAGAAAAATTATCAGATGGATTATCGTAATTCAAATGATATTTTTAAGGAAGTAAAGATGGATATTGAAGAGGGAGCGGACGCTATTATTATTAAGCCAGCAACATTTTATCTCGATATTATTTCAAAAATTAAGGAGAATTTTAAAATCCCCATCATTACTTATCATGTTAGTGCAGAATATGCTATGTTAAAATCAGCTGCTAAGGATGGTTTGATTGATTTTGATAAGGTTTTTGAAGAGAATATGATTGCTTGCAAAAGATCTGGTGCAGATGCCATAATCCATTATTCTTTAATTAACTCCCTTTAGGGGGATTTTAAAATGGAGATCGATCACTTAAAACCAATCCAATCTGGGTCAGTAGCACCTTCATTTGCTGGGGTGGTAAAGATCCTTTCATAATTTGTAACTATGTCAATTATATATAATTTAGGGATTGAACCTTTGCCAAAGGCTGAGTTTTTTCTGGAATAAATTAAATAACGGCTATTAGGTGACCAACTAACACCTTCAACCACATAGCCAGAAGTTAAAATTCTTTCATTATAGCCCTGATTAGTCATAATACCAATGGTAAATTTTCCTCTGATAATTTTTGTAAAAGCAATTAATGAGCCATCAGGTGAAAAAACAGGTTTGGAATAATCACCTTTACCATTACTTATTTTTTGGATATTTTCGCCATTAATATCCATTTGATAAATTTCTTGCCTTCCACTTCTATCGGAAGTGAATATGATATTTTTGCCAGAAGGAGAAAATGATGCAGTAGTTTCAATTGATTTGGCAAAGGTTAATCTTTTTCTAATTCCTGTTGTATAATCAAGGGAATAAATATCACTATTACCATTTTTATCAATGGCTGAAAAAATGACTAAATTAGAATTATTGGGGTGAGTATCGGCCGACATTGTTGTGCCATTAAAGTTACTCAATTTTTGTAAGGAACTTTCTCTAATATTAAGATTAAAAAGGGAAGGGGTGTTATTTTGATATAAAAGGATAGTTAATTTATTAGGGTCATTTGCAAATCTTGGTGTTAATGCTAAATTTTTACCATTAGTAACATATTTTAGATCGCTACCATCAAAATTAATTATGGCTACTCTTTTTTTTCTTTTTCTAACTTTACCACTTTCGGCTATATAGGTGATTTTGCTGTTAAAATGCCCTTTTTTTTCACCAATAATTTCTTTAAAAATTTCATCTGATATAATATTGGCAATTTTAGATTCATTATTTTTATAGATTATGTTTTTGGATAAAACTTCCTCCTCATCTAGAATATCCCATAATTTAAAATTAAATTGCAATTCATTAGATTCAGTTATTGATTGGTTACATTGTAATAAAGCATCAATGCCATTTTCAGAATATTTATCATATAGGATTATATCTTCATCGATAATTTTGTCATTTATTTTGTGGATTTTCTCATTATTTTTATGATTTATATCAAATAAATCAGTATTTTTGATATTCTTGGTAATTTTTTCGGCAATTAAAGATAATTCAATATTGTTTTCATTTTTACAATTATAAATTGAGAGATTAATTTTAGGAATTTCAAAATCATCAATTACAAGCCTTATTTCAGCCAAGCTTAATTTTGAAAATAATATAAAAAATATAAAGAATGATATTCTTATCATATTTCAATAGTTTCTATAATTATATTATCGTTAGTATAAACACAAATATCTGCGGCAATTTTCATGGCTTTTTTTGCTATTTCTTCAGCATCCAATTCTGAATCTTTTAAAGCTTTTGCTGCAGAAAGTGCATAATTACCACCAGAACCAATAGCAATAATTCCATCTTCCGGCTCTAAAACATCACCATTACCTGTTAAAATTAAGGAATTTTCCTTATCAATTACAATTAACATTGCTTCTAATTTACGAAGATATTTATCGCATCTCCAATCCTTAGCCAATTCAACACAGGCTCTAGTTAATTGAGTGGGATATCTTTCTAATTTTTCTTCTAATCTTTCAAATAATGTGAAAGCATCAGCAGTTGCACCAGCAAAACCAGCAATGATATTACCATTTGCTAATTTTCTAACTTTTTTGGCATTTGGTTTTAAAATAGTATGTCCTAAAGATACTTGACCATCGCCAGCAATTGTAACTTTTTTATCTTTTCTTACGGAAAGAATAGTTGTGCCATAAATTGTATTTTCCTTATGTTTGATCATTATTTAATAAGTTATAATTTTTTTAATAATTTCCTTTACTATGGGAGCAGCAATTAAGCCCCCAGCCTTAAATTTGGTTTTTGGATTATCAAACATCACAAAAATTATATATTTAGGCTGATCCATTGGAAAAGCAGCAATAAAGGATGAAATAGTTTGTGATTTATCATATGATCCAAAATTTGCTTTATCTGCAGTACCAGTTTTACCACCGATTTTATAATTTTCTAGGAAAGATTCTTTCCCTGTGCCATTTTTTACTGTATCTTCCATTAAAGATCGAATAATTTCAGAAGTTACTTTATTGATTATTGGTTTTTTTTCTTCCAATTCTTGATTTTGTTTAATGAAGGATGGGTTGTAATATTTACCATCATTAATAATGGCAGAAACTAAAGAAGTAATATGTAAAGGTGTGATTGCTATACCATGACCATAAGATATGGTAAATAAGTTAATTTCTCGCCATCTTTTTGGAAAAATTGGTTTTCCAAGGGCAGGAAAATCAGCTATAACACGATCTAATAGATTAAATTTTGCAAAATATTTCTTTTGTAATTTTTTACCAATTTTTTTGGCAATTTTTATTGTTCCAATATTAGAAGAATGAATGAAGATTTCTCTGACATTCATTTCATCTTTAATTTTATAATTATCTTTGATGGTAAATTTACCATATTTAATATCATCCTTAACATTAAAAATATCATCTAATTTTACTAAATTTTCTTCAAAAGCAATGACATTAGTAATAATTTTTAGAATCGATCCTAATTCATAAATACCATGAGTTATTCTATTAAATTTTTGATTATCATTGGCTGATTTTTGTTGATTTAGATCAAAATTAGGAAGGCTGGTTAGTGCCAAAATTTCACCATTTTCGACATTCATGATAATTCCAGCAGCAGCGTTGGATTTGTTGATTTTTAAGGATTTTTTAATTTCATTAGTTAATATATCTTGAATTTGAATATCAGCTGCTAATCTGATATTTTGGCCTTTGGTTAATTTTTCATCATATTGTCTTTCAATTCCTGCTAATCCTTTACGATCTAAATCAACATAACCAATAATGTGGCTAAAAAGAGATTTATGAGGGTAAATTCGTATCATGTCATTTTCAAATATAACTCCAGGTAAATTTAAGTCTTTAATTTCTTGCTGCTCTTTGGGAGAGATGTTTTTTTTAATTAAAACCCATTCTGAATTTTTTTTAGAAGTTAATTTTTTTAAGATTTTTTTATAGGAGAGGTCAGGTAAAATTTGGCTTAATTTTTTGGCGATTTTTTGCTTATTTTTAGCAAGAATTTTATCAATATAAAGAGATTTTGTTTTTAAATCAGTAGCAATGATAGTGCCATTACGATCTAAAATATCACCTCTAATTGCTGTATTTTTTGGATCATAGGAGACATTAACAATGATTTTATCACCAGTAATAGCATAATAAAACATTTTGGATAATATCAAAAGAAAGCAGATTATTATGATGAAATAAATAAATATTAAACGGCCTTTTTTGATATTAATATTAGTCATTTTAATGTTTAAAATGTCTGGTTTCAGAAAAATATAAGGCAATATTATGATCATTACAAGCTGCTATAACCTCTTCATCCCTAATTGATCCAGAAGGTGCAATTATTGCTTTAATGCCATATTTTGCTGCAATTTCTATATTATCAGCAAATGGGAAAAAGGCATCAGATGCTAAAAATTTATTATCCTTATTAAAATTAAGAGCTTTTTTACAAGCAATTGCAACCGAATCAACACGATTTTGTTGACCGCAGCCAATACCAATTGTTTGTAAATCGCTAGTTACGATAATGGCGTTAGATTTGACATATTTGCAAATTTTCATGGCAAAAATCAGCTCATCTAACTCTTGATCTGATATTTTTTTATTAGAAGCTAATTTTAGATTAGATTTATCGATAATTTTATTGTCAATTTCTTGGGCTAAAAAACCTCCAGATATTGTTTTAATTTCGATCATTTGATTAGATTTGGCAATATTAGTTTTTAAAATTCTAAGATTTTTCTTTTTAGAAAAAATTTTTAATGATTCATCGGAAAAATCTGGGGCAATAATGACTTCAAAAAATATTTTGGACATTTTTTCTGCCAAATCTGATTCAATTTTACGATTTAGAGCGACAATTCCGCCAAAAGCACTTTTAGAATCGGAATTAAAAGCTTTTTCAAAAGATTGTAATATATCGGATGAGCTAGCAACACCACAAGGATTAGCATGTTTGACAATAACTGCAGTTGCTTCAGAAAATTCTGTTACAATTGCTAAAGCAGCATCTGAATCATTGAAGTTATTATAGCTTAAATCCTTACCTTGTAATTTTATGGCGTGAGTTATACCTTCTTTTCTAAAATTATCTTGATAAATTCTGGCTTTTTGATGAGAATTTTCACCATAGCGTAATTCCTGTTTTAAATCTCCAGAAAGTAATAATTTATCTTCAGGAGTGGAATCCTTATTGAACCAATTGGCAATATTAGCATCATAATTAGCTGTTAAATTAAAAGCTTTTTTGGACATTTCTTGCCTAAAATCCAGAGTGGTAGATGAATCATTGGCAATTTGTTCTTTTAACTTTTCATAATCAGAAATATCAGTAATGATAGTTTTATAATGATAATTTTTAGCAGTGGAACGAATCATTGAAGGGCCGCCAATATCGATATTTTCACGAATTAAATCATCATCTGAACCTTTGGCAATATGATCCATAAAAGGGTAAAGATTAATGATAGTCAAATCAATTGCATTAATGTTATTTTCATTAGATTCTTTAATATGTTGTTCATTATCAGGAATTGCTAACAAGCCGCCATGGATTTTAGGATGAAGGGTTTTTACGCGACCAGATAATATTTCAGGAAAATTGGTAAATTCTGAAATATTGATTACACTAATATTATTTTCTTTAAGTAATTTATAGGTGCCACCAGTAGAAATAATTTCAATATTTTGTGTTTCTAAAAATTGGGCTAATTCAATAATATTTCTTTTGTCAGATACTGAAATTAAAGCTCTTTGGATTTTAATTTTTGTCATTAATTATTTTTGTTATTTGTTCTAAAATTATTTTCGGATCATAAGAATTATTAATTTCAACAGCATCTTTGGTTTTAATCAAAGGTGCAATTTTACGATTTTTATCATTATAATCCCTTTTTTCTAAATCTTTTAAAATTTCTTTATATTTTATAGTAGGATTTAATTTTTGCAATTGTGCATATCTTCTTTTGGCTCTGATTTTAACATCTAAAATTACAAAAAATTTAAATTCGGCTTCAGGACAAATTATGCTTCCTATATCTCTTCCTTCTAAAATTGCCCCATTATATTTATCTAATGATTGATTTTTGAAATTAATTTGTAAGTCAAATAAGGCTTGTCTAATTTTTGTTTCTTGGGCAATTTTTGATGCAAATTTACCCGTGATTTCATTGTGAATTTCTGGCAATTCTAAATCTAAATCTTGAATTTGATCAGTTAAATTGACAATTTTATCAATGTCATTTTCAGATAATGAATTTTGGCAAGCTAAATAAGCAAGGGCACGATATAATGACCCAGTATTTAAAAATGGAATATTATAATAATTAGATAAATTTTTGGCAATAGTACTTTTTCCTGAAGCTGATGGACCATCTATTGCGATTAAAAGTTTTTTCATTATACCTATAATTTATTAATATTAATTTTACCCTGTCTTAATATTTTAATTGCTTCTCCTTCAATTTTAATAATAGTTGAGGCGAGATAATCTTCAGAAATTTTTCCTTCAATTACTAAATTAACCTTATCACCAAATTTATTTTGTAATAAATTAATATCTTTGATAGATGCCATTCCTGAAATATTAGAGCTAGAAACAGCCATAATATCATCAAATTTTTCTAATAATTTTAGACAAAATTCATGATTAGGAATTCTCACAGCCAAGCTATCATCATTTTGATTTAAGAATTTTGATAATTTATTTTTTTTTGGTTTTAAAATGATTGTTACTGCACCAGGAAAATATTGGTTGATAATTTTTCTCTCTAAATCATTCAGATAAAAATTATTTTCAATTTCCTGAATATTTTTTACAAAAATTGCGATAGCTTTATTTTTACTTCTTTTCTTAATATCATATATTTTTTGAACAGCAATATCACTTTTAGCATTGGCTGCAATACCATAAATTGTATCAGTTGGTAAAATAATTAAATTATTTGATGTAAGTGATGTAATTGCTGATTTTATTGCTGCATCATTATTTTCGCTTAAAATCATAAGTTCTAGTGATTAGATAAAGAAAAAATATCGATGGTATTGCAGTTGCAACAGAAATTAAAAAGAAAATATCCCAACCATAATTTTGGGCAAATATGCCAGATGATGAGGCAAATAAGCTTCTACCAAGAGATGCTAAGGAAGTTAAGAGGGCATATTGTGTTGCGCTAAAGTTTTTATTGCAAAGATTACTTAAGTAAGCTACAAAAATTACTGTACCAATGCCGCTACTGAAATTTTCAACAAAAATTACGATATAAAGTGTATTGATATGATATCCAATTAATGATTGGAAATAATAACCAAAATTAGAAATTATTTGGGCAAAAAGTGCAATCCAAATTGAAAAAACTAAATTGGTTTTTTTAACTAAAATTCCGCCAATTAAAATGCCAATCATTGTGGCAAATAAGCCATAGGTTTTAACAATAGCGGCATATTCGCTATAAGAAAAACCAATATCTTTTAAAAATGGTAAGACTAAAGTCCCAGCAAAAATATCGCATAATTTAAAGCTGATTATAAAAGGGAAAATAATATACCATTTATTATGTCTGAAAAACTCTATTAGAGGAAGATTAACATAATTTTTAAACCATTTTATAAGATTATGGGTGTTTTTTTTCTCAGATATTTTTTCTTGTCCTATTAAAACACCAACAATTCCAATGACAAAAGATAGAGATAGGAAATAATAAGTAATTTGCCACGAAACATATTCCGAAATTATAAGAGCTAAAGCACCAGAAATTAACATACCAATATGATAACCATAAATATAAAATGAGGAAGCAATTGCTTGATCATCCTTAGAAACTGAATTAATACGGTAAGAGTCAATAGCAATATCTTGAGTGGCAGAAATAAAGCTAATTAAGAAGCCGATAGTAAAAATGATAGAAATATTATCACTATCGCTCAAAATTGCCAAAATTGCAGTTAAAATCATTAAGATAATTTGACATATTAAGATCCAAGATCTTCTTTGTCCTAATCTTTGATGTAAAAGAGGGATTTTAATAGAATCAATAAAGGGTGCCCATAAAAATTTTAGACTATAGGAAGAAACAATGATGGAGCTAAATCCAATTATTGTTAAATCCACGCCTTTATCAATGAATAAAGCTTTAAGAGTTGTTAATAATAGGGCTAGCGGTATTCCAGAGGAAATTCCTAATAGAAAAATCACCATTATTTCCCTTCTAAAAAATAATTTTATCCAATTTGTAATAAAAAGCATTGATTTATAATTAGATTGAGGTAAAAAATAAGCCTTACAAGTATAATAATACCATTTCCCAAATTTAAAGTGATTTTTGTTGTTAAAGGATATCGGATATTTTAACAGTAATTTTTTGCAGATAATATTTGTTTTATTTTATCAATAACTTTACTTAAATTTCTCTACAGCAAAAGTCTCTTTACAGACGGGAAATGGTATAATTTTATGTGATTATAACAATAAATCAATCTCTCATTTGAAATAATGGATATTTTATCGATTAATATTTTTTCCTTCATTGCTTTTTTATTAGCAGCTTATTCAGTAATGGCTAATGATGCAGTTCAAACATTAGGAACTTTTATTAGATCTAATAGAAGAATTTTAAATTGGTATCAAATGTTCTTTTTTGCCAGTGGTATTATGATTTTTACCATTTGGAATAGTTGGTATTTTAATGATGGTGATATTTCTTATAGTCGATTAGATAAAATTCCATTTCATGAGCCAACCTCTTGGTTAATTATTATTCCACCTTTAATTTTAGTAATTTTAACCAGATTAGGCATTCCAATTTCTACTACTTTTATTATTTTAAGCTCTTTTGCATCTAGCCTAGTTTTTAATAAAATGCTTATAAAAAGCTTTTTAGGATATGGTCTTGCTGCGATAGTTTCCTTTATGGTTTGGTTAATCATAACCAAATATTTCCATGAGGATAAATATCCTATGAGTCGAGAGGTGAAAAAAAATTGGAGGATTTTTCAATTTATTACTACCGCCTTTTTATGGTATAGTTGGTTATCTCATGATGTAGCAAATATTGCTGTTTATTTACCAAGATCAATGGATATCTTTTCTATGATTATAGTTACCTTTGCTTTTACCATATTTTTATTTTTCATGTTTTATGAAAGGGGCGGAAAAATCCAAAAAGTTGTAAAAAGTAAAACAGGAACCAAAAATGTCAGAGCTGCAACTTTGATTGATTTGGTCTATGTTTTGATTTTAATTTATTTTAAACAATATAATAATATTCCAATGTCAACAACTTGGGTTTTTATTGGACTTTTAACAGGAAGGGAATTGGCAATTTCATTAATGAATAGTGGTAAGGTTGGTTTTAGGGCAGTATTGCCAGTGGTTTTAATGGATTTATGTAAAGTATTATTTGGTTTGGTAACGGGTATTGCTATGCTTTTATTGTTACAGGGTAAATTTTAATAAAGTTTCATAACTCCCACCAAGTGGGAGTCAAAGTAACCAAAGGTTACTTTGCTGCGGGTGGCTGCAATAAATAAAATAACTTTAAGATAAATTCAAATTTGCAAAGAAAATTTTGGTAGGGGTACATGCAACAAATATGAAATCTAAATTGCCACATTGTCCATTTAAAAATAGGAAATGGCATTATTCACTTATGACTATATTTCCTGCAATTGCCATAATTTCTGATAAATACTATTCTCCTTCTTCAATAATTCCTCATGAGTTCCGATTTCGGCAACTTTTCCCTCATTCATAACAATAATTTTATCCATATTCTTTAAAGTAGAAAGGCGGTGAGCAATAGCAATTACAGTTTTGGATTTATCTTTAATTAATAGATCTAAACTGGATTGAATATTTTTCTCAGTTTTTGAGTCAAGACTAGAAGTAGCTTCATCTAAAATTAAAATTGGAGCATCTTTTAATATTGCTCTGGCAATTGCAATTCTTTGTCTTTGACCACCGCTAACCTTAATTCCTCTTTCTCCAACGATAGAATTATAATTATATTTCATTGCCATAATATCATCATGAATTTTGGCTTTTTTACAGGCAGAAATAATCTCATCCTTACTGGCATTATATTTGGCAATTTGCAAATTTTCTAAAATAGAGCGATGAAACATAGTAATATCTTGAGGAATCAAAGAAATATGAGAATATAAGGAATTTTGAGTAAAATTTTTGATATTTATATTATCAATCATAATTTTGCCATAGTTAATATCAAAATAGCGAATTAAAGCTTTGATTAACGTAGTTTTACCAGCGCCAGAATGTCCAACTAGCCCAATTTTTTCACCTGATTTTATTTCTAAATTAAAATTATTAAGAATTTTTTTGGAATTATCATAAGAAAAGGAGATGTTTTTAAATTTAATATCACCATTGATTTTTTGAATATTTTGAGCATTTTTATTATCAATTATATCATATTTTTCATTAATAAATTGATAAGAAGCCTTCATAGAAGCAATTGAAGGATTAATATGAAATAAAATTGAATCTAAAATATTATTTACTTCCCCATGTAATTTTAACATTAACATAGCAATAAAAGCAAAGCTACCAGCAGAAATTTGATCATTTTGATATAAGTAAGCTAAGAGATATATTTGTATTGCTGACATTAAAACAATCATAATTGTATCAATCATATCAACAAAATAAGCATCAAATTCTCTTACTTTTTTATCCCATTTTTGCCTTTTTAACAAGGAAGGTGTTAATTTTAATTTAAATTCATTTATTAAATTGCCAATAATTTTAATACCAAAAATATTAGCGATAGAATCATTGATAATTCCTGTTATTTTTTGATTTGATTTTTCAAATGATTCATTCAATTTTAATTGCTTTTTTAACAAAATATAAATGATAGGGGAATAGATTATTAAAAAAGCCAATTGTACTAAAGCTGTTAAATAATGAATTTTAAATAAAAATATTACACCAATAATAATGGTCCATAAAATCACAAAACTACGGAAAATATGGCGAATAATATCGATAAAATTTGATTGAAATTTATTGATTTTATCAGAAATTTCTCCAGACATGTGGGAATCAAACCAATATAGGGAATGTTTGACAGTTTTTTGATAAATATCACTAGTAATTTGTGTTACCAATTTAGGAGAATAGGCAATATCAAGCAATCTAACAAGAAAAAACATGCTATGATGCAGGAATTTATAGAGGATAAAAATGGCAATTAAAAAAGATAATGAACCAACTTCTTTAATGGCAATAATATCAATAATTTCCTTAATTTTATAATGAACCAAAATTTCTAAAAGGGAGGCAGAAATTGAGATTAAAAATAAGGATAGGAAATATATTTTATATTTATTGCAAATAGCAAAGATATAATTTTTTAAAAATTCTTGTTTTTGCAAATTTTATTTAAATAATATTTTTTAATATATCGATAAAACTTTCAGCTTCAACACTTGCACCACCAACCAAAAATCCATCAATATTTTCAATATTAGCGATATGGGCATTTGCAGCTTTTACAGAGCCACCATATAGAATTTGATAATTTTTGACATTTTTAAAATTATCCCCTATATAATTTTTGATATATTTAGCAATTTCGGCAATTTCATTATCTGTTGGGACTTTACCGGTGCCAATTGACCAAATTGGCTCATATGCTATGATTAGATTTTCGATTTCTTGATTTTTTGGAATATTATTTTCTAATTGATTTTTAACAAATTCAATATGAGCAATATTTTCTCTAACTTCCAAATTTTCACCAATACAAAGAATGGGGGTTAAATTTTCCTTTAAAGAAGCTTGTAATTTTTTTAGGATAATTTCATCATTTTCAAAATGATATTGCCTTCTTTCACTATGGCCAATAATAACATATTCACAACCAGATTCGGAAAGCATTTTAGCACTAATATCACCAGTAAAAGCGCCTTTTTCTTGATAATGACAATCTTGACCAGAAATTGCAATATTGCGAATTTCAGACATTAATTTTTCCAATTCTTCTTCAGGGGTTTCTTCAATGTCATCTATTACTGTTTCTAATTTTTCCAATTCATAATTCATTAAAATTTCGTCAATATGGTCAATCATAATAGCAGGTGGAGATAATATGATTTTATATTTATCATTTTGAGAATGATTTAAGATTTTTTCTAGCCAATATTCAGCATATTCAAAACTATTATTCATTTTCCAATTAGCTATTATTGTCTTCATAATTTTTTAAAATTGATTTAATTTGTGTTATAATATTTTTTTTATCAGAATTATTATAGATTATAAAATCGGCCAATTTTGATTTTTCTTGATCTGATTTTTGATTAAGAATGATATTATTAAATTTTTTAGATAATAATTCATCAGAAATTTCACTATTTTTATTTTTTTCTCTTAATAAAAATCTTTCTTTTCTAAGATTTAAGTCAGAAATAGCCAAAATTGCAATATCGCATTTTTTATATGATTCCTTTTCAAATAATAGGGGGATATTTAATATAGCAATAGTAATATTTTGTGATTTGCAATTTTTGATAAAATCTTCTTTTTTGTGATTAATGATTGGGTGGATAATGTCTTCTAATAATTGTAATTTTTTTTTATCATTAAAAACTTCTTTGACAATGATATTCTTATTTATTTTGCCATTTTGGAAGAAGTTTGGGAAATTTGTTTGAATTATTTTTTGAAATTCCAAATCATTAGAGAATAATTTAGAAACTTCATTATCTGCATCAAAGATTTTTGCTCCAAATTCTAAAAAACAATCAGAGATAAAATTTTTACCAGAAGCAACTCCGCCGCTAATTCCTATGATAATTGTCATATTCTTTTTTAATTTCTAAAGTTTTTTCAGTAATTATAGCAATATGATCATTAATTTTACTAGAAAATTCTAATTTAAAGAATTTTTTACCATCAAGAGTAGCAATAAATCCTTTAAAATCGATAATATTATCATTAATTTGGCAAAAAGCAGCAATTGGAGTTTTGCATGAGCCATCTAAAATTCTTAGGAATAATCTTTCAGCTTCTGTTGCAATTTGGGTTTTTTGGCAATTGGCTTTGCTAATTAATTTTTTAGTAAAATCATCATTCTTTCTAGTTTGAATAGTAATTGTACCTTGTGCTGGTGCTGGTATAAATTCTTCAATAGAGAATATTTGCTTAGCTTTATCTTCTAAGGATAATCTTTTTAGAGCGGCGTAAGATAAAATAGTAGCATCAACTTCATCATTATCTAATTTTGTCAATCTAGTTAAGACATTACCACGAAAATTAACAATTTTTAAATCTGGTCTTTTAGAGAGAATAATTGCTTTGCGGCGTAAAGAAGAAGTGCCAATAACAGCATTTTTTGGCAATTCATCAAGAGAGGAATATTTATTGGAAATAAAAGAATCGCGAGGATCTTCCCTTGAAATTACTGCTGATATTGTTAAATCATCATGGCAATTTGTTGCCATATCTTTCATAGAATGGACAGCAATGTCAATGGATGAATTTAATAGGGAAGTTTCAATTTCATGAGTGAAGAGACCTTTACCTCCAATTTCAGATAGGGGACGATCAATTACTTTATCAGCTTTGGTAGTAAAGCTTCTGATTTCTATAAATCCAGAATTATCACGATAGAGGGGATTATTGTCTAAAATTAAATCACGGACAATATCTGATTGTGCAATTGATAATTTGCTTGATCGACTACCGATGGTGATTTTTTGTAATTTTGCCATCGGCAGTAAAGAATATTAACCTTGATAAGCCTTAAATCTAGGCTTTAATTTATTGATAATATATAATTTACCTTTTCTACGGACTAATTTGCAGTTTTTATCTCTATTTTTTGCTGATTTCAGCGAGCTATATTTTTTCATTTTAATAAAATTGGAGGCCGAGGACGGAATCGAACCGACGATAAAGGCTTTGCAGGCCCCTGCATTACCACTTTGCTACTCAGCCAAATTTTGTTATCTTCTTCAGAGTTGTAATATCTATCTTCTCTCTCCGATAAGTCTTAACAACATTATAAATAGATTTATAAAATCCATATATAAACTCAAAGCACACATAATTGCAGTTTTCTGAATAGAAGCAGCATCAGAAGATGCAACTTGGTAATACATGTTTTTTGCTTTTTGTGTGTCATAAGCTGCAAGACCAGTGAAGATTATAACCCCTAAAATTGAAATTGCAAAATGTAATGCATTACTCTGCATAAAAATATTCACGATAGAAGCAATGATCAAACCAAATAGACCCATCATTAAGAAAGAGCCAAAGCTAGTTAAATCCTTTTTAGTGACATAGCCATAAAGGCTGGTAGAGCCAAACATACAAGCAGTAATTAAAAAGACCCTAACAATAGAAACACCTGTATAGACAAGTAATATATAGGATAGGCTTAAACCCATTAATGCTGAAAAAGCCCAGAGGCAATTTTTAGCAGCAGCAGCGGATAGGGAGTTGATTTTAGAAGCGAAAATAAATACAAAAACTAATGGGGCAAACATAACAACCCATCTGAAGCCAGTAAAATGAATAAATTTCATTAATTCAGCACTTTGAGAAGCGAAAAATGCCACAGCAGCAGTAATAAACAAAGCAAGAGACATTAAAGAGTAAATTCTTTGCATGTAAGATCTAAGACCGGCATCAAAATCGGTGCTATTAACTTTGGAAAATGACGATGTTCTGTAAGTATTGGACATTTTAAGGTGAATTCAAAGTTGATTAATTAATAAAATAATAATATTATAGATGTTTAATTTTGCAAATGGCCATTAATTAATGCCTTAAAGGACATAATTTAAGGGATAAATTAAGACGCTATATTTAAGCAAATATTATTAACTATAATATATGTTACAAAATTCTATTGTAATATAAATTTTAATATTTTCAAGTGAATTCAGTAAATAATAATCCTCAAAATATAAAAATTATTTGCTTAACAGGAATGATGGGTGTTGGAAAAACAACAATAGGGAAAAAATTGGCTGAAATTTTGGATTATTATTATTTTGATTCAGATGTTGAGATTTCTGATTATGCTAAAAAAAATATTGCCCAAATTTTTGAAGATCATGGTGAAAAATATTTTCGCAAATTGGAAAAGGATATTGTCACAAATTTAGTGCAGAGAAAGGAAAAGATGGTAATTTCCCTTGGTGGAGGTGTTTTTATTAATGATAAAATTAGAAAAATTCTTTTAGAAAATTCAACCGTAATTTGGCTTGATGCTAATTTGGAAACTATTATGTCTAGAACCAAAAATTCTAAAGATCGTCCAACATTAACTAATAGCCCTAATAAGAGGAAATTTTTATCAGATTTACTGGTAAAGAGAAATAAAATTTATAAGGAGGCAAATATTAAAATTGATGTTAATATCAATGATTGTAAGAAAATTTTAGATAATATAATCACTAAATTAAATTTATTATGAAACATTTTATTGATTTAGATTTATTTTCGGCAGAAGAATTAAGAAATATTCTTAATTTAGCAAAAGATATTAAGAAAAATCCTGCAAAATATAATGACAAATTATGTGGTAAAAATTTGGCTATGATTTTTTCCAAGAATTCAACCAGAACTAGGGTTTCTTTTGAAGTTGCTATTAATCAATTGGGAGGCAGTGCTATTGTCATGAATCTTAATGATATGCAATTGGAAAAGGGTGAGAAAATTTCGGATACGGCTCAAGTTTTATCACGATATGTTGATTTTATTATGATTCGTTGTCATGAACATAATTTATTGACTGATATGGCACAATATTCTTCAAAACCAATTATTAATGCTTTGACAGATTTTAGTCATCCATGTCAAATTTTATCTAGTATTATGGCTATTGAAGAGCATTTTGATTGTGATATTTCTGAAAAAAAACTATCTTGGTTTGGTGATGCTAATAATGTTTTAAACTCCTATATTCACGCTGCTTTAAAATTAAATTACCAATTAAATATTGCTATACCAGAAGAATTTGATTTTTCGAATCAAGAAATTGTTAAAGCCAAAAAATCTGGTGCCAATATTAATATTTATAATAATGCTCAAGATTCAGCAAAAAATATTGATGTTTTGATTACGGATTGTTGGTTTTCAATGGGTCAAATATGTGATGATGATCAAAGAAAAAAAGAATTATTGGAGATTTTTCAAATTAATGATGATTTGATGAAAATTGCTAATGATAATGCTATTTTTACACATTGTTTACCTGCTTTTAGGGGGATGGAAGTAACAAAATCAGTGATTGATGGTGAAAATTCAATTATTTTTGAAGAGGCAGAAAATAGATTACATATTCAAAAGGCAATTTTATTATTTTTGTCAAATTGATAAAATGAAGGGGAATTGGTATAGGATAGAAAAGGTAAGATTAATATCGGGAGCTACCACTATGCAAAGCCTACATAGAGACATATTCACTAACAAGTAGCTATTTTATTAAGCCTCACTCCCGACATTTAACATTTTTGAATATTTAAGAATAAAATTCAAGAAAATAAATTTATTTAATATGGAAATAGCAGATATTATTAAAGAAATTGAAGAGTATTTTAAAATAATTGCTAATTTTTTTGATATTAAGCAATCGAAAATAGAATTGTCAGAATTGGAGAAAGTGATTTTAGAAGAAGATTTTTGGAATAAGGAAGATGCTAATCAAATTATGCAAAAAAAGACTGAAATTTCTGACAAAATATCTAATTTTGAAGAATTAAAGCAAGAATTTGATGATAATAGGGAATTATTTCAATTATCAGAAGAGGAGAATGACACAGAATCATTGCAGGAAATAGAAAAATCCCTATCGGATTTATCCCATAAATTAGCAAAATTAAAAATAGAATATCTTTTTTCTGGTGAAAATGACTCAAATGATTGCTTTTTAGAAATAAATACTGGGGTTGGCGGTAATGATGCAGCTGATTTTTCTGATATGCTCCTTAGAATGTATTTAAGATGGGCAGAAACACATAATTTTAAAACAAATATTATCAGCTATTTAGAAGGTGAAGAAGCGGGAATAAAATCGGCATGTATCAAAATTTCGGGCAAAAATGCCTTTGGCTGGTGCCGAGCAGAAGCTGGAATTCACCGTTTAGTAAGAATTTCTCCTTTTAATTCTAGCGGTAAAAGGCAAACTAGCTTTTCTTCCATTTGGGTTTATCCCGTTGCGGATGATAAAATTGAGATAGAAATAGAAGATAAGGATTTGAGGATTGATACTTACAGAGCCAGCGGAGCAGGTGGGCAACATGTTAACAAAACAGATTCAGCAGTTAGGATTACTCATTTACCTACAAATATTGTGGTACAATGTCAAAATGATCGCTCGCAATTGAAAAATAGGGCAGAAGCTATGAAAATGCTAAAATCAAGATTATTTGAATTGGAAATGTGTAAAAAACAGGAAGAAAAGGATAAGATAAATAGTGGAAAAACTGATAATGGTTGGGGTCATCAAATTCGTTCCTATGTTATGCATCCTTATCAAATGGTAAAGGATCTTAGAACTGGCTATGAAATTAAAAATTATCAGAGGGTTTTAGATGGGGAGTTGGATGGGTTTATTGAGAGTTTTTTATTAAATAATTAATATATTTACAAATGCCAAAATTTGAATATTTTAAAAATCAAAATGAGAATAGGAGTTTATTAAAAATAACATTAAAAAATGGTATGACTTTAACTCATATTGGACCATCAGTTAATCCTACAGCTATTATGACTGTTATGGAAGATGGTAATAGCAGATGAGTCCTTTACATCTTTATATCCACTACCCATTTTGCCTTTCTAAGTGCCCCTATTGTGATTTTAATTCTCATACTAAAAATAATATTGAAGAAGAGAGGTTTTTAAATGGATATTTAAAAGAAATGGATTTTTTTGCTAAGAAAATTGGTAAAAGATGTATTAAAACCATTTTTTTTGGTGGTGGCACTCCATCTTTAATGTCGCTTTATTTTTTGGAGAAAATAATTGCTAAAATATCTGATTTATGGCAAATTTCTGCTGATTGTGAAATTACTTTAGAAGCTAATCCCACCTCTTTTGAGGTTAAAAAATTCCAAGATTTTAAAAAAAATTCTATTAATCGCATTTCTCTTGGTATTCAATCTTTAAATGATAGTGATTTGCAATTTTTGGGTCGAAATCACACTGCAAAAGAGGCAATAGAAGTGATTAAAACTACTTCTAAAATTTTTGATAATTTTTCTTTTGATTTAATTTATAGTAGGCCAGATCAGAATTTGATTGATTGGCAGAAAGAATTGCAAAAAGCACTAGATTTTGGAACAAAACATCTGTCACTTTATCAATTAACTATTGAAAAAGGCACAAAATTTTATAAAAAACATCAAGATGGTGATTTTATTATGCCAAAAGATGATCTTTCTGCCAAATTTTATGAAAAAACAGCGGAAATTATGGCCAAAAATGCCTATATTGATTATGAAATTTCAAATTATGCTAAAAAAGACTTTGAATCGCAGCATAATTTGGCTTATTGGCGGTCAAGGGAATATTTAGGAATTGGGGCAGGTGCTCATAGTAGGATTAATATTGATGGTTTTAGAACTGCTATTCAAATGCTTTCTTTACCAGAAAAATGGCTAGAAAAGGTTGAAAATGAGGGTTTTGGCATGCAAAAACAAGAAAAAATTAGCCAAAATGAGTTTTTGGAGGAGTTTTTATTAATGGGTCTAAGGTTAAAGGATGGTATTAGAAACCAGGATTTTATCAATAATTTTGATAAAAATATAGCAGATTTGATAGATATTTTTAAATTACAGCCCTTAATTGAACAAAATCTGTTGCTTTGTGATGAAAATTACATTAAAATTACTGATGGGGGGCGGTTATTGACAAATTCTATAATAGATAAGATTATAGGAAATTTTTCCTGACCCCTACCAAAGCAGCCTTGCTGCTTTGACTCAAAAAAGCGGCTGGGGGAGTTAAGATTTTGTATTTGTGGTGTGCAGCGATATAATACCATTTCCCATCTAAAAAACTATGTTAAAAGATTGAACAATCTAGCTTCATCTTTTGATCTGATATTAGCAAAAAGCCTCGGGAAATATAGGCATATTACCCTCATTTTTTACAAATATCAAATAA
>Ga0257114_1000731_pt1 | contig 24938 bp, 11 predicted proteins | sample SI112_10mmetaG_FD_190149 | JGI IMG/M metagenome (GOLD analysis project Ga0257114, IMG submission 190149) | Marine microbial communities from Saanich Inlet, British Columbia, Canada - SI112_10m | ecosystem: Environmental > Aquatic > Marine > Inlet | place: Canada: British Columbia | collected...
AACTATAACATCGGAACCGCTGGAAATGGACAGTGGGGCTTCGCCTGTTCGCAGCGATGCGTTGCGTCTGAGGATCCCTCGGCGGCGAACAACGCTCCAAAGCTCGTGTACCTGAAGAACGAGGGCAATTTTTACACCCTCACTCGCTTGGACGAGACGGGTGCCGAGTTCCGTTGCGCGACGGACGCTGATGACACCCTCAGTCGTGGTCCCCCGGGATGGAGGAAGACTCTAATTATGTGTGACGTGCCGAAGGAGGCTGAGGGCGAAGAAATTTTCGTCGGCGCCAAGTTTACTCTCGCCACGCTGGCAGACGGCAAGACCTCCATCTATAGTCAGCAGCGGAACAAGTACTGTCAAGATAAGGGTGGCAAGCAAGAGTGCTCTTTCCCCGGTACCATAAGCCCTCACGCGAAGTACGAGTTCGTCAAGGTGGACGACCCAGCGAACCTGTACACCTCGTGCCAGTCAGCTGAGTAAGTGATGGGCCAGAAGTAGAAATTTGTAATCGGTACGCTTCCCATATGAAGACTCAATAGCCAAATTTTACTTAATATATATATATCACCGGTTCGTTTCGCGTTCGCTGCTCCTCAAGGCGTACGAGGCGACGAAGCCCGTCGCGCCCGATGCAGTGAGGAAGAGCATCGCCGAATGGGCGGAGAACGACGACCTCTGCGACCGTCTGAATGCGCTCTTTGAAAAGACAAATGATCCCGAGGACTTTCTCTCTTTCGCCAAAATTCAGTTCAAGGTCCAACAGGACGGTTGCACCGTGAGCAAGACGCTCATCGGACGCGCCGTTCTCATCGACAAAGGAGAGTTCTCGATAGCGCCTCACCAAAGCGGCCTCGCTGAATTTGGCGATCTCCCCGGTGGTTCCATAACAGCTATCGTCGCAGAAGAGGTCCTTGGTCAAGATCTTTGCGACGTGCTTCTCGAACTCACGGCGGACCTCGATGTAGCCCGCAGACGTGCCCTCTTTGATTTCGTTCTGCTCCTTTTCGGTGATACCGGTCACCAGACACCCAACCTCAAAGCGAAACTGCCTGGGCTTGCAGTTGCCATGGTTTTTCACGGTGAGCACGCCGAGGCCGACCTCGGCGACGTAAAAGTGGTTCCCGCCGCCCTTTCCATTGCCTTCGTGGAAGCCCCCACAGCAAGGACATGGCTTGCAGTTGCCATGGTTTTTCACGGTGAGCACGCCGAGGCCGACCTCGGCGACGTAAAAGTGGTTCCCGCCGCCCTTTCCATTGCCTTCGTGGAAGCCCCCACAGCAAGGACATTGGCCCACAGAGGTGCCTCGCTGTGGGCGACATTGGTCGCATTCAAAATCATACGATAGGCGTCGGTCTGTGCATCCGCGTGATCATGAGCTTGCTTCTGATCATCAACTGTGCCTTCTTGGCGCGAATAGACGACGGTATACGCACGGGCGGCGTCAACACGAATTTCTGGACCACCAGTTCACCTCCACCACCACCACCAGTGAGTTCACCTCCACCACCCCCACCGGTCAGTTCACCGACGACGCCGAGCACACCCGTTTCGTCTCCAGCGGGGCCGGTGGAGTACAGCGTGCTCACGTGGGAACCAACATATTTGGAAGGATACACTAGTGGAAGCCTACCCGGTAGTCTTGAGAATCGGGGGTGTGTGGTGGAAAAATTGGTCAACAAGTACTCAGAATCAGGGTGGACGCTCCTGACGTCCCTCACTAACGCTGCGTTCGGCTCAGGCGACAGTTCGTATGTATTCACCCGCCAGAACGCCACCTCTAGTTAGCACACGTTCATTGTAACGATAGACCACGTCCTCTCAACCGCTCTCCACCGCCTCCAGTCTCGACACGATGTCACTGAGTTCACTGCGGAGTTCGTCGATTTGCTGATCTCTCGATGTGACGGTGGCCTCTAAACCGGCGATTTGAGCGTCGTGCTGCTGCTGTATGCGGTCAACTTCCTGTAATGCTGCGGTTGAAAGTGTTGAAATTGCAGACTCCTGGAGGTGCTTGAAATCGTCAACAACCTCCCCATACACGAACAGCTGGTCGCCTACGTATGTCGTGGTCGTCTTGGTGTATTCGGAAATGACGTTGCTTTCGTCAGACACCGGCTCGAAGCCGTCCTTGTCCTCCAATTCCTCGTATTCTTCGGGTGTGATGCTGAGTGTTTGTGTTTCAGTGACGACGTTGCCGTGTTCGTCCAATGAGCCTGATAACGCACCCAGGTCTTCAGCGACACGAACACTGGAGTTATCGATGATTTCATCAACGGTTAGCTCGTGCTTCACCTGGTCTACGCCAACAACGACGAGAACATTTGATTCAAGTTGGCTCGTGTCGAAATCACCGCTAAAAGTGATAACATTGGAACTCGTGGCGTTTGCGAACTGGTAGATGGATGGGATTTCATTGGTATGCTCTACGACTGCGTCTGGAAGAACCTCTTGAACTTCATTGGCGAGGAAGCCGTAGACTTGATGCACACCTTGTGCGGATTCGTCGATGAACCTGTATTTTTTGGGGTGAAGCATTCTCAATTTGACCAACGCTTCATCGTCCTCAACATCAACGATGTCCTTCTTGATGCGTTCGTCTGAGTGAAGGATGAAGCGAGTGGATGATACCGCGCCAGCCGCCTTGATGCTGAAGTCGTAGTTCCCCCCTGTCGTGTTGGAGATGTGCCCACCGAATCCCCCGTCCCACACAGTTCCTCCTGATTGCGACACAAGTGCTATCCAGGTGTGCGTGTCGCCCACATCAGTGGATGTTGTAGCAGTCACGTGAAGAGGGACGGAGGGGGAAACAGTGCCAATCCCACAGTTTCCACTCTCTGCGATTGTGAGCCTTCGACCGTGGCTTGTACCGAAATGGTGCGTCCTAAAATGAAGCTTTTGACTGTAATTCCCTCCGAGCGGTGTGTTCTCGATTTCCATACCGCTGAGGATCATATCAGTGTTGACGTATCGTTTTCCGAACCACTGTGACCCAGATGACTGATTGTAGTCATCAAGGTAATAGCCGATCGTTGTATTAGTACGTGCCCATTTATGCGTCTGTGTGCCAAAGTCGACGCCCGAATTATTCGGGGTTCCACTGGAGTTAGCTGGAATTACGGCGTTACCGGTGAGGTGAATGCCCGCACCACTCCCACTGCTATAGTTTCGGTAAATGCTCCCGTCACCCGACACCCACACACCAGAGTTCGTACCGTTCGCTTTGATGACTCCTCCTACATCGAGTTTTGTCGTCGGGGATGCGATGTCGATGCCGACGTCACCAGAAGTGTAATAAATATCAGAACCCGATGTTGTCCAAGCGCCTCCTCCTCCTCCCGACTCCAACGTTGAAATGCGAGATACATTTGACGCCAAATTTGTTTCTGTGTTTGATATTCTCGTCGCATTTGACGCCAGGTCCCCACTAACCGTGGTTATGCGGGAGCTGTTATCGGACAATGAAGACGTCAAGGAATTGATGGACAGGACGTTATCTGCTAACTCATTACTGTGGAGAGCCAACAATGTATCGTGCGTGAACAATTCACTTTGCACGTTGGACAACAAAGCTTGTAAATTCGAAACATTTGATTTCAGAGCTTGGCAAACGGACGTGTTGGAGGTGCCGAACAACGCATCGTTGAACCGAATGACGTTGCTGGTCAGCGGCGCCCCGATGTTCCCCGGACTGCTGAGAACGACATCGACGTCCAACAGGTTGCCCCAATTTTCCAAATTGACCACGTCTTTCAACGCGTCGATGTCCGCGCTCACGTCCGAGCTTGTATTGCCACTCGTCAAATTCGCCAGATCGTCTCCAAATTGGTTTTCCAACACGCTCTCGACACTTGACACTCTCACCTTGCTCGCCGCTTTATCGATAGCATTAAAAATTGTGAGTCCCCACGATACCCCAGCAGCGGTTAGCGCGGTGATCGCACTACTATTCCCGTCTAATGCGCCTTCAACGGAATCGAGTAGGTTGACTGATTGCTCCAAATTCAATATGTCAGTCGTATGGGCGGTGACAGTGTTTGTTAAATTTGAAAGATTCGATGTGTTCTGTTCGACCACGGTGACCCGTGCGGTGGTGCTGCTGAGTAACGTCGTGTTGGCGTCGAGGTCCGTTCGAAGACCACTCACGAGCGCGCTGTTCGACGCCAGGTCGGCTGTAATCGCGACGGTGTTCGCTTGGAGGTTCGATATTAATGTGGAATCCGAATCGACATCTGAGCGTAGATCGGAGACGAGCGACGCGTTGGTCCGCTGTTAAGGGGGGTCGGAACGCACAGAGAAATCGGGCTCGGACCCGTAGTAGGAAGTCATTTTTGCTGCTTTTATGAGAGTTTGAGCAGGTTGTTCTTCCATCGCTACATTTCAGAGATTCCATTCTGAAGAAATCTTAAGCGAGGGTGCCGAAATCTTAAGCGAACCTCCCAATGCCTCAACGGTCGAACGCTTCAGGCTAGTTACATCTTCTGTACCCTCAGGCAGTGAAGTGCTCTTCCTATGTGCCGGGTTTGTCTCACCAAACTCGTCGACGAGTCATGACCCAGAATGAATAGATAGGGGGTCTCGCACGCGACGGCGGAGGCTGCGTCGGGACCAGGCGTGATCAACGTTCAAAGCATTTTACAAGCATTTTACTCAACAATTTTCTTAATACAAAAAGCGAAATTGAAACGACTCATGCGTCGTTCGTGTTCTTAAAGCGCCGCGCCGTAACATCCAGCGGCATTGCCCTTGTCGGCACACAACAGCGTTTCCGTCTGCGCGTCGTGATCCTCGCCTCTTCGACGGCGAAGCGCTGCGATCGCGACAATCACGACGAATAATGCGACGGCACCAATGGACATCCACGTGTCTGCTGTTTTCACGCGCCATCCCTCTACGAAGATGCCGCCCTTCGCTGACAATTGCGCGCCAGCACTGCCGTGTTTCACGCCGAGCGCGCTGTTGCTCATTGAAGACACGCGAGAACAGTGCGCATCGATCGTCAACTCGAAACGTCTAGCGGCGTTACCCGCCGCATCCGTCAAGCCGTCCACCTTGACGACATATCGGCCGTGCTCGTTGTCTGGGAATTCAACCATCCACTGGCCCGATGCGCCGGCGACGTTCGTGCACTTGAACTCAAACGTGCCTCGAAGCGCTTCTTCGCTGACTTGCACATTGGTCGCCGTGCCACCTGAAGCTCCGCACGCCGTACGTATCTTTCTGATCTCCACGGACTGCCCACTGCAATCAATGTTTTCATCGAACTCTTTCCCGAAAACGCGTTGCTGGGAAGAAAAGTCGAGCTTGTCCAGCGGACGCTTCGTGTCGACGGTCAAAGTGAGTCTCTGATCTCCAACGTATTCATGCACAGACGGGTCCGCCAACGACGGGCCGCCGAAACAGAAGTTCTTCAAACGCAACTCGTACATGTTATCCTTGAACCCACTCAACAGCTTTTCAAACTGATTGTTGATGACCCAGTCGAATTTGCACCCTTCCGTTCGAGAATCAGCGCAAAGAAAATTGAACTTTTTATCCGTCTCGATGGATGACTCGTCCTTCGCCGTGATCCACTCACCCCCAGACACTGGACGGTACTGCAATCGTACAAGTTTCAGACGTTCATTCATGAGAGCGTTCGTGACATTGTCGTCCGGCCACAACACGTACTGGTCTGGGTTGTTCACCTTGAGGTTGAGCTCACCAGAGCTCGACGGGGACTGATTCGAAAACAAGTACTTGGACATCGTACTCTCGTCGAATTGCACCTTTGGACACGGTTGGCTCCAGCTCATCGGATCTACGTTAACATTCACCGAAATCGGGTCCCGATACAAATTCATATCGCTCTCGCAGAGGCTCACGAGTTGCAATTGCAAGTGATCGATGGTGCTTGTCGCGAATCCGGGCTCAACCGCAAAGATAAGGTACCGCTGAGTGACCGATTGTTGCCTATCGAGTGCGTCGCCAGAGATGAAATTGAGCGGCATCAAGTCGTCGACGGATAACTTTTTCGCATTGATGGAGAACACGCTGTCACCAAACTCTTCCGCCTCTCGCGGGCCCAGACTCGCCGCGCGATACACGGCATCAGCCACGGATTGGGCGCTCAAATTCGACGCCTCTGCCGCAGCCGCATTGACGCGCGCGACATCGGTGGAATCCTCGGCGGTAGTGGACGCTGCGACAGCGCTCACCTCGGCGGCGACGTCGGCACCAGTCGAATCCGTCTCGGCAGCTTTCGCGTAGGCAGCTGATACGATATCGCTCAGCGCCTGAGCGAGTCCGTCCACGAGACGCAAACCAAACGCCCCGCCTTCTCTATACGGCGACTCGTTTTTAATCACGACTTCAAAAATTGCCCTCTGACCCGGGTTGAGTCGCTGAGAGTTCATCTTTGTTTTGAGTGGGATTTCCAGACTCATCCCGGACTCGCGGAACACGGTGTCGATTTCCCCAGGGCACATGCTTCGGCCACCCTTGGTGACAAAGATTGGAGTTCCGAAACGCTTATCAGTGCCCACTTTGACGACAAACTTGTCACCAAATTCGGCGTCGCCGAGCGAGTAAGAAACGTGCAATTGCCCATGTTTGTTCCACATGAACGCGCGCTCGCTCCCAACTGATCGGCTGAACGAAGCAGCGGCGCCCAACGAGCTAGATGTCTTGGAGACGACGGGCAGTTCGACGTCAAGCTCTTGGGTATACTTGCCACCCAACACAAACCCACCCTCAATTTCGAGGCCAACCGAGTAAGATTCGCCATCGACGTCTTCGCTGGAGGAAAACGTAAAGTCCATCGTTTGGCCTCCACCGCTAAACGTGAGAAGGACGCCGCCATTTTCATGACTCTTCATACCGGACGGCCCGTCGGCGCCCGTCATGGACGCCAACAAACGCGACGTATCTTGCCACGAAATCTTTGCTCCATTTTCGCCGATCTCGTCACGAGAAGAGTTAGTCAAAGGACTACCTCCGTAAGCCTCGCTCAAGGACTCAGAGGCGGTTTCGTGCATGCCAAACGAGTAGAAGCCATCGGTTGTTCCACCGTTTTTAAGAGAGGCGGCGTAATCGGGTACGACGCCGTCGCTTCGTTTGTACGTGATCGACCCTCCTTGGACGTCATTTTCGACGTAGGGAAGGAGGCGAGCTTCCGATGCATAGACAAGTCCAGCTTGAGCCACGGTCGCGGCGGTGAATAACGCCGGACCGAGCGCAGTCATAGGACCAAAGGCGGCGTAACCAAGGGAAGCCAGAATGATTGGTCCGTTTGCGCCCAAATCCAACAAAATACCCTCTGCCCACTCATTCGCGAGTTCGGTTGCCGGTCCGTCCGTGGCGTCCCATCTCTTTTCGTACTCCTCTTTAAACGCGTCGACGTTGTCGCTCAGATGTGCGCCGTATACCGAATCTTCTCCGATGAACGACGAAACAAGTTTCTTGGCGACTTCGTCTCGATCCGTCGGTGATGACCAGAGTAAGATGCGCTCCCAAGCATCGATTTTCGCGCTTAAATACCGATTCCAATCCTCGGAAACGCTGATGCTCGAGTCGAGCGGTCGTCCGGAGTGGTCGTCGCCTATACCTCCCACCGCAGCGGTGGCTCGCAGAAACTTCAAGTTTGGTAACACCTGCGCTTCGATGGATTGCACTGTCATGTAGTAAGACGTCGGTTGGCGCGGTTGCCACGTAATCTCTTGCGTCACTTGGAGACAGGCGCCGCCGGCGACACCACCTCCCTTTTCTCCGGCGAGACTGAGATCGAGAATGTCGGACACCTTGTACACGAGCTCGATGCCTCCGCCGAGAATCGCATCTCCCGGTCGTCCCGGGAGCGCCGGATCCTGACTGCTCCTGAGCACGCGCTCGGTGACGAGAGTGATACCCCAACCGTCATCTTTACTCGAGCTTACGGTAAACTTTGGCGCGTCGACGCTAAATCCAATCTCCGAACCAGCTTTCATTTCCGCCTTGGCGAGTTCTGTCGCCCCCTCAGCCGTGTAACCGAGGTTGAGCGAAATGCCAAAGGCGCCGCCGTACTCGGCGTCTCCAGTGTACGAGTAGGACCCACCGGCGGCGGCCGAACGACTCTTCGCCAGCGTGTACTCGATCGTAACTTCAGTTCCAGAGCGCAGAGAAGCGTACGAGTTCCCGCCGGGTGGGTCGTGAATCACGGTGTACACGAGACCGTCGATGGGCACCGTCGCCCAAAACGTGTCGTCGCCAAAGCCATCGCCTCCTCCTCTCGGCTTTGAATCGAGCGGAATCAATTCTCGGTTGGTGATTGCCGTGACTGATCGGTACAAGTCGTTACGCTCAACTTCGATGCGAACGGTTCGCCTGAAATTACCGGCGAGATTTGGTTTTCCAGCTTTGATGGTCATCGCGTCCGGGTCGTCGCCGGGAAAGGCGAGATACCCGCTCGGATCCAACACAACTTGGAAATCACACGCGCTCCCTCCACCTCGCTGAGGATGGCACTCCGAGTCTTCCGGATCGCTCACGTCTTGTCGAATCTTGATCATCGTGCTTCCTGTTCCTTTTGACTCGTTCGGCAGCGCTTGGAAACATTTTTTGTACTGGCGGCCGCCAGAGACGTGGAGTTCGAAAACCTTCAATCGGATCGACTTGTCAGCCGAGATGAAGGCGCGAATCGGATTCATGTCCGAGGTTGAAGTACCAAGGAAATGTTTCGACGTGAGTCCGCCTGTAGGTTCTGCCGGATTGTAACACGTGTCTTTATCGTCATCAATCTTTGGGATGTACGCGTCCGGAATATCCACACAGATATAGCCGTGGTACTTGTACCGGATTTCCTGCCAGTCGTTCTCGTCGCGCATCAGCGCTAGACGCTCGAGCGCGTTACGACGCCTGAAGAAGGTCACCATGTCGCCGTCCTCCGTTGCGCACCCGTCTTTCCACGTTTCGTCTGCGATTAAATCGCCAATTCCACCCACAGATGGACCGGCGTCGAGCATGATGGAATAATCCATCGCCGCAAAAGGCCAGACGCGAGCGTTGTCTGGGAGGGGATTTAGCTCATCATCGAATTTGCCGTCAGGCAGCCCTTCAACGTTTGTCATCCAACCTCCGACTTGTTCGGATGTGACGAACACGGGCGGATGACATCCGTTGATTGGCGTCACCTTGAATCGCGCGCCAGAGTACCGAGACTCACATTGCCCATGATACACACCCAAATCGATGTTTCCTTGAGTCACGTCAGTAAAAAAGATGTAATTGCCATCGCCGACTCGATTAAGAGTCGCAGTCTGAGAAGAGCCGTCGCAATTGATTGCGTCTGCAGCGTCCGCAATCGTTCGTCCCGTGTAGCAAATGGTATGTTTTGGAAACGTGGCGTTGAAGACGTACGATTTCCCTCGCGTCAGGGCCATTTCAAACCAACCGGACTCATCCGTGGTGAATTTCTCCGGCTCGCCTTGTTGGTTGAGTTCGCTGACTTCAATGGTAGCCTCGAAGAGTCCGCAAGATGTCGACCCTGCGGTCCAATCCTTCGGGAACAACACGGCGCCGCGAACGATTGCAGCGGTTTCATCGCCGAAATTATGTTGCATCTCACTTCGGTGACGAATCACGATCACATTGTCTTCGACATCCGACAGGTCGCTGAATGTGTGCTCAAAGACTTGAGACGCATCCTTAGACTTTGGCGCTTGCGTCTTATCGAATATGTGTACAATGTCGTGATACTGCTCGGTGGCACTCAAGACCACTGGGTCATCAAACTGCGTGAGGTCGTCTTCGGAAGTCGACGTCGCACTTTCTGAAGCGAGCGAAACAGTCTTTGGCGCAGTGGACTCAAAGACGCGCAAAGGGATCAACTTCGTCATGTTGGCGTTACCGCCAGCGTACACAGCGGGGATGTGCACACCCACTTCACAAGGCGTGATCGCTGAAGATAAAGACGATCCAGATGGTATCAGTTCTTCATAAAACGCATTCCAGGAAGTCGTGTTCGCGGGCATGGCTGTCGAATTCGTGCGCGCAAGGACAAAGTTCTCGCTCGAATTTGCGTTGCCTCGAGTCGTCTCAAATGAATTGAGATACTTGGCGTTGATTGACGCGTACACCAAGACTGGATCGGCCACCAAATCACCCGAGCGCATCTTCGCTTTCGCGTCGGCATACTCAGACGGGCTCAGCGTGTCGTCCCCATCGGCGTCCAAAGAGCTCCAGACAGCGCGAGATATGATCGCGTGACCTTTGAGTGGAAAGCCAGCCGTGTCTTCGACAAATTTGGCAAACTCGCCAAAGCTTAGACTCGTCGAGTTGTCGCCGTCCCAAAACTCGAACGACTGAACAGACTGCCCTGACGAGGAGTTTGTAGATGCTGAAGCACTGTTATCACTTTGGCGCACGACCAGAAGCACCTTTGCCGGCTGCGACGTAGGAGACGACGTGTCGGCAGAGTCAATCACTTTCTTGATCGTCTTTGGGAATATCTCCTCCTTGTATGCGGCGCCGAGCATCTTTGTCTTGACAGGAATCTTCCCAGACGTGTCTCTCAGTTTGATCTCGTACGCGCCGTCGGCGTCGCTCACCGCGCTGAACCTACAGTTGGTCCTCGTACCGACGGCTGAGATCTCGGATACGCTGATACTGGATTTGACGGCATCAAGATACGCGGATACTTGCTTCATTTCGTCATCGCTCAGGGAGCGATCCCAAGTGATTACTTCAGCGACGGCCCAGTCGGAGCGCTGACTGTCACAGCAGCCACCGTTTGGCGCGTAGTTGATGCCGAGATGCTTGTTGCCGGAAGCGCCGTTGCGATCTGCAGTGGCAACATTGACGCCATCCACGTATGCGCGTTTGCCTTTGTTCGTGCCGCACATGATGAGCCAGTCTTGCAGTCTTGCTGTTGATCGAGAGTTTGTAACCCACGTATCGTAGTGTGCCACGCCGCGATCTGCGCCATGGTGTCCGTGCAGAAAGTTTCCATTCCCACCGGTAAGAATTCGACCCTTGGACGATCCTGTATACCTCGAAAGCGTGCACAGAGTCCATTCGGCGGGAAGAATGGCGCCAAAATTGAATCGAGCATTTGTATCTCCCGCGAGCGTGCGCACCACGCCCGCAGCGCCGTTCCCAGCATGGAACTCTGTCTTGACGCTACCGCCGACGACGGTACCCACGAACCCATTCACCTCACTCTTCCACTCTTGCGACGCTTCGGAGCTTTTGAACCAAGAGTAAAGTCCAGTCGCGGGGATTTGCGACAATCCATCTCCAGAAGAGGACTCTCCGTCTCGCACGACATTGATGAATTTCCCGTGAAATGACGTCAGCTTTGAGCCGAAACAGTCGTAAAACATACACGTATGTTGCGCGTGAGATTTAGTCGAATCGGCGTTAAAAGTGCACTCGTGGCCGTGGTTCCCGCTGTCGCCGGAATCGTAGTCTTGTACGTACGCTCGTAAACGCTGACTCGACGAAATTGGACCGCTCACGCAGACCTCGACGCGCTCAATCGAGCTCCATCGGGCGAGCTCGACTCGCACGTACTCGCCGGGGTTCAGCGAGGACGCACCGCTTCTGGGATCAAGATCACCATCCGTCACGACGTACGTCTTTTCGGACGCCGTTCGCGTCATGTCACTTGAATGCTCAGTGCGCATATACAGCGTCAAATCACCAGAGGACTTGTGCAAAGTGGACGACACCGCGGTCCCATTGGGCCACGTGAAATCGGCGCACACGCGCACGTGCGCCACCGGCGTTCCCGAAGATCCAGCGGTGACGGTGCCCTCGAGTGTACCGATCCAAGGCGCTTTGAAATAGTGCGTTGTTGACACGAGATCCGATGAACTCGCGGATGCCATCTTGGTGCGAACCTTGTAGTACCACTCGAGATTTGGCTTATTTCCTGCCTCTCTGTCGAGGTATGAAATGGAACTAAACTTGTTCACGCACCCTTTGAGATCCCCATCCATTTGTATTATCGTCTCGTAGCTCGACGAGCTAAATTCGTGACCCACGGGCTTGCGAAGCATTTCAAAAGAGCTCTCCTCCCACGAAGTGTCGCGGTACGTAAACGTCACGCCAGACGTATCTAGCTTTGCAGACACGTCGATCGCCGCCCCGTCGTAGTACATCGCCGCGGTACAAAAGTAGTCTGAGTACGTCTTTTCGCTCTTTGTCGCGATGACTGCAGACGCGCAAACCACTCTTCGCGACGCGGGAGTCGCGTGCGCGCGTTTCGCACACAGAGGTCTGTGCCCGCATCTGTACGCGTCCAGAAACGTTGCCCTGCTCACCTGACCTCTGTACACGCGCACGTCGTCAAACTCCACGTCGACGGCGCCGAGCATTTCAAACTTTTTCACGACGCTCAAGAGTGTTCGAGGCGTGTCGGGGTCCATGTCTCCAGCAGTCTTGAAAGTGGACGTGTCGGACATGTCGTCCACCGCTCCCGTCGGATTGGCAAACAACACCATTTTGTCGCGCTTATTCAAAGAGAAACCCACGTAGTGCCATTTGTTGCATGCAAGTCCTGGGAGAGATAGAGAATCAGAGCTCGATACAGAACCGTCTCGAGCATACTCCAACTTGAGCGTCATTGATGAGTCGAGGTAGAAACGAAGCTCGTGCGACATTCCACCGTTTTCACCGGTGAAGTACACGATGGATGTTCGACGAACGTCGGAAACAGACGCAGATCCACATTTGCGATAAATCCACGTAGACATTGCCATGTCGTCGGCAAATACTGCGTCAGACGTGTACGCGTACCCAAACTGGTTTGAACCCACCGACGACGCTGAAACGGCTGAAAGACACAAACCTCCATTACCACCAGTACACGTCTTGATTTCGCGCACGGTGCCCACTGGCAGCAACTTTGGTTTTACACCCTGTTGCCCACTGACACGTGGAGACGCAGATATCAACTCGTCAGAACCATCGCCGTCGAATAGAAAGTTTGCGATCAAAGACTCTTGCACGTCCTCGAATGTTCCAGACACTGGACGGATGTCCGTAAACTCGGTCGCCGCGTAGCGACCGTCGCTGACTTCAGAGTACCCGTCAATATTTGGATTAGACAGGCTGACGGACAGTTTGTCGTACAGCATCCCGTCGGCGTACAAACACGTGTAATCACCGGCGGTCAGCTCTGCGTTGTAGTGCCATGCCACACGCATAGATTGCGCGTCACCGTGACATTGCTGCGGCGTGCTCTCACGTCCAGGGCTGTCAGACGGGTACACCGTGCTATCGTACACGATGGACCCAGTGCCGCACTCCATGTCATTCGTTTCGACGCGCATGACGTGCGTCGGCTTCAATGCAAGCTTTCCATCCAGTTCTTCGTTCCAGAGGCTCATGATGTAAGAATCAGCGCTCTGAGCTTCGAGCGCAGACAGTATTTCATTGTACGATAATACTCCGTCCTCCGGGTTGTTGTCGTAGCGTCTAAATACAGTTTCCTTCGCAGCATAAATCTGCGTCTCGTCGCGACAATCGGCAACGTTGAACTCATCCGATGTGAGTAATAACTGCCTCGCGACGTTTTCAAGGTTGCGATTTCTCCCGTGCGGCATCCAATCTGCGCAACCTGCACGAAGATCAAAGGTGTGTAAAGTCTGCCAGGCGCCATCGCGATCAGCTGCGTGGGTACCGTCGGAAAGTATGACATAGCAAGAGTACTTTATATCGTACGTTCCGTCGATCAGCTCGCCTCGACTATCCGTCATTTCGAGCGACTGCGGCAAGAAATCATCCCAACGCCGACACGGCATGTGCTTTCCATATGTGGAACAGTCTGTGCCTCTTCTCGCTACTTCCACTTTGCACCTCAAACTATGTTGCTCACGATTCACTTCTTCTCCGAAACAATCGCTTCTATCATTTCCGCAAGAGGAATGCGCCGCCCTGATTCCAAAGTCGAACGAGAAAGCAGAAATTAGAGAGACTGGGTTACTCACGGACACGGAGACATCTTCAAATCCGGAAATACGCGTAAAGTAAAAGTCATACGTATACGTGTCCACACTCAAAGCTCTCAAAGCTGCCGGAACGGTAATCTCCAACGAATGCATACCGTAGCCGGATGCTGAGTTTGTCGACGCGAGTGGTGCTTCGCTATAGCCAGCGTCCCACTTATCAACGTACGCCGCATCGCTCGAGTCGCATGCTCCAGTTTTGTACCGCGCGCTATCAGCTTGAGCAACGCATGTCCCATCTCCACTCCGATGAATGGTGAATCGAACCATTTTACAATGTTGGGAGGCAGCCACCGCCGCAATGTAGCGCGACGTCCCGACAGAGGCGGAAGAGTCGGAGACAAAGCGTTGAGCGGCGCTGTGGCCGATCCAAGCCCCTTGAAAAGTAAACGCGCGTGGTTGCAAATCTTCAGCGCTGGAACACTTCCCCAATACAGCTTTGTTATTCGTCGCGGTAACTGTGACCTGCGCGTCGCTCAAAACGCTGTCCGACATTTGAAGCTCGAGCTTGCCCCCACTGCTGCGCCATGATCGGCACGTACGCAGACGCAAGCGGTGCCCATTCGTTGCGTGACCCGCGTGGTGCAACGCGATGTCATCGCAATCGGCGCTGTTCGTCCCAGAGCTGTACCAGCTCATGATCCCAGAGGCGCGCTCGTACCAATGACCACCGCCTTGGGCGTGGTTGTCGCTCACGATGTGAACCAAGTACACGCCAGTTGCCAAGTCGCTCGAACGAATACCCACGTTACTCATGCTGTCCGAAAGACTCATGGAACGGCGGAAGTACTTCGTCAAGCCGTCCGTGCTCGTACTCGCAGAGCCACCGATAGAGGGAACGGATGTTGGCATCTCTGGAATCAAACGCGTAAAGTAAAAGTCATACGTATACGTGTCCACACTCAAAGCTCTCAAAGCTGCCGGAACGGTAATCTCCAACGAATGCATACCGTAGCCGGATGCTGAGTTTGTCGACGCGAGTGGTGCTTCGCTATAGCCAGCGTCCCACTTATCAACGTACGCCGCATCGCTCGAGTCGCATGCTCCAGTTTTGTACCGCGCGCTATCAGCTTGAGCAACGCATGTCCCATCTCCACTCCGATGAATGGTGAATCGAACCATTTTACAATGTTGGGAGGCAGCCACCGCCGCAATGTAGCGCGACGTCCCGACAGAGGCGGAAGAGTCGGAGACAAAGCGTTGAGCGGCGCTGTGGCCGATCCAAGCCCCTTGAAAAGTAAACGCGCGTGGTTGCAAATCTTCAGCGCTGGAACACTTCCCCAATACAGCTTTGTTATTCGTCGCGGTAACTGTGACCTGCGCGTCGCTCAAAACGCTGTCCGACATTTGAAGCTCGAGCTTGCCCCCACTGCTGCGCCATGATCGGCACGTACGCAGACGCAAGCGGTGCCCATTCGTTGCGTGACCCGCGTGGTGCAACGCGATGTCATCGCAATCGGCGCTGTTCGTCCCAGAGCTGTACCAGCTCATGATCCCAGAGGCGCGCTCGTACCAATGACCACCGCCTTGGGCGTGGTTGTCGCTCACGATGTGAACCAAGTACACGCCAGTTGCCAAGTCGCTCGAACGAATACCCACGTTACTCATGCTGTCCGAAAGACTCATGGAACGGCGGAAGTACTTCGTCAAGCCGTCCGTGCTTGTACTCGCAGAACCACCCAAACTGGGAGTGGGCGGGTACTCGTACAGCGTAGAGCCCAAAGAGGGTGTTCTAACTGCAGACCCACTCGCCAGCACAAGGCACATTGCAGCCAAATATGACAACGCAAGCCATGCGCTCGCACCGAACGTGCTGCTACCCCGTAATCGAGATGGCACGCGTTTGCGCTTGACGAGTGCGGTCGATGATGCCATCATCGCGACCGCGCGCGCTCGGATCTCGCTCCCACGTGGCAGCTGTGCACTATTACAAAGCTGCTCGTCGCATGCGACGAGCAGTTGCGTGAGAGTAAACGTCCGTGGTCGTCGTCCTGTTAAAGGTTCGCACTCGTCGGCGGCGCCGCGTTCGATGGAGTCGCACATAGTAATCGTCGCGACGCGTCGAGGAGTGAATTGCTGACGCGGACGCATCGAGGAGCGAATTGCCAACCCCGTTGGCGCCCCGCGGGTGTATTTGTATTTATGGGTATCATTCTACGCAATACCAGGGGTAAATTACTGTACTGTAATCTAACCGACTTTATGCGCGGTATGATACTCATAAATCAATTAATATATGAGTCCATACGGCTTAACAGTACGGCTCCACATGTCCGAACGTGACGACACCCGCGATACCCGTGACAACACCCGCGAGTCTGGGCCCATGTTTGATCGCGGAAAGGGCTGACACACACACCCGCGGGGCGCCAACGGACCCCGCATTTTCGGGACGAGTTATGATTCGTCAACACTGGGACTCGGTTGTTCACGGTTCATGACTCATGTGTCCGACATTAAACTCGATTTTTGCTAGGGTTTAGCGTCCCCGGTGTCCCGCGCGCGCATGCGTTGGCGCCGTCGACACTCAGCGTTTCATTGAAAATTGCGCGCAGCACTAGTGGGCAAAGCGGCTCGTTGGCACCCCAACGGGTCTTAAACACAATACTTGTTTTGTTCGGATACTCGCCCAGGGATCTAGACACACGTGAGGGTAGTCGAAGGGCTAGCGTCCGGTGCCAAAAGAACATGCTCTTTGCTACGGCCACGGGGATGCTGCTATTGCTCACGTCGTTTGTCGATGGGGCAATAGTAGACCGCGACGCTTTGAAAGTTGCAGTGGACAACTGTTTGGCGGCAAATGCCACTGGTAACTGCGATTGTAGCAGTGACTCTGTGGACTGCGGTACCGCTGGAAGTCTTCCCATCTCGCAGTGGGATACGAGCCGCGTGAACGATATGAATAGACTATTCAGCAACCAGGGTTCATTTAACGCGAATATCTCCGCGTGGGACGTGAGCGGCGTGACGGACATGACTCGAATGTTCGAGGGCGCTAATAGTTTCGCTCAGGACATCAGCTCGTGGAACGTGGTGAACGTCACGAGCATGGACACTATGTTCTATCGCGCGGATGCGTTCAACGCGCCCATCGGCAGTTGGAACACAGACGGCGTGACAAACATGTTTCAGATGTTCCACTCAGCACATTTGTTCGATCAACCGATCGGAAGCTGGAACACGGAACGGGTGACGACCATGCAGTGTATGTTCATGTATGCGCGTGAATTCAATCAGGATATCAGCTCCTGGAACACGGCCAACGTGGTAAATATGTGGGATATGTTTTATAGTGCGGATGCGTTCAACCAGAACATTGGGTCATGGAACACAGAGGAGGTGACGGATATGAGGTACATGTTTTATAGTGCGGATGCGTTCAACCAGAACATTGGGTCATGGAACACAGAGAAGGTGACGGATCTGAGCGGAATGTTTCAGGGCGCAGCGGCGTTCAACCAGGACATTGGGTCATGGAACACAGAGGAGGTGACAGACATGAGCGGAATGTTTCAGGGCGCAGCGGCGTTCAACCAGGACATTGGTTCATGGACGACGACGTCGGTGAAGAACATGGAGAGCATGTTCGAGGATGCGACGGCGTTCAACCAGAACATTAGCTCCTGGAACGTCAGTGCCGTCACAGACTTCGATCGGATGTTCTACACAGCGACCGCCTTCAACAAAGGCATAATCACCACGAAAACGACATGGACTGGCGCCACCGGCGCGTCCGCGACAGACATGTTCTCCGCCGCGATGTCCGATGGTACACCATACAATATCATAGTTAAGCCATATTTATCATATGACGGCGGCGTACCTATCGGTGGTCACGGAAAAGTTGCGTCTCAGACTGAGGATGTGCGTGGCTCATGTGTCTTATATATACCTCATACATACATATATTAACATTTATAACGATATGTATGGGGTGCGCGGCTCACCCGCGCGGCGCGGCTTCTGCTGGTTTTTGTCACTGGAAGCATGAAAAATTATACCTCTATAGAACTTTAACTTTAAAAATTTTTTAAAGGTAAAGCCTACACGTTTAATAATTTTGAAAATTTTTGTGACGCGTGACTCAGAAGCAAAAAAGTGGAGGGATGGACGGGAAGTGGGTGGTGGTGCCGCGCGTGCCCATCACAGTTTTCGATTCAGCTTTTCGATGACGAAACCGGCGCCACCCGGTACTCTGATCGACGTGCCACCAAACCTCTCGACGCAACTGCTCGCTTGACCCCCGTATCCACCGCCCGTCGGAAGAAAGTACCGAGAGTTTGCTAAGTAGACAAAATCATCATCTGGAAGCGCGCTCAACCGCTGCACGACTTCGTAGCCGCGTCGCGTGAAAAACTCAACCACCTTGCTCTTGTACCATTCGCTCCCTTTGCCATCGCTAAAATAATTCCTATGCACGGCTGAACCGACGACGACGACCGTTTTCACGTCTGCCGGAAATTTCTCGATGGCGGCTTCGAAGTACGCTTTGTTCTTCACTTTTCGATGATCCTCACCGTCCCATAAATCCGTGTGGCGCCACTGCCATTCTGTCATCTCCAAGGCGCAGGTGTATCACGACGGCGTCCTGTGGAGGCAAAGGCGATAGCGAACCGCCGCGTCGTCGAACGATGTCGTCGCACAAAATTTCGAAATCAAACACCGCGTGCCTCTTGTGTAAGTATTCCCAGGCGATCGTTCCTGGGAAGAAGATGTCATTCACGACGTGTAGAACAGACCAACCCAGTCGATTGAGGGGTTTTCCCGGCGCTATAGCTGCGTCACAGCGCTGTTTGTGGTAATAAGACGTCGAGTCCAGCGGCATGCAACCGCCCAATATCCGCGCGATTTTCACCGCTCGATTACCGTTCGTGACGTCACCGATTACGTAAAGGTTCCATCCAATAACCGGATGCGTTCCTAATCCGAGGAAGAACGCGATGGGTGTGAGTGCGAACAGAAGCAGCACAGTGGAGAAAAGTCTTCGCTGGGTGAATATTCGTTTGAGTCGAGCTCGGGGTGAACGGGACATCTGTGTTCTCGACGATCCCCTTGGTGCATTCATTGCTCGCGTGCGTACCATGCCGCCCGCGGGCTCCTCACATGCACAGTGGCGGTGTCGACTCGCGGCAATGGCGTTTGGATTCTACTGTCTCCAACGTTGTGCTGTGTGTGCATCTGAGACAGAAGATCTCGCGTCAACTACTGGATTTAGGTGCCCATCCTCCGTTCGAGCTGAGTCCATTGGCGCCCCGCGGGTTTATGCGTGCACCCACGATCGGACGTATGGAGCCTCGCTATTTAACCATACTTTATCATATATTAATCTATTTATGAGGCACAGGTTGCCCCGTGCGGCTTGTGATTTTTGCCCGCGCGGCTTCTGATTTTTGTCACTCGAGAGCCATGGAAAACTACAACTCTATAGAACTTGAACTTGTTACGCTATGAATACACAACTGATTGGATGGGCTGGACACCCAGCCGCGCGGGAATCAAACAACGACTCGCGGGTGTGTCCACGGTCGGCCGGACAAGGAGCCCGTTGGCGCCCCGCGGGTGTGTGTGTTTTCGCGTTCGGACAGATGGCGCCTCACTATTTATCCGTGTGATCACATATATTAATGTATGTATAGCTATCATCTCGCGATATCCCGGGGGTTTATTACAGTACAGTAACCCTCTAGTAGAACACGCTAGGTGAAATCAAGCGCCGCGACCGTACGCTTATTCTCGTCGGCGTTTGCCGCTGCCGCTGCTACTGCTACTGCTACTGCTACTGCTCGAGGACGAGCTCGAAGACGAACTTTCGTCGTCGTCGTCGTCGTCGTCGTCGTCGTCGTCGTCCCACGTCGATTCATCCTCGTCTTCATCCTCTCTTAATTCATCCGCAAACTCGCGCGAACTGCGCACCAAAGCCTCTTCAAACTGCCGCTGCGCCTCGCTCCGCGCGCCTTCGAATCGAAACACCAACCGCGGCGTGTGTTTCATCGTCAACATCTTCGACAGCATCGTCCGTATTTTCTGCGCGTTCCGCTCCAACGCGTTCCCCGCGATGTGTTCCTCCCCCATCCGCGTCGTTCCGTACAGCACGTGCACCGTCTTAAAATCTTTCGACACGCGCGCGTCCATCACGTTCGCCCCCGTGCCGTCAAACTTGTGCGCCAGCTCCTCGTGCACCACGCGCTTCAGCGCTTTGCGCACGCGCGCGCTCTGTCGAATCTGCGCCTTGTCCTGATCGATCGTCGTCCGCTCCACCTCGATCGGGCGTCGCGCCGCGCGCGGGCGCCGCGTCGTCGTCCCCGCGAAGTGCGCGCCGCTCGCCGCGCTCGCCGCGCCGCGCTCGCGCGCGCCCGCGCGCGCCGACGACGCCGTCGCGGTCAGGCGCATCAGCGCTCGCGTCGCGCGTCGACGCATCGTCGCGTCCCGCGTCGCGTCGCGTCGCGTCCCGAGCGCCGCGATGTCCCGAGCGCCAATCGCCGCCGCGCCGCTCGGCGCCGCGCGCGGGACGCGATGCCACCGCCGACGCGCGCGACGCCCGCGCGCGGCGCGCCCGACGTCGCCCGCGAGTGGGCGGCCGCGGGCGTCGGGTGCGCGCTCGCGGACACGGTGTTCAACCCGCTCGAGGTGCTCAAGGTTCGCGCGCAACAACGACCGGACGCGGTCGCGCTGCGAGCGCTCGCGCGCGAGGCGATCGCGCGCGATGGATTCGCGCGGGGCTTGCTCGCGCCGGGACTCGCGGCGACGTGGATGCGAGGGCTGTCGTACACGGGGTTTCGAATCGGGCTGTACCCGACGACGCGGGACGAGGCGCTGCGCGTCTTCGGCGGCGACGGCGTCGGCGCGCGAGTGCTCGCGGGGGCGGTCACGGGCGGGATAGGCGCGGTGGTGTTTAATCCGATCGACGTCGTGCGAGTGCGGATGCAATCGAGCGAGTGCGGGTATCGAAGCACGGTGGGGGCGTTCGCGGAGGTGGCGAGAGAGGAAGGCGTGAGACGCGGATTGTGGCGAGGCGCGGGGGCGTGCGTGGCGCGCGCGATGACGCTGTCGGGGTCGCAGTTAGCGACGTATGATGTCAGTAAACGATGGTTGTTGAAAAATGGGACGTTTAGCGAGGACGCGCCGCCGTTGCACTTTACGTGCTCGTTCGCGAGCGGCGTCGTCGCGCAAACCGTCACGCAACCCGTGGACACGCTCAAGACGCTCGTCATGTCCAACGTCGGCGACAAGCGAGGCGCGATGACCATCGCGCGCGATGTCATCGCCAATCACGGCGTTCGCGGGTTATACAGGGGCTACTTTGCCGCAGCCGCGCGACAAGGTCCAGTCATGACGCTCCAAATGCCCATAGTAGAGGCGCTCAGAAGATTTTTGGGCCTCGAATACTTTTGAACTTTCGAGCGCGCGAGATTCGACGCTCGCAGCGATTCGTTGTATTTATCATCTATTCTTTCAGCGCGCTCGAAGCCTTCCCTCGCGCGTCGCGGTGCCAGAGCGCGGCCAACCTCGTCCGTACCTCACACCTCGACGCGCCGAAGCATGCGCGCCGCGACGTCGCCGCGGGTTCGCGCCGCCCTACGGCCGTCGACGCGTCTTTCGCGCGTGCGCACATCGCGCGCGACTCACACGCGCGCGGAGCCGTCGAAAAGCGAGGAAAAGGCGTCGAAAGACGCGCAAGATGAAGATGACGCGTTCGCGATTGATTTATCCGTCGACGTCGAAAAGGAGTTCAAACGCGGCCTGGAGTTCGGGAACACTGAAGTGCGCGCGCGCTTCCGCCCAGAGGCGATCTCTGAAGTCGACCGCGGGTTGCCGATCGCGGATTCGCTCGTCGCGGTGTCCGCGCAGGTGCTCGTGGCGGTGGCGGCGCTCAGCGCGGGAAACATTCCGTCGTGGTTGGCGCCGATTGGACCGAGGTGGCGTGGATTAGCGTATTTGTTGCCCGCAATCGTGCATGGGGCGAAATTAGCGAGCGTGTGGGTCGTGGGGGGGCTGGCGGGGAAGGCGTACGAGCGGAAGGCGTTCGATGGGACGTTTCGGGAGGCTATGCGACGAACGGTGAGCGGCGGATGTTTCGCCGTGGGGCTGCTGATATTTATCACGCAGATTGAAGTGGCGCATAAGTTTCACGAGTTAGGGTTGGGAGATCCCGTGCTTGGATCGTCGCCCGAGGGTGATTTAGTGATAAATGGAGCACTGTCTGAGCTTTTGGTTGACATCTTCAGCGAAGCCGGCGCGTTGCTGACGTGGCGAGCGATTAGGTGGAACACGTCGCCGACTGATCCGGCATCATTGCTGGAGGAGGAAGAGTAGCGATTAATTGTTGTGATTCGATTCTTGTATTATATTATTTTCAACTTTCAATTCGTGTGTGTGTATTTGAGCGCACGCGTCATTCGTCGCCCCACGCTTGGTCGGCGCTGCCCGCGTTCTCTTGGTCTTGTTGCGCGGCGCCTCGCAAGTGAGGCGGAACCCATTTCACCTGGGACGAAGTCGGGCGATCTTGTTCGTTGGAGATATCGTTTGACGTGGACTTTGTGAACGCACTGTCCATCATGATCTTTCCGGGAGGCTTCGCCGGTGCGGGCGCCTTCTCGGGTTCGGGTTCGGGTTCGGGCGCACGCCCACCTCCCCTCTTCTTTTCGGCTTTTCGTTTCTCCGACAACAAGTTGCCGCCCGAAAACTCTTCGCGCAACTTGGCTTTGTAATCGTCGAACGATCCATTGAAAACTTGTACGCTTCCTGGGACCGGAGGATTGGATTTCATGTCGCCCTTCGTGACAATCCAAATTTCATCGACGACGAGCGAAATGAGACGCTCGTCGTGCGAGACTAACACGACGCCGCCTTCGAAGTTGTTGAGCGCCATGGCAAGTGACTCGATCGTTTCCAAGTCAAGATGGTTAGTAGGTTCATCCAAAAGGAGAATGTGAGGTTGCTTCCACGCGAGTTCGGCAAATGCTAGACGTGACTTTTGCCCGCCGGACAAAACTTTAATCGGCTTTGTCGCGAGCTCGCCAGACAGGCCGAATCGACCCAAGTACGCTCGCGCCGTCTCTATAGGCATTTCGCTGTCTAGTCTCTTCATGTGCGCTACGCAATCTTCCTCCAATTTCATCGTCTCCAAGTGATGTTGAGAGAAACGCGCTAGCCGAAGCTTGGTGTGACGATTAATCCAACCTTTGGTGGGCAAAATGTCACCCTCGAGAAGCTTCAAAAACGTCGATTTACCAGCCCCGTTCGGTCCGACGATTGCGACTCGGCTATCCATGTCTAACCCAAAGTCTAAGTTTTGGTACAAGGTTTGATAGCCTTCGTAACCGAACGCGACGTTCATCACGGAGATGCACGGTGGCGGCAACGGCGACGCGGATGGGAAATTGATGCGTAGATACGGATCATCGTAATCCACGTCCACCCGCTCGCTCTGTAATTTTTCGAGCATCTTCATGCGACATTGTGCCTGACGCACCATTTTCTTGTGACCTTGCCCAAATCGCTGAATGAATTGCTTCAGAGATGACTCTCGCAAACTTTGGTTTCGCTGCATCGCCTCCTCGTTGGCTCGGTGCTCAGCGCGCACCTTGAGGAAGGTATCGTAGGATCCGCCGTAGTAGCGCAACTTTTTGTGGTGCAAGAAAATTGTTGCCGTCGTGCAATCGTTCAAAAAGCCGCGATCGTGCGACACGATGAGGACCGTCTTTTCCCACTTTCGTAAAAACTCTTCGAGCCACGTCAAAGCGTGCACGTCCAAGTGATTCGTCGGTTCGTCCAGCAACAACAAATCCGGCGTCATGAACAGCGCCGCCGCGAGCGCGATGCGCATGCGCCAACCACCGGAAAATTCTTTCGTCGCCTTCATTTGCTCCTCGGGATCGAAACCGAGACCGCCCAGAATTTGTCCCGCGCGCGCCGTCGCCGTGTCGGCGTCTATTTCGTCCAGGCGCTCGTACACCTCGTTCAAGTCGATGCCATCGATTTGATCGAGTTCTTCGTCCAACATTCGCTTCTCTAGATTGAGCAAGTACAGACGCTCGGTGTCGGTCTCCACGACGGTCTGCAACGCGGACCGCTCGTCCGGTGACGCCTCTTGCTCGACGTGAATGATGTGCAAAAATTCTGGCAACTTGATGACGCGTTCGGAAATCGCTCGCAACAGCGTCGACTTGCCGCATCCATTTCGACCGACCAAACCGTACTTCGTCCCGAACACTAACTTCAAAACCCCTTCCTGAATCAACTCATCGCGTCCGCCGTAGAGCTGAATACCGCTGATGTGAATGTCCATGTTACAGTTGGCGCGACGATTCGCATCCGGGCCGCTTCGAATGTGAAAGCCCAAATCCTCCGAGCTCAACCGCCCCCCGTTCGCCGCGATTCGCGCCTCCCGCTCCTTCCTCGCCCGCTCCTCCTTTTTCTTCCTCGCTTGTTCCTCTTGCTCTTGCTTCACGCTCAACATTTTCCTCGTCTTCGCCTTGCCTCGCACGACTTTTTCCTCCCGCAGCGTCTCGCCGTTCGCCACCCTCTCCCCGTTTTCCCTCGCTCGCTTCACCCTCGCCAGCATCACCCTGTACTGCTGACAGCACTCCATCGCGTCTCGTCCATCGACGTGCGTCGCGATCGCCTCCCACCTCTCCTCATCGCTCGTCGCCGCGTCCCTCGCCGCCGACGTCCCTCGCGCTCGCAAGCCCTCCACGAGCGCCAGGTCCTCCGCCTCGTCCCACGCCCCACCGCGTCGCGCGTCCTCGCGCGTCCGTCCCTCGTCCCGCGTCTCGCCCGCGTCGCCCTCGTCCTCGCGCGCCTCCGCGCGCGTCGCCTTGGCCGCGTCGCGCGCCGCGCGCTTCGCCGCGAGCGCCGCGCGCTTCGCCTCCTTCTCTCGATTCTTCTGTTCGAGCGCTTCGAGTCGCTCGCGCTCCTTCCGCGTGCTCATGCCGTCGTCGAGCGAGGACGCGTTTCGCGTAACGTCACGACGCGCGT
>Ga0257114_1000732_pt1 | contig 24931 bp, 20 predicted proteins | sample SI112_10mmetaG_FD_190149 | JGI IMG/M metagenome (GOLD analysis project Ga0257114, IMG submission 190149) | Marine microbial communities from Saanich Inlet, British Columbia, Canada - SI112_10m | ecosystem: Environmental > Aquatic > Marine > Inlet | place: Canada: British Columbia | collected...
TTGTTAATACGTAAAAAAATATTAATTAAAACATTGAAAGAGATGGAAAGAGTTCTTCATTGGCAAGTCATTCACATTCCAAAGCCTCATCGAGGTTCTGTTGAAAAAGTAGGAAATGTAAATGAATTCTCGAACCATGTAATCCATTTCAATTATGTCCCACAAGGTGCATTCCTCGGACTATTTGCTTGGCTAATTGTACATTGGATATTCAATTTTGATTCATGGGGCATTGAACTAGCAATTTCTGCATTTTTGTATATAATTCTCCTTGGGGGTCTAGGGGTACTTAATACTGCATTTGAATCTGATTTAGTGTTTGTCGACCCAGCCAAGGGAAGATTAGTTCCTGTCGACCAGTGGCTTGAAAGTATACTTAAACCAGTTGTTGGAATTGGTTTACTTTTCCTGATCATACGTAATCTAATAGATGAAGCAAGAACTGATAATCCAGTATTATTTGCTTCAACTGTAATATTCTTACTCTATGGAGCATCAGTAGTTGGTATTGCGTACAAATGGGGCTATTCTATGTGGAGAGGTGACCAGGTTAGAAAAATGTTTGAACAACAAATTGTCGAACATTTGAAGCCATTATCATATGACTTAACTCGAACACGCGGAAGAATTGAGTTCAATGCCCAAATGACAATGGACGAAAGATTAGCACAACTTTCTGAAGAACCTCAGAGACAATTATCGTTTGCAGATTTACAGGCCATTCCTAGTGGTGAAAATAGTGGTAAAGTTCCGAGTAATCCGATGAAAAAATAACTACTCTAACCACGGTATAACTTCTGGTATTTCTCCAAAAATATTAGCAGGTAAAGCGACCTTGATTTTTGAAACATAACCTAATTGTTTGACAGAGTCATTCTGCCAATCACGGTACTGCTCCCATGAAGTCATACTAAGAATAGGGTTATGCTCTCTATTCCATTCAAGCGTTTGCATTTTAGTGCCTGGAGGATCATGTCCAGTTTGCACCATGACATGTCCCGAGAATTTTGATAGGTTGACTAAAGAATTCCAATGATCTTCCATTCTGCCACTTGGAAGGTCGTCTCTACCAACCCCACCTTTTCCAGTAAAAAGAAAATCGCCAGTGAAGATGTGATTATCCACTTCTAAAATCATTGAATCTGCAGTATGGCCAGGCGCATGGTGAAATTTGATAGATCCCTCCCCAAAAGTAAGGCTCGAATTTTCATCTACATATTTCGAGACACCTAATGAAGCTGTATCTTTCCACATAACATATTCGCAATTTGTTTCTTCCTTGAGCGTAAAGCACCCGGTTATATGGTCTGCATGGGTGTGAGTTGCAATGGCATACTTCAGAGTCAAGCCTCGACTCGCAACAAGTTCAACGTATTTCTGAGTAAAATCATATACAGGGTCAATCAAACACGCCTCAGCACTATTTTCAGTAACAAGAAGGTATGTCTTTGCCCAACCTTCATCATTTAACTGTTCGACACGCATGTATCGGCTAAGTGAAGGTTATACTTCAAATTACACCCGAACAGGCAATTAGAACATCATAGAATTACGAGATTTCAAATTAGAGAGACTTGTCGGATATATATGACTCACCCTCAAACCGTTGTTCACTTGGAACACGATGGTAAGGTACTGCTGGTTGACGATGATGGCATTGGGCCTCAAATACCTGTCAGAGGTAGGACAAATATAGAAAATGAATCACGTTTCCCGACAATTCTAGAAGTTGAATCTTTTGACATCAAGTGGGAAAAGTTACTATCGATCAGAATGAATATTGGAGGGAATGATTTCACGGTCATCAAAGGTTATCCTAAGATTCCTTGGCCAAAGAACTGGGCTTGGAAAGATGATTTGATTTCTGATAATTCTGTTCATCCTATCGCTAGAGAATCAGTATATCGTTCAATACACCGTTTGGTATCCAAGGTGATAGTAAGAAATTCATCTAATCAAATTCTACTTGCTCGAGTTTCAAGAGGTCACTTCACCGGACATTGGACACTACCTGGTGGATATATGGAACACAATGAACATCCAAGCACCGGATGTGTTAGAGAAGCCATGGAAGAATTAGGTCTCGAATTGATTTTAACTAAGGAACAACCGATTATCACACAACAAATATTCACTGATGAAGGAATATCATTTGTTTCGTTCACTTATCATTCGAAATGGAATGGAGAATTGGATGAATTGCAACTCCAGGAAGATGAAATCTCAGATGTCAAATGGTTCGACGAAAAGTCAGCCTTAGAGATTGTTCCTTCTCACTTTGACAGAGAAGCGATTAGAGAATCTTTATCTTAAAGTGCAAGGATATTTTTCGCTTCATTCAAAGCATCATCGAGTCCGTCGGGATTACTTCCTCCGCCTTGAGCAAATGTCGGCCGTCCTCCACCGCCGCCTGAAATAAGGGGTGATATCTTTCTTAGAATGTCTACTGCATTATATCTCTCGCTGGCAATAGTGTCTTCAGTGGTTGCAATCATCAGTTTGCCTCCACCAACTCTCGAACCAAGAATTGCTAATGTAGGATTACTAGCGTCCAATGTTAATTCTTTCAGCATCTTAGTCATCTGCTTCAAATCTCCATCACTTTCCATAACAACGATTCTAACACCGTCTTTGGAATGTGATGAATCATCTCCACCAGAGGTTTTAATTCGAACAATTTCCGCTTCTAGGTGTTGAATACGCTTACGCTGTTCCTTCCACTCTGTGAAGAAACGTTCAGCAGTTCTTGGTAGGTCTTCAGAGTTAATACCAAAAATATCTACTGTTCTTCGCAGTAATTCATCTTGCTCTCTGGCATAGTTCAATGCAGCCTGTCCAGCGACAATATGTAATCTTTCCACGCCATCTTGAACAGCAGTTGATCTAATGACTCGAATCGAACCTATCTGACCTGGTTCATCGTGATGTGTGCCTCCACAAGCCTGCACATCATGGTCTGAAATTCTCAATACACGAATAGAATCACCTTTAGGTGCTCCACCTTGGTACAAATCGAATCCATACTTCTTGTCTGCATCTTTACGATTGAGTTCTGTTTTATCAGTTCGTTGAACTTGTCCAATGATCTCGTTGGCCATACTTTCTATCGCATCTAAATCATCTCGTGTCAAGCGTTTGAAGTGAGTGATATCAAGCCTCGCTGATTCAACAGACTTATTTGCACCTGCCTGATAAATATGAGGGCCTAGAATACGTCTTGCTGCACCACCAACAATGTGAACTGAAGTGTGATGGTCCATCAATTGCTTTCTTCTATCCCAATCTAAACTTCCATGAACTAAATCTCCAACCTCAAAGGCGCCATCGACCAAGTGTACAATATGCGAACCTGAAGTTCTAGTATCCAAAACATTACGAAGATTTGAATCAGTAGATAGTGAACCGTAATCACCTTCTTGACCACCACCTTCCGGATAGAAGCAAGTTCTGTCTAAAATTATTCCATGGCTAGCACCTTCTGGAAGATCATCTCCATTTAGTGGGCCACAAAACAAGACACTTGCATCAAATTCTCGTTGCTGTACATCTTCATAATACAGAGATTTAGTGAAAGGCAGTGAATCCGAAGCGTCTACCAATTTTTTCACAATTACTGCCGTAGCAGCCTTTTTGGCCATCAAAGCATGTCTTTCCGCCATCTCAGCAGAGAAACCAATACGTAGTTTGACACTATTCCACCCTGATTCTTTAGCCAAAGAGATAACCATATCGGGAGGTATTCCATGAGAATCATTCAATGTGAACAGAATCTCGTCGTCGATGGATTGGCTAGATTTATTCAAATTACGCAACTGTGTTAAAATCACATTGCCGCCTTTACGTACCATTTCAGCATATTTCTGTTCTTCAAGGTCTAAAATAGTACAGAGACCATCCTTGGTCTGTTTCATCTTAGAATTGCCCAAATTGACTTCTAAGTGATGTATAGCAAGTTGAGAAAGGGATACATCCAACCCTAACTCATCACGTAGTCTCAGAGTCCTTCGAGCCATCATTCTAGCCAAATAACCTGCTTTAGCATTTGAAGGAACAAGTCCGTCACCAAGCATATTGCAAAGGGCATGAAGGTGGTCTGGTATAGCATATATTCTTGCGAGAGGTTCTGTAATACTAGAAAACTGCTCTTCGTTAAGGATATGTCCTCTCTGAGACAATCTCTCGATAAAGATAGAGCGTAATTTCTCTCCGTCTACACCTGCTTCGATATTCATGATTCCATTCAATCGGCTCATCTCTCCCAAAACATCATCCAAATTCAATTCAGGCCATTGTTTGGCGATATTCTCAAATCCTGATAATTGTTTTAACCATTCAACAGTATCTGGGTAAATAGCCTCATAAATTGTTGGAGTGCCTGCTGCAGCCCAACAGAACCTTTCCAATCCATATCCAGTATCGATAATTTGTAGTGGCATCTCTCGGTATCGGTCACCCTTCAACTCTACATCACCTTCGGGATGCTCCTCGAGATTCATGAAAACTAACGTCGCCAACTCTAGACCACCAACTATTACTTCTACAGCAGCTCCAGCATTTCCTCCACCGCACCATGGATTCTCGACATAGGTTATTTCTTTGGAATCAATACCAAATGTTTTGGTAAACATATCATGACAATACTGAACACACTCTTCCATCCAGTAGAACATCCGACCTTCTTCAGGGCGATTGAATACGTGATGTGCCATCATTTCAAAAGTAGTCAAATGTCTACCAGAGCGACCAACTGCATCTACGTCAGTAAGCCTAATGCAAGGTTGCGATATAGTTAGAGGGTTGGCTGGTGGTTCAACTTCACCGGATGTGACGTGAGGCTGAAAGTCTGCGATAGATGCTATGGTCAAGTGAATATCATCTCGCCATCTTGCAAGCACAGGGTAAGGAGCGATTCTGGTATGTTCAACATTCTCAAAAAATTGTAAAAATGCTTCTCTCATGGAATCTTTCAAATCTTTACCACGCATTTCATAACCTTGAATCAAGGGTTTACCAATGAATGTGTACTCATCTTCACTAGTATCTCCACAAGTATCTCGTGATTGGTCAGTAGTCCAAAACCATAGGTCTGTGACTCTACATTGCTTACGCACATATCCATTCTCATGAAACACTGTCAAATCTATCGGAGGTAGACTCATATGCACACCTGTCAACTTGTGACACCCATCCCTAACGACGACACATATTGAAACCTACGGGTGTAAAAGCATAGAATCACATGAACAATGCTCAAAGAGGACAGACTCAACACCGGTACATGGGCGAAGATTGGAGAGAGCATCTTCATTCTGAAAATGATGGTACAATGCGCATTAAAGCACATGGCGATATGAAAGTTGATGCTAGAATTGTTACCGACCATGAACATCTAGCCAAATATGCAGACGATAGGGGCCCTGAACAGTTGGTCAATGCAGCAAGTTTACCAGGAATCGTTGGAGAAGCATGGGCGATGGCTGATTGGCACTTCGGATATGGTTTGCCAATTGGTGGAGTGATTGCTACCGATACAGAGGCTGGAGAACAAGGAGGCGCTATTTCCCCTGGAGGCGTAGGATTTGACATCAATTGCGGCGTGAGAGTATTAGCCCTTGACGCCACAATAGATGATATCCCCAATATTAAGAAATTAGGTGGTCGAATTGCTGGACGGATACCTGCTGGCGCATCTGGTAAAGGTGGCCTTGAAATCAGTATGTCGGAACTTCAAAACATCATTTCCGGTGGTGCAGAATATGCTGCAGAACTCGGTTTTGGAAGCTCAGATGATCTGAAAAACTTAGAATCAAGTGGACGATTGGAAACTAATGATGTTGAACTTTCTACACGGGCTAAAGAGCGAGGAATGCGAGCATTAGGTACGCTTGGAAGTGGAAATCATTTCTTAGAAATCCAGTGTGTTGAATCCGTAGAAGACAATGACACTGCTAAACATTGGGGTCTGTATGAAGGTCAGCTTTTAGCAATGATACACTCGGGTTCAAGAGGACTTGGACATCAAGTGTGTAGCGAACATTCTCGAAAACTAGAACAAATGTACAAACGTGATGGCAGTAAATGGTATAATGAAAATTGGGATTTTACCGTAGCGGATAGACAGTTGGCCTGCGCACCATTCCACTCAAAAGAAGGCCAGCAATATTTGGATGATATGAATGGCGCTGCTAACTATGCATTTGCTAACAGAAGTGCCTTAGCACACCGCCTAAGAGAAGTACTGACGCTAGAAATGGGTCAAGATGGTGAAGCTAGAACCCTGTATGATGTTGCACATAATATTGCCAAAGTTGAAACTCATATGATTCACGGCGAGAAATGTCAATGCGCAGTACATCGTAAAGGTGCAACAAGAGCATTTGGTGGAGACCAACTCGAATTAAATTCAAGTTTCAAAATGACCGGACAACCTGTTCTGATTCCGGGCGACATGGGGACAGGTTCGTGGCTTATGGCTGGACCAACAAGTGGACAGAATCAGGCATTCGGCTCTTCTTGCCATGGCGCTGGTCGTTCTCTATCAAGGACTAAAGCGAAGAAAACAATTGATGGTAAAGCATTGAAGTTAGAATTGGAAAACGCGGGAATAAGAGTTCATGCCTCCACTCCAAATGTACTTTCAGAAGAGGCCCCACAGGCGTACAAAGATGTCGATGAAGTGATTAAACTAACTGCAAAAGCAGGCCTAGCTAGACCAGTTGCGAGAATTATTCCAAAAGTCGTAGTAAAGGGTTAATCACATACAAAACTTGGATGTGCTTTGACCTGGAATCATCGGTGCTGCACCTGTGTGCACACCATCTGGCTCCTCACAAATAACACTCAATAATGTGTTAACTAGTTCTTTTAATTCATCAACTTGGCTTTGTAAATCATGCACACGTCGGCGCATATCTACTTTAGATTCTACTTCTTGTCCCATCAATATCCCATCTAAGGAAGTCGCCTTCCTTATTACCCAGTTAACAAAATAGCCCTTTAATCTTTGAGGGAAAAAAAGTTGACAATTCGACTTTTACTAACCCCTACTATAACCCCACCACACAGTATTTGGATGACTCGAAGCGATTATAATAAGAAGGCGATTCGCTGGGATTGCGCCACCGTGGCTTAGCGGTATAGCACCTCATTGGTAATGAGGAGGTCGCGAGTTCAAATCTCGCCGGTGGCTCCATTTAATCCATGTTTACAAACGCTTAAACAATAATCAAAATAAATTATTAATGATAGTTGGCGCCGAGAGAGAGATTTGAACTCTCGTGCCACAAGGACACGCGATTTCCAGTCGCGCGCAATACCAGGCTATGCGATCTCGGCTCGCAACCCTGCGACTCCCATCCCATGTTTAACGCTCTCGCTTGAATTTGATGAACTAGAAGGCGAAAGAACTCATATGTGAACTCGTTAGGCCGTCAACATGAGCGAGGCGGTTGAGGCCACCGAAGACATTGAAGAAGCAATGTCTAGCATGCCTTTTCATCTACGCGACATGGAATTAAAATTTGAACTCTCAAACATGCATCCGGTGTTTAGTCCAATAGATAAGATGAGAAAAGAGATCAAATTCATCGTTCTTCTCGCTTTCGCAGAATGGAATAAGAATCTAATCGTAGCCCTTTGTGTTGGAACATTAGCATTTCTTTTAGGTTCTCTATCCGCTGATATTTTCTCAGGTGGTAATCCGGAGTTGGTAGGGCTTGAAGGAATGAGGAAAATAGGTAGTTTTTCGTTCTTTCAAATGCTACTTGGGCTGATTGCTTGGGTTTGGTTTGTCTACTTGATATGGGTTCAATTCCCAGTTATGCGTGTCCACTCACTATCGATGCTAGTAATTTGGAATGGAGTGATGTTTTTACAGATATTATTCCACCAAAATAATTCTAACTTTCCAAAAAACATGGTACTCTCTGATATGATGTATGGCGTACTAATTATGCTCGTCATCTTTTTCTTTGTTTACTTCTTCTGGAAAGCAGTAATAGAAACAAGGGATTTGCATGTACAAATTCATCATTTCCACGAGGATGTCCGGGTAACGGAACAGGAGATGCGAGAGCATTCGTTGGTTGGGTGGGGTAGTCTGCTAGTATTCTGGCTGGCCAATACATTCTACTCATGCTGGAATGGTGTTCACTACATTGCAAGGCGAGGTGACCAAAGTTCAACCTATTACTTCATGCATGTAATTTCTGGTATTCTAATTGTACCAATGTTCATGTTATTGATGTGGTATCCGCAAAGAATGCTTGGTAATGAAGTGAAAATTAGTACTACTGCGGCTATGACTGCAGAAATTGAATTAGCACAGGGTGATCTGAAAATTGATGATGATGCAAAGTGCCCAGAATGTAAGGAAGATGTCGAATTACAGAGAGAGAGTGATGGTCAAATTTCTGTACCTTGCGCAACTGAATCATGTGCTGAACAGAAAGGAATAATTGGAACTGTCTGTAATATTTGTAAGGAGAAATATCCTACCCGGTTTGAATGTAAATCTTGTGGCGTAAATTTACCATATATTGATTGTATACCTGATTTGGAGGCGTGGTGATGAGTTTCTCACACTTACGCAAGGATTTCCCCACTCTAAACCAAGATAGTCCACCGGCATATTTGGACAATGCCTGTGTCACGCTCAAACCACAACAAGTCATTGATTCAATTTCTGATTACTACACTAGATACCCTGGCTGTGGAGGTCGTTCGGTACACAGATATGGCACTCAAGTCTCACGTTTAGTGCGAGAGTCCCGTAAGACCGCGGCAGATTTTATCAATGCTTATTCAGTAAATGAAATGATTTTTACGAGAAATGCAACCAATTCACTAAATCAGATTGCAAAGGGACTTAAGTGGCAAAAAGGTGATGTCATTTTGACAGGCGACCGTGAGCATAACTCGAATCTAGTTCCATGGCTACAACTCAAAGAAGAGTTTGGAATTGAACATAAAGTGGTCAAGTCTAACCCAGACAACTCATTCAATATGCAAAATTTTGAACAAGCCTGTGCCGATGCTGGCAATAGGCTGAAACTTGTTTCAATGAGCCATGTAGGCAATTTAGATGGTGTCCAAATACCTATCAAAGAAATCGCAAAAATCACTCATGATAACGGCGCTCTAATCAGTGTCGATGGAGCCCAATCTACGCCGCATATGAATGTGGATGTGCAAGATTTAGACATTGATTTCCTATCATTCTCCATCCACAAAATGTGTGGTCCTTCAGGAATGGGAGGCTTATGGGGGCGAAGCGAACTGTTAGAGGATATGCGAACTATTCAAGCTGGAGGACAAACCGTGACTAACACTACTTATGATTCTCTTCAGTGGGCGAAACCACCTGCAAAATTCGAGGGCGGTCTTGGAAACTTTGCAGGCCTAATTGCTAGTGGTTCTGCAATCGATTATCTATCTAAGTTAGATATGGATGCAGTTCATTCCCATGAAGTCAAATTAAATCGTATAATAACGGATGGTATCAAGCACTTGAATGGTATAGAGATTATTGGACCTGAAAACCCTGAAATGCGTAGTGGAATCTGCTCGATTTTAATGGGAGAACTGCCTGCCCATGATATCGCAATCTTACTTGATGAGGCAGCTGGCGTGATGGTTCGAAGTGGTCAACACTGCGTACATTCTTGGTTCAATGCTAGAGGGCATCAAAACGGATCTCTAAGGGCTTCTGCTTACCTTTATAATACAGAAGATGAGGCTAAATTATTTGTAGATACCTTTTGTGAGGCGGTCGAAGCATTTAGTTGATTTCTATGATAGATGAGTTAGTTATTCCTGAATCGCCATCTACATTCCCTACCGAGGAGGTAGAAAATGCAATCTTGTATTCCGGGGACTTATTTTGGGCAAGAAGAATTGTGAGTATAGGGATATCCTTACTTCTAATAGTCTCAATATATTGGCTGATAAGTTATGTCGATGATGAAGGGATTTTTTCTCTCAGACCAAGTGATAAGGCTATGAATTATCAAGACACATACGGAGATATGATACAGTTAGATGAGGTTTCTCTGGACGGGCAAGGAGTTTCGGTTTGTATCGTAGACTCAGGAATTGACCTAACTCACCCTGACCTTTCTGGATTAAGCCTAGCTGGTTGGAGAGATTTCATTTCTACTGGAACCGAACCGTATGACGATAATGGGCATGGCACAAGTATGGCGGGGATATTGGTGGCCGATGGTTGGATTGAGGGTGTTGCTCCTAATGTCGACCTCTATGTAGCCAAAGCACTTGATGGAGTGAATGGAGAAGGTAGTGACGAAACTGTTGCACAAGCAATTGACTGGTGCGTAGAGCAGAATGTCAATATTATATCGCTCTCACTTGGTGGAGCACCTGGTATTTTGCCCTTCAATCCATTTAGTGGCAGAGATTCAGGAGATGCTGCAAATGATGCTATTGAACAGGGAATCATCGTAGTTGCGGCAGCCGGAAATGATGGAGGAGGAGATGATGACGGAGATGTTGCCCACCCTAGTAGCGAGCAACTAGTGATTTCAGTTGGTGGTGTGACACTTTCTGAGAGCCATTGGTCAGGCTCTTCAATCGGCGATAATGATGGTAGTCTTTTTCCTCTAATATTACCAAGACAAGACCCGAATAAAAAACCGGAGATTGTCGCCCCGGCAGAATCTGTTCCAGTAATTAATAATCAGAATTCTTGGTCAATAGTTGATGGTACCAGCGCAGCAACGGTATTTGTTACTGGTGCAATCGCATTATTGCTAGAAAATTCTCCCGAATTAAGTAGTAATAACGAGCAAGCTAATTCGGATACAGTAGCACAGATAAAGCAACTGATTTTAAATTCAGTTAAAACCAAAGAAGGACAAGAAGGCCATGATGATAATTATGGATATGGTTTACTTCAGATCGATAACTTGATAATCGCTTCTAGTTCGGTCTAATTCTTTGATAAAAAGGCAACTAAGGTCCCTTCAAATAAGGGAGTAAAAGCAATATGGTGACTATCTTGGCAATTAGTAATCAACTCAATCCAAGAATTAAAACCATTCACATGCTTCATCATCTCTTCGTCGTTTTCGTCGACATCACCCGATGGAACTGGTGGCTCACAGGTAAAAAGTACTCCTCCCTCACTAAGTAACGGCAGTAGATTTTCAATAGATTCGGCTAATGATTCAATCTTAGAGTCAACAATAATTACATCCGAGTCGAGTGATAAAGGCGAATCACCTACTTCCAGACCAGTGGATGATGCTGCTTTCCATGCCGTTGTTTCAGCAACCAAAGAAGAAACTTCTCCTACAACGATATTGGTCCAATCATTTGCCTCATATCTAGTCATTAGGCGATGAAGAATGACTGCAAATTTAGCGCCTTGCTCTACTAAATCATATCTTTCGGGTTTGGAAGTCACGGTAAACAAGTCATACAGCCAAGCTGAACGATGCCCAATCCCTGCACCAACCTCAATTACTCTCTTCGGTTTCAGTTTGTGAATCGAATTACGTAACCTCCTAATTACTGATTGTGACCATGAAGATAATCCCATGTGTTGCAATTGCTGTGAAATGTTAGCGGCGATTTCAGGCTCATCCTTCGACATGTCTGAATCCTTAGATAAAATGTATGGGAGAACATCTGCTTTTGATGGAGCACTGCCCTGCATTCCATCACCCATAATCAACCCAATAGGGCAACCATGATGAATGCTCGCTTTAGAAAATATCAGCCGGTGACTTCAAACATGGAACCTTTCACGGCTGGTTGAGGGATATCATGTCTGATGAAGAAAATGAGTTCGATGATGAAGTAGTCCTAGAGAACGCAACTCATTGTGAAGCTTGCAATGAAATGACTGGCCATGAACTACTACGCGAAAAGCCAGTTGGTGAAGGTCGTGACCTGTTAATCAAATGTAATGAGTGTAACCTAGTTTCAACATTAGAGATTCGACCGCCTAAATTAATTAGAATCCCATTTATCCTGACAGAGGGTCCAGACTCGCAAAAAATTACTATTGACGTAGATGGTGATGAGGAGTTTAGACTCGGTGATGTGTTTGAAGAAGATGATAAATTATGGACTGTAAATCAAATATTAGTGTCTGGGGAGCGAAAGGCAAAAAGGTCTATGGCTGGAGAAGTGATGCGTATTTCTGCATTAAGAACCGACATGGTTAGAGTCAAAATGACACTAACTCGAGGGGAGCAATCTGACTCTGAAGCAATACTAGTTGAATACGGTAAGACTTTCACTGCAGGGCATTTAATGGATCACAAAGGAGAGACATGGAGGATTCGTGCCATTCACACTGGAGAAGGAAGAACAATGCGTGGAACTGTTGAGGTACAAGACATCAAGAGAATGTACTTGCATGAACCTCCTCAACTCGAACACTTCGAACCAAAAACTCCGAGAGAAAGAAGGCAAGCATGGAAGGAAGGAAGATTAGGATACAATCCAAATCCTGAAGTTCCAAAAGAAGTTACAAAGAAACGTGTCACTCCATCAAATAAGCGCAAGCAAAAGCGACCAAGAAATTAGGGCCTGTTTGTCCATGGCATCAAGAAAGCCTTGGCCACTTGCGAACCAATTGTTGGATTCTCTTTTAATCGTCGGATGCTATACTCATACCATTTTGCACCATAAGGAACGTAAACCCTAGTCCTATGCCCTTCTGCAGCTAACTTTCTACGCATTGGACCACGAACTCCTAGGAGCATTTGGAATTCATATCCATTGCCTTTACCATTTCTTTTTGCACCTGCATTTTCTCTTGGGTCGTCAATACCAGGCCCCATACCAAATGACTCCAATGCTGATTTTGCATGTTTCACTACTGGAACATCGTGCGAAGCAATAGCACAATAAGCACCTGCTGCAAGAATCTTGTCGATAGACGAATTGGTTGCTGAAACTATGTCTGAGTACGAAGTGAACGATATTTCCTCAGGTTCCAAATAGATTCCTTTACAAATCCTATAATCTGCTAATGGACCTAGTTCTGATTCAAGCGCATCTATATCCTCAAGAGTTCTAAACAAGCGGCCTTGTAGAACTGTACCAACATTAGTTAAACCTTGGGCGTGAAGATCGACTACTACCTTTATTGTATCTTCAGTCACTCGGTGGTCTTCCATATCCAGTCGCACAAATATGTCGTTTTTTGATGCCATTTCCACAAGATTTTTGATGTTTTCAAAACCCTTTTTGGGGTCTATCAACAAGCCAAATGCAGTAGGCTTGATACTCAAATTGGCATCTAAATTATTTTCAATAATTGCTTTAGTCGCACTTACATATTCATCATAGAAATATTGTGCTTCTTCCATAGTCGAAATCTCTTCACCTAGAACATCAACGGTGAAGCAAGTATTCTCCTTGCTCAGTCGATTCATTATTACTATTGCATCTGAAAGTTGAGGGCCAGCAACATATCTCCTGGAAACCCATTTAACAAACCATTTCGGCATGCGAACGGTACTAGCGACAACCAACTTGGAAAACCAACTAACCATGCCCACCCTCATCTGATGCTTACAAAGGAGATTCTTGAGGCTTGTGATTGTCAAATAATCAATTCGAGGATTGATTTGGATTTAAGCAAGGGTATATCCAATTCTGCCAAATGTGCTCTTATCGCCTGTTTCTGCCATCCTTTGAAGGCCTTTCTGTCCATTGAACAGATTATGTTTCCATTTGGAAAAGCCCTCTTTGTGGACTCTATAGCTACATTGAGTGAATTCTTCCAGTTACCACCAGGAATAGAATTTTCATCTTCTGGTTTGATGAAAGGCATTGCATATGCAGCCAACATATGACCAATCCAAATTCCTTCATTTCGAGCTAACTTATTGGCCCGAGGAGAATAATGTCCTCCCCCTAGTGTGATAATCACGGGTTCACCAGCGTTTTTTTGTTCATCCCAAACCCCAATTTCTTGGCCATCGCTCAAACCGAGACCCTTAGCGATCAGTTCAGCCAAAATATTGGCTGCTCCAAGGTGTCCCCATGTTTTTTCTGTCGAACCAACTTCGACAAATATTGATGGGACACTAATCCAAGGGCCATGGTGAGTTACTTCCAAAGACAAATCAAACTGTTGCTCTAAATCCGTCCCCTCGACCATGGAAATCAGATTACGCCACCAAGAAGAAATTCGTGGTGATGGAGGTGGAGCACTTCCACCTCTCCCTCCATAAAGAGGTACTTCATCAAAATCTGACTGTGGGACACCAATTGGATGTAGTGTCAAAGAAGGCTTACCACTTTTGGCAGAGTGTCGCGAGGGGAAAATAGCCTCAATTACAGTCTCACCAGTTGCTAAATTCCATCTTTTATCTAAATCATCTTCGAATAGAACACCATCATCATGAATCCACATACGGATTTGACCTAACGAATAACTAGGGAGACCTTCGACATCATCCATTCTGAACCAGGAATAATTCGAAAGTAAAACATCTGCCTGATTTGTTGATGCAATATCCCCTCCGCTGACTATAATCAGACGGACTTGGGTTGGAAGCATGTATGCCGTATTAGCATCTCATTTTTGACACCTCCCCAATGCGAGAATTGACAAACTAAGCCACACTGGGTACATCATGGCAAGTGAACTTCCCGTTAATTTGGAGTTTACCCCAAAGGAAATTCTACCTTGGAATGAAGGTTATATCGCAATTGGAGTCGATGGAGAATTACAGAAGTTAGACTTAGATTACGCTCCTCTAAAAAAACCTACTATGCCATTCCCTACCCCCATCAGAAATGCAACTATACTCGGTTCGAAAATGGTTGTGACATGGATTGATTCGGAGTTGATGTTGGCTAGAATGGCGGCATTTGACCTCACGCAAGATTTTGTCCAAGGAGTCGAGAGAAGTGAATTAAGAGTACGTAGAGCAATAGACAAAGCAATTCATCCCGCCGGAAATATCTGGTCACATGTTTTAGATGCCGAGCCATTAGCAATGGACTCACAAGACTCATCGTTTACCTTTGTTCTATGGAAAAAAGGAATCTACAACATGACTATGGATGCACTTGAGAAGTGGCGAAGTGAGGAGCCGTCTTGGAATAAATTAGCAAAGTATCCAAGGTCCCAAGAGACTGTAAATGTGATTATGAATGACAAATATGTTGAGGTTTGGTCACGTGGAGGAGGACTCAACAGGTATGACCATGAAAATGGTTCACTAGTAGAAAATATCATTCTAGATTTAGATGGATTCATTCTTGATGTATATCATGATTCCAATAACTATCTGTTGAAATTGAATGATGGTTTTGTAGCTCTATTTGATGGGGAGAAAATAATTCTCAAGGCCAAGTTATCAGGCCCAGTTAGTAATGTATCATGGTGTGAAAATACCGATGGCTGGTACATTTCTGGGTGGCGTGAAATTGTATTCCTATCGCAGAATAATTTCAAAAGAATGGAACTGGAAGAAATTCCAGTATACTATGATTATAGCCGTAAAATTGCAATGTGCAATGATTCAAATTGGTACAGAGTACAATTTGATGACGAGGAAGAGTAATCACTCGTTTAACTCTGTGTGGCCACAGCGACCGCAGGATTTCCTATTTGAGTGAACAGCAAGGAAAACACCTGGTCCGCAATTAGGGCAGAACTCAGCATTACGTGTTAATGTTCCATCTTCTCCAACGGAGTATTTGGACCACTTAGCAGATGAACTAGGACCGTCTCCCATCATTGCTCACCTCCTTCTTCAGCAGATGCCTCATCTTTACCTGATGAGGAACGTAGCGACTCGTGTCTCTTGTGAATATAATCTGGTTCAACCTTCATTGAATCTTCATCACCATAAATGAAAGCGGTTCCAGTAGTCAAAGGTTGACCAAATCTAGTACTGCAATCCTTGATAACAATATAATCTGGATTTGAACCTGGCTCAAGAGTTTTAACGAGGTCCATGACTTCTTTTCTTGAGGGAGTAGCTTTTCCATCGTGCTTCCACTTGAAACCAATTTCAACACGATTCAATAATTTATTTTCTTTACGATTTAATTTTTCCATATTTTCATCTCCATCATCGAGTATTTACTTTGAGTGCATATTTCCCAGGGTGCTCAACATTCAGTCTCTTTGCGATTTCTGAACGCTCAGGGTTCATGATTATGACATAACCTTGCCAATCCGAGGATACTTGAGCGGAAGGACAACGAGTACATTGGTCTACGCCATCAGCTAAAACTTGGTGACATTCACCACATGCGAAAGGAACCTTTACCATACTAACACCTCACTCGTTATCCTCTTCTAACCAAGAGTGGCAACCAAGTCCAGGTTGCTTGCTTGTTAGACCAATCTTAGAACGTCTTGGATCGCTTGTATCTGGAGAAAGAGATACGATTCTTGCTCTAACCGAGTCACCAATTCCGATTCTTCTGCCTGTTTGTCGGCCTTCAATCCAGCCCATTCCAACATTAGCATCCACCATGTCTTCCATGATTTGTGATTTGTGAAGCAATGCTTCCATAGGACCGATTCTTACGAACGCACCGAATTCATTGATTTCAGAAACTGCGCCTTCTACTACTTCATAATCATCCATGCAGAAAAGTACCGCATCGAAACGAACTCTCTGGTAAATAGCACCATCTCCGTGGATGATTCTTCCTCTTCCTAGAGGTTGGTGGTTATTGGTAACTAGAATAAATCTGTTATCGTCATCGAATCGTCCTTCAAATGCAGTCATTGAAAGGCGGTCAATGTGTTGGTCAATAGATTGACCTTTGCGCATATATTCTGCAGGGATACGAATAGTATCTTCCTTAGTAACAATTTTGTACATATTTTCACGTCCATTTGCCAGATTCAAAGGCGTCGGTGAAAAGGGATAGGTTTGAACCTATTCCGTCCTTCACCGGTTTAACCTCGGGAGAGAATCCGACCGTAGTCAATTTGGCCACCGACGACCCCTATTTAATGAAAGCGGAAGAATACAATGTATAAATGTGTGAAAAAACGCCTTATGGAGTTCACTTCAATACTCAAAAATGAAGCATAAAAGGTCCGAACTGCCATAAGTCATAACAACCCCTTACTAGCACAACCAATTATGACATCGGCTAATGCCATGAGTGCTAGAGCGAATTCACGCTCGATATTCATGTTGTTGTTGCTTTTGTTAACCTCATTATCGCCATTGATGGTGCATCATTATGATGACCGTGATTTTACCATTGAAACAGATAATACCTCATATTCAGGTAGTGCTGAGCCATGGGATCCGATTGCACAGCCTTGGGGCCAATACTCACGTACTCCCACACATAATGGTTCTATGCCGATTCATGGACCTGATGGAGGTCCTGGAACTGGAAGTGTAAATGATGTTTCTGAATATGGAATCATTGACACACCGGTAGTTAACTGGGTCTTAGATGACTCCGATGACTATGGTTCAGACTTGTACGGCTCATTGATTGGAGATTTTTCAAATAGCATAACCACAACTAATGCAGCACTTGAAAGGTGTGGCCAAGGTGAGTTATTTGCAGTAATAGTATCAAGTGATACTGTGAGCAGTAAACTAAGTATTGTTAGTGGAGATGATGCCAAATTAGCATGGCAAGTAGACTTAGGTGCTACTGAAGCAATCCGTTCAACACCCGTCTTACTAGATGTAAATGGAGATGGTAGAGTAGAAATCCTGATGGCCTATGACACATCTAGTTCTCTAGAAGTCGAGATGTGGTCACCTGAGTTATCTTGCTCTGAGTCTGGATGGGAGAAAAGTGGGCATGAAAATGAAAAATTATGGTCTATGAGTGATTCCGATTATCGAATAGGAATTCAGAGCCCGCACTTTGCTTCAACTCAAAGTGATCATAAATCTGTAACTCAACCACTACTTGCAGATCTAGAACTTGACGGAAGCCCTGAGTTAGTGCTATCTTTAGTAAATGAAAATACGAATGACCCCACTGTTGTTTCACTGTCGCTAACAACTAGTGCACCAACGTCATTTGATTGGGAAGTTGTTCTCGACAGAGGCACTCATCCTTCCGACCCTTCATGGGGAGCATTAGACAGTACAAATACTGCAATTGTCTTAACAACAATAGATTCTAATTCAGGAAATATGTGGATTTGGAGAATTGATGGTGCATCTGGTTCCCTAGATTGGGAAAGGGTAGCAATTAGTGGAACTGATTCGGATTCCGATTCACCAAGACTCCGCCTACCTGGACCTGTAATTGTTCAACTGGATAGCGACTCTGCACCAGAGATGATTCTGACAATACCCACCGACTCCAATGGTAGGACACCAGGTAATGGTGCTAAATTTATAGCAATGGAGATGACATCAACCAGTGAGATTTTCAACTTCAGAACACCAAATGGTTATGCTGATACTCAGCCGTTACCTATAGACACCGATGGAGACTCTATTCACGACAGATTATGTTGGGTCACATGGTACTCTGAATCTAGTGTTAGCTTCAATCGTAAGGGAATGGCAGGATGCCATGACATTTCCGCAACCAATCCGATTAAGGAATGGTCTAAAGACATGCAAAGGGGAAGTGGCAATGACAATGATGAGATAGGAGTCTCGCCACCAATTTGGATGGACCTCGATGGTGACCAATACTATGAGTTAATTGTTCCATTTGGCCAAAGGTTGTGGGCATTCAATGGTGAAGATGGAATCTCTTCCGCAATATCTAGCGGTTGGTCATCCCCTCTATCAATGCCGCACAGAGTATGGGCTTCTCCTGCAGTAGCTGATATGGATGGTGATGGCGTTTTGGACATATTAATTGGAGATACTTTAGTTTCTCAGTTAGTATCTGATTTCGCACCTATGAGTGATAATCGTGGAATTAGTTTCAACCCAAATCAACCAGACCCTGGAGACCTAGTTACTATTACTGGACAGTTTAGCAATATTGGGACTATGGATAATGAAGATGACTTAGACGTAGTCATACTGCAGAATGGAATTGAGATTACCAGAGAACGATTTGATGATGTCGAACCTGTTGCTCCTTCTGGCGAAGGTGGACCATACACATTTAGTGTAGACATAACAGCAGAGTTGGGGATTCATGAGTTCGAGATGATTTTAGATATCAATGAAAACCTAACCGAATCTAGGGAAGATAACAACCGTGAAGTGTCATTACTTTCTGTAGTTGAACCATATGTGTCACAAATAGATATTCCAGTAGAGCCACCACGTATATCTCCTGGAACCGGAGAGAGCGTTACAATTAGCGTCAGCTCAATAGGTTCACGTACTGATTCTTGGACGCTCACATGGAACGATGATTCACTCCCTGATGATTGGATATTTGAACTGATGAATAATCAAAATATCAATCCAACTTTGGTTCCTAACACCCCACTAGATATCGACTTTGCAGTCTCAATTCCTGCTGATGCATTAGGCGATGAAAATTCATTTGTTGATTTATTTCTAACATTGGACCAAGACGAAAATATTAGTTCAACCGTCCGCTTACCCATAGAAGTTCTTAGGACTCGTGGGTTTTCTGTTGTCGGCCCTGAAGGGTTGAGCGTTAGTGAAGGAATAGGCAAACCTGGCAATACTGCCACTGCTTGGATAATGGTTGAGAATCTTGGAAATGCCTATGAATCTACCACATCCATTGATTGGAGTGCCCCCTCGTGGGGAGGAACTCCAACGCTCCACAATGATGCTGGCACTGAAGTATTCTCATTGAATATGGCTCCAAATGAGAAAAGAGAATTATTTGTACACTTAGACACTCCTAACTCAATACTGCCTGGCTCTACCACATCTACTACTATGAGTATGTGTATCGGTAGTGGTGAAGATACCCTTTGCCAGGAGATAATTGTTAATTTCACAGCATCAGGCGTAACGGTTCAAAACATACATACTAGGACGCTGCCAAATAGTTCACTCTCATGGCAACTAGATGCTGAACTACCGACTGAAGGTGAATTGAAGTGGAATATGGTCATGGCACAAATGATCAACGTTGGATGGACATGGAGTGTTGATGGAGATTTAGTAATCAACGGCTCCAGCCTAGAAATCACCGGAACTTCTGGTCAGGCTGTTTCCGGAAATATTTACTTGACACTACCTGTCAATGCAGTCCCTCAAAGGCATATATTTTCAACATCGGATGCATTAGAAACTAATCATGATTTATTGTTCAGCCTCCATGTTCTTCAAGTTTACAGAACAGAGGCTACTATCCTGCAACCCCTTCCAGATTCTGTAGGCGAACCAGTTTCACTGATCGTAGAAAATACTAATCAAATTTTACTCCGACTTGAAAACCCAGGCAATGGAGAAGATGAGTTCTTATTGACTACAGAAGTGATATCTGGTGAGTCTATGACTAGCCCTCCTGAAGTGAATTTCCAGACTTATAATCCTCAAAGAATACTAGGCCCACTAGCAACTACAATAGCGACAGTAGATGTCACTCTTTCAGAAAATACTCCTGCATTAGAGCCGTTCATACTCTCCTTTGTTTGGAAGTCTCTTGGCAATGAGACTGTATTCACTGTTGCCAATTTACTGGTACAAGCCGAACCCGACCATAGTTGGGAGTTAAACTTCGACTTAGGGACTGAACATAATGTAGCCCCAAGTGAAGAAATCTCACTCAATTTTACGGCTCAAAATGTAGGTAATTCAGATGATATAATAACTCTGCAACCTCAATTTGAGACACAGTACTTTGGTCAAGATACCAGTACATGGAGTGCTGAAACAATTACTTCAGATTCAATCTCTGTAAATCAATCATCAAATTTATATCTAAATTTCACAGTACCAGGTGACACATGGCATGGTACTTCAACATCCTTGAATCTAGCAATCTATTCTAACACATTACTGGTCGGTAACTTCACCCTGAATTTCACAGTATTACATGTATCGGGATGGAAATTCAATCTTTCAAGTACTAACTTAGTGGTGCAGCCCGGTGGCGAAAATCTTACTTTGAACATTGAGCAATTAGGCAATAAGGCAACAAAGCCTTGGTTTTCTAAAGCAGGCTCGGGATGGAATGTTTCATTACCAGATTCAGGAGAATTAGTTCAACCTTACAGCACATCAACCGTCACTGTATTTGTAACTCCACCGACTGGAGCAATTGCTGGAGAAGTGGGAATTCTAACACTCAGAATATCAGATGGCGACGGCTCAGGAGAAGTTGTCCAAGAGATACCTGTTAGAATTGGGGCCAAATCAGAAATTCTAATTGGTTCGTCTGGTCCATGGATGGTCAATCAAGATGGTGGGATGCCTACTGCATGGGTAGAAAATCTAGGTAATGATTTGGCATCGCTGAATGTCAAAATCACTGGACTCCCTAATGGCTGGTCATATCTTGGACCTGATGCCATGGTTGTTGCCCCGTCACAAGTGATTGGCATACCACTGACTCTAATCCCTGAGTCAAACTGGAATGGCCAGACATTTGTTGCTACAATTGAAGTCGACCATCCAAGTTTGGGGGTTTCAACAATTCAGTTAGCTATCGAAAATAGCACCTATTCATTCTCCTCAACGCCAGTAGTTAGCGGTATAGCCGGTAGGAACATATCTGTACAATTCAATGGAAATGCATCGTTAAGTTCTTCGCAAAATGATATTCAGTTTACTCATTCAAACGGTGAATTAATACTCACTATCCCTGACTCAAGAGTAAACTTGACTCTAAATGACCCACAAGACGTGAATGTTGAATATGCAATACATATTGTCGGTCAAACTTTACCTGACATCTCTGGAAACTGTCAACTTAGTGCATCGGCATTTGACAATCTCGGGCTATCGACGATATCCGGCAGCATTGGTAATTGTGAACTAACGGCATCCAGCGATGAGAGACTACGGGGTAACTTTGTCTTATACACCAATACTGGTGAGCAAATACCAATTTCACAATCAGTTGTGAATATTGCTGAATCTACTACTGAAACATTTAGCATTAATCTGAGTTCATGGAGTACAAACTCAGGTAATATTAACATCATATTGATGTTCATTGATTCATATGGCAGAGTGATAGACGAGGATACTATTTCAGTAATTTCTAGAAGTAATGGATGGAATATTGGAGTATCATCTGTAGAATCTGATGGAGATATAACTGTTGGAATTGCAAGGGAGAGTGACACGTATCAAAGACTGATAGGCGTCACCTGTAAGTTGACAATTACACGAGCACAGAATGTACTTGTAACGACGGTAATTGTGGACATTGGTGGTTCGGAGTATGCACCAGTGATCGTCATCAAGGACCCAGGAAACATCGACGATAGTGAACAAATAACTGCTACAATCGGATGTGAAGCGCCCTTTGACATAGACGAAAATCCTGATGATGATTCAAAATCGGCTGACTACAATGAAGAAGATTCGCTGAGTGTTAGTGGAGATGATGTATTGATCACAGTAGTTGTAGCAACAATACTAGTGGTCATTGCGTTCTTTGCAGGACTACTTCAGGTAAAAGAGGAAGAAGAAAAGGATAATATCAAACCTGTAGAGACTAAATCATCTGACAAGCCTGAAAAAGAAATTGAAGTACAGGAAGAGATAGATGAATTCAGTCTCGAATTTGAAGAAGATATTACTGAGCAAATAAGTGATGTGATAGACTTAGATGAAGAGCAACCAACAAGTCTCGAAGAATCTGTAACTGTACAAGAACCAGACAAATCTGCATCTGGACGACTTGCATCACTGAGAGATGAATTAGATGATGATAATGTAATTCAGCGAAGACCCCTAAGAGATAGAATGGACGATTTCTTCAATGATTAATTGCAAGCACTTATTGCTGACCTACCTGTGCACTGGTCATGGATTTAGACGGCTACAGTGATACTACTACCTCATTTTTCACACTCGATGCCTGTGATGGTGACCTTGCCAAAAAAATAATGTCAGTTTTATCATTAACTGGCGAGGATTTAGAACAATCATGGAAGCAACTCATTTCTAAAAATCCTGAGATGGAATCACGATTACGAAGCCAAGGAATAGATTCTCCTGATGTCAGAGGGAAAATAGAATGGGATGACGCTGTAATATTATTCACATGTACATTGAAAATAAATAATCAAAACCGACCTATACAACTAGGAGAACAATTGTCTAAGGAAAGATTCGGTAGATTTCCATGGGGTGACGGGTCTGCCACCAAATACCTAATAGAATACTTGAGACCAAATAATTCATCAATATCTTCTAAAGAATCCTATGATAAAATGATGAATTTATTAGAAAGACTGAATTCCTACTGTATCAAAGAACCTCAAGGCGATAAAAAGTATGCAAATGGACTGGGTGGATTGAATATATGTGGAATACTAGACATGAATGAAGCTCATGAATTACGTAAATATTTCACTGGGAGAATGTGGAGTGTATCAGCAGATGAGCCACTAGATGGTGGAGTAAGAGATGCCATCAAGCATCTTGTTCTGATACTAAAGTCTGCAGAAAGACGTGGTGTTGGCGTAATGTTACGCTCACACGCTTAATTAGAATTCATTAGAAGTCAGACGCTCATACATTGATCCATATAATTGAGCAGTCTGGTCTATTATTTCTTGAGGTAGTGCTGGAATAGGTGGGTCTTGAGTACCCTCGTCACGAGCCTTCTTCAATACTGACTGATGACCAGTTCCAATATAGTGAGTTCTAACAAATTCTTTCGATAGTTCAATGCACTCCCCATTAGCATAAGCTTCTGAATCCCACCAGCGGTCTTCATCAAGTGTGCCAAAGGTATCAACCAGTACCACTTTGCGACCAGGACCTAAGGCGAACTCTTTCTTTCCATCGACATGAATCAAACCATTCTTAGAAGCTTCACGTTCAATAAGAGCATCAACTTTCAGGACAACATCGAATATTTCATTCAACTCGCCTTCTGTAATATTAGAGATTTTTAATGCTTCTTCAACAGTAATATTTCTGTCAAACTTTTCAAACTTAGTAGTTACTTCCAAAAATGGCTTAGCTAATTTCGCCCCATACTCACAATCTTCAGAAACACCCAATTCCTCGGCAGTTAATTCCCCACGCTGAAAACGTCTCCAAGCAGAGCCTGAAAGGTAGTGTCGACAAATAACTTCCAATGGAACAAATACCCATTCCATGTCTCTAGGAATTGCTCCAGGTTCTTTGATTACCTCTACTTTTCTAACCAAGCATCGGTCAGCTGAATTGACTTCGACAAGGTGAGTACCACAAATACCCTCTTCTTCAATCAATTTAAACCAATGAGCAGTAGTCCGATTAAGTGATTCACCCTTACGTGGAATCAATGATGGAATGATTTGATCGAATACAGAAATTTGATTAGTAAATCTAAATTCTAAGATATCCGGGTCATCTGTTGACCAAACTTGCTTGACTTTGCCTTGGTATAGCATCTCGCCCATGAATTAGGTTCAGTGGAAACGGTCTTTGAACATTTCACTGCCAAAGAGGCATCAAATTAGACCTAGAGCGTCTTCAATACGATTCAATTCAGGACCTGTAGTCTCAGTTCCAGCAAGTGCACCATGGTTTGTAGAACAGATGCCAGCACCAACATATGGAGAGCCAAAACAGACAGTCCCTACCATTGGCGGTACACCAAGTATTTCTTGAATTGAAGCTACCTCTTCAGGAGTGACATCTGGATGTAAGAGAACTCCTTGGTCGTTAGCCACTCCAAGACTTCCAACGACATCTTGGCCAGCGATAGTAGTGGTCATAACATCAACACCCATCACTTCAGCAATGATTTCAAGTCCTGCAGTAGGAACACTTGGTGAGGCAACTACGCCTTGTTCATTAACAAGTAATAAATTTCCAGCAGTATTAACACCACCTTCCATAACTACTACATCACCATAAGAGGTCAACTTGTCAAC
>Ga0257114_1000733_pt1 | contig 24890 bp, 28 predicted proteins | sample SI112_10mmetaG_FD_190149 | JGI IMG/M metagenome (GOLD analysis project Ga0257114, IMG submission 190149) | Marine microbial communities from Saanich Inlet, British Columbia, Canada - SI112_10m | ecosystem: Environmental > Aquatic > Marine > Inlet | place: Canada: British Columbia | collected...
GTATAATATGTTCGATTACCTTAATAGTATTACCATGTTCGTTTGTCATGTGTCTCATGTGTGTGCCTTGTGTGTAGTGTGCGTGTGTGTGTTATTGAAAGTATTGCAATGCGGCGATCATGCCGACGATACCAAACAGTACCGAAAGGCCAAAGGCCATAACCTGAAACAAGCAGAAAAAGAAGTCAATCATTCGAGTCATTGTGTGTACCTTATGTGTGTAACTCAAACGGACAAAGCGTCGAGGATGATATCCATTGCGGGGCTAACCTTTGGAGCCTTTGGAGCGTTATCGACAGATCCAAAGTTCCAAGGGATCGAAGTGTTTCCCTTGATTTCAAGTCGCGGCTCTGAAACCTTAACTGTTGGGATTGGCGTATTTCCCTTGATTGCAATTCGTGGTTCGTTCATCGTGTTTCCCTTAGTTGTGTTGTTGTTTGTCATGAGAGTATTATACAATAGTTATCGTCATTTGTCAAGCTATCTCTCCAGCTATTCTGGAAAGAATCTAAAAGTTTTTATCCCCATGATCCGACGTTGGTGATGATGTTGTTGTCGTTGATTTCAACAGTAACCCCATCCCAATTTTCGATGCAGTTGAATTCGAATTCGTTAGAGCAAGAAGAAGAAACCTTCATGCCGATGATGTTGATTTCGTTTTCCAGTGAGTTGAAGATTTCTTTTCCTGTAGTGAACATTGTGTTTTCCTTAGTTGTGTTGTTGTTTGTCATACGGGTATTGTATCAAGTAGATCGGCTTGCGTCAACCCCTTACGCCATCTTTTTCAAGAAAATCATAAAGTCTTTGAAAGATGCGAAGCAGAAGTTATTGAACCACCAACCTCGACCATCGCAGATCAGATCATTACCATCCGCGATCAGCTTGTCGATGATAACTTTGTCAGCAGCGTTGAACTTGGTAAGCATTGTCTTTGTCCTTTGTTGTTGTCGTTGTTTGTTATGCAAGTATTATACTATGTATATCGTCATTTGTCAACCCCATTCGCCAGTTATTCGGCAAAGAATATAAAAGTTTCTCAAAAGTCGTCGTAAGTCGTTGATATATAAGGGTTTATGGCAAAAACGGCCCCCGGTTGATGTCATAAGTCGTTTTGCTGTCTCTGTTTAGGTCATTTTCAATGAAAAACGGTCATGGTTGACCCATCCCAGTGGGTTTTACCTTTTTTTCGGAAACGTCCCTGTCTGTGGAAAAAGGCTTCGGTGGTTGATGGTTAACAAGCCCGCTCAAAAATGAGGTCTTTCCCAAACCACCAACATAACCACAGGCTCAAGCAACGAAACCGCATGACCAACAAAGCTACAGGCTAGCGTGCCCGGCTCACTCTGTTTCTGTGAAATTCAATTCGGAACATTCTGAACCTTTCTGACTCATCTCTAAAAACAATTTCTGCAAAACGGTCTTCTATGTACGACTTGTGTTCTGGAAAATCCTCTATCATCTCTGATATATAGTGATGCTGTTCGTCGTAATGTATGCCACGGTCTACATAGGGCTTAATTACTTTTTGGAACAATTCCATATTTTCTTGGAGGGGAGACTTGAGATCCTTAACTAAAGACCTCACCTCTCCCGAGGTGAGGTTTAAATAAGCAGCTAATTCTGTCTGTTGTGCATGATATCTTCTTATTAATGAAGCTGCTTCTTTGCGGAAGGATTCAACAAGTCTCTTTCTTGCTTCTTTTGCTTTCATTCTTTCTGATCGTTCTTTACGACGGCCAATTGATCGTTCAGTGAGTTTATTCAATCCTCTATTAGGGCATATGTCCGGGTATTTTTCTCTAAGACCAATCTGCTTTTCCCAATAATAGATTCGAGAAGAACCAATGTTTTGATTCTTTTTAAAATTAAAATGATTCGTGAGTTTTCCAACATCACCCTTGTAATGAATCCACCAGTGCTCGAAATCTTTCCTAAACTGCCTAGTCTTATCTAGGCCGTTCTGTCTATGGTTACCTTTCTTTAAGTGGTCTGGATTAACACACGCCCTGTTGTCACACATGTGCCGTATTAGTTCTGGATATTCGCCGTATGTTTTATAGTAACTGAGCCTATGAGGCTTCACATGCTTGATTTTGCCATTAATGCGGGGCTGAATTTCTTTTGAATAGCCACAAGGCTTAATCCTGTTCCAGTTCCAACAGCCATTCTCGTCTACGGTGTAGCGAGTTTCGTCATCTAACAGATGTTTGACTTTATCTAAATACGGTTTTATCTCCTCTAGTGGAGGCTGGGACCATGTATTGAATAGGCTTCCTTTATTAAACCTGTTTATATATTCAGTTTCCAGTCCTAACTCCTCGCCCTCTTTACATTCCTCAACTAAATAGCTCTTGAATACATAGTTATCCGAGTTGAAACGTTCCTGCATCTCTTTGTTGTAGTGCTTGTTTTTTTCTAGGTGACTAAAGTGTTCCTGTAGTCTTTTTTGTATACGAACAGAAGAACCTATATACGCCTTGCTGATGTAATTTTCAGTGACTAGGGATGCCGCATAAATCACATAAATACCCACCTGTTCTTTGTTCATATCTATAGGAGATTTTAAAATACTAGTATTAAAGAACGGTTTTATTTTACCGATCTTTCTTAATGATTCTATAGCACAGTGAATGGCTTTAGGGTTTATTTGCATCTCCCTCGCAATCGAGGTTTTAGTAACTCCCCTGTTTCTTAATTTAATTATTGTATCCTCTTGTTTTTGTGCTGCCACAGCGGCCTTCTCATGCTCCTCTGCTTGTATTCGAGCTTCCTCTGCTTTCGCCTGGGCGGCAAGGGCGGCTTGCTTGGATCTTTCTAATTTCTTTAAGATTTCATCAACGGTTTTTTGTAGTTGCGATTCCTCTTTTTTCGCTTCCGCAGCAGCTTCACGGTGTTGCAATTCCCTTCTTTTTGCAGCGGCAGCGGCCTTAAGATGTTTTTTCGCTTGTAGTACTTCTTCACGAGAGGTTCGCTGAGACAAATCTTTACTTTTAGGGGGTCTACCGTTGCTGCTTCTTTTGACTAACTCCAAGTTTTCCAGCCTGTCGTCAAAAAGATCTCCATTCTTGGGTTGCACCTTCATCTTTAAGTCATACAGCCCACTATTAAAGATCCATACGATATCTCTAGCGTGGCAGGATAACAATTCTGAGGTCTCTGGAAAAACAAATGAAAATCTCATACCCTGCTTCGATTTTGCGCCCCTTCTTTTGCCAACTTTTACCCTACTAGCGTTCTGACTCGTTTTTTTTGTCAAAATATGTCCATCCGGTGTGATTTCAACGTATTCTCTTAGCTCACTAATTAGCCCCTCTGTCAATTCCGTCACGTGCATAGGCGTCTCCTTATTCTCTAAGATTCTAAAAACTTTTGCGACCCCACTAAACCATCCCCAGAACTGCACTCTCCCCAAACAGACCTAGAACCAATTGGCTTTTGCTACTGCTCAAGCCAATACCATACCTTTCCAGCAAAGCCTCAGTGCAATCCTGATTAAGCCGCCTGTCCCTCACAATGTCAACGCCGTACAAGGGCTTCTCCCAATCAAAGTCAGGATAGGCATCCGTAGGTATCAAAATGGCCCTAAGTGTATCCTCTGTATAGCTGAACATCAAATAAATAAGCCTCTTGGATATATCCCCTGAGTTCTTATCATAGAACATCACATTACGATCAGTGGCTTCTTGAAGTTTTTGGTCCAGTTCAGAATCCGATAGTGTCATATTTTTTCTCCAAGTGTTTGCGTACCGAGTCCATTTATACCTGTGAATATACAGGTAACGAGGTTGCTCTCCCAGACGGTCAGGTCTTCAAAACTGTTGATTTCCAGTGCTTCAGCCGTCAAAATTTTCACAGGTTCAGGTTACTTGTCAGTAGCGCCTGATATTTTCCTATGCCTGACCTCGGGGTTCTCGTCAACCCTCCGGTAATCTGGGTTCCTGATGGGGTAAGACGGCTTTGCGGCTCTCGCCAACAACTTCACCCCTCGTTTAACCGTTTTGTACATATTTTTCAGGAATCGGGGCACTATGCAACCATTGCCCCATCTATAATAGGGCCAAAACGGCAAAAATCCAATTAAAACCTCAGAATTTTTTGGAAAAATGTCGTTTGGAGTGTATTATAGATAGAAACATTTCTACATAGGAGAAAAAGATGAGCAGTCAATTATTTCGAAATGGCCCACCGCGTAAAGATAAGCCCAGCAAGTGCGAGAGCAGCTTATGTTGCAAGGCTACGGCAAAATTGAACGAGGAAGTGGAAGAAGAGATGGAAAAAGAGGACGCCAGCCTAAAGGAGTTACTAGATGCCAATTCAGACGATCAAAACAGCGAGTAGAGCCTGTATCTCTAGCCTTACGCCAGTCGCGGGTTCTAGCGATCTTAAGATTGGGTGTATTAGCGCCCTTGAGAAGTACAAGAATGAGTATGTAGAATACGCATCGGTCCTGCCGCACCCCAAGGACTCCGTAGGGCTTAATCAAAGGTTTTTCTACAAGGTTCAGCACTACGAATTCCGCAACAATAAAAAATCCCTACTCACAGGAGAGCGAGGGGTTGGAGAAATCTACAAAAAAAGAAAAGATTTCTTTCTGAGACGACATTTTGCCATTGGTGTTTTTGATAGCGAGTCGTCACACAGGCCTAGAAATGGAACCCCACAAGAATTTAGTGCCGCTTACGACTATTATGTACTAGAATCCTACAAACCGGCAGATTATCACGAAGCTTTAGCATCTCCATATAGCGTTTTGTGCTCTATTGAGCAAAACAGCCCCTCTCCCGTAGAATTGCAGGAAAAAACCCTACTTGGTAGGCTTGATGACCGAATTCAATCAATTGACGCCGAAGAATTACGCCAAATCCTTAACGGCGACACCGACACGTATCTAAAACTCACCGACAAAGAGCTTGAGCATGTTTTCAAAGACATAAAAGACATCGTTGTTAAGAATCTTACGGCACTGCGCAAGACCCTTTCCCTAAGAACCCGAAGGGTTGACCTTGTAGGGGGAGAATCTTCGGTAGACTCTCCCTTTTTTCGCGCTAAACCATCCGAAAGACCAAAAAACCCAAAACCCGGAGTCTTTTTTTTTAACAAAGAGAACAGTAAGTTTGAAGGGTTCGACGGAAACGACTGGGTCACCCTAGGAGAGGCGTAGTTTATGAAAACTCCTGCCAACATGACAGAAGAAGAGACCGTAGGGCACATTAACAAGGTGGTGAATAGGATTTCGCCCAAATATGTCTTCTACGGATACACTCTAGACGATATAAAACAGGAATCCTTCCTAATTTGTATGGATGCCCTCGATAGATACGATAATAATCGCCCTCTTGAGAACTTCTTGTCGGTACACTTGTCAAACAGATTAAAGAATTTTGTGCGTGATAACCATTTTCTGCAAGAAGAACAGGAAAAGGGTAAGATAATACAACCCGGACAGCTAGAAAACGACCACACGATAGTAGACTACGAAGAGAAGTACTCTATAGACGAAGACTACATAGACTATACAGATATAATAGACAAACTAGATAGAGAGATACCCGCCTCTATACGTATGGACTATTTGAAGATTGTTCATGAGGCTCCTATACCTAAAAATCGCCGTCTGGAAGTCATGAGCTATATCAACTATATATTACAATCCTACGGGTATCTGGAGGAAACAGATGAAGAAGGGTAGATTCTCTCTAGAAGAAATGGACTTCATAAAGGATAATTACCAGAACAAGTCTCCCGTAGAGATTGGGAAGGATCTTGACAGAGACCCAGAAAGTATTGAGCTATACATAAAGCGAAAATTTAAAGTTGGGGTTTCTTCGCTGGAAGAAGCAGCATTTGAGCTTGAGGATCGTCCTTATTGGAGCGAACTGGGATTACAGTTCACCATTGACGAACTCAAGCTTTTTAAGTACCACTGGGTTAGAATCATCAACCAGTTTAAGGATGACGTGATTCCTACGGAAGAGTTACAGGTAGTAGACTTGATTAAGCTGGAATTGCTTATGAATCGATGCCTGAAGAATAACAAGGGTAGCATCGAGCAGATATCATCGCTGGAGGCTCTCATGCAGCTTGAGAGAGGCAGAGACCCAGACCAGCAGGACAGAGACCTGATTTTTAATATGGAGCGTCAGATCGCATCCTGTAGGGCTTCACAGGAATCCATGAATCGTGACTATCGGGAACTACAAGCCAAGAAGAACAGTATGCTTAAAGAGATGAGGGCCACTAGAGAGCAGCGGGTCAAGAGGCTGGAAGATAGTAAGCAGAGTCTTACGGGCTGGATGATTTATCTGATGACACACCCGGAAGAGACCAGGAAATACGGATTAGAGATGGAAAAGATGAAACTAGCAATGAATGGCGAGAAAGACAGACTTTCCCAGCTACACCAGTATGAAGATGGGGGCATAGACCAGCCATTTTTAACACCAGATACGACAAAGGGAGCATAGAGTGACACCAGAGAATTTTTGCTATTGGCTAGAGGGTTGGATGGAGCTGTCGGGAGAGAATGACGTAAATGGTGACTATACCGATATTGATAGACACCAGTTAAAGATAATAAGGGAAAAGCTTGAATCAGTTTTAGCTAAGAAGGAATCATACAACAATAGATGACATAGGAACAACAAGGGGCATATAAAATGAAAGCAATCGTATTCGGAATCACAGGTCAGGACGGTAGCCATCTCGCAGATCTTCTACTTGCGAAAGGCTATAAGGTAGTAGGGGTAGCGCGTAGATGCAGTGTAGACAACACCCAACGTGTTAAACATCTACTGGGGGTAGACGGCTTCGACTTGGTGTTAGGAGATATTACTGATGTTCATAGCGTTATGAGCATACTCAGGGAAAACGATGATGTGAACGAAGTTTATAACCTCGCCGCACAATCGCATGTCGCCGTATCCTTTAAGCAGCCCGGCCTAACCTGGGACGCAACCGCCAAAGGATGCATGAATATACTACAGTCTCTAGTAGATCTTGGAATGATTAATGTGAGATTCTACCAGGCAAGCAGTAGTGAAATGTTTGGGAAAAATTACGACGAGAAAGATACTAGGATTAGCTTACTGTCTAATCCCCCAAAACCACAGACGGAGAAGTATCAGAACGAAGATACAAAATTCCTACCACAAAGCCCCTACGCAATAGCTAAATGTGCCGCACACTACATGACCCGACTATTCCGCGAGGGGTATGGGTTACACGCAAGTGCCGGAATCTTGTTTAATCATGAAGGTCCACGCAGAGGCGAGACGTTTGTTACCCGCAAGATTACAAAATGGATTGGTGAGTTTGTAAAGTGGAAAAATCAATTAGAGGAAGACTTTACTTTTGATTTTAAAACATCCGAAAACAACATTTGGACCTTAAGAGACAACGGATTACTTTTTGGTCCTCAGTTTCCAAAGCTACGTCTAGGCAACTTAGAAGCATTCCGAGATTGGGGGTACGCAGGAGACTATGTGGAAGCCATGTGGATGATGCTCCAAAAGGATAGCCCTGACGATTATGTCATCTGCACGGGTAAGACCCATACGATTCGTGAGTTCCTAGACGTAGCATTTAAACACGTAGGTATCGATGACTGGTCTGATTATGTAGTACAAGACCCTGAATTTTACAGACCGGCAGAAGTAGACTATCTAAGAGGGGACAACCAAAAGGCTAAAGAAGCCCTGGGGTGGGAACCTAAACACTCCTTTAAAGACCTCGTTAAGATGATGGTAGAAAGCGACGCGGATAATGTAAAATGAAACTATATAAAGTAAAACTATGCATGGCCTTGACCCACCAGAGGTTAAAGAAGTTCAAGCTAGGAAAATATAACTATTTAAGCCCCATAATATTTGTAGAGGCAGACGACCCAGACGGAGCATGTCACGATTCAGTATACGGCCTTTATGAACTAATGATAAAACAAGACGACTCACTGGAGACCAAACTTCTGTTTAGGGATATAGCACACGATATACGAGTCATTAAGGTTTACATACCATGAGAAAAAGAAACTTCGACGACCCTGTATATAAAGACTGGAGAAAGTCCGTCTACAAAAGGGATAAGTTCAGATGTCAGATGCCGGGATGTAAGTCAAAGAGCAGAATACAAGCACACCACATTAGAAAATGGTCTACAGCCTCAGCCCTTAGATACGACGTAGATAATGGGATTACACTATGTAGAAACTGCCACGATAGCATAAGCAAAGCCGAAGAACACTACGAATCCCTGTTCATCGGAATAGTGAGGGAGAAAAAATGACATTCAAAAAGGCTCCACCCTTTACCGTAATAAAAGACACAAGAGAGCAAGACGGCTACACTTTTGTTAAATACAAAACAAGATACCATTCATGTGACGGGATGGTCACCAAAAAGCTTGATACCGGCGACTACAGCTTGGTGGGACTAGAAGATAAAATATGTATAGAAAGAAAAGCCAGCACTGCTGAGCTAGCAACTAATCTGGGTCAAGATAAATACAGATTTATGGCCGAGATAGAGAGAATGAAACCTTTCCCCCATAAGTATATAGTCCTTGAGTTTTCTATGGAGGACTTAATGATCTTCCCAGAAGAGTCGGGAATACCGGAAGAGAAGTGGGGTTCTATAAAGATAACTAACAAGTACATGATGAAGATGCTAATGGAGTTCGGACTTTATGACAATATCCACGTTTTGTTTTGCGGAAGTAGAAAAAATGCTAAACTTACCACCACCAGTATTCTCAAAAGAATAAATGAGATGTACACAGTTGGGAGAAAGTCGTGAATAAAAACTATCCAATAGACGAGATACACAGTTACGGCCTGGATATAGAGAACAGAGTAATATACGTAAACTCAGAGATAGAGATAGAGGGAGAGGAAAACGGGGTCGATCATAAAATGGCCTCGAAGTTCCTTAGAAATATAGACTTCCTCAATGGAATTAATGATAGGGTTATTACGGTTAAAATGATGAACTGCGGAGGAGACTGGAATTACGGGATGGCAATCTACGACTGTATAAAAAAGTCAAAGTCAAAGGTTAATACCATATCATACGCTCACGCCAGATCTATGAGTTCTATTATCCCACAAGCGTCTAAGGCTAGATACATTAGCAAACATGCGGACTTTATGGTTCATTACGGCGAGTACGGCGACTCTGGAGATATGAGAAAAGTAGTTAGCGGACTTAAACATTACGAAACGCAGAACAAAGTCATGCTGGATATTTACGCTTACAGATGTGTAAACGGAGAGTTCTTTAGTTCTAAAAATTACTCCACGGAAGACACCGCTAGGTATATAGAAGAACAGATCAACAAGAAAACGGACTGGTGGATAACGGCAGAAGAAGCCGTCTATTATGGGTTTATGGATAAGGTGGTATAGTGTCGCAAGTATTAAAAGACATAGATGAAGCTTGGCTTGGGATTTCAGTAAAAGACGAGGAATTATTTAATCCTACGTCTATTTTCGATTCTGCCGATGAAGACTTTCACCTAAAGCTAACATGGCTTATGACGAGACCGGAATACTTCTCGTTCCTTTGTAAGCAGATATTTAACATACAAATATTACCGTCTCAGGCTTTAATCCTTGAAGAATTGTGGAATAGAAAATTCCCAATGCTGATTGCCAGTCGAGGTTTTGGTAAGTCCTTTATACTTTCTCTTTACGCTATGATAAGAGCCTTGTTGATACCAGGCAGGAAGGTGGTTGTGGTAGGCGCGGCCTTCCGGCAGTCCAAAGTTCTGTTTGAGTATATGGAGACCATTTGGAACAACTCTCCAATATTAAGGGATGTATGCGATTCAGACAGTGGACCCAGAAGAGATGTCGATAGATGCGTAATGAGGATCAACGAAAGCCGTATTACTTGCCTACCTCTAGGTGACGGCCAGAAAATTAGAGGCCAGCGAGCTAATGATATCATCAGCGACGAATTCGCATCTATACCAAGGGACATTTTCGAAACGGTTGTTGCCGGATTCGCTGCGGTCCAAGCGGACCCTATTGAAAATGTAAAGAAGGTAGCCTCAAAAAAGATGGCTCAAGAACACGGAGTAGACATAGAGGCCGACGAAAGCAACAGCGTAGAAAACAAACATAACCAGATCATACTATCCGGTACGGCGTATTATGACTTTAACCATTTTGCTACATACTGGAAGAAGTGGAAGTCTATAATTAACAGCAATGGAGAGAGGAGCAAGCTCAGGGAAATTTTTGGGGGCGAAGAAGCACCTCCAGATTTCAATTGGCGTGAATACTCAGTAATCCGCATACCATACGAACTTCTCCCAGAGGGCTTCATGGACGCCTCACAGGTCGCCAGATCGAAGGCAACCGTCCACGCTGGAATATATCAGATGGAGTTTGGAGCGTGCTTTACACGCGATTCTCAAGGCTTCTTCAAGCGTGCCCTAATAGAGACCTGCGTCTGTAATGAAGATAACGCCATTAGAGACTCAAAAGACGACCTAATCATTTACCAAGCGAAGTTAATGGGAGACAAGAACAAGAGATACGTGTTTGGCGTTGACCCCGCGTCAGAAGTTGATAACTTTAGTATAGTTGTAATGGAAGTAGATGAAGACCATCAAAAGATTGTATACTGCTGGACTACTACAAGAGACGAACACAAAGAAAAGGTGAAGAAGGGGTATTCTAAAGAAAGAGACTTTTATTCATACTGTGCAAGGAAAATCAGGGATCTGATGAGGTTGTTTCCCTGTATACATATTGCTATGGATGCGCAAGGTGGTGGTATTGCGGTTATGGAATCCCTACATGATACGGATAAGATCCAAGACGGGGAACATGCTATTTGGCCAGTTATAGACTACGATAAACCACAGGATACAGATAATGAAAGAGGGCTACATATCCTTGAAATGTGCCAGTTTGCAAAACACGAGTGGCTAGCAGAAGCTAATCACGGGCTAAGAAAAGACTTCGAGGATAAAAATACTCTATTCCCGATGTTTGACTCTATTAGTTTGAGTGTCTCAAACGCTGAAGACGGACTAAAGGGGCGAATGTTTGATACCCTAGAAGAGTGTGTTCTTGAAATTGAGGAGCTGAAAGACGAGCTGGCAATGATCCAAATGACACAGACTCCAGCGGGCAGAGACAAGTGGGACACCCCAGAGGTTATTGTAGCCGCAGGCAAGAAGAACAAGATGAGAAAGGATAGGTATTCTGCATTGATCATGGCGAACATGGCAGCTAGGACGATAAACAGAACCCCTACGCAAGAGGACCACCAATTTTACGGAGGGTTCGCCACCCTGAGAGAAGGAGACGGCAAGCAGGGAGAAATGTATTCTAATGGCCCTGGCTGGTTCACTGAAGGAATGGGCAATGTCTACTAAATTTGTGTATACTTTATAGTACGCATTACATTCTAAATACATTCTGATTAGAGGGATTACTATGAGTGACCAGTTTTCAGTAACCTGGGACGAGCTTGACAAAAACAGTAAGTCTCTTGCTATGGAGCAGTACTCAGAGGCGGGTAGTGCCTATGGTGGCGCTTATAAATCCCAAGGCTCCCACTCTAGGGATTTCAGGGATATAGAGTCGAACAGAAGTGTACGTTCAGGGTTCACTCGACAGGATTACGATGCGTTTAGGCCGGGAGAACAGGTTCCCCGACGACAAAAAAGAATAATTAAAATGAGTATGGAAGCCTATGACAAGGTTGGCATCATCAGAAACGTCATAGATTTGATGGGAGATTTCGGTAGCCAGGGCATAAACATTGTACACGAGAACAAAAGCGTTGAAAGTTTTTATAAACAGTGGTTCAAGAGGATAGAGGGAAAAGAAAGATCTGAAAGGTTTCTTAACATACTGTATAGAGCTGGCAATGTATTATGCTACCGCAGTAGCGCAAAAATCACACCAGCAGTGAAGAAATACATTAAATCCTTGGGCGCTGACATAAAAGTCCAGGTTCCTAAGTTTGACGAAAGAACAATTCCCTGGCGTTACAATTTTCTGAATCCGGTATCGGTAGACTCAGTAAACGGGAAAATGAACCTGATGTTTGGAAGAAAAGAATTCCAGATAAAATCAAGCTCCTTTGTAGACAACTACCGCGATGGCACGCTCCCGTCCCAGTTTCTGGATACGCTCCCTGCTGATATTAAGAATAAAATCAACAAGGGTGAAAATAAGATACCACTTGATCCAGATAGACTGAACGTTTTTTATTACAAAAAGGACGACTGGCTCGAATGGGCCAATCCTATGATTTATGCCATCCTAGACGATATCATTATGCTGGAAAAGATGAGAATGGCTGACATAGCAGCTCTAGACGGCGCTATCTCCAATACAAGACTGTGGACCCTAGGAAACCTTGAACATAGAATTCTACCAACAAAAGAGGGCATAAACAAGGTGAGAGATGTCCTTGTCAGCAATCCGGGTGGCGGAACCAGAGAATTAGTCTGGGGGCCAGAACTCTCATATACTGAGTCAAATAGCCAAGTGTACAAGTTCTTAGGGTCAGAAAAATACGACTCTGTACTAAACGCTATCTATGCTGGACTTGGTGTTCCTCCAACACTCACTGGTGCTCCTGGTAGTGGGGGATTCACTAATAACTTCATATCTTTAAAAACCCTCGTAGAGAGACTTCAATATGGAAGAGAACTTCTCACCCGCTTCTGGGAGAAAGAAATTGAGATTGTTAGGAAGTCAATGGGCTTTAAGAAGGCCGCACACGTAGCCTTTGACCAGATGAGCCTGTCTGACGAGGCGACTGAAAAGAACCTGCTTATACAGTTGGCCGACAGGGATATTATTAGTCACGAGACTATACTTGAAAGGTTCAAGGAGATACCATCAATCGAAAAAATCAGACTAAAAAGAGAGGCCAAAGACAGGGACAAGGAAAGCTTGCCTGAAAAGGCCAGTCCTTATCATAACCCTCAGCACGACAAGGATCTGGAAAAAATCGCCCTGCAAACCAACAAGATGACCCCTGAAGACGTTGGTTTAGAGACTAGCATTCCAGAGTCTGACATATTAAAGATGTCTAAACCAGACCCTCCTGCTGCTGGACCGGGTGTCCCAAACAAGCCTAAAGCGCCCCTAAAAAACGGCAGACCACCGCTAAAGAAAGATGACGGCCCTAGGAAGAAACGCACAGAAACCCCAAGGTCAAAACCTGGAGTGGCAGATTTGATAGTATGGACACAGGACTCCTTCGATAAAATCTCAGAGATCACCACTGCTGCTTTTCTTGGAATGAAAGGCAAGGCCAACATGAGGAAGCTCACGAAGGCTGAGGTTTCAGACCTAGAGAGGATAAAACTAGACGTTCTTACCAATACGGAGTTAATGTCAGAAGTAAACGCAAGCTCTGTAAAATCCACATTAGCGTCCAATAAGAAGACTCCCGTGGCTATGGCAAAAACCCTAAAGGAGCTAAAGATAACAACGACCAACATGTCTATAGATGAGTACAAAAAGAGATCAATAGGAGTGTTTATAGAGCTTGTTATGGGGGATAGAATATAGAATTCCCATCTTTTTCACTTTTTTGTGTATAAATTCATAGAGGTATAAAAACTATGAAAGAAATCAAAATATTTAAATCTGAAATAGAGGACGGCATTGGAGAGCTTGTAAAGAGCACTGCCAGTGTTGCCTACTGTTCTGAGGCGATTGTCCACAAAGGAACAGTGGAAGCTGCTAAGGATGTTATTTCCAAAAATTGTAGCTCCGATATTTTTGATAAGGTTATCGCAGAAAACAAAGATCAGATAGATCTCTACTACCTAGAGTCCGTTTTAGTTTCCACGGGTTGGAACAAGAATGATGACGTGTTTATGTCAGAGGCGACCTGGGAAGCCAGGAGTACACCAGAAGACAAACAGTTCAACTTTATGCACAATGAAAATGATATCATTGGACATATTACTGGGTCATACGTGCTTTCAAAAGACGGCAAAAAGGTAGAAGGCGACGAAAAACCAGAAGACTTTGATATTATAACACAGGCGGTCCTATACAATAGTTGGACCGACCCCGAAAATAGCGACAGGATGGGCAAAATCATTTCAGAGATAGAGGATGGGAAATGGTTTGTTTCTATGGAGTGCCTATTTGCTGGATTTGATTATGCCTTGACCAATAAAGAAGGTCAGGCAAAAGTCCTAGCAAGGACAGAAGATTCTGCATTCCTCACGAAACACCTTAGAGCCTACGGTGGAGATGGAGTTTACGAAGGTTATAAGGTCGGCAGAGCCTTAAAGAACATAGCCTTTTCAGGTAAGGGTTTGGTTGAAAAACCAGCCAACCCCAGAAGTATCATCATAGATAAAAATTCGAGTAAAGCTTTTGTTTTAGAAGATACTACTAGTAACTTTTATATAGGAGACATTAAAATGTCAGATACGTCAACGCTAGAGAGTCAGATTGCCGAACTAAAAACGGCGCTGGCCTCGACAGAGCAAGAGAACAAAGAGATCAAAGCTAAGATCGAAGAAGCAAAAGACAAAGAGTTTGCTTCTCAGGTTCAAGCTTTTGAGTCTCAGATCGAAGAAAAACAGGCAAGCATTGCCGAAATGGAAGAAACGATCAAGTCTACGCAGGCGAAGGTTGCTGAACTCGAAGACGCCTTGGCCAAGTCTACCCAAGAACTGACTCAGGCTACAGAGGCTGTTGCAGAATGGAAGAAGAAAGAAAAGCAACAGAAGAGAATGGCGAGCCTTTTAGATTCTGGGTTGGGAGAAGAAGAAGCAGCCGAATCCCTAGCGTCATTTGACGGTCTAGACGACGAATCTTTCGAGTCTGTTGTGGCTCTTATGAAAAAGAACGCCGCAAAGAAAGAAGACAAAGATAAGGATAAAGACAAAGATAAGGACAAAGAAGGAAAAGACAAGAAAGAAAATCCTTTCGCCGCTGAAGCCAGCGAACAGGAAGCAACCGCCGAAGTGTTCGAAGATGTAGAAACTTCGGAAGCTACTATGGTAGAAGCCAGCGTTGACGAAGCAGATGAGCTAGAGTCTACGCGAGCTTCTCTGTCTGAGTACATCGGCACTCACATTCTCAGTAAATAACTAAACTCTTTTATAGGAGATACGAAAATGGCACTTAAAGCAGATAGAATAGAAGAGTCAACAGACATCAGCCACTTTTATAATGCTGGTACTGCGACTCGTGGGGGCGTTGTTGTTCTCGATGCGGCTAACGCATCCGGGGCCGCTATGGATCAGGCAGCAAACCTCGTGAAGTATGATACCGCTGTTGCAACCCAAGTCCCCGTTGGAATCCTACTTAACGACGTTGTTAATAAGGATCTTACTCGAACTCACCTAAACCAGTACAAGGATGAAGTTCAAAAGGGTGGCAAAGTAACGATTATGACTCGGGGTCAAGTTACCACGAGCAATCTTACTGGCGACCCGGCTGCCGGAGGTCTTGCTTATGCTTGCAATACTACTGCTGGTAATATCGCAACAACGGTAGGTACTGCGGCAGAATCTGGAGCCTTGTGTATTGGGCGATTCCTTTCTGTTAAGGATTCAGACGGCTACGCCAAAGTCAGTGTTAACCTTCCAAACTTCGGCGCCTAATCGCCTAGATAAATAAGGAGACTTCAACATGTCAGCTATAGAACGTCCTAGTGACGAGTTTATTACACTGCTCAGAAAATCTGGCGATCATGATATCAATGTCGCTCAGGCTGCTCAGCGCGAATTTGCCAAGGCACTCGAAACGCCACTACGCAAAGGTGTTCTGATCGGTAATATTTTGGGCAATATCTTCGAGACCATTAACGTTGAGCCTGGTGCTTCAACGGAATACCCTCTCGATCTTATCTCTCCAGGTTTAGAGGGCGAACACGTTGCCTACACTAACCCTGGTCATGGTAGAATTCCTGAGCGAGCAGTCGAATCCGACTACGTTCAGATTCCTACGTATGCCATCACTTCTTCCATCGACTATTTGCTTCGCTATGCACGTGAAGCCCGATGGGACATTGCTAGCCGTGCCATGCAAGTCATGGAAGCTGGCTTCGTTAAAAAGATGAATGACGATGGTTGGCAGACCGTTTTGGCTGCTGGTACTGATCGTAACATCTTGGTCTACGATGGAGATGCTACTGCCGGTATGTTTAGCAAGAGACTCGTGTCTCTCATGCAGACCGTTATGCGAAGAAACGCTGGTGGTAACACTGGTTCTTCGAATCGTGGTCGTCTTACTGACCTTTACGTTTCTCCTGAAGCACTTGAAGATGTTCGTAACTGGGGTTTTGATCAGATTCCTGACTCCGTTAGAGCGAATATTTACAATGCTGCTGGAGAAGGTCCGGTCACTAACATCTTTGGTGTTAACCTCCACGACCTGGATGAACTTGGTGAAGGTCAACAGTACCAAACCTTCTTTACTTCTTCGACTGGTCTCGCTGGAGCAGTCCAGACGGCTGATACTGAGTTGGTTGTTGGTCTCGACCAGTCAACCAAAGACTCGTTCATCATGCCCATGAAGGAAGGCTTGCAAGTCTTCGAAGATCCCGCCATGCACAGACTGCAACGAGCAGGCTGGTACGGCTGGGCTGAGCTTGGATTTGGCGTCCTCGATAACCGTAGAGTTATTCTTGGCTCGTTCTAATCTGAACTTGTGATAAATTTAGAGCCATCGTTAGTTATCTAGCGGTGGCTCTTTTTTTGTGTATAATACTCTGTAAATACCAATATAAGGACTTTCTAAAGGAGTCAATAAATGGCTGCTCTATCAGACTATCTTGAGTCAGGACTGTTGAATCATGTTTTTAGGAACGAAAGCTTCCCCAAACCCTCTGCTATTGCAATTGCTCTTACTAGCGGTGTGATAAAAGAAAGCGATACAGGGGCTACGATTCCAGAACTACCAACTGGCATAAATGGGACTGGAACGGGATATGCTAGAATTTTATTAGACAAAACATCAGAGAGCGGAAATGATTACTGGTCATTTTCTGCTGATGATCTTTCTGCTGGTAGCGGACTGATCAAAAATGCCGCTAATAGAGTGTTCAATACAGCGCTGTTGGATTGGGGGCGGATTTCTGGAATTGCTATATTAGATAGTGGCGTCTACGGAGAAGGGAACCTTTTGATGCACTCTCCTGTTGACAACCCTAGAACAATTTACGAAGGCGATGGCGTCGTGTTCAATACGGAAACCCTACAAATTAGTTTCAAATAGTAGGAAGACAAAATGAAATTAACCAAAAATGATTTCATATTTAACCTTAATGCGTTGATACCAGATAATGGTACTCAGCAAATATCCCCATTGGATCTAAGAACTGTTGTAACAAATTCTATTGATTCTACGGTTAATTTCTTAAACGATCAAAATTTAAATACGGCCAACTTTGGAACCCCTGCTACAACATCCACAAGGGCTGGAACACAAGCTTTAGGCAAATTTAACCTACCTGGCTATTCTACTTCTGGAAATAGCGCCTTTGGATACCAAGCTTTATACGGAAATTATATAGGGAAAGACAATACGGCCCTAGGAGCCTTTACTTTAGGGTGTAGCCTGTATGGAGACTATAACGTTGGTGTTGGTTATACGGCATTGGCTGGTAACGTAAGGGGTTCTGGAAATATAGGGGTGGGTAGTCACACCCTACAATCAAACAAAGACGGCGATTTCAACATTGCAATAGGTCATGGGGCCGGAAATTATATAGGGAACTACCCTGGAGACCTCAATAAGAATAGTTTCAAGCTATATATCGCATCAGTCCCGGTCACCTCAGACGACCTTTGCGAGATAGAGGCTGGCGTTGGGCCAGCCCCTTTAGTTTATGGAGATTTAAAAAGTCTTAAGTTTGGTATTGCCGTAAAAGACCTCCACGATTATGGCTCCTTGCAGGTTAGTGGGGGAGTATCCCCAAATACAGACGATAGTCACAATCTTGGAGACCCGTTCTATAGCTGGCACGGGGCTTATATTACAAGTGGTGTGGCCTACCAAAACTCTAAAGATTTTGTTTTTTCTTTAGTTTCTTCTGGAGATCAAGACCAGTACCCCCGAAGCTACTCCTCTCAAAACGTCTTAACCCTAGGCAAGGATGGGGCGGTTGCAATAGGAACGATGGCTCCGTCTGGAAGCGAAGGGGTGCTTACAGTAGGCGGGAATATAGTTCCGGCGGGTAGTGGAGCTTATTCTATAGGCACGCCTAATCTGACTTGGGATGGTTATTTCAATGATATTATTGTCAGTGGCACTGCCCACATAGTTGATACAGATTATGTTACGGTAACTGAATCTTTATATGAGAGTAAAACACTGCACCTTGCCAGCAGTGGTCTATGCGATGGAGGTCCATTTGGACCAGGTTGTGGCTATTTGAACGATAATGGACTCGATGGGGCTGGATTCATCGTCCACTCTAGCGGTGGTGACTATCAAAGAGATTATCAGCTTATATTCAAGCCTCCAGATATAAACAATTCTACCTGCCTAGAGACTGATACTCCCTATTCCAGAAGCCGCTGGAATTCAAACATCTCTATAGAGATTGAAGACGGCAGACACTTACAAACTCAGAGGATTGTTTCAGATGATAAATTATCTTTAGTTTCAAGAAGTGGATGCTATGGACTGTTTATGCGGCAGTTTGAACCCTCTGGGACTAGATTGTTTTTTGCGGAAGAATCGCACATCGATAAAAGCTACTCGACGGGTCAGGATGTTAACTTTATTAGCAGATCTGGCACTCATATAGGTAGCGACGGAAACCCATCTGGATACGATTACACCGTAATGTATGGAACAGTTGATTCTGGCGTTAAAGTTACACAAGAGTTTGCCAGTAGAATTTCTACGTCGCGTGTTGGATTTAGTGTCGTTTATCATGACGAATTAAGTTAGGATTAAAACATGAAAGACAGACTATCTGTACACATCAACAATGGCCAATCCGATGTCTTTGAAGCCGTAACGGTTTTAAGGAATGGCGGGACTGTCTCTCAGTCTGGTCTTGTAGGTATAACTAATATAACCCACACAACCTCTGAGAACCCAATAGTTCCAGAGACCATACTAAATGTCCAATCCGACACGGACTGTGACACAAGGCTAACTTCTACGGCTGCTAACAAAAGGACGAGCATACAACTTTTATCACATTCAAACACAAGGACTTCGGGTGTAGAACTTTCATACGGCGGTTCTTCTAAAACATTTGATGTATCCTTGATTAAGCCAAGTGGGTCGCAAGGAACTTCCAGTGGTATAATTTCTGTGTCAGACAACGGGGTTGTGATTGGGTCAACTCATTTAGATTATTCTTCAAGGGTTACCACGCCAAGCTCACCACTTGTTATATCACAAAATTCTTCAAATAGTGGTACGGTATCACTAAGGCAACAGTCAAATTCCCCTAGTGCCGCTGACAATTTTGGTAGTCTATTTGTTAAAGAGTATTACGTCGATGAGGTACAGGGTAATGCTTTGTTTTACAAAGATCCGTCTGGCGTTGAGCTTAATTTAGCGCAAAACCCTCAAGATGTAGCATCTAATCTAGTTTTCCACGACATTTATGGCAACACGTTTGCTGGAAAAGAATCTCCATTAAACAGGGGGAACTTACCGACCAATACATCGCACAATACATCTCTTGGGTATAGAGCGATGCAACAAATAGATAATAATTCTGATTGGAATGTGGCAATTGGTTCCCTTTCGTTGTCGTATTTAACAGACGGAGCGTTTAGTAATATAGCAGTTGGCTATAACGCAGGACGGGGAATTACCACAGGTGACTATAACATAGCAATAGGGGGACAATCAGAGTACTACTCAAATGGATCTCGTAATACAACGCTTGGCTATCTTGCCGGTGGAAACTCAACGCATAATGACTGTATTGTTATAGGACATCAAGCGGGTCATAACACAAGTGTACCAGACGCTACACTCTTAATAGGAACAGGAACCCTTCCGTTAATTAGTGGATCTTTCTCAGATAAAACCCTCACTGTTCGTGACGGGTCTCTTAGCTGTCAGAATAGCACAGAGTCTATAGGCTTAAAGAATCATTTAACAACTGGCGTCCTTGAAATAGTAGATAGAGATAATGATAACTTCAATTCATTAACAACGACTATGTCTATAGTGTTTACAACGTCAGACAAGGAGTCTGGCGTTCTTATGAACTTCAAGCACGACGCAGACCCCATGAGCACTGTACCTGCCTATCATGATACGCCTGATAGACCATACGCCGAACTAAATGGAGACCTAAGACTACTCGGAGATATTAAGTTTTCTGATGGAACCTATTTATCTAGTGCAAGTAGTATTGGCGTACAGGGCGGGACCGGGATAGTACTAAGCACCTACCACGACGGCGTAACATCCTACAGTCTTGACTTTGAAAGGCTTTCAAATGCCCTCGACATACATAGTGATATCGATACCCAAAATAGCTTTATAGCTATCAGCGTTCCAAGCGGCGTAGATTCGCCGGTAACAAGACTCAGCGTACAGGGGCTTACTGACCTCGTAGAGAGTGGCTTTGCCTCGGTTGGTGAAAACTGCAACATGCTCTTTACAGACGTTGAAGGCTCCATAGACACTACAAAAAATAAGAATTCGGTGTTTATAGGGTGTGGAACAGCCGCTGCGGCAACGGGCTGGAAAGACGGGGTGTTCATCGGCACTCAAGCCGGAAAAGGTGCCACTACTCCAAACGGTAGTCTTCCTGCGGTTGGGATAGACACTCCTGTTGTGTTTATAGGAAACGCAGCAGGCTTCGACGCAGACAATGTAACAGAAGCCATATTTATTGGTAATGAAGCGGGCAAAAATAGTTCGGGTGCCGAAGAATCAATTTTCATAGGGCCAAATGCTGGTACGAATTCCAATTTTAAATATTCCATTGGTATAGGTAAAAATGCTTTATTTGGTGGCTTAGCAACAGAAGGCGGCTCGGGGAACATTGAGATGACAACCGCTGTCCACGGCGATAGCAGGCTGTTCTACGGTGTAGACACATCAAACAAAGTGAACATTGGCAATGTCGTAGCTGGAGATATGGAGAATAAAAAGATCTCAATAGGCAACGCTACGCTTTCTCCAACCGCAGTTCTAGATGTAAGGTATGACTCGGCAGACGGGCACGATGGTTCAGAATATATTCAAACGTGGAAAAACGACGACGATATCACTTGTGCCGTAAGTACAGTGGCCTGCTCTGGGTTTATGCAGTCAGACCCTAATGACAGCTCTAAGATCAGACCAATATTTATGGACGGCAAAACAGATGAGGAGATAGCAGTAGCAGCAACGGGCACTGTGAGTATTTACTCGGGTGGTGTTGACACTGTAGAGGATATCGAAGTTGTAAACAGGGGGAATAACACTATAGCCACAGGTAAGTTTGTAGTTGTGGTAAAAGTAGGCTGTGAATATAGACCAATAGAATTGTCTTAGTAAGCGTACAAGAGCATGATAAAAGTAGCAGACAGAGTAAAAGAAGCATCCTTAACCCAGGGGTTTGGAACCTTAACCCTTGAAGGGGCTTTTGGTGGTTTTCAATCGTTTGCTTCGGGTATTGGAGCTGGAAATTCTACTTATTACGCCATAGAGAACGAATCTAAGTGGGAAGTGGGACTGGGAACTTATGAAACTGGCTCTAATGCTCTGACTAGAGATACCATATTCGACAGTTCAAATTCAGGTGAAAAAATAAACCTAGACGGAGTTTCTGTTGTATTTTGCACATACCCAGCAGATCAGGCCGTACTGAAAGACACTACTGGAATATCAAATCTAAGAAAAACCCTAACATTAACAAGAACATCTCCTGGAAACTTTATACACGCATACAACGAAGACTCATACAACAGGACCATAGCTCTTTATTCCGATGGGGGTATTTCTCCAGAATGGAGACTTGGCTTAAAATCATCACCAACTAGTGAATCAGCTCCCCCTTCTTATGGTTATGTTTACGGTGAAGACGGAAAAGCTGGCCTGATAGCAAACTCAACCAACTCCTTTCAAATAGCTAATAATACAGAGTTCGCCATCAAGCACAACGGTGTGAAGATGATGGAAGCTAGTTCTTTCACTGGTATAAATTTTACAACAAACAGTCCAGCATTTCCATCCATAACTGTAAACGCTGCCCCAGGTCAGTCAGAAAATCTGCAAGAATGGAACGGTGGTGACGGTAGCACCCTTGCGAGCATATCAAACAATGGAGACATCGAAACAAGCGGATCAATTACACTGGCAAGCACTTTAAAAATTCTTGATGTTCCATCCTACGACCCCGGAGTTGCTGGGGCCGTATGGAAAGATGGAAATCATCTTATGATATCCGATGGATAAAGGAGAAAAAATGGCCGCATTTACAATAGAGATAGGTGACAGCGACGTAGAAAGAGTCTTAACTGCCGTGTGTTCAAACTATGGATGGCAGGAAGAGGTAGATAATCCAGATTTTAATGCTGATCTACCTGTGGATGACGCTAACAAGTTAATGGTTACAAACCCGGAAACAAAACCACAGTTCGCAAACAGAATGGTTAGAAAGTTTCTATCAGACCACGTAGCTTCACACGAGAGGCGTAAAGCAAAAGAACAAGCCGTACAGTCCCTAAACTCATCCATTTCTATATCGGACCCTGAATTATAATGATTTTTTCAGATTCGTCCTATTCAGAAATTCCAGTTAGCTCTACTGACGGTATGGTTTTAACGGCAAATGGGGGTGTGGTAGAAATCACACTGTATTTAAATAAGCTGTCGCAGATCTCCCTGTTTATGGAGTAGGTATATGTTGGTCGAAATAAACCTCAATACAAATATAAGTAAGGCTATTTCGATAGAAATGAGCATCCAAAAGGATATAGAGGGTCTGAATATTAAAATGCTTAATACGACCACTTTAAATATAGAAACATACAACGATATTAATCTCATAAGGTGATAATATGGCTAGCGAAATACACGTAGACGATATTGGAACCCAGTTTAAGTTTACAATACTTGACAGTGGTGTAGCCGTAGACCTGTCTGATGCCACTTTGAGGCAGGTAAAGTTCAAAAAACCAGACGATTCTACATCTACAAAAACAGCCTCAGTCTTTGGGGATGGTAGCGAGTCTTCTGGTGTGATGTATTACAATTCGTTAGCTGGAGATTTGGATCAGGGTGGATCCTATAAGGTGCAGGCTAAGGTTACTATACCAAGTGGGACGTTTAATACAGATATCTATACTTTTAAAGTACACTGTAATCTCTAAGGGAGAGACAATATGAGTTGGCAAGGTCAAATGTCCACAATAGTAAGACATCTTATAGACGATCTAGACGTTACAAAGTATAAGTATTCCCCAAGCAGGGTAGAGACTGCAATTCTAGTTTCTGCACAGCTATCCACAATGAACGTAGACTTTGCCAATTCCTACACAATCAACGTAGAATCATGTGGGCTGTCTCCAGACCCCACGGATTCTGACACTAAAGACAACGCTTTTATAAGTCTCATCTCTTTGAGGGCTGCGTGTATAATACTGGGAGGAGAAATTAGGAGCGAGTCTGGCAATGCCATCTCAATCAAAGACGGCCCTTCTGCTATTGATTTAAGGGGGGTTTCTCAGACTCTGGCGGCACTATATAAGGATTTATGTGAAAAATACGATCATACACTCTTGGAGTATAGGGCTGGAAATTCAATTGCTGGACATGCAATCATTGGTCCCTATAGCCCTGGATCAGATTCAGTTTCAAACAACAGGCTAGACCACAGAAGTGGTGGATTCTTCAATTACTAAGGAGTAAAAAATGGCAACGATAAAAACATCCGGGGATCTGCTTGCTAGCATATCTGCTGACCTGTCTGATAATAACGCTGGTTTGATATCTGCGGAAGATGTTAGACACAATATGGAAGACGCTGTTAGGTCGATAAACCAAATAGTGGCGAGTGGAGATACAGACGGCGAATGGCCGTTCACCCAAGACGTTAGGGTTGCACACGACCCTACAGCGGGAACAGGTGGAATTGTTTATGCGGAGTCTGGGATTATCTTTCCAAGGTCTTCAGTTGATCAGACGGGTAGGCAACAGGAGCCTTTTCTTGGCATTGGCAACCTGAGCCACAATGCCTTGGCAAATCTTACTGTAGACGATCCTCATACACAATACCTTAATCGTTTGGGTGGTCCGACCAGACCTATGATTGGCAACCTTGCCCTTTCTACCTACTGGGTTGGCTCAGAAGGAACAGATCAGGGTCTTAAATTTACACCCACGGCCTCTGGAGATGATATCACCGTCTCTGGAACTTTTGAGTTCCAAAAAGACCAGTCTAGAATGGACAGCGCTCACGGCGTTGCTAAAGCGTGGTTGAACTTTGATGCAAGTGGGGTCGGAAACGTTCCAGTTGTTAGGTCTTATCACAACATTAACAAGCTGGAAAGATTAGACCAGGGCAAGTTCAAGATTACATTTAACAGTGGCGTTTTCCTTGATAATACCTATGTAGCGATTGGCAACAGTAATTCTACAACCGCAGCCGGTAGCCAAGAAGACTTCGATTTAAACACGGTGGGCTTGGTTATGAGGGCTGGAGATGACGGTACGGCCCTGAGAACGGTTACGTATGTTATCAGAAACGATCACGGTGCATATGTGGACGGTGAAGTTAACGATTTTGTAGCTTATGGCTATGGTCCCGGATCTACTTCTGGTACTGCTCCGACAATAGTAGGTCTTTAATAGATAAGGGATAACAATGCCTTCACCAGACATAATCGTTCTATCTGATAGGATTAAAGAGCTAAGCCATTCTACGGGTGTTGGTGACTTCACTCTAGACGGAGCGGTTGATGGATTTAGCGCTTTTGGG
>Ga0257114_1000740_pt1 | contig 24801 bp, 15 predicted proteins | sample SI112_10mmetaG_FD_190149 | JGI IMG/M metagenome (GOLD analysis project Ga0257114, IMG submission 190149) | Marine microbial communities from Saanich Inlet, British Columbia, Canada - SI112_10m | ecosystem: Environmental > Aquatic > Marine > Inlet | place: Canada: British Columbia | collected...
CGAAATCGAAGGCGCTGGAGCAGGCGCAGGCTTCAAGCGTGGCGACAAGTGAGCTCGAGGCGGAGCTGGCTTCCACGCGCTCTGAACTCGAGGCGAAATCGAAGGCGCTGGAGCAGGCGCAGGCTTTGTCAAGTGAGACGCAGCAACGGTTGGAAACCGCTCGCAACACATCGCAGTCGGAAGTATCCGTGCTGAAGCAAGAGCTTGTAGAAAAGAATCATGCTCTTGCGGAAGCGCAAGCGTCGAGTGTGAACGTGGAAGAAATTCAAGCCACGACTCAGTTGTTGGAATCTCAGCTTGTTGCAGTGAAAGCAGAGCTTGAAGCAAAGAGCGCAGAGCTCGACGCACAGAAGGAGGCACTCATGCGCGCCGAAGCGACGAAGAGTTCAAGCGCAGAAGAAGTCGAAACAATGAAAACGACGTTAATGTCTCAACTTGCGATGGTGCAAGACGAACTCGCGTCAAAGACCGAGGCGCTCAAGAAGGCAGAGTCTGCGTCGAACGCTGCAGCACAAGAAAAAGCAGCCGCGAAGGAATCGTTCGATTCACAATTGAGCTCTGCGCGAGCGGAAATTGAATCAAAGACGAGTGAGGCACAAAGTGCATCGGACGCAAGGGACGCCCTGCAGTCCAAGGTGAGCGCCCTTCAAGGCGAGCTTCAGGCGAAACATGAAGCGCTCGAGCTTGCGCAAGCCTCAACGGGATCAGCGACGGACGAACTCCAATCGAGCCTCGATGCGGCTCGTCAACGAGCCCTTGGTTTTGAAACCGATCTCGAAGCGCTTCGTGCAGAGCTCGCGGCTCTTCGTGCAGAGCTCGCGGATAAAACGCAAGCGCTCACCGCGTCTGAGCAGAATGCCTCCGCCGCGAGGACGGAGCTACAAGAGAAACTCGAGAAGAGTCTTGAGCACGCTCGAGCAGAGATTCAACAAGTAACGGAAAAACACGAGGAAGTGCAGGCGACGTTATTGACGGATGTGGAATCGCTCAAGGCGAATCTAGAGTCGGCAGAGACTCGTAATGCCGTCATGGAAGAGGAGCTTCGCTTGACAAACGAAGCGCTGAATCGTTCATCCGTCGAAGCCTCGGGCATTGAAAGTGTTCGCACACAGCTCGCTGAGGTCAGCGAGCGTTTCAAAGAGTCCGAAATGGAAAGATCCACTCTCGAGCAAAGTCTGCGCGTCGCGAACGAGCGCCTGACCTCGTTGGAAGAACGACTCAAAGTTGCTGAGGAGAACGATGCCTCCGCCGCCGAGGCGCTCCGTGAAGCCAATGAACAAGCCGCGAAGGCGAAGGATAACGTCGCGTCCATCGCCTCCGTGAGCGCCACCCAATTCGCTCAAGAGCGTCAAATGATGAAAAATGCCCTGAGCGAGCTCCAAACCGAGCGTGACATCCTCGTCAAGATGCTCAAAACTTTTCACGCGCACGGCGTCGTGCACTCGACGAGCGAGACAGCGTCTCATCGCGACGCCAGCGAGAGCGTCTTCGGGGACGGCCCTTCGGAGTTCGCCCGGCGTTTCACCGATTCCGCGTCATTAGCTGGCGTGTTCACCCCGAGAAAACGCGCCCCGTACGTTGACCTCGACCGGCAGTCCCCCAACTCACCGCGCTCGCCCAACTGAAATAAATAGCTCACGTTGCAACCATCGTATCTATGCCTCACCGCCGCCTCACACAGATGCACGATGTCGCTCGACCGCGTGGACGCCGATGATGACCCATCATCGTCCACCGATGACGATGGTTTCCCTCCCGGCGTGTCCCTGGGCACGACGCACGGTGGCGTCCGAGTGTTGCAAATCGATGACCATCCAGAAGACAAACCAAAGTGCGCGAAAAAGCTTCAACATCCCGCGAGTGGAAGCGAAATCACGCTCATCGGAAGCGCGCACGTCTCAGAGGCGTCCGCACGCGAGGTATCGCGCGCGATTCTAGAGGGTAAACCAGATTTGGTGGTCATCGAACTCGACGGGGACAGATTGAAGAGTTTGTTGCGGAGCGCGAGCGAAGACCGACCCGCGATGCACGCGGCGAGGCGAGTGGCGAGCGTGCGTGAGGCGTTCAACACGCTGGTGAATGGACAATTGGCGATCGTGGCGGGGAGTTTGGGGTACTCGACGATCGGGGCGGTGTTGGACACGCGGCCCGGGGCAGAGTTCATAGCTGCGGTGGAAGCGGCGCGGGACGTCGGCGCGACTGTGGTTCTTGGAGATAGGAATCAGCGAGCAACGGTGGGGAGGTTGATGGCGCGTGTGCGACGTGGATCAACGCTGTTCGATGAGCTGGCCAAAACTGGAGAGTTTTTGGGGGGGGAGACGGATTTGGCGCGCGCCGACGCGGCGACGAAGCGAAGCGGCGTGCAAAAGGCAAAGCATATATTGGAGAAGGCTGGATGTGAACATAGCGAGGCGGTCATTAAATCCGCGCTAGAAATTTTAGACAGCGGCTTGAGAGGCATACCGGTACGCGTGGATGATTTGATGCGCGTGCGAAAGTGTGCTCGTAGGGTTGTCGAGTACGTGCGAGTTGAGTCGTTCAATGGCAACCCGACGTTCAGTCCCGGATTATCAAAGGTCGATAGCGCCAAAAAGATGAGCATCATGGATTGGGCGACGGCTGAAACGGTTATTCGAGAGCGTGATTTGATCTTGGCGACGGCACTACAACGGGACCCCACGGCATCGAGTGTCGTCGGCGTTGTGGGAGCCGGTCACATCGCGGGCATCCAGCAACTCTGGGACGAAGTTGAAAGCTCGGAATCGCGCGCAAAGTTCAACGAATATCTGAACGAATGGCCGACAGACGCAAAACCAGTCGACTATACTAACAGAATTTTGTCCGGCGTGTTCGGTGCTGCCGCGTTCACTACGATACTCCGTCGGGGATCTGCCGGGGCGGTGAAATTCGCCGGCGCGTTGGTTGGATCGATGTTGACGCTCGGCGCCGTCGGGACGTATATGGGTGCTTCTGGATTAGTCGCGCTTGGCCGTGTCGCCGTCGCGATAGAAGATGCATCAATTCGCGCGGCTGAGCTTGGAAATCGCGAAGACTCGGCTCGGGCGAAGGGAGCATTTTCAAACATGATTGTTCGAGACGCGGCTGTGCCATATAAGGAATAACAGAGATTTTAATTTATGTACTTTACATCGCTTTAACGCGGGGAATATCCACCCGACGTTCTCACTTGCTCTGGTGAGGCGTTTGCCAAAATCGGACTCACTCCATACGGATCAGCCATTTCTGGGGTGTCGTTGAAAGAGTTTTCTTTATCGACAAACAATGGTGACACCATGTCGACGTTTGGCGTGCAGCCACCGTCGTACTCTCCAGTCGTATTCAGTGCGGCGACGGCATTGAGGGCTTGACGAGCTGCTTCTAAATCATCTTGACTTCCGGCAACATCCATATCACCTGAAGCAGTTCGATCCAACTCCATGGAATCACGCCATTGTACGCTCGTACGCAACATGGACTCCTCACCGATTGCCTCCGTCACCATGGGGTTGATTTCATCATCCTCGTTCAAATCAGCTGAGTCATCACCCATGTCGATGTACACTTCCACTGGCTTGGGACTTCCCTTGATCATCACCGGTGTCGTTCTCGGACCTAGCGACGAGGTATTGGATACGTTACTGTCCGTCTTTCGGTGCCCAAACTCAGGCGTGTCCACTGCTTCGGCGCCCGTGTTCAGGTCGACCGATAATTTATTTTCGTTCACCGGCTCCAAAGGTGAGCGGTAAAACGGCGCAGGAGATCGTACGAAGTTATTACTAGCGCCAGGACTTTTAATCGGCGTCTTCTTTAGCCCGCTGAACAGTTGCCTTCCACCAATCGCGTTGTTGATGGCGCTGACGCTGGGGTAGCCCAAGGGCGGACCCTCGGGAACAAAAGGATTCCACAACGCGGCGGCGCTCATCCAGTTCACGGCGCTGATCATCCACAAGAAGTTGACCGCCACAGCGATGCTCAAATAGCTGTAATAGTGCTCCTCGGCGACGAGCGAGACAACGATGAGCATGATACCGGCCTCTATGGCGAGAACGCCGATGATGACAGCGAATGGAATCAAAGCGTCTTCTCGTGTGAGCCCCCAAAAGGATTTCCTCGGGCACGACGTGGAACGCCACCAAAACTTGCCCTTGCGGTCAGTAGAGTTAGAGACGTACGAGGACGGCGGCCAGATCAAGCAAGCAACCAATAGCTTGACGTCATCGAGGACGGGCAAGTTCCAAGTCCGTCCCCAAATTTTAAACTCGCGCAATTCGCAAAACTTTTCCCAAACCTTTCGGTCGTGAGTGCCCGGGAGACGGATCTTCAACAAACCGAGGATAACGCACGCGTGGAAGAAAAATACAAGCATGACATACGGACCCGTGACCGCGGCAAAAAGGCCAATTGTGCAGATTCGTGCCGCGAGCTCAAAGAAGCGGTAGCACGCCTTGGCCATCATTTCAGACAGGTGTGCCTTGTGCATCTTCCAGTACTCTCTCCACGAGTACGCGGGCGGTTTTTCGTGCAAGTCTAACGAAACAAAACACAAGGTACCAGAGGTGATCGAACCCGCGACGGCCAGGAACAGGAGCATGTCGAATCCCTCCCGACCCGGGCAGACGCTGGTGGGAGACGAGCACGAGATTCCAATGTACGCCTGGAGCGTCGCCATGGGGAGCGTTAAGAAGATGGTATCCACGAGTTGCATCCCACGAAGATCCATTTCAGCCTTTCTCGCTCGCACATCATTCGTTCGGAGCGCACGCCAAGCGGCAAAGGCGGTGCCGAGCTGCAACATCGCGCACGCGGCACCAAAGCGCCTGACGACGACTTTGAAATCGTACTTGCTGAATCCAAAGACTTTTTGGTCCTTGCCCACACTTCCTTTCGCCGGTTTCTTGGGCATGGGATAGTGAAGCACCCAGTATCCAGTAATACACGCCGCCGAGAAGACGAAAAACGTCAAAACCATGCTGAACCACAACCAAGATCCCGCTCGAGCGAAGCGATGAAGTTCGCGCACCAACTGCGTCTTGGAGTAAAAGTCGAGCAAGATTCCAACTACGAGCATCAAGCGCTGCACGATGTTCAACGACGGACCCAGGCACTCGATACGCTCAAGAACTTGACGAGAGATTGGAATCGGGGTCATGGGAACGACGTTCGCCGGGAGAGACATGCGCATCGCTGCCCGCTTCTTTGCCGCCGCGCTCGGACGAGACGGCGTTGCGCCGGCATCAATGGAATTTCCGAGCACTTTATTCTCGAACGGTGCCGTCATAGGCGAACCAATGGACGCCCACATGCCACCAGGCTTCATATTACTTCTCGGCTCGACGTTACTCCGACGGAACCGATCCACCGGTGACATGAGCGGCGTTTGACTTCCCGCCGCTTCCTGTTGACTGGCTTCCTCGTCCTCATCCGCGCCCTCGGGGGTGCCGCCGAGGTTGACCTCGTCCTCGCATTCGTCTCCATCATCTCGTGCCGACGTCATCTTACGCTCCGGGGTCTCAAGTCCGTCCATATCCTCCTCCGCGCCCTCCTCAAGCTTCGCCGCCGCCTCCTCGATGGCGGCGACGCGCGCGCACACTCGCACCGGCGGTGTCTGCGTAGCCGGTCGTCCCATCCCTGGACTCTCCGCCATCGACCCCCACGCATCATCACCATCCTCTGCATCCTCAAATCCATCATCGTTCGCCGTCACGGGCGATTCCTCACCTCCGCTCGTCCTCGGCGTCCCCTCCACGCGCACCTCGCAGTCCTCGTCGTCGTCCTCGCGCGCGTCCTCGCTCGCCATCGACGACGTCACCGCGCGTCGTCCGTCGCTCGGCGTCGTCACCGGCGACGATTCTGCGTCGCACGCGCGCTTCCGAGCGCTCGCGCGCGTCGCCCGTCGCGTCGTCGGCATCCGCGCGCGTCGATGTCCCGGCCTCGTGTCGTTCCCCCGTTTTTCGACGCCGCGCGCGGTCGCGATGCGGTCGTCTTCGTCGCGCACGCTCGAGCGCGAGGATGAATAATATTAATCTCTGAGCGCTCGCGCGGCGTCTCGAGTCGAGGCGTCGCGCGCGGGGACGGTGAGCGTCGCGCAGTTGCGCGGCGTCGAGAGGACCGTTTGTATCCCGCTCGAAGAATTTGACGTGCTTTACAACGAGTAACTGTTTACCTATATACGACGTTCGGACATACGGAGTATCATGCCACACGTGTACATATAAAGGCTAACGAAATAACCTACCAACATACTCGAATGGAAATAAACTGCCCGTTCTCGAAGAGCGCCCGACGCCGCGCCGCGCGCACGCATCCGCCTCTTCGCGACGCTCGTTCACTAGCCATGGGTCGCGTCATCCGAGGTTGCCGTAAGGGTAAAGGGTCGGTGTTTACCTCCCACACCCACACCCGCAAGGGCGCGGCGAAGCATCGCCAACAGGTGCGTCGACGACGACCGGCGCGCGACGCCACGGGACGCGCGATGGCACCGCGATCGCGACGCGCGCTCGAGGATTGGCGCGCCGTGCGCGCGCGATCGACCGCTCGAAGCGCGGCGATGAGTGATGGGATATAAGTGCTATCGAATCGCGTCGACGCGCGCGATGGGGACGCGTCGGCGCGCGCGCGACGGGGTGAAACGTGGATGGAGTTGTGAAAGACCTAAGACGGACGACTGACGATGGGACTCGACGCCGCGATGCAGGATTACGCCGAAAGACACGGTTACGTCAAGGGCGTGGTGACGGATATCATTCACGACCCGGGTAGAGGCGCGCCGTTGGCCAAGGTGCGTGTTTGCGATGTGTTCGACGGCGCTGACGCTCGATCGTCCTCGACGGGAGTAGGGCTTTGGACGCGCGAGGCGCGCGCGCGCGGAGGGACGTGCGTTCGACGCGAGGGAAGATTCGAACGCCCCTGTGCGTGTTTGAATCAGTGACTGACGATGTTATAAACTTTTTCGTGCGATTTGTAGATGACGTTCCGTCACACCAAGCGTTACGGTCTCCAAAAGGAGCTCTTCATCGCGGCGGAAGGGACGTACACGGGTCAATTCGTGTACGCCGGTAAGAAGGCGCAGTTGGCTATTGGTAACATCTTGCCGATCAGCTCTATGCCGGAGGGTACGATCATTTGCAACGTTGAGTCCAAGCTCGGTGATCGTGGTACCTTGGCCAAGGCGTCTGGCGAATATTGCATCTTGATCTCGCACAACCTCGATACGGGTTTCTCCCGCATCAAGCTTCCGTCTGGGGCCAAGAAGACGATTCCTTCCGGTTGCCGCGCGACGGTTGGTCAAGTTTCGGGTGGTGGTCGCTGCGATAAGCCCATGCTTAAGGCTGGTGCGAGCTACCACAAGTACAAGGTCAAGCGCAACAGCTGGCCGAAGGTTCGTGGTGTGGCTATGAACCCGGTTGAGCACCCTCACGGGGGTGGTAACCACCAGCACATCGGTCACGCGTCCACCATTCGTCGCGACCGTTCGGCTGGTGCCAAGGTCGGTCTTATTGCCGCCCGACGCACTGGTCGTCTTCGTGGGGCGAAGCCTTCCGAGGCTGACTAGATTTCACCGTAATACGACTCTCTCGAGATTCCAAACCGTGCGCGCTCGTCTCGTCGCCTCGACCCGCGCGCTTCGTTCGACCAACGCAAAGATAATTACCACCCCTGAGCAGTCTATCTCACGCGTGGCAGTCTCTTTGCAACATCAACCGCTCGGCGCCTCGACCGGTCGCTCGCCCCACTCGTGGACGCGACCGACTCGAGCGTCCCGAGCGCACATTCAACAAGCATTGCACTTTTTTCTTTTTGCACTTTTCCTTCACATGCCGGACGACGTCACGCCCGCCGAGCGTCACGCCCGCGCGGGCGTGCGCGCGAGACGATGGTCCTCGCGAAAGCGAAAGCGCGCCGCGGCGGACGCGGTCGAGTTCCGGCTCGTGTCGTACAACCTCCTCGCGCGACAGTACACGACACAGCTCGGTCGAGCGCTGTATCGCGTCGGTGCGCATCGCCTGGAGTGGTCTAGCCGAGCGAAGACGCTGCGATGCGAGCTCGAGATGCTGAGCGGTGACGTCGTGTGCGCGCAAGAGTACGAGGAGAAGGCGTGGAGAGGGAACGAGGCGCTTTTGGGCGACGAGTACGCTCGAGCGGCGCTGTGCGAGCGTAGCGGAGAAGCGCGAGGGGAGAAGCGAGCGGAGAAGCGCGAGGGGTGCGCGATATTCATCCGTCGCGGTGCGTTCACGTGTGAAACGACAGAGAAGTTGAAGTTTGATGATTACGGGTTGGGCGATAACGCCGCGTGCGTGGTGACGTTGCGACATCGCGCTCGAGACGGTTTTCGGTTGGTCGTCGCAAACGCCCACTTGCTGTTCAACCCAAAGCGCGGCGACGCGAAGGTTGGACAGGTGCGCGTGCTGCTCGCGACTGTGGCGAGGATACGCCAAGATATCGTCGATCGCGGGCTGATGGCGCATTGCGTGATATGCGGCGATTTTAATTTTTCTCCGAATTCGCCGCTTTACGATTTTTTCTCAAAAGGAAGGCTTGATTTGAGCGAGGTGAATAGGCGCGAGCTTTCGGGTACTCTCGTGGATGTTTTAGACGATAGAAACGTAGGTGATGACCAAGTCACTCGTATCGGGCGTTCGGAAACGGAAGACACGGCGATCAGAGCGTTCAATCAAGGTTGGGGCGCGTCACAGCTGGCTCTCGCGCTCGGCGACCGCAGCACGCCTTTTCCAAGCCGAACGGGCGTAGAATTAGAAAGTGCGTCTCAAAGTGCGACGCAAAAGCGCGGAACCGACGTAGAGCAAGTAAGAAATTTGATGCGCCTGACTCCGGGCGGATTTACGGTGCATCATGCGTTCGAAGCCGAACTTTCAAGCGCGTACGTCGCTGTCGCCGGCGGTGAGCCAGCGTTTACGACGTGCCACAACAAGTTTTGTGGAACGAATGATTACATCTGGTACACATCGAATCTCGAACCGACGCGTGTTCTACAGAGTCCGAGTTTAGATGACGTTCTGCGGTATGGAAAACTACCGAGCGTTCGATACGCGAGCGATCACGTTAGCATCGGCGCCGACTTTCGAATCGGATAGTAACATGAGTAGCATGTTGAAATTACAGTGCGTTCGTTTCTACAACCCACATGCGCGCGAAGATTTCATTCCCCACGTAGTGCAAAGTTCCTCAAGAGACCCATATCTGCGGTCTCTAGGAGAACGTCGAGTTGTTCGAACACTTTTTCGGCCACCTCCGTGCCTCGGAGAATGTCGTGCAGTTCCGCTCGAAACTTTGAAAAAAGCATTCGCGTAGATTGGCGCCTATGTTCAAGTTCCGGATTCTGTTCGAATGAGGGAAAGACGTACGAATTCCAAAGTTCATCGAAATCAACGAAATCCTCAACGCCCAACAGAGGATCATCGTTCGCCGCTCCGCACGTTGGAGCATCATCGCCAGATGCTTCAGGAGCGAGAAAGAACTCGTTATCCTCGTGCAACTGAGCGATAGATTTCGGCTCGAGCTCAGGATCCCAGCCGTAATCAAGGAATGGAAGTGGTCTGTGCGATCCGTCGCGCGGAGCTAGGCACAAGCGCCGCGCTAGATTAGCTTCCAACGCCTTGCTGTGCGTGTCGTCGTCGTCAGGAATGGGTTTAGCGGCGACGGCGTCGTCGGGCTCGTCGTCGTCACCCAGGTCTAGCTCTTTGCCTTTGCTGTTCCTCGAAGGAGCGTTAGTCTTTCTTCTGTTTCGGCCGTTTGCTTCTGGTTTCGCCGTTATCGTTGCGGCTAAAGTATCTCGACTTGCGGATGTCGTCGCCGTCTCGGCGACTGATTTGGTCGTTGCTTCATCCGCCGTTTCCCTCAACGTGTCCGAACGGTTCTTTCTCTTCCCAGAGGCTCGTTTTTTGACTTTGATGGGGACTTTCGTGTTCCCATGCGTGACTAGTTTCGTGAATGTTTTCTCTTCCTCCATTTGCGAGCCCCCGAACAAGTCCACGAGCATGCGCGCCGCGTCCTCTTGCGTCTCAACTTCCGCGGGCGCATCGGGCGTCATCGACCGATCTTCCGCCGCGTACGCCATCACCGCCTCCGGTAACGGCACCTCCAACGGCCCCACGGGTTCAATTTGGTGCTGTACATCCGCCGCCTCCGTCCTCGCGAACAAGTCCCGCAGCGTCCTCTCCGACACCCCGAGCGCCCGCAGCTTCCCTCGATTCACCTCGTACGACGTCGTTCCCGGTTTGATCCGAAATATCTCGCTCCCATCGCTCGCACTCACCGCTTTGTTCGCTCCCGCCATGTTCAAAATCGTCGCGAAGAACGTGTCCGGATCCGGCGCCCCGTACCAATACGAGTTTTTATCAAACGTCGTCCCGAAGATTGTCACCAGCATGAATTCCACTCGTTTCCTGTACGGCAGCTCCGCCCCCATGTTCCGCATGTGTCCGAGACCGAGAAACCTGAGCAACGATTTCGTGCGTTGCAGGATTTTCCTGCGCGTTCGAGCGTCGCGCGACGCGCGGCGGGCGATCGATCGTCAGTCGCGATTCCGTCGGTCCCCCGATCGCGTCGCGCGCGCGTCTGCGCGCGCGCCGTCTCGCTCGCGCGCGTCGCTCGCACCTGCGCTGATCCACCACGCGCGGTTTCGCTCGGTGCGATACCATGGCGTCGCGCGCGCGTCGCTCGAGGGCGAGCGCGAGGCGATCAGTGCGGCGAAACAGGGCACTGTCTCGTGCCCAGGTTCAGCGCGGATTCGGCGACGCGCGCGGCGTCGACCGAGGCTCGGCGCGCGCGAGCGCGGGCGCGAAACGAACGATGGAGCGCGGCGTGGAGTGATGCGTGATTAAACTTTCGAACGCGCGCGACGCGCGCGATGGCGCTGGAGGGCGCGGCGCGGCGTCGACGACGCGTCGGACGCGAACGCGGACGACGCCGAGGCGTTCGCCGGCGCGAGCGCTCGACCCTCGGCGAGGGCTCTCTCCAACGCCGCGCGCGAGAAACGACCGTCGCGGCCGTCGACGTCGCGCACGGTGCGCAGGGCGTTTCGCACCCCCGCGCGCGTGATCTCGGGTCGTCGCATGCGGGCGTGCTCGAACAGACCGATCCACGCCGCGGCGAGGAGCAAGAGCGTCAACGCGACGACGCGCTTTTGAGACCTTCGACTCTGAAGCAGTAAAACCCCGAGCGGCATGACGACGCAGATCAGAAACACGACCACGAGATCGAACCAAAACGTCTCCGCGTACGTCGTCGGCATGGCGTCATGGTGTGTCCGGCGAACCGCGCGCGCCGCGTCACACAATAGTCGTCGCGTTCGGCTCAACAACGACTGCACGCCGCGCGCGCGGTCGCGGCGCCACCGTCGCGCGCGTCGACCGAGACGCTCGCGCGCGCCGACGATAAAAATTTCCTTCGCGCGCGCGCGACGCGCTTTCGCGGCCGACGCGCGGCGCGCGCGTTTCAGACCATCCGCTCGCTCCGAACCAAACTTTGAAGTCGAAACGTCGACCAGCTGTCTGTCCGTCTGTCGCGTCAAATCGCGTCGCCGCGCGATGTCCGCGCGATGGCGCGTGACGTGGACGAGGGAGCGACACAAAAAGAAACCTCGGAAGCGCGACGGTCGACTCGATGTCGACGCCGCGTCGCGCAGCGCGACGCTTTATGACGAGAAAGAGAATGACGACGGGACGATTTCGTTTGAAGTCGTCGCGCGGGAGAAATTGCCGCCGAAGACGTGGGAAACGCTGGAGAGCGGCGCGGAGATCGCGCTGGGGGGGGTGGGGGTGTACCTGGACGATCTCATCGACCGCGGGGGGGGGGGGGGGGCGGAGTCGGTGGAGGCGACGAAGGAGGCGACGAAGAAGGCGGGCGCGGAGCGAGCGAAGCGACATCGACACGTGAATCCGGCGTTTCAGAAGAAGTTCGTGCCGCCGATGTTGAAGCGAGCGAAAACGCGCGCGCCGATGGTGGTGAATGATGACGTGGACGATGATGCGCGCGATGGGGGGGAGAATGAACCGAAATCGGATTTGGCAAAGCTTTTGCAAATGTTCGACGGCGACGTGGACGCGGCGATCGATATGGTCGATCGAAACGGTGGTGAGGCGAAAAAACCGATTGCGTTGAACGTGAAGGCAAAACCAGTGGTTCATGTGCCGTTTGCGACGAGACCGGCGCCACAGAGTGCGCCGGAGGCGACGACAAGTGCGCCGGCGCCGAGAGTCTCGGCGCTGGGCGCGGCGGCTGCGCCGGCGCAAATGTCGACGGATGTGTGCGTGACGTTTCCCTCGTATAATTACGCAGGCTCGGAGTTCCCCAGGGCACAGACTTTTGCGACGGTTCGTGAATATCAGGCGTATTTCGTGTCGGCCATATGTGAAAATCTGATGCTTCGCCTGCGCGACGTATCGTCGACTATGCACAAGCTGCGCACCGATGGCGCGCAGTCGGCACAGAAGCCAGATTTGCTCGCGAAAATTCTTTGGCATAGATACAAACTGCGCTATTTCACGCAGTGCGAGATTAGCTCGCGAAAATGGACAGACAAAGTAGACAACACGGAGAAGACGTGCGTGCGATTGATGGTGAAAGATTTCAAATCCATCAAGGGCCCGAAGCCGTACGCGAAGGGAGATTTCTGGATCGTGAGCACCGAGCCGTGGTTCGAAGTGAAGCCATTACAGGAGATCGGTGATCGTCATCGCGCGCCTTGGTTGGGCGTGGTCGAGTGTAAGTGGCATGGTATGGACAACGAGGGTAGGATGGAGGTGCAATTGTTGGGACCACGACCTCCTCGGTTGCGCGACAATGCCACGATACACGTTTACGCCATGCACACGTCACTGAACGCTTTTTCGGAAACGGATGAGCTCGAAAATATTTTGAGTCTTAGCGCTGGGCGCCCGTCACCGCTCATCGATAGCATACTAGGCAAACCACCGCCGAAGGAACTTGAAGAGGAAGCAGAGCTGTATTTGAAGGACGCAGACATTGGTGTCGCACCGTTACAAAGAAGCTTTAAACTCAACGACGACCAGGCTCGCGCGGTGTCAGGAGCGCTCGCAAGCGCGACTTCAGCTTCGCATCTACCCGTGCGTCTCATTCACGGGCCTTTTGGAAGCGGTAAGACGCACACGATTGCGGCGTTTGTCACCAAAGCCGCCGAGCTTTTGAAGTCTTCGAATGGGAGAATAATGATCGCTGCGCACACCAACGTCGCTGTCGATCGGGTGCTTCAGTCTCTTCTCGAAGCCGGTTTCACTGATTTCATTCGTGTAGGAAGTGTTCGAAAGATTGATCCTGTGATTCTTCCGTATTCTCTTCACGTCAAGACTGGCAAAGGACCGTCGCAAGCGAAAGAGCTCGAAGCCATGCTCAAGGAAACAACTTCGGTGCGAAAAAGAGCCATTTTGCAGAAAGAAATCGAGACTCTGTCGTCAGGTAAAGTTGGGATGCGGAAAGCGTTGCTGAAAAAGTGTAGCGTCGTTGGCGTCACGTGTTACTCGTCATCTCACGAAGATCTCAAGAACATGGAGTTCTCGGTGGTCGTTCTTGATGAGTGCTCTCAGATGACAGAACCGAGCAGTTTGCTTCCGGTGGTACAGTCACGGTGCAAAACGCTCGTCGCTGTTGGCGACCCTTTGCAGTTGTCGCCAGTCGTCGCCGATGTTCCGGAAAGCAATCGATCGAAAGCAAATGTGACCCGCAACCCGCTCAAACGAACGCTCTTTTCTCGCCTGAGCGACGCTGGGCATTCCAAAGTGACGTTGCGCACGCAGTATCGATTGCATCCGGCACTTAGTGCCGTCCCAAACAAGTGTTTCTATGACGGTGTCTTAATCGACGGCATCGGTGCGAGCGATCGGACGAGTTTGATTCGACTGACGACGGGCGGTGTTTTGTCGCCCATCGTCTGGTGGGACACGAGTGGATTTGACACAAAGGAGGGGCAATCGAAACTCAACGTTGAAGAAGCGACGCGCGTGAGTGGTGTCGTGCGATGTTTGCTCGATAACGACGTTCCGGCTGGTAGGATCGGCGTGATTGCGTTTTATGCAGCGCAGGCGTCGTGCGTGTCAAACAAGCTTGCGCACGCCCCTCACGGCGTCGCTCGCGAGATGACCAACGTCAACGATGACGAGGATTTTGAATCCTTTCTCCCATCCGACGTGCAAGTGAGTACGGTGGATGCGTTTCAAGGCCAAGAGAAAGATGTCATCATCATCACATTGTGTGGTGCACCGTTGAGTACCTTCACGAATGCGGAGCGTCTGAATGTTGCGCTCACGCGTGCAAAGCGACATCTCATCGTCGTCGGAGCCGCAGCAGTGGCGCAAAAGTCCAACGTTTCGGCGTGGGTGGAAACTTTGAAACGTGCGAGATCCACACCAAATGGATACATTCCCTTGAGTTATGAAACCAACGCTGTGTTGCAGAAATGGAGTCCAGCCGTGAAGGAGAGCGTCGAACATGATGACGTTCTCCTATCCCCAAGTTCTGAAATCGCGCCTTCGCCGCGCTTTTTAAACGACCGCGAAACGCTCCTTGAACTTGGATTCGATCAAAAGCGCTACTGGGACTTTTACTGCGCCGTCATGCGTGGTGTCAACTACGATCACAAACAAAGTCGCGCGACCGTTACCGAATCGCCGTTGCGGCCCTTCATTCAACGCGTGTTCCCGCGTGTCTTCGACGCAAACGGCGACATCGAATGGTCCAAGGCAAAGGTGAAACGCGCGCTCAGCATCGACGTCATTGGCCTATTGCGTCGATTCATAGAATACGAACACGGCTCGGAATGGGGCACTCTGGACAAGCTCATAGACGCGTTTGAGGACCGTGAGGAATTCGAACGCGACCCCACGGGCTTTGGTTGGATGTGCGTTCAAGAGGCGGAGGGCGCCGTTGCCGTGGGTGACTGCGGCACCGGACCCACGACCCGTTCCGACGACGCCGACGAAGATTCCTGGAACACGTAGACTCTCGGTCAACTAGACGACGCACGCATTGCATGAAACATTCTTTAATTTCCGCAGCGGAAATTCCGCTCGCCGTCGCCCCGACGCCGAGAAACAAAACGACACTTCGTCACTCGGCGACGCATCGCGCCCGAACTCAACCACCCGCGCGCGTTCGGCGCCCGAAATCCGCGCACGCGCGCATCGGATTACACTTCTTCTAGCATGCTCGCGCTGTCTCCCACCGCCCTCGCCGTCGTCAGCGACACCGACGAACGTCGTCGTCGCGCATCGAGCGCGCGAACCGCCGACGACGCCGCGTCGACGTCTGCGCTCGAGCGCGCGCTCGCGGACGCGCGAACGCGCGCGCGCGAGTCGAGCGTGAAAGTGTGTGAGCTGGAGGAATCGTGTGCGGCGCTCGCCATCGCAGCGGGACGCGCGGAAACGCGCGCAAAGGCGCTGGGGGAACGATTAGCCGACGCGGAACGCGGCGCGTCGTCGACGTTGGAGCGAGACGCGCTGGAGACACGCGTCAAGGCGCTGGAGACGGCAAATGAACGCCTGAGAGTGGGGTTGCGAGAGAAGAGCGAGCGCGTGGACGCGCTGGAGGCAGAGGTGCGGGAGGGGAGACGCGCGGAGGATTCGGCGGGCGACGCGGCGACGACGACGGAGACGGAGACGGAGACGGCGGCTCGGAGGGAACGAGAGATCGTGCGCTTGCGTGGAGAGTTGAGTCGACAAGCACAGGTGATTGCAGATGCGTATAGGGATGAGGTACAGCGATTGCAGCGAGAGTTGGCGATGAGCCAAGGGCGATGTGAACGCGCGGAGAAGGAGAACGCGCAGTTGAAGAAGAAACTAGCCACCCGCGTGGGCGAACGTAGGACGTACGAGTCACCGTACGCGTACGCCAAGTACGAGGGAAAGATCGATACAATCAGGCATGCATCATCGCCATCGCGAAGTCCATTGGCTCGACGATGCGAAAACGTGTTCGAACGATTGGCGACGCCGAAAAGAATCTCGGAACGGTCGTCTCCCGCAATTTCGCCGAAGAGTTTTCGATGATCGGATTCTTAGATGACTACTAAAGGATTTTAATCTATGGAGCTATGCGTGTAAACACTCGTTATTTATTTCCCTCGTCTCGCACGTTTCGTTTCCGCGAGGATGGAATCGACGCAAATCGCACATCGCACGTACTCGTAGAATTTCGGGAGCTGAAAGCCAGACGGCGCCCACACTGGATGGTCGGCGATGGCGTCGAATGAGGCCCCGGAAGAACACGAATCGCAGAAAGCCCGCGAACAAGAGACGCATCGGAATGTGATGTGATTCGGTGACGCTTCTTTGAGGCACACCAAGCAACTATGTTGTGGACACTTCCAACCCTTTTGCGGAACGGTGCGAATGTACGCGCACCCCATCGAAGTGATGCGCGGACACGAAATGCAGCGAATCTTCAAACCAGCCTTTTCCGGTGGAAGAAAGGCGGGCGGAATGTTTTTGCACTGTCCAGGCACTCCACCACAGTACACGCAGTTGTGTTCGTGCAAAGTCCACCACGTGGGGTCTTCGACTTCTGCCCTCTTTTGCTTTCGTTCAGCGGCGGCGTCCCAGAGTTCGGCATCTTTTGAGGCGAATTCCGGAGGCACGTTCCCGTTCGCTGGAATTTTCTCGAGCGAAGACACGAGCGATTCCGGCGGGTTTGCAGATAACTTATTCAACGCAGCACCACGCTTCCACGCTATATCTTGCCCGTTGGTGCCGACGACTTTCATGAAGTACGTCGTGCGCTTCACCGGATCCAATCCCCAAACTCTGTTCGCAATGCGCCACATGTTCATCAAATTCGGCGCACCAGAGGCGTCGATCTTACTCGAGAATTCGCCATCGAGTTGCAAAATAGAAGTAACGCCCGAAAGCAAACCTTGCTGACGTCCAAGATTGTGGAAGCTGCACAACAGAAAGGAGATGTTGTTCTCTGGCGCCATGGTGTTGAATCTCGCCGCAGAGTACAGCGCAACGCCCAAAGGCTGATCGGTTTCGTCCAAGCGAGCGTATTCTAACTTGGCCATACTCATCCCTTCCGCCGCGCTATTCAACGCATTTTCATCCTCCGCGATGACTAGCACTTTCTGCGCCTGCTTGCGCATCGTCTGAAGGATATGCATGAGAGCGTCGACGGGATTCGTCTTCGCATCAATCTCAAACTGTAAAAACTTGGCCAGCGGCGCGGGAACGACGGGTGGTTCAACCACGCGCTCACTCGTGCTATGTACGATCAGATCTCTCCACTTTACCGGTAGAGACTTCGTACTTTGGCCCAGTCCTGGGAAAATGACGCGTCCCAAGGCGACGGCGTGAGGGCCGTCAAAGTCATCGGCTTTGCCCAACAAGAACGTGGATCCTGCTTGAAGAACTTTCTCTTGGACAGCGGAGGAAAGCGCGCCGACACTCGCCTCATTTCGCCAGTCGTCACAAATCACGCTCTTGAACATCGTAGTTTTCAACGCTTCGCATTGACTCATGCGCTCGTACGAAACGACGAGGTAATCATACGACAGTGCTTTTATCATTTGAACATTGTTCGCACTCTTTTCATCCTCTTCAGACATCAACGTGACACTACGCAGGGAAGTACACCAACGATGAAGATCAGCGATCCATAAGTGTGCTGTTTCCTTCGGGCAAAGAATCAAGTGCTGACCCGGTTCGCGTAAGCCGTCTCGAACCCATTGAATAAAAGCGAGCGACGTGAGCCGCTTGCCCAGGCCCGTTTCAAAAGCAAGCAGCCCGTTCAAGCCCAGCGAATGCAGGTTTCGCATCCAATGAATCGCGTCGATTTGATGTGACTTCAAATATTTCCAAGGCGCGAGATCCGCGTAAAGAGCTTTGCCTTGCGGAATCTTCGGCGCCAATCTGGTCAAATGATCCAACGCCGTTTTAATCTCTGCTTCCCCGAGTTCGTCACTGAGCGAATTCAAGCGACTCGCCTCTTCCGCTTCGAGATGTTTACAGGCGTCTTGCATATCCCGTAAGAGCTTGCTTGGGGCTCCTCCCTTGTGCGTCGAATCCAAGTAATGGCGCACGCATGTGATCGTCGCAATTCGCTTTGCCTCAGCGCTCGTCGCCCGCGGGAAAACTTCCAGCGTCACATCTTTTTGCTTCTCTTCCTGCGCGCTCGGATGCGACTTTTGGGCGCTCGCAGTGCTTCTATTCGGATCCACAAATGCAGCGTCTTCCTCGTGCGATTGCGCCTTCACATCCCAAAACACATTCTTATTACGTAACATATCGCTCGTGCCATCTTCGCGGTATCCACACGTGAGGAAACGCTGTTGCTCGAATTCGGGCGCGCTGTGCGCCTTGCAAAACACCATGGGCTGTCCTGATGCCGCTTGCCTCAACATAATTTGTTTATCGGCACGCGCACATAGTGGATGAAACGCGTTATAACACTTGTGCATCGCGCACTGCGTGCACGCGCCTATTTCTTCACAAACCGAACACTTCAATTTCATGCGTTTCGACTGAACGAGCAACATGTCGACAATGGGAGATTCCCCAGTCTTTTGATGACGCATGACTACTTCGGGTAAGTGCAAAGCGCACGCAAGATGCGCATGGTGACCCGGCGAAAGCCATGGTGTTTCGAATTTCGACGCTGGGACCACACGCACGAGTGCGCCACCCGGATGTGGGCACAATGCACAGATACCCCTAGGAGTTCCACAGCTCACGAGCGGGCCTTTGGTGACGCCCTCTTTGCAGCCAGTGCAGTACCAATCACCCTCAGGAAGGTTCTTGATTCCGTAGCAAGACATGTGAACCTGAATTTCGCATCCGTCGCAGAAGACAATCTCATCCTTCGCATGCCACCAATCTGGCGCTTGATGGCCGCAGACGTGACACACATCGTAATCCTCGAGAGACGTCCTCCACAGCCTAGAAATATGCTCGGGAGGCGGCGGTGGCATCTTCCCACGTGGTCGAGTTTGATGCGGAGGGTTTTTAAGCTGACCCGGTTTCACGGGCTTTCCGTCCGGTGTCTTGCCGTATTGCATCACATGCAACTGACTCGCCAGTGCGTCAGCTTTTGCTTGCACCTTCGAGTGTTTCTTTCTCATCTCCTTGGCGTATGCCACGGCTCGATCAGCGGCGCGCTTTTTACTGACGGCAAACTGATACGCGCTCGCCGCCGCCGCCGCCGTCATCGTCCACTCTGGTAAAGATTCTGGCTTGCGTGCCTTGACTCGCTCGAGCACTTCGCCCATCGTTGGCGTCACGCGTCCACCATTCAAACTTTCCGGCCCGAGTGCGAACGTCTCCAAAAACGCCATTATCGACGTCGTCTTCATACTAGATTCATCCAAATCCACAATCGTCTCCGCGCGTTCGTCAAACAAATCATCAAACTGCCCCGGCGCGTCAACTCTCGCTCCCTCCGCGTCGCTCTCGTCGTTCATCCCATACGTCCCATTCACCGTCTCTACCTCCATATCCTCCACCGTCGCTATGCGTGCGTCTATATCCGCCATCCACGCCGGCTCTCCGTCTCCACCATCGTCTTCCTCGCCGTTCGCCGACGTCGTCTCGCCGTCGCCGTTGCCTCGCGAGCCGCCTCTTTCATTCCCGCTCCCCGCCGCCACGCGCGCCACGAGCGCCGCGATCGCGTCCTGTGCGCTCATATCCGCATCGCTCTCGACCGCGTTCGCGCCGTGCATATCGCGCGTCGACGTCGCGCGCTTCCGACGAACGCAATCGAAGATTCCGCCGATTCCGAAAGATCGCGACGAATTCCCGTCGATTCGCGCGCTCGCGGGCCGCCGCGGCGCGTCGACCGCGACCGTGACCGCGATTTCCGCGTGCGGTGCGCGCGCGGTCGCCGCGGATGTCGCGCGCGTCGCCGTGTGCGGAGTGGACGACTGCACGTCGACGCCGAATACTGTTTACCCATAGAAGACACGAAACGTCTCATTGGACGACCGAACGTTCGGTCGAACACATCCGACACACCCGCGCGCGCGCCACGATCGCGCGGCCGCGACCGCGCGCCGATTCCAAACGCGATTATCGATCTTCCCGCCGGCGCGTCGCGGGTCGAGTCGCGCGTGGACGACGGCATGCCGGCGCATCGTGAATTTGCGCTGACTGAATATTCCGTCTCAGTAGATGCGCGAAAGCGCGCGAACTGCGCGACGGACGCGGTGGACGGTTTCGTGAAGATCAACCACGGTCTATACGTCGAGATTCCTCTCTTCGCGCGCGTGGGATTGGCGCTTACGAACGCGTTTTATTGGGTCCTGGCGTGGAAGTTGCTGCGTTCGACGGGTGAGGCGCGAGCGAAGCGAAGCGAAGCGAAGACGACGCGCCGTTGGAAATGTTGCGCGAAACGTGAGACTGACGGCGGTGCGTGGAACGTGCGTTATCAGGAATGTTTGATGATTCTCAGTGCGCGCGTGATTTGTGTCGTTCGCACGCGTTTCACGTTTTGCTTGTTTTTGGCATCGCGTCCGCTTCGACGGCGTACCATTTCTACCAGCTCGGTCTGGATCGAGAGATTTCGAGGGCGTCGCGCTCAGCGTGCGATTGCTTCAAATTTCGTGGATTTACGCTACCTGGAACTGGTACGACGTCAAAGAAGGTCAAGGCTTCGCCGCTCAAGGTGACGTCGCTGAGGCAGCTTTCAGACGAGCGCGTCGGTTTCGACCGTTTACGCTCGGACTCTGCGCGAGATCTCTCTGCGAGTGCGGCATGTTCGCCGTCGCCGACGAAACCTTCGGTGACGACCATGTCTTTGTATAATTATCCCGGTGAGTTGGTGAGATGGCTGTGCGCGATGGACATAGGATGCGCAATCATCTACGGCGTATTTTGCGCGACTTGCTTCGGCGCTGAGAAGATTCTCAGCGCCGGTCGTTTGCCGACCGTATTTCTTGTCACCGCCATGATATGCCAGCGCGCCGAAAAATACTGGGCCTACGTCGTGTTACACAGCATTTGGCACGCCCTGAGCGCCGCGCTCATGCTCGATTTCTTGCTTGCGCAGTAGCGCGTCGCGCGAATATTGAATATTCTTTTTTTTTGATGCCCTCGTCGTCGCACCTTCTTCTGTACTCACTACCGTATTATTAATAAAATCAATCACTAAAAGTGTAAAGACACGGGAGCACTCTCCTTCTCTTCCTTCTCCGCGGCCCTGCCACCTTCAGATCGGGCGTAGAACAAAATGTATCCGTGCTCGCTCCCCGCGGAGCCGCCATCCGTCGTCGAGCCAAAGACTTGTTGAAGCTGCTCTTCATCCACGACTTCAACGCAATCGTCATCGTACAAGAACCAGCGATGATTATTCTTGGCGAAACACACGTAGTGTCCGTGATTAGGCCCGGAGCCGATGTGAACGACGACGGCGAAAAGCTTATAACTCGCATCGGGATTCTCCGCTTCGTCTATCAAGTTGGGAATTTTCAATTCGGAAGGGAACACCACGCGATGATTCAGTTTCGCGTGCCTGCCGAGCGCCTCGATGTACTTGAACCGCTTCAAGTGTAACGACAATACTTTCGGCGCTTCATGAATCAGCATTCGCTTCTGCGCCTCGTGTAACCCACCGCATCGATCGCACTGAAACTTGTCGTTTTTGTCCAACAACTCCTTGGCGCTGAAATTATTCAAGCACGCCGTGATGGAAGTGTTCTGCTCGACATCAACCGACAGGTCCAAAAAGCACTCCTCTCTATTCGTCGTGTTCTCACACCATAAACACCGCGTCTGATTCGCCAGTTTCCCCTCGAACACATCGTGTATCCACGTCTTCTTCCCCGGTTCCCACGCGCCGTCTCGCTTCAACTTCGTCTGTAAATTTTCGCAACACTCATTCAGCAAGAAGTTTAAAAACTCGTGCGCATCCTGATGCATGTGTCCTCGAAACAACACGTTATCCTTCCTCAACCGTTCGATGAACGCCCTCGGGCTGACGTATCCCGTGCGTTTCGTTTGTCCCGAAATCTCTCGAAACAGATCCCCGAGCGCCGCCAGCATGCTGTCGGGCGTCTCCTTTCCTCGTCCGCTCGTCGACGTCCCATCGTTCGCCGCCGCGTGATGTTCGATCAATCGTTCTCGAAACTCATCGCACGCGTACAGCGCCTGGAGCACCGAGTTACAGTAGCACGTGTTGCCAAAGTTTTCCAATCCAAAAAACTTTGCCGACGGTGGGAACGCGTCGCCGAGCGTCTTCGCGTTGACTTGCGCGCGCGCGCCGTCGCCGATGACTCCCGCCCGCGCGTTCGCGTTCGGCGACGCCGCGCCGAGAGATTTGACAAAGTTTAGAAAGCCCATGACCGGCAATGGCGAGTCGACGCGTGCGAGAGGTGAGTGCGTGAAATACAGTTGGGGAAGCTACGCGCGGGCGCACTCGCGAACGAAGGAGTCGAGCACGTCCTCGTACTGGGAGAGAAAGTGGTCGGCGATCATGGTGCGAGATAGGATGATCTTGCGGTAGACGTCTAAATCGACGTCGAAGAAGAGGGCGTGGCGGGACTCGCGGCGGGCTTCGTCGACGGCTTCGTCGAGGCCGGATTTGTAGACAAAGTGAAGGATTCGGCCGGCGGGGTAGAGTAAGACGGTGCCTCGCTTGGCGATGTCTTGGTCGGCGCGGGCGTCGCTTGACGCGGATTTGACGCGTTTGACGACGGGCTCGCGCTCGGAGTCGTCGCACGACGCGGTGTCGTCCATGCGCGGCGGCGGTAAGTCCGCGCCGTAGTAATCCGCCGTCATGAGCGCCTCCTCGTCTCCCAACAATTCGGCTGCTTTCATGACGGAGATGTCTTCTTGCATTGCCAGCACCTCTTGCGCCGCGTTGGCCTCAGCGCGATAAATCTTTTTCATATCGTCAGCGGTGAGCGGTTTCTGGAAGTCTTCGTCGAGCGCGATTCGAGCGCTCTCGATGTACTCCTGGAAATCGCGCTCCTCCTGCGACTTGGGCGAGGCGGCGGCGGCGTGCGCGTGCGCGAGATGGGCGTCGTGACAAATATCGGTCGCGAGCACGGTGGCAGAGATGGTGTCGCCTACTTGCTGATTCGTCTTGCTGAACTCAGTCTTGCTCTCGCCCGTCGGCTCCGCTCGCTCGAGCGTTTTCTTCTTCCTCGGTCGCGGGGAGACGATGCCGGCGATGAACGCCCCCGAGAGACTGGCTAATTTTGAACTCGTGTTACTCACGCGTTTGCCGATCAGCAGGCTTTGTCTGTACAGCGAACTCGACTCGACTAACTTATCGTGCCTTGTCTTCAATCCTTTCAGCGCGCGCAACCACTGTGGGTACTTTTGTGGGCCGTAGTTTTGTTTTCCCAGAGCCGCGGCGGCGGCGGCGAAACGCGACGGCGTCGGTCCTCGAGCGCATTCCATCGCCGCGGTACTCTCTCTCCATTTATCCAACAATCTTTGCTCGAGCGCCGTACTCACGACTTCGCGCTGTAACTCGCTCACTTTGCTAAAACTAACCATCGGGACTAAATCGGCGTTGTTCACGCACGTCGTTACGAAAGATCGACACGACTCGGCGAGCTCGCGACTCAGCGTCGACGGGCACGCGAAGGTGAAACAGTGCAAGCCCACTCGCTTGAACCTCGGGTCTTGTCGTAACATTTCGGTGAGCAACACCGCGACACCACCACCCAAGGAGTGCCCGACGATCTTCAGCTCGTACCCGGGATGCGCCGCGAGCGAAGACAGCAAGTCGTCTTTAATCTTTCGCTCGAGAAATCTCGCCGTGGTGAGGAATCCGCTGTGAGCGTACCCGACGCACAACGTCGCCTCCTCGTCATCCGACGTCGACACCATCGTGTGATGCGCGCACACCGAGCCAGTTAAATTTGTTATCATATCCTTCGCGCTGTGCGTGCCTCGAATGACAAAAACCAACCGCTTTTCATCCTCGTCCCGAAACAACACGTACGCCGGCCGCATCATTCGCGGCGCCAAATCGCTCAACAAAATCGCCTCCTGACCCACCCCTCCCTGCGCCGCCACCGTCTTCAAATCCGGCGCCCTGCGCAACGATTTCGAATACGTCAGCGCCATCTTTATCTCCCTCAAACTCTTCTCCCACGCCTCTTTCGCGTTCGAATTGTCCGCCGTCCTCGCCGTCCCGTTCAAACGCGCGCGCGTCCCGCGTCTCGCCACCTCTCTCGCGATCTCCCCCCCCATGTCTCGCTGCGACAGCATCCGCAGCGCCAGCACGTGATCCAACCGCCATATGTTCAACCGCGCCAGCGCTTCGCTCCAGCTCAACCGCACGACGCGCGCGAGTCGCGTCGCGCTCTCGCCCCACGTCGTCGGCGGTGGTGGCGCCGCGTCGAAAAGCAGCGACGACGCGCGCGCCGCGTCGTCGTCGCGCGCGCCGCTCGCGCGCGCGCGCACGAACGCGCAGAGCGCGCGCTGCACGACCGCGCGGTCGACGCCGCGCGCGACCCGCGCGGGGGGCATCGCGCGCGCGTGTGCCGTCGCGGCGGTTCGCGGCGGTCGCGTTCGATCGGCATCCGCGTCGTCGTCGTCGTCGGACGCGGGAAAAAATAGGCCTGTTACCCTAAACATCAAACGGTCTATACGACTGCGTGCGCAGAAAATCGATCCGGCGCGCGCGGGCGCGGTGGCGTCGGTGTTGTTACGGGCTCGCCCGGGCGGGCTGGGCAGAGACAGTCAACAACGGCGACGGCGTCGGCGCGAGGCGCGCCCGTAATCGCGTCGAAGATCGAGAAACGAAATCGTCGACGACGAAATTTCTCGTCTCGTCATCAAGGATTAAAGTTATCTTTCGTGACAAACCCGTTTTTTTTTCCGCGGCGACCTC
>Ga0257114_1000742_pt1 | contig 24784 bp, 26 predicted proteins | sample SI112_10mmetaG_FD_190149 | JGI IMG/M metagenome (GOLD analysis project Ga0257114, IMG submission 190149) | Marine microbial communities from Saanich Inlet, British Columbia, Canada - SI112_10m | ecosystem: Environmental > Aquatic > Marine > Inlet | place: Canada: British Columbia | collected...
TAAAGATAATAATGCCATAATAAAAATCAGATTAGTAAATAGAGCCAAATTAGCTATCATCCCAAACCATTTGTAATATAAAGCCATAAATATCACAACCGCCAAAAAACCTATTGTGACCGCACTAAAGCCCCGATCAATATTATCTTGACCTAAGCTCGGCCCAATTGTTCGCTCTTCGATTTTAAAAACCGGTGCAGCTAACGCCCCAGCTCTCAATAAAAGCGCTAATTCTCTTGCCTCTATCGGTGTCAATCCAGTAATCTGAAAACGATCCTTAAAGATGCCACGTATTGTAGCAGTACTAATTATTTCTTCTGTTTTTATAATTTTAGTATTTACAATACCATTATTTGTTTCGGTTATGCGACGAGTCTCAATAAAGACAGTTGACATTGGTTTATTGAGATTCTCACGTGTAGTTTTGAGCATGCTCTCTCCTCCAGCTGCATCTAGGGTAATAAATACAGCGGGTTGGCCCTGGCTAAACCCAGATTCAGCATCGATAATTTGATCACCAGAAGCTATTATTTCTCTCCTTAGATTTTGAGAAGGTACTCCAGGTCTTCCTGTGTATCTTCTTGATCCAGGGAAATTACCTCCGTTATCTGCTAGATGAAACTCCAGGGTAGCTGTTGCTGTCAAAATATCATCTAATCGATTCGGATCCTGCACACCAGGCAATTGGACAACGATTCGATCTACTCCTTGTCGCTGCACTAATGGCTCTGCGACACCTAGTTGATTAACTCTATTTCTCAATGTAGTTATATTTTGTTCAATTGCGAAATCTTGTCTTGCTTTGATTTGAGTTTCAGTCATTCGCAATCGAAATGAGCTATCATCGGAGCCATCTAATACTAATAAATCAGGATCAGCCTCAGAAATCATAGTTAAGGCCCTAGTTCGATCATCGACACTCCTCAGCCTTACTACAATATCGGAATTCACTATATCGACTCGGCTTCTAATATTTTCTTCCCGCAACAGATCACTAAAACTTTGCTCATACAAAGTTAGCCTTGAAGCAATTGCAGTATCCATATCAACTTCCAAGAGAAAATATACACCGCCCCTGAGATCCAAACCCAAACTCATTGGTTTAATACCGAGTTTTCGTAGCCAATTTGGTAAATTAGGTGTTAACGTGTAGGCCACACTTTTTTGCTCACTATATCTATTTCTTAGGCGTTGCCCGGCCGTTGTCTGATCCTCCGGATCCTTAAAAAGGATTATAGCTCTCCCATCTTCGATAAAGCTTGCGAGAGGAGATAGTCTAATATTACCTAAAGCATCCATGACCTCTTGCAATTGGTCATCATCAAAATCAATCCCATTTGAATTGGCTATTTGCACAGATGGTACACTGCTGTATAGGTTCGGAAGAGCCAAGATAGCGCCTAGCATAAAGACAACTACTACCAGAATATTCAACCATGAGGGATAGCGATTCATTTAATATTATTCTTAAGCTGCATCGACTGTCCCTTTTGGGACAATCGCAGATACAGAAGACTTTTGAATTTTAACTTCAACGCCTTCTGATATCTCTAAGGTAGCGTAATGCTCACTAACAGCAGTGACTTTTGAAAGTAAACCACCAGTAGTGGTTACCTCATCACCAGCTGATAGGGCCTGCAATAGGGCCGCATGAGCTTTTTGTCTTTTTTGCTGTGGACGAATAAGTAAAAAATAGAACACAATAAAAATAGCAGCCATAGGTAATAAAAACCCAAATGGATCTGCCGCTGGTGAACTACTTTGCGCTTGTGCATTACTAATTAAAAAATTCATAATTTATTCTTTTATTAAGTTATTTTGTTAGTAGAACTATTATACAACAAGAAACCACTCAAGTACGATGAATGTGTATATTATTGATTCATTTATGAGGTATCGTTATTTAGATAGATAGAGCGTAAATATTCAATATACGATTCCAAACTATCTTCCTTAATATGATCTCTTATATTGCTCATAACCATCTGATAATAGTGTAAATTATGTATTGTTGATAATCTGGATCCAAGCATCTCATTTGATTTTTCGAGATGCCTTAAATAAGCCAAACTATAATTTTTACATGTATAACATTCACATTCCTCATCTAGTGGTTTTGTGTCTCTTGTGTAGCATGCATTTCGAATCTTAATAACACCGCGATGAGTAAATAAGTGTCCGTTCCTCGCATGTCTTGTTGGAATAACACAATCAAACATATCAACACCAAGCTTTACTGATTCTGCTATATCTAGCGGGGTCCCTACCCCCATTAGATATCTTGGTTTATTTTTATTCATGTGAGGAATAAGATTGTCAAGCACCTTTAAGCGCTCCTCTCTCTCCTCTCCTACAGCTAAACCCCCAATAGCATAGCCATCAAAATTAAGTTCCTCTAGGCCAGCCAGTGATTGTAATCTTAAATCCGCATACATTCCTCCCTGCACTATCCCAAAGATAGCCTCTCCGCGAGTTGAATCTTCTTTGCGTAATTCATCGAATCTCTTTTTTGATCTTTGCGCCCACCTTAACGATAACTCCATAGATTTTTTGGCCACTTCTTCTGTAGCAGGATACTTTGTACATTCATCAAAAATCATAGTTATATCGGAATTAAGATCATGCTGGATTTCAATTGATTTTTCCGGGGATAAAAATATCTTGTTACCATCCACAGGTGAGCGGAAACTCACACCATCCTCAGAAATTGTTCTTAATGAAGCTAGTGAAAATACCTGAAACCCTCCAGAATCGGTCAGTATTGGTTTTTCCCAGTTCATAAACTTATGAAGACCACCATGAAGTTTAATAACTTCCGAACCAGGTCTTAACATCAAATGAAATGTATTGCCCAATAGAATATCAGCTTTTGATTCGTTTACTTCTTCGGGTGTAACACTTTTTACCGCACCATAAGTTCCAACAGGCATAAAAGCTGGTGTAATTATTTGCCCTTTTTTTAAATCAATAGAGCCCACTCTAGCAAGTTTATTGGCCGTATCAATCGAATATTTCATTGCATTCCCCTGGGGAAAATTAACATAGCGTCACCATAACTAAAAAAACGAAATCGTCTTTCAATAGCATACTGATAAGCTTCAAAGATAAGTTCTTTTCCTGCCATCGCTGAGATCAATAATAGTAATGATGATTTTGGTAAATGAAAATTAGTTAATAAAGCATCTGTAATTTCAAAGTTATACCCAGGTTTAATAAATATATTAGTTTCACCTGACCAAGGTTGAATATAATGGTTATTTGCAGCTGACTCAATTGCTCTCATACTGGTAGTTCCTATAGGTATCACTCGCCCTTTTCGTTTTTTTGCAAGATTAATTAACTTACTAGCTTTATCATCTATTTTTACAAATTCGCTATGGAGTGAATTATTTTCAAGATCCTCTTCTCTTAGTGTTTGAAACGTTCCTGCACCTACATGAAGTGTTATATATGCAGAGTTTATATTCTGCTCCTTGAGCTCATCAAACATTCTTTCATCAAAATGTAAACCAGCTGTTGGCGCAGCAACAGCACCTAACTCACTTGCATATATTGTCTGATATCTTTCATTATCAATATCTTCAACAGGACGATTGAGATAAGGTGGTATTGGTAATTCGCCATAACTGTCTAAAAATTCATACAGTGGTTGAGATGACAACAACTTATAAATTCCTTTGTCTTTTGCAAGCACCTCAAATTTACATTTATTCTCTAATGAAATTAGTGCTCCTTTTTTAATACTTCTATTAGCACGAATATGAGCAAATGCATGAAATTCATCGATAATTCTTTCAATCAGAATTTCAACCTTTCCCCCTGAAGATTTATTACCAAATATACGCGCTCTCATTACTTTGGTATTGTTAAAAACTAATAAATCACTAGGTTTTAAGAATTTTCCAAGATCTGTAAATGGAGCTTCTTTGAAATCCTTGGAAAGACAATCAACAATCAATAAACGACTGTCTCGTCGTCTCTTCGGTGGATGCTTTGCAATAAGATCCTCAGGTAAATAATAATCAAAATCAGTTAATTTCAACACTTATATCCATTTTAAACTATTCTAAAAATTAATTATAAATCACTGCTCACATGTAATATATGTATTTAAATAATGTGATTGAATTAAAAATCATTTACGTATAAATGCTTATCATAGATAATAAAATGATTATCAATAAATATTATAGCCGGGATGGCGGAACTGGTAGACGCGCCGGATTCAAAATCCGGTTCTGGAAACAGAGTGCGAGTTCGATTCTCGCTCCCGGCACCACCTATAAGCAGTAAATTACTATGAAGTATTGTGCAGAATGCGGTGCAAAAACGTTAAAAAATATTCCCAAAGGTGATAATCGAGAGAGGGTTATCTGTTCACAATGCAAAATTATTCATTATATAAATCCAAAAATAGTTGTCGGCTGCATACCTGAGATTGATAATAAAATTCTTCTTTGCAAAAGAGCTATCGATCCAAGATACGGTTATTGGACTATTCCAGCAGGATTTATGGAACTGGATGAATCGTTGGAGGAAGGTGCAATTAGAGAGACAAAAGAAGAAGCCTGCGCTGATGTAAAAATAGGACATCTATTCGCAACCGTGGATGTAGTCAGAGTCGGGCAAGTACACATATTCTTCACCGCTGAACTACTAAGCTCTTTTTCTGCTGGAGAAGAAAGTCTAGACGTGAGGTTATTTAACAAAAATGAGATTCCTTGGGATGAAATGGCATTTGAGAGTGGAGTGTTTGCGCTGAAGAGATATCTAGCTGATCAAGGTAGGAATAATGGTGTCCATGCCCATAAAATAACCCACAAGAGATCTATAATTTAATTAATTACCTGGTGATATAATTTTTGCGAGTTGGGCAGCTGAGACATATCCATTTACCATGGAGCCGTCTTCCAATACGATTGCAGGAGTACCCTGCAAACCCACATCTTGGCCCAACATATAATGAGCGCTTATGACAGATGAATCGCAATCTTGTGACTCTAATTGCTGATCTATTTTTGCTAATGTAAGAGCAGTATTTCGGTCATCTGAGCACCAAACTTGTTCAGCTATTACCCATGATGCACTTTTCGGGCCACTGCGAGGGTAGAGAAGATACCTAATTTCTATTCCTGCATCTAGATACTCATCTATTTGATTATGTAACCGCCTACAAAATGTGCAATCCACATCAGTAAACACAGTTACTGAATGCAATTTTTTACTCGGCTCAAATACAATCATTTCTTCGACTGGATACTCAGAAATTACATCTTTTCTTGAATCGTTTCTAATTTTCTCAGAAAGATTTGTTTGCGTATCTAAATTATACATATCACCCTGTATTAGATGGCGCCCATCCTCTGATATATAAGCAACATAGGCGCCTTTCTTTATGATATACCAACCATCTACTGGACTACTAATGACTTGTTCTTGTTTGATATCAGTGCTCATCTCAGTAACAATCTGACGAATTTTTTGTAACCCGATATCTTCACTTAATGCAATGTCAGAGAAGGAAACGGACAGTAATATTAAGAAAGTCATATGAAAAATTTTTAGTTTCATTATTTATTACCCTAAATCAATTTTGTAAATTTTATTAATTGAGTTTATCTTAATTGAAATTAATGATACAGATATCTGAATGTAATTTACCTTTCTAGCCTCTCGGATGATGTTCGCCATGGAGCTTTTTTAGTCGCTCCCTAGCAATATGTGTATATATTTGTGTAGTAGATAGGTCACTATGACCTAATAATAATTGCACTACTCTTAAGTCAGCACCATGATTTAATAAGTGTGTTGCAAATGCATGCCTAAGCCCATGGGGTGAAATATTTTTTCTTATACCAGCCTTTTTAGAATAACGCTTAATTGCATACCAGAATGTCTGTCTAGTCATAGACTGACCTCTTTTAGTGGGAAAAAGAAAATCAATTTGTTGTTTTTGTAATATATCTGTTCGAGACGTACTTATAAAATCTTCTAACCATTTGACTGATTCCTCCCCTATTGGAACTAAACGCTCCTTATTACCTTTACCTACTACCCTTATAACTCCTTGATTAAAATTTACCTGCGACATTTTTAGTGTGATTAATTCTGATACACGTAATCCAGTAGCATACATTAATTCCAGCATCGCTTTATCGCGATGACCTATGACATCAGTAATATCTGGCGCTTGAAGTAATTCATCAACCTCTGTTTCAGTTAAAGTTTTTGGAAGAATTCTTCCAATCCTAGGCATTTCTATATCGAGTGTTGGATCAATCTTTATCTGATTAGTTCGCAATAAGAATTGAAAATAAGCTCGATAACTTGATATTTGTCGAGCTGTGGTTCTAGATTTAATGCCCGATGCAACTCGCTTAGAAATATAACTTAGAATATCTGCTTTTCTTGCAAGATTAATTTCGATGCCATAATAAGCTAGGTCTTTAGCAAGTAATCTTAGATCTGTTTTATATGCTCCTAATGTATTTGTTGACAAACCTCGCTCAGTCCATATCGAATCCAAGAATCTATCGATACTTAAATTAGAATTAGAAATCATGCTTTTATTAACTTTTCGTTGCTCTGTGAAATTAATCATTGATACCTAAATCTTATTTCATCATGAAGTTAATGCCACTTATTTCTCGCAATACTCAAAAAAAAATACAAAGTAAAGTGAGCAGTAGTATGATTGTACTATAACTAATTAATAAGAATTAATTGCAAATTAGAAGAATAAGAAAATAATTTAACTATAAAATGCTCTATAAATTCAATCCTATAAAAATTATTTATGGTTTATACACATGGCTAGTCTTTCTTATCTGTGTTCTTCTGGCATTGATTTTTGCCACCATAATGCCAACGCTAAATTATCGTAGATTCTGGGTTGGAAAATGTGCGCGCCTTGTTTTTGTATTATGTGGTATAACGATGGAGATTCGCGGTTTAAATTTTATACCTAAAGGTCGCGCGCTAATTGTAGCAAATCATGCGAGTTATCTTGATGGTGTAATATTGCATGCTGTGTTACCGAACCAATATACATTTGTAATAAAAAGTGAAATGCAATCTGTACCTATTGCAAATTATTTATTCAGGCGTGTTGGCTCAAGATTTGTTGAACGCTTTAAACCTCAGGGAAGTTTTAGGGATGCTAGAAAACTTATTAAGGCGGCATCTAAAGGTGAATCATTAGCAATTTTTCCGGAGGGTACTTTTACTGAAAATCCTGGTTTGAACAAATTTAGAGCAGGAGCATTCACCTCTGCAATAAAGTCAAACATTCCACTCATACCACTTGTAATAAGAGGCTCAAGAAAAATTTTACCAGCAGAAAAGTTTTTGCCGGTTCATGGAAAAATTAAAATTGACATTCTTACAGCTATCAAACCAAATAATAAAGCCTATGAATCAAGTCGAAGTTTATCAAATTTAACAAGAAAGAAAATATTAGAAAAATTAAATGAGCCAGACTTGCTTCTCTCTAAAAAGAAATAATATTAAAACCTAAACTGAACTTAAAAGGAAAATGAATATAATGGATACGGCAAAAGCGAAAGCGATAATCTCTGGAGGCGCCTCAGGTCTTGGTCTCAAGACAGCTGAAAAAATAATTGATGCTGGAGGAATGGTGGTATTGCTTGATTTAAATTCAGAGCAAGGCAATATCAGCGCCAAAAAATTAGGTAACAATGCATTATTCATAAAGGCTAATGTTGCATCAGAGGTTGAGATTCAGAATGCAGTAAATGAAGCAAATAACTTTATGAATGGTGTCACATTAGCGGTTAATTGTGCTGGTGTTGCAAGTGCAGCAAGAACACTAGGAAGAGAAAAACCTATGCCTGTTGAATTTTTTTCTCAAACAATACAAGTAAACTTAGTTGGTTCTTTTATAGTTGCAAAAGAATCAGCAAACATAATGCAGAAGAACGAACCAAATCATGATGGTGAAAGAGGCGTTATTATTAATACCGCTTCAGTAGCTGCATATGAAGGTCAAATTGGTCAGGCTGCCTATTCGGCCTCTAAGGGGGGTATTGTAGGAATGACGCTGCCATTAGCGAGAGAATTTGCAAGAATCGGAATTAGAGTAAATACAATCGCCCCTGGAATATTCAAAACACCAATGGTAGCGGGAATGACACCAGAACTTCAAGAATCACTGGGTAAACAAGTGCCTTTTCCACCCCGACTAGGTCGTCCTGAGGAGTATGCCGATTTAGTTGATAGTATTTATCGAAATGTAATGCTTAATGGTGAAACTATTCGCATAGATGGTGCTATTAGAATGCAACCCAAATAATGCAATTCTACATTCCAGAATAATTCGGACCACCACCGCCCTCAGGGACCGCCCAGACTATATTTTGCTTGGGGTCCTTAATATCACAAGTTTTGCAGTGCACACAATTTTGAGCATTAATATGAAACTTAGGAGTATCATTTTCTACTAGAACTTCATAAACACCTGCAGGGCAATATCGTTGCGCCGGTTCTGCAAAATTAGGAAGATTGTACTTTATGGGAATTTTAGAATCCCTTAATTTTAGATGAGAGGGCTGATCTTCTTCATGATTAGTGCTGGATAGAAAGACCGAAGATAGTCGGTCAAAACTTATCTTACCGTCTGGTTTAGGATACTCGATCACGTTAACCTCGTTAGCTAAGCTCAATGCTTTATGATCATGAGACTCATTGCGCCAAGTAAAAGGGAATCGTCCTCGCATGATGTTCTGGTCAATAAAAGCAAAAGCACCGCCCATTAGCGTGCCAAATTTATTTAATCCTGGACCAAAATTACGTGATTGATGAAGCTCATCATATAGCCATGATGCTTTGTAAGCGGCCTCATAATTAGATAAATCAGATGAGTCTACATCATCCTTAATAAGATTATTAACTATTGCTTCTGCTGCTAACATCCCACTCTTTATTGCGGTATGTGACCCTTTAATTTTCGCTCCATTGAGAAAACCTGCGTCGCAACCTATTAAAGCTCCTCCGGGGAAAAACAATTTTGGTAATGACTGAAGACCACCTTTATTAACTGCTCGAGCACCATAGGATATTCTTTTTCCATTAGTTAAGTACTGCTTAATTTTTGGGTGATGCTTCCATCGCTGAAACTCATCAAATGGAGACAAGTAAGGATTCTTGTAATTTAATGCAACTATTAAACCCAAATAAACTTGATTATCAGCAGCATGGTATAAAAAACCACCGCCTTCGGTATGATTATCTAATGGCCAACCTGTCGTATGAACAACAAGGCCTTCTTCATGAACAGAAGAATCTACTTCCCATATCTCTTTTAATCCCAGACCATAATGCTGTGGATCTGAATTCTCTCTTAAATTATAGTGCTTAATAACCTCCTTACCTAAATTACCTCTGCAACCTTCCGCGAGTATTGTAGACCTTCCTAAAAGCTCATATCCTGCTTGATAGCTGTCTTTCTTCTCGCCATCCGAACCGATACCCATATCACTCGTAGCAACACCAATAACAGTATTTTTTTCATCATATAAAAGCTCTGATGCAGCGAATCCTGGGAATAAATTGACACCTAACTCTTCTGCTTTCTCAGCAAGCCACTGACATAACCTGCCCAAACTAATAATATAGTTACCTTTATTATGCATAGTTTTAGGTACAAAAAAATTTGGAACCCTGTAGCCATTATTTTGATTCGAAAAATAATGAATAATATCTTTCGAAACAGCTGTTTTTACTGGCGCACCTTGGGATTGCCATTTTGGAAAAAGCTCATCTAACGCAGTTGCCTCAAACACATTACCGGATAGAATATGTGCTCCAATTTCAGATCCTTTTTCAACTACAACCACCGAAAGATCAAGACCCCTCTCATTTGAAAGTTGCATTAATCGACAAGCCGCTGACAAACCTGCTGGTCCCCCGCCAACAATCACTACATCAAAATCCATCGACTCTCTTTCACTAGATTCAGTCATTTCTTTTCACTTTTCTTAATTAAAATATTAAAATTTAAATTTAAATAATTTAGCTTTATCGATATTGCACTATTATTTCTAGTAATGATAAATTATCTTACAATCATTGCAATTGGAAACTAACAATCATTAACAAATCATGGCGCCCCTTGGATATACATAAAAAATACGTCACCACTAAAGGTATTATAAAAGATAACTCTCAATTGAGAGTTATTCATGAATTCTCAAAATTACAATCGCAACTAGCAACCAACCACAAGAATAAATCAATCTTCAGTAATCCATTCCAAACTAAAGAAATGGTCAAAGGTATCTATTTATGGGGAGGTGTAGGAAGAGGAAAAACTTATTTAATGGATTTATTTTTTAATACTCTCAAGACAAGAAGAAAGCGGAGGATACATTTTCATCGTATGATGAATGAGATTCATACTAACCTGAAAAATCTTAAAGAAACTAAAGATCCAATAAAAAAACTAATAAAAATACTAGCAAAAGATGTTGATGTTCTCTGCTTTGATGAATTTTTTGTTGAAGATATTGCTGATGCAATGATTCTTCAAAACTTTCTGGAAGGATTATTTGAAGAAGGAATTACTCTGGTAGCAACTTCTAATTGTGATCCAGATACCCTTTATCAAAATGGTCTTCAAAGAGATAGATTCTTAAAAGCTATTGAACTAATTAAGTCTCATGCAAAAATTATCAATATTGAGAAAGGTTGTGATTATAGAATAACAAATAATAAATCAAATATGGATTTAAGCTCTATACACAATAAAGATAGTGATGATTTATTATCGAAATATTTTAATGAAATTTCACCATTTAATAACAAAAAAAATACTCAAATTTTAATCAATAATCGTTACATTAATTGCATTATGGCGGCTGACATTATTGTATGGTTTGATTTTAATTCAATTTGCTCTGGCAACAGAAGTACAGTTGATTACATAGAAATTGCTAAACAATATCAAAATGTAGTTATATCAAAAATTCCATATCTGAATAAGTCTATGGAAAACGAAACAAGGAGATTCATTGCTTTAATAGATGAGTTTTATGAAAGAAATGTAAAATTAATATACACAAGTGAAGTTTTATTCGAAGATTTATACCGTGAAAAGAAATTCTCATTTGAATTCCAAAGGACAAAAAGCAGATTAACTGAAATGTCATCTAAAAAATTTCTTGAGCTTGCACATAAACCTTAATTGAGAAATCTATTGTGTATTAAGATAAACTTTTTTGTAAAGTTATGAAAAGATATAAGACTACTATCGTCAGGTCAATTAGAATTAATACTCATAAAAAAGATCTTTTATCAAATTTGAGAATGTAATTATGACAACAATTCAATCCAATAGTAATACTCTTGTTCTCGAGGATTTCTTGCCCTTTAGACTCTCAACTCTTTCATACTCAGTGACAAATTCAATAGCTACTCTTTATAATAATCATTTCAATTTATCCATTCCTGAGTGGCGGATTATAGTGGTACTTGGTCACACGCCAAACATGTCAGCAATTAGTGTTTCGAGAAGGACATCAATGGATAAAGTAGCTGTAAGTAGAGCATTGAATAAATTGATTAATAATGGTTATGTAAATAGAGAATATGAATCAGAAGACAGAAGACGTTCCATCTTGAAACTAACTGAACAAGGTGAGCATATCCATCAAAAACTTTCAAATGCAGCGCTTCAAATAGAGAAAATACTCACTGAAGAGCTTGATGAAGAAGAAGTTTCAGTAATTAACAAGATCTTTGAAAAATTGACTAAACGTACCGAACTATTTACAGAAATTAATTTAGAGGCTCAATAACTCATTATGGCAAGTAAACTGATACTAGTTCGACATGGTCAAAGTAAATGGAATTTAAAAAATTTATTTACTGGTTGGACGGATGTTGGTCTAACTAAAAAGGGAGAAATGGAAGCTAAAGAGGCTGGTGAAATTATCAATCAACTTGATTTTAAAATTGATGTTACCTACACCTCATTTCTGAAAAGGGCGATTCATACACTCTGGATAATATTAGATGAAATTGATAGGGCATGGCTTCCCGTTCATCGAGATTGGCGATTTAACGAAAGACATTATGGTTCTCTTCAAGGGCTCGATAAATCAGAAACTACAAAGAAATACGGTGAAGACCAAGTTCATCTTTGGCGTCGAAGTTATGATATCAAGCCACCAGAATTAGAAGTTGATGATGAAAGACATCCTATTAATGATGAGCGCTATACAAATATAGATGGGTTACCAGCTTCAGAATCACTGGCAACAACTCTAATCCGTGTCCAAGAATGTTGGAAAGAGACTATCCTTCTGGACCTAAAAAATAACAAGAATGTCTTGCTTGTCGCGCATGGCAATAGTCTACGCGCACTCGTTAAAATGCTGGACAATATTTCTGAGGAGGAAATAACTCAATTCAATATACCAACTGGAGTTCCAATCTTGTATGAACTCGATGATAACTTCCAACCAATTTCAAGAAATTTTCTTGGTGATGAGGAAAATATTAAAAAAGCGATGCAATCTGTTGCTAATCAAGCTAAAAGCGAATGAGAGAACTCAATACTTTTTTGTATGCCCATGACTCTACAACTCTTGATTATTTTATCAGTTATATCTTTTCCGCCATCAATATAATTATTATAGCTGAGTCAAGAAATCCTCAAGCGAGGATCAGATGATGATACTTTCTTTTTATTTGACCCAATTTTCCTAATCAATCCTTCCTGTGCCACCGAAGCCACTAAAGTTCCATCTCTTTTGAATATCTCGCCTCTGGCAAAGCCTCTCGCACCAGAAGCATTAGGACTGTCTGATGAGTATAATAGCCAATCATCCACTTGGCATTCACGATGAAACCATAATGTATGATCTAAACTAGCAACCTGCACCTCTCCACCACCTAAAGGAATGCCTAAACCATGAGGCCTTAAGCTTGTACCTAATAATTGAAAATCAGACACATAGGCCAACAGACATTGATGTAAATATATATCATCAGGCACTTTATTGATCGCTCTAATCCACACATGGTTAACAGGTGGTAATTTCCCAGGATTAAGGATATCTATTGGTTCTACTGGTCGAAATTCAAAGGGTCTCTCACTGGTTAAAAATTTCTTTAATTTCTCTGGTATTTTATCAATATTAACTGAAAGCAATTGCGTTACATTTTTCAAGTTCTCTGGGCCAGGTACGTCAGGTATTTGACTTTGATGCTCAAAACCGTTTTCAGATTTTTGAAATGAGGCAGCCAAATTAAAAATTGGTCTCCCATGCTGTATAGCAACAACTCTCCTTACCGAAAAACTTCCTCCATCTCTTGCTCGATCAACTTCATAGACAATTGGTGCTTGCATGTCACCACGCCTCAAAAAGTAAGCATGTAATGAGTGAGCGATACGCTCATTTACTGTATGTTGAGCGGCGGACAATGCTTGAGCGACCACCTGACCTCCAAACACTTGAGCGCTTCCAATATCCCTACTGTCACCTCTAAAGATATTTTCCTCTAGCCGCTCAAGCTTGAGTAAGTGAATTAGATCATCAAGAATAGGTTGCATGTATTTTTTAGCTTAAGTTAACTTAAAATCTGAAAATTGCTCTCGCAGAGCAGTTTTCTTAATTTTTCCTGTCGCCGTATGAGGGATTTCTTTGACAAAAACTATGTCATCAGGCATCCACCATTTGGCAATTTTACCTTCTAAATATGACATTATATCCTCTTTCGTAAGCTCTAGTTCTCCTGCTTTCACCACTATCAATAATGGTCTTTCAGTCCATTTTTCATGCGCAATTCCAATCACTGCTGCTTCAGCAACAGCACTATGGCCCATAGCAGTATTTTCAATCTCAATAGAGCTGATCCATTCACCTCCTGACTTAATAACATCTTTTGTACGATCTGTAATTTGCATAAATCCATTTGAATCAATCTTTGCTACATCACCAGTATCAAACCATCCATCAATCGAATGAGAGCCAGCTTTTCCTTCCAGTTTATAATAGTCGCTACAGACCCATGGTCCTCTTACCTGAAGGGCGCCAAACGCTTTACCATCCCACGCTAATGATTCTTGATTATCGTCAACAATCCTCATTTCAACGCCGAACATACCTCTTCCCTGCTTGGTTTGTAAGTTAATCAATTCATCCTGAGAAAGATTTTCCATACCATGTTTTAATGACATTACGGTACCAAGTGGGCTCATCTCAGTCATTCCCCATGCTTGTTGAACAAAGACATCATGATTATCCCGAAAATCTCTAATCATTGATTCTGGAACGGCCGCTCCACCTATCACAGTTCGTTTTAGACTATTTAATTTTTTCTTATTTTTAGCCGCATATTGAAGTAGAACCAGCCAAACTGTAGGAACTCCAAGGGAAACAGTCACGCTCTCTTCTTCCATTAAATCATACAAAGTTTCTCCATCAGCCATTTTTGGTCCTGGATAAACAATTTTAGCGCCTACCATCATTGCTCCATAAGGAGATCCCCATGAGTTTACGTGAAACAAAGGAACAACAGGCAAGATGCAATCTAGATTAGATAAATTCATCGCATCAGGCGCAATTAATGCAAACGCGTGTAGAACCATTGCCCGGTGATTATATAGAACACCTTTCGGATCACCAGTTGTACCTGACGTGTAACACAGGCCCATAGCTGTCCTCTCATCCATCAAAGGCCACTTATAGTGCTCACTTTCATTTTTAATTAATTCTTCATAAGCAATCACATTATCAAGGCTTGTATTTTTAGCTGATTTAGCATCACCCATTACGATAAAGCCTTCTACATTAGGAATTTGAGGTGCTATTTTTTCAATCAGTGGAATAAATAACGGATCAATCATTAACCACTTATCTTCAGCATGATTAATCATAAACACGATTTGTTCGGGAAAAAGTCGTGGATTTATTGTGTGGCAGACATATCCAGCTCCACCTATAGCATAATATGCTTCGAGATGACGATAATCATTCCAGGCTATTGTTGCAATACGATCGCCTTCTAATAATTTCAATCCAGATAAAGCATTAGCAAGTTTTCTAACACGCTTAAAACAATCTCCATAAGTATATCGATGAACTGAATCGTCACCCATAACTGAAACTATCTCTCGGTCATTGAAATTGATATCCGCATGTTCCACGATAGAGGAAATTAATAAAGGTGTATCCATCATTAAACCATGCATAAATTAACTCCTTGCAGCTCATGCTGCTTTACTTTTAAGCTAATCACAAATATATCTGTGATTTAAATTAACTTCCTTTGTATATTATTATTTCAACACCAATAAAACCAGCATCTCAACAACACATGCTGGCTTTTTTTTACCCTCAATTTCGATTGTTACTTTTGACAAAAGTTGTATCATGCCAGCTCTCTCCTTAGCTTTTATTAAAGTTCCTCGTGCCCTTACTTTATCACCTTCAGTAACTGCGGAATAAAATCTCACTTTGTTACATCCAAAATTGATTATCTGCTTTAGTTTAGGAACCTCAATAAAATTCTTTGTTAGATTTGGAATTAAAGATAAAGTTAAATAACCATGAGCTATTGTTTTGCCATCAGGGAGCTCTTTAGCAGCCCGAACTTGGTCAATATGGATCCATTGGTCATCACCAGTTGCTGAAGCGAATTCATCAATACGAGATTGATTTATAGTTATCCATGGTGAAATACCAATTTCCGATCCTTCATATGCTTGTGCATCTTGTATTGAATTAATTAGTTTCAATATAAATCCTTGGTTTATGGTTAACGACTATTTAAGATATTACTCGTTCTTCATGATATATGGAGTAGCATATTAATTAAACTCCAAGAAAATTATTAAATTGGGAAAATAGTGAGCAAAAAAAATATTTATTCTATTATTTTAGCAGCTGGAGAGAGTTCTCGTTTTAGATCAATAAAACAGCTCGCTCTCTATAAAAATGAATCTTTTTTAAAGCGATGCATTAATTCAGTTGAAAAAGTGATGGACTCAAATTATGTCGTAATTTTGGGCAGTAATTTCACAAAACTATACCACGAACACCAGCCAGAATTAGGATTTATGAGTGTTAATGGTGACTATAAAGATGGTTTGTCTAGCTCTATTAAACATGGTGTGAAAATACTACCAGCTAATACAGATGCAATAATGGTTATTTTAGTTGATCAACCACTATTAACAACACTTCATCTTAGAAAAATTATACAGCTATGGGAAACTAATACGGAAAAAATAGTGTGCACTTCTGATGGTTTAAACCAAGGTCCACCAGCAATAATCCCAAAAAAATATTTCTCAAGCCTACTTAAAATAACCGGTGATCAGGGCGCGAAGCATTTATTCTTAAAACACAAAGAAAATGTCATTCAAATCAGTGATAAGGCAGTATTTACTGATATCGACACCATTGACGATTTGAAATTGATTACATAATAGTTGCACATTGCTCACAATTTACCCAACCTGAATGCCCATCTTTATAATACTCTTTTTTCCATATTGGTAATCTTGTTTTTATATTATCAATAATATATCTACATGCGTCAAAAGCCTGATTTCGATGCGCTGCAGATACGCCAGCCCAAACAGCGCATTCACCTATCTCCAATAAACCACTACGATGAATTGCGAATGCATCTATTATTTCAAATTTTTCTTTTGCCTCTGAAAGAACAATTTTTCCTTCTTTTTCAGCTATGGGAACAAATACTTCATATTCTAGTTTCAAAACATTATGACCCTCATTATGATTTCTTACCCAGCCTTCAAACTCTACTAATGCCCCTGCCCTAGAATCAACCAGAAAATCTGAGCATCGACTAACATCAATAGTACTAGAGGAAACTTTCATTTTATCCGCCAGCCACAGGCGGAAACATTAAGACTGTATCTCCATCTTCAATCAATGAATCCCAGTCTGCTAATTCATCATTAATTGCGACCTTACAATGCCCCAGTGGTTCGTTTAATTGGTGTCGATCTTGCAGCTCATAAAATAATTCCGAGGTTGATTTCACATTGGTTGAGATTGTTTCTTCAGGAATACCTGCTTTATCTCTAAAAAGAGCAAAATAAATTACCTTAATTGATTTTTTCATTACTTATTCCTGTATTTCGAATTGATGAGGTCATCAGGTGTATTAAAATTTTCCAGCGCACTTTTATTAGGTTGCGTTAATAACAAGGTATCTGAATTAATGAGTATTTTTCTTGGACATTTTACATTATCAGCTAAATTCTTTTCAATTATTGCTACGGACTCATTACTGTAAATTGCGCATAGAGGTTCTGGAAGATCATTATATTCACTTTTATACGCTACAAAAGGGGAGGACGAAGGAAAATTCTTTATAAGACAAGAAAGAGTTTCTTTATCTAAGTTCAATAAATCGCATGCAACCACCATCCAACTAACCCTAGGATATTTTTTCATTGCAGAGAGAATTCCCGCCAATGGGCCTAAATTTTCATAAGCATCAGTTATCATAGGATACTGACTTCTTACATGATCTTTTTCCTGGTCCTCTCTAACTGAAACAAAAACCTCTGTTAGGCTCTGTTCTAACAAATTAAAAGTCTTACTCAATTGAGATTTACCTTGAGATTCTAATAGAGCTTTATCATGCCCCATTCGCTTACTTTGACCACCTGTAAGGATTAAACCCCATAAATATTTATTATTTTTCACTATGAAAGTCTTCTTTTCCACCCGATTTCGAGATCAATTTCGTTTCCCGAATAACAATATTATGCGACAGTGCTTTACACATATCATAAATGGTAAGAGCCGCAATACTAGACCCTGTCATTGCCTCCATTTCAACTCCAGTTCGATGTTTAACCTTGCAAATACAGTCAATAATAACTTCTTTTTTAGCATCAAATTTAATTTTGATATCGCAATCATCTAACCCTATCGGATGACAAAAAGGGATTAGTTCATGAGTTTTCTTTGCCGCCATTACGCCTGCGACAATAGCAGTAGAAAATACAGGTCCTTTCGCTGTATTTATATCTCCGTTAATAAAACGTTCTGTAATTAATGATGGAAATATTATTTTTGTTTGAGCGTGTGCAGATCTAGTGGTGGTGATCTTTTCGCTCACATCCACCATTTGCGGTTTATTTTCTTCATCTAAGTGTGTGATTTTTTTCATTATTAGCCTTTATCCGCCCATTCTATACATTTCGATTTTTTGAATTTTTTCTACAGAGGCACTTCGTTGTTCACTGTAACGGTCATTCCTCGATAGCCATATTTGAGTAAATTCATTCTTTATCCCTTCATCACTAACACCTGATCTTAATAATCCTTTGATGTCTGTACCCTGATTCGCAAATAAACAAGTATAAAGAACTCCATCAGCGGATAATCTCGCCCTGCTGCAATCCCCACAAAATGGTTTTGAAACTGACGTAATAAATCCAATTTCTCCTGCACCATCATCATAGGTGTACCTTTTTGCTACTTCACCTTTGTATGTTTTCTCAATAGGACTCACGGGCCACTTTTTTTCTATCATACTTAGTAATTCACTGGCGGTGACCACAGAATCTCGGTTCCAATTATTTTGGGTCCCAACATCCATAAATTCAATCAGACGAACTATATGCCCGGTGCCACGAAAGTGATCAAGTAAATCTAGCACACTATGATCGTTAACACCCCGTTGCACAACAGTATTAATTTTAATCGGCAACAACCCGGCATCCTCAGCAGCATCTATACTCTGCAAGACCTCCGAAACTCTTCCACGATTCCCGTTCATTTTAAAAAACACATCTTGATTTATGCTATCCAAACTAATAGTAATTCTATTTAAACCAGCTTTGGCAAGATCTTTAGCTTTATCTCTCAATAAGGAGCCATTCGTGGTTAATGCCAAATCATCAATTCCTTGGATATTATTTATACTTCCTATTAATTGGATAATATTCTTATCTAATAATGGTTCACCACCAGTCAGTCTAATTTTAGAAACGCCCATTGGTACCAATATTCTGACCAACCTGACTATCTCATCATGATTCAAACGTTGATTTTTTGTGAGAAATTGATAATTTTTGTGATATTTTTTTTCGGGCATGCAATAAGTGCACCTGAAATTACATTGATCTAACAATGATATTCTCAAATCACGAAGTGGACGCATCAATTGATCTCTTGGTCCATTAATTATAGAACTGCTTATTTTCATATAAAATAATTAATAATTTTGTTTCAAGGTGTATTAGTATAAAGAAAAAAATTTCACAGGCGCTATTATAGTCATGTGACAAGTACAATTGATATAAACTTAGTAATCAATACATCAAAATTTATGGATTCTACAAGGTAAAATACATGCATACTAATTTCACAGAGGAAGAACTCCAATTTGAAAAAGAGGTCAATAATTTCTTTAAAGAAAAGTACCCAAAAGATATTAAAGAAAAACAAGACAAATCCATACCTCTAGTCAAAGAAGATTTTGTCCGCTGGCAAAAAACACTTTATGAAAAAGGTTGGTCTGCAATTAACTGGCCAAAAGAATATGGTGGGACCGGATGGTCGACTGTTCAAAAATATATTTTTGCAAATGAAATGGCTAGAGCAAATGCCCCTGCTATCGTTCCATTTGGTCTAGGAATGGTTGGGCCAGTAATATATACCTATGGAAATGAAGAGCAAAAAAAACGCTTCCTCCCGGATATTATTGCAAGTAATGTTTGGTGGTGCCAAGGATATTCTGAACCAGGATCAGGATCAGATCTAGCCTCGCTAAAAACTCGAGCCGACCTCGATGGTTATGACTACATTATCAATGGGACTAAAACATGGACAACATTAGGACAGATGGCTGACTGGATTTTTTGTTTAGTGAGAACTAGCAGTGATGTAGCGAGAAAACAAGAAGGTATCAGCTTCATACTCATAGACATGAAAACACCTGGTGTATCCGTCAAACCGATAATTACAATTGAAGGTGACCATGAGGTCAACGAAGTTCATTTCGATAATGTAAGAGTACCATGTACCAATTTAATTGGTGAAGAAGGTAAGGGTTGGACATACGGTAAAGTACTACTACAACATGAAAGAACTAGTATAGCCGGTGTTGCTCGTTCAGAATATCGACTCAATCAATTAAAAAATAAAATTAAAAACTCTGATAAATCACAACCATCTCTCAAAGAAGATAGCGTATTTCAAAGAAAAATTGCTGCATTAGAGATAGAATTAAAAGCACTTGAATATACTGAACTGAGAACCTTGGCAGCGGTCTCAGTAGGTAAAGCACCTGGACCAGAGTCCTCTTTATTAAAAATTAGAGGTACGGAAATTCAACAACATTTAGATGAATTATTTATGGAAGCAGCTGGTTATTTCTCCTTGCCATATGTGCCCGGCCAGTACTCTCTTGAGAGCAATCCAGATAATCACGTTGGATTTGATGCAGATAGTGTTAGCTCATTAGTCTATTTCAATAATAGGAAAGCATCAATATACGGTGGCTCCAATGAAATACAAAAAAATATTATCGCAAAGCATGTCCTTGGTTTGTAAATAAATTAAATATTGGAAAAATTTATGGATTTCTCAATTTCAGAAGAACAATCAGCTCTAAAAGATGTAATAGCTCGTTATATTGATAATGAATACAGCTTTGAGCGACGCATGAAAATAGCTGAAAGCGAAATGGCTTACGATAAAGAAGTTTGGGCCTTTTTTGTCGAGCAGGGCTTTTCAGCAATTCCATTCGCCGAAAAAGATGGGGGTCTTGGTGGTGGCTCAGTTGAATTAATGCTAATAATGAAAGAAATAGGAAGAGGCTTAATAATCGAACCATTCTTAGAAAATATTATACTAGCTGGGGGAATTCTTAAACGTCAAGCAAACGACAATCAAAAAGATAAATGGTTGGCCAAAATAATTGAAGGAGAAATTCAGGCAACACTTGCTTTCACTGAGCCGCAATCTCGATTTGAAATAAAAAATATAAAAACTATTGCAAGAAAACAAGGAAATTTTTTCAATATAAATGGTAAAAAATCTTTTGTACTAAATGGGTCTAATGCAGATTTAATTATTGTTCCAGCAAGAACGGCAGGAGCACAATGCGATAAGTTTGGTATTTCATTATTTGCCATACCTAAAAATACTCCTGGATTGGAATTAAATACCTACAAAACAATTGATGGGCATTGTGCGGCTGAAATAACTATGTCAAATGTAGAAATTCCATTGGATGCTCTAATTGGAGAGATTGACAGAGGCTATGATGCACTTGAGAACACGATAGATGAAGCTACTTTAGCTATCTGTGCGGAGGCGCTCGGAATCATGCGATCCTTGCATGACAAAACAGTTGAATATTCAAAAAATCGTGTTCAGTTTGGAATGCCAATAGGAGGTTTTCAGGCACTCCAACATAGAATGGTAGATAACTTAATGGCATGCGAACAGAGTGAATCTCTTCTTCTTTGGACCATTATGGCCGATGAGAATAATATTAAAAAAGCTGTTAGTGCCCTAAAGTATCAAATAGGCACTGCTGGCCAACACGTTGGCAAAGAAGCTGTTCAACTGCATGGAGGTATGGGAATATCTTGGGAGCTAGATATAGCACACCTATTCAAGAGATTATCTTCATTAGGTATAATGTTTGGTAATGCCGATTTTCACCTACAACGATTCATAAATTTAACTAATAAATAAAAGAATAATTTGATTCTAGAAGCGATCTCAAATTTCTTTATCGTTAATCAAGAAATACTATGGTTAGTGACGTTACTAGCTGATCTTTTCTGTACAATTCTACTCTATCGCTTATTTGGGAAGACTGGATTACAAGTAGCTATTGCTTTCAGCATCCTTTTAGCAAATCTGCAAGGGCCAAAACTCACTATTATATTTGGATTGCAAACCAGTCTTGGTGTAATTTTTTATGCAAGTATATTTTTTGCTACCGATGTATTAAGTGAAAATTATGGAAAAAAGGCTGCGCAGAATGCTGTGCAAATGGGTTTTATTGTTAGTATTATCATGATCTTAATGATGAGCTTGGCTTTACTTTATCAACCTAGTACTCAACTTGGAACTGCTGAAATTTCAAAGGAAATTCATAATGCTTTTGCAACTATTATAAATTTCACCCCTAGGTTCTTAATTGGATCATTATTAGCCTACTATATTAGCCAGCGATTTGATGTTTGGGCCTTTCACTACATAAAACAACAAACAGGTGAAAAGCATCTTTGGCTTAGAAATAATCTCTCAACAATGAGTTCTCAAATAATTGATACAACTATTTATTCATTGGTTGCTTGGTGGGGTATTGTCGACTTGAAAACTGCGATTCAATTAGGTTTAGTCAAATATTTATTTAAAATTATTATCTCAATTATAGATACATTTTTCATCTATTGGGCAAAATTTTCGCACAACAAAATTACTGTAAAATAACCAACCTATTGACTAAGCGCCTGCTTTTCAATTTTGGCCCATGAATCTCTCAATGTAACAATCCTATTATATTTCGTTTCATTCTCTTCATTATCAATACAAAAATAACCATTTCTTTCAAGTTGAAACACGGCTGGAGCATCTTCAGAATCGAGTGAAATCTCCAACTTAGCTTGCAAGGTTTCTAGTGAATTAGGATTTATTGAACTTTCAATATCTTCACAATTACTAGGATTGGGTAATTTGAATAGCCTGTCATAAAGTCTAATTTTAGCATCAAGTGAGTGCCTAGCTGATACCCAGTGTATTGTTCCCTTAACTTTCTTTTCGCTTGTTCCTGTGCCGCTTTTAGTATCAGGATCATAAGAACAAATTAATTCAGTTACTTTCCCATCTGAGTTTTTAATTACTTTTTCACAACGGATAATATAGGCGTACCTTAATCTAACTTCTCCACCTGGTTTTAACCTAAAGAATTTTTTAGGTGCTTCCTCAAGAAAGTCAGATTGCTCGATATATAATTCATTACAGAATGGCATTTTTCTAGTACCTAAATCAGGAAAATTAGGATGATTCTGTGCATCAAGGTTTTCTATTTGGTTTTTGTCATAATTTGACAGGGTAATCTTTAATGGTTTCAGTACACCCATTCTTCGCTGAGCCGTATCTCCAAGATATTCTCTTACACAATTTTCTAATACTCCCATCTCAATCAAATTATCTTTTTTTGTCACACCAACTCGTTGACAAAAATCCCTGATAGCAGCAGGCGGATAACCCCTTCTCCTCATTCCCGCAATCGTAACCAACCTCGGATCATCCCATCCATTAACTATTTTCTTATCAATCAAATCTTTTAATTTTCTTTTACTAGTAAGTGAATAAGCTAGATTGAGTCTTGAGAATTCAATTTGGCGTGGTTGATGTTGAGTTTTGACATTATCAATAAACCAATTATATAACGGCCTATGATCTTCAAATTCTAATGTGCACAATGAGTATGTAATGCCTTCAAACGCATCCGATAATGCATGCGCAAAATCATACATCGGATAAATACACCAAGCATTACCTGTTCTTTGATGCTGGTGATGCCTAATACGATATATTGCTGGATCTCTTAGGTTCATATTTGGAGATTTCATATTAATTTTTGCGCGTAAAATCATGTCACCGTCCGAAAATTCACCATTCTTCATGCGCGCAAATAAATCTAAATTCTCCTCAATTGATCGATCACGATAAGGGCTATTGATACCAGATTTTGTTAGTGATCCACGATAACTTTTTAATTCATCAGGAGATGAGCTATCAACATAAGCTAAATCCTTTTTTATCAGATTAATAGCTGCTTGATGCAACTCATCAAAATAATCTGAGGCATGTGTTAATTTATCTTGCCAGTCAAATCCGAGCCATTGCACATCTTTTTTAATTGACTCAGCGAAAACAGCATCTTCTTTAATTGGGTTTGTGTCATCAAAACGAAGATAAGTTATTCCTTTCCTTTCGTCAGCCACACTGAAATTTAAACAAATTGACTTGGCATGCCCAAGATGAAGATATCCGTTGGGTTCAGGAGGAAACCTTGTGACCACTTTACAAGATGGATCATCAAGTAAATCTTGATCAATAATTTGCCGAATAAAATCTTTTGGTGAAGTGTCGCTCATAATTAAGTCTGTCTTTTTAATTTTACAATATTTTATAAATAAGGTTTTATACTATTTACTAGCGCGACAATTTTGACATTGGCCTTGAATTTCAAGCATTTGATGTATAGCTGAGAAACCCAAATCAGATGCTTTAGCTCGGACCAAATTAAAAATATCATCGTCACCTAATTCTGCCACACTTCTACATTCACGACAGATCAGAAATTGCCCTTCGTGTGAATTACTTGGATCAACACAGCCTATAAAGGCATTAAGCGAATCCAAACGATGGACTAACTCTGCCTCTATCAAAAAACCTAGAGCACGATAAACTGTTGGTGGTTCTGCCTTCAAACCCTCAGCCCTCAGAGCACTTAATAGATCATAAGCACCCAACGGTTTATGACTTCCCCAGATTAATTCAAGAACTTTTTTGCGAATCTTCGTAAATCTCAGGCCTTTTTTCTTACATATTTCTTCAGCTTTATTGAGTGCGTCTTCAATACATAAATCATGATTATGATCATGATCATGATCATGATTTTCATCATATTGAGTCTTATTTATTTTATGTTTTTTCATGATTTTTTAATAAAAAAATAAGTATTGCCTATAAAAAAAATACTTCTTTGTTAACGGATTCTCCAATTTGAAGTACAATAA
>Ga0257114_1000745_pt1 | contig 24729 bp, 2 predicted proteins | sample SI112_10mmetaG_FD_190149 | JGI IMG/M metagenome (GOLD analysis project Ga0257114, IMG submission 190149) | Marine microbial communities from Saanich Inlet, British Columbia, Canada - SI112_10m | ecosystem: Environmental > Aquatic > Marine > Inlet | place: Canada: British Columbia | collected...
ATTAGTAGAACTTAATACAAGTTTAATTCTATAGAATCTGAATGGTTGCAAGTTATCCATGGTAAATGTGTATTCTTTAAATTCAAGATTGTTACTATTAAAATCAAGAACATTAGTTTTTTGAATCAATGTGTCTGATTGACCATCACTATTTTTCAGAGAAACTATTTCTCCATTTGGTTTGAAATTAAGATACCCAGGGAATGGAGCAAATACTGGATTTGCTGTTGGTTGATCACTAACACAAAAGAATGCTCTGATATCGGAGAATGTATTAATATATCCATTAAGAACAATCTTAATTGAAGATGCAGAGTTCTCCAAAGAAAGTTCTCTTGAGATATACTGGAATGCTGAGGGATCAGAATCAATAGTATTTACTCTAAAATCCGTTATATAATTTGTAATAGAATTGTTAATTCTATTAGTAGAAAGAATAGTGTTCATTCTTTGAGTATCAACAACAGGACTTACCCTACTATCAACAGAATTCAAGAACATTCTTAAAGACATTGACTTATTGCCAGGGGCAGTAGTAAGTTTTTGAGTTTCATTAACTTTAGAGAATATTGCTCTCGGTGATGTAAGGAAATTAGGTTTATTTAAGGTAACCGGTTCAAACCCATTATTAACGAATGGAATTTCATTACCGCTAATTCCTGTCGATGTTGTAGATCTTAATTGAGCACTAATTGTAGATCCCTGAACAGTCTGAGAATGAATCATTGGAGTAATGATTTCATATGGAATATTTTGAGTTGCTCCAATATTATACCCACCTGCAGATTTTGTATCTTGAACATAAAGTCTTGGGAAAGTATCATTTTGCCTTTCAACACTGCGATCTAAGTTATTCGTATTAAATAATTCAGACATGTCAAGTTTTACATAGTAAAAATCTAAATTTATTGGGTCTGCAACTGTAACTTGATTCATATCATGAATCTTATTAATTCTTGCAAGGTTAACTCCAGATAATTCATATTTGTATACTAATGTCCCAGCTGGATAAGATGCTCTATTTGCACCTCTAGTAATTGTTCCTCCTATACTATTACCAGATACTGCAGTATATTCGATAATTTCATCACCAATCTTCAAATACCCTGCGTTATTGTTAGCAACAGGGACTCCTTCAAAGTTGACAAAATTTGTACCAGACTGAACAGAAATTGCACCCTGTGAACCTGATTCATATGCAAGTGTGAGTTTTGTTGGAACTATATCAGATTCAACACCAGATATATCAACTCTATTATCAGCAAAATACATTCCATGATTTGTATGATTTACTTTAATATGTAAACCATCAGAATCAACTGTATCATTATTAATAGATAAAATATTAACTCCACCACCAGAAGTAGAATTTAATTCTTTTCTACTACTAGAATCCGTATAGAACATAGTATTTGCAACACCAGTTACAAACTCACCTATCACGTTATCCAAAATAATAGTATTCGTTGCCCCAATATTGCCAAGAGTTAATTTCATATCTCTACCAACAGCACCATACGTTGTAGAAGTGGGAGTTACAACATCACCTACTTGATAACCCGATCCACCATCTCCTATAATTGTTGCTCCAATAGCAACTCCATTATTAACGGTTAGTGATACCTTGGCACCAGATCCGTTACCCGAAATATTGATAATATCAACAGTTCTAGTTTCAGAGTTTCCTGTAGAAGGCGTATAACCAACTCCTACGTTAGATAATATCAAAGTTCCAGTAGCAGAAGCACCTACACCAATCAAATTACCACTTGCGTTAGTGCTAGACTGATCGAATGTATTACCTAATGAGTGTGTATTACTTGCGTCAAATGATGATGAAAGACCGATTCTAAGTCTTCTTGATTTTAATTCAATAGCATCTGGTAACAGATTTGCAATTTGTCTATTTCCTTTAGTTAATTCTGGACTATAAATGTCAATAGTACCAGATGTTTCAAATTCTGCTCTATACAGATTAAATTTCAAATCTTCCCACTGACTTGCTTCCCATCCAGATGCATTTTGAGATTTGAATAGAGAACCTAAGAATTGTTGTGAAGAAATTAGAGTATCTGTAAGGAAATCATCCTGACCAATTCTAGCAATAAACGTGCTATACTTTGTGGAATTTGTTGAAAGGCAAATGGCATATTCCTTTCTTCCTTCTAGGTAGATTGGAGCCTTAAATGTAAATGAAGTTGCTATAGAACTATCAGTAGAAATCGAAACTTCATCAGGATCAAGAATAACTTCAGAAAGAGGAAGAACTCTAGATGTAGGAATTCCCCCTTCAACTGTTCTAATTTGTAGGGTGATAGGAATTTCCATATCATCTTTAGACCTGAAGAAAATGTCACATCTTGTTAAGAAAATGCCAGTTTCGTCATCAACAACAAATGTTTGTGCAAGAGGATCATACCATGCAGTAATAGTGTCTGGAGAAGTTCTATTAACTACACTAGTTCCAACAATCTGCGTTCCAGAAGATCTACTAACAGTTTGTTGACCAAATTCCTTCTTATCCTCAAGACGTATATTTCTAATAGAACCTTCATTTTGAATAATTCCAGTAGCTGAATATAGTTCAGAAGCAGTAGTAGTTACATTCTCAACATCATTCGTTATATCACTAGAAAGAGTAAATGCTCTGATACCAGATTCAAATCTTGGATGATATGAAGTTGTTGTTTCTGGAATATAGAAACTACCAATAAGAGATGATGTATTATCTACAACTAGTTTTAGATCAGAAACCGTTGCTGTAGCACCACTACTCTCTCCAACAAGCAAAGTGCCAACTTCAACATATCCATAATATAAACCTTGAGTTTCATTTGATAATGAATACGTATCAATATTCAGAATGGTTGAAGTTGAATTATATGTAGAAGGAATTAATTGACCATTATAGGGGTTTTCAAGATAAGTTTTTGTTGCTACATCATAAGGTCCTTCTTTATGATTTATCTGTGCAACTCTTGCATAGAACTTAGGAGAAATAATACCTTTTTTGATAGGAACACTACGGATGTTTTCTCCAATAGTAAATGTTCCTGAAGTCATTGTAATTTCAATTAATTTAGGAACGCAATATCTAGATACGTCAATACCATCAAAGAATGGGAATACTTTAGTTCCTGGTTTAAGTTTTTTAGAAACAAATTCAATGTTTCTAGATCTCATAAATGGAACAAGATCTCTACTTACTGATCTATCATTTACTGAAGTTTTTTCAAATTCTTCATGAACAATAGTTCTCGTTCCACCTCTAGATTCTGTGCCAATATCAAAGGTTTCTTGAAGTTCTTCCTGAGAAATTGTAGTAGAATTTCTTCTTACCCACTGACCAGGTCCTTGAGTTCCATCAAGTTTCTTTGTGCTCTCTGAAATAGAATCCGTTGCTGCTCTACTTTCAGATTCAACCGTGTCTAATACACCGGTCCAATTAGTTTCCCAAGAATCCCAAAGAATAGGAACAAATCCTGTTTGAGCATCTAATTCGTTTGTTCTCTCATAGTAATCAACAGTGGCAGCATAGTTGCCTTCAGTTTCAATAATTCTAGTTTGAACTCTAACAGTATCAACCCAAGTATCTGAAGCGGGAGTTAATTCAATTGTTCCTTGCCAGAAACTAACTGTAAACGGTGTTATATTTTCAGATCTAGTTGCAAAAGTTTGTTGCAACCAATCAACCTCAGCATACTCTAAAGTTAAAATGTCATTACTTCTTGCAACATTCTCTCCTTCAACTATATTAAATTTAAAGTCCGTTGTAGAAGCGACTTCTACAACAGGTCCAAGCACAAGATCGACTGAATTTGTATAGTGTTTTGGTCTTAACTCTTTATTTTTTCTATCGATAGAATTATTGAGAGTTGCTTTTGTTTCCTGTGATTTAAATGAATTGAAGTTATCTACAAAGAAACCACTTTTAAATCTGTTGATGCCATCAGAGTCCGAAATAAAGGAACTTTCAGTTTTAGATTCAAGTAGAGATAGTGAAGTATAATACTCAAGATTTCTAATTCTATTTTCAAGTTGCTTGATATCTGACATTCTATATCTCTTGTTTTCCAAGAATTTCAAAGATGCTTGTTCAGGATTAAACAGATATGGGGGCAATTTGATGGTTGCAATTTCCATTGCATCATCAATGGCAACTGGAGGTTCTGCTTTATCTGCAGGTGTTCCATAAACAATTTGGAACTTACCATCCTTAGTCAGGAATAATCTATCAATTCTTCCGAGATAGTATGAGAAATCAAAGATTAAACTTTCTTGAGAAGCTAGCAAATTTGCTGCAGAGTTGCCAGACTGGTTAAATGTTCTACCTGCAAATTCTAATGGAGAACGTGCTCCTTCAGTGACCGTATATGTAGAAACTCTTGGTCGTATATCGATAATATCACTATTAGAAATACCATCAACAGATTGAATTTCTGTAGCATAGTCAAAGGAGTTATAACTTTCAACTGTAGTTAAATCTCCAGAATCTGCCGTTCCATATCCAGCAGATGCAAAATACACTCTAATTTTCTTAGTTGGTGCTATAGAAGATGATCTTCTTTTAATAGTACCATATGAGTAAATAGTTTTTTGTTGTCCAGTACTAAATGTAAAATTCGATGAAATATTAAAACTTTCTTCAACAATCGAACTAATTATACCTTCAACTAAACTTTGTTGGAAGATTACTGTTTCTCCCTCAATAAAGTCAACTTGGTTATTAACAATGTATGATGCACTAGCACTACCAGGTTTTCCAACACAAACCGCAATTGCTCCACTTGTTTGTCCAATAAGAATTTCTCCATCCAAAACATCTTGAGTTGTAGATGTTTGACTTGTAATAGAAGAGAATGTCATTGTTGGTGCAACAGGATCATTAACCCCATTAGACTCATAAATTCCATGTATTTCTAAGATATCAGGAACATTAAGAGAAATTAGTTCGTCTTCAACTCTTGTACCATATGGATAATTTCCATGATCCAATCCATTATTTAATGTTGTAGCACCTATTCCCGAACCTTCAATTCTAGACTTACTTATAACAACAGAAGAAACATTTGTTTTAATTTTTACTTTAGATTTTGGTTTAGACTTTATTAATGTTGTAAGTAATGTTGCTGCTCCAACACCAGTTCTAGTGTTAAAGATATTTTCAAGTTTAGTTCTGTCAAAATTAAATGACATCTTATCAGCAGTCAATTCAATTGTAGTTCCATCATCATCTCGTATTAATGAATATCTTTCAGCAGTAAAGGGTAAGAATATTTCATTTGCACCTGCTTCAGGAGAAGATGCAGTATTAATAGAACCATTAGCAAGAATAGATATTGGGAATGACTTTCTAATGGTGATTGTAGATTCGTTTAAATTTATTGTTGCAATGTTCTGTTTTGATAACTTTGTATATAATGTATTATCTGAGGACTTATCTAATCCTGTTCTAACAATATTCATGTCAGAAACATTGACCACACCAGATGAGTGTAAACCACCATGCACAACACCAGCAACAGTGTGAATACCTGTCACAGTAGCACCAGTATTAGATACTGCAGTTACTTTAACCATTGTTTTATCATTTGAGGTATCAAGGTTAGAATATGTTAGTAGATCTCCAACTCTTACATTATCTAAAAATCTTGGGTTTGCACTTTGAACATTTCCACCATTACTAACTGTTGCAACACCAACATTAAATGCTTTAGTTTGAACAACATCTCCTGCAAAAGTATTAATACCAACTAACCCATCATCTGTTCCAAAAACAGATTTCATATCTGCTATTGATTTTTCTGTAACTGCAATGGCAACTCTGCCATTTGCAACACCATCAAAAATTAATGGTTCATTTTCAATAAACGAACCATTTCTATCATAAACAGTAACATTAGCAGCTGCAGAGACAGGTTCTCTAAGAAAACCCGTAGCACCACTATTTGCACCTTTTATAAAAGTAGGAACAGTTAAAGTATGTGCTTGGTTTAAAGTAATGAATGTAAATGGTTGTACATCAAATAGGGAAAGACCCCACTCATTAGTATTTGCATTATCTGTGGAATATGAACCCGACTCTAACTTAAAGTCATATACTCTAGCAACACCAATTTCATTTCCTGGTATTGTATTTTGGTTTTCGCCACCACGAGCATCTCTTAGACTCAAAACAAAAGTCTTACCAACACCAATTTCATTTGGTGTTCTGAATACTCTATTGAGTTTTAATGTTGTTCCAGTATTATATGATAACGACTCACCATCTACATCTCTTGTTGTTCTTGGTTTGTCAAGATCGATAAATGTTGGAGTAGTTGTCTCAATCTCATATCCTTTTACATATGCCTTTCCTGAGGATACTTTAAGGATAGCTAGATCTTCAGATGCTAAAGAACCGCCATAAGTAAAATCCCCTGCTGAAAGTAATCCGCCATTTCCTTGATTATTGTTTAGAGAGTTTACTACAGATACATCAAAAGGTTTTACTGCATAATGACCACTCTCATCAAAAGTTCTTTGTGCAAGTGTATCAACTAAATCTTCACGGAATACTTGATTTGAACCTCCATTTGTGGATTTAATTTGGGTTCTTAAAACTCCATCTTCAATAACTGCCAACTCGACAAAATTATTATCATCAAAATCATCAAGTGGTTTTTTGAAGAGACTTGCAGAAATTTTGAGTCTATCTGCTCCTGGTGCTGCAAAATTGTTAAACCCTTGAGAGTTATCATTGAGACTTTCGTCTAGATCCGAAGTTATAATTTCTTCTCTAATTTGAAGACCAATTCTATAATTTGGTCTATTAGTGTATTGATCAAGAATTAAAGTTTCAGTATCTACTTGAACAAAATTACCTCTAATAAAGTAGATACCCTGTTGAATTTGGAATGCAGAACCAACAGAACTTGCATTTTGTACAAAAGTTACCGCAAATGGACTATTTGCGGGAATTGTAGAATTTCCTAGAAGACTAGAATTGATTGATGTACTACAAACCAATTCTTCATTATCAAAAAATTGTTCACTTGCATTATTTGCTGTGTTTGAATTTAAGTAATTAATATAAAGTGTTAAATTTCCATTTGAAGAATCGTTTGGAAGAAGAACACTATCTACAACAGCAGTTACACCAGACTGTTGACCCGTGATTTTTAGACCTACAAGTTGATCTGCATAAGCAGCAACAGGAACACCTTGGAAGGTATTATTTAACTGAACATTATAATAAAGTTGAGTATACCCAGTATTACCTGGGATTACTTTTGATCCTTCCTTAAAGAAGTGCTGCCCAAACTTCTCGATCTGATTTTGTAAGATCGATTGAAGAGATGTTAATTCTCTTGCCTGTACTGGATAACCAGGTTTGAATAATACTTTATGAAAATCACTAGACGGATCATAATCATCAAAATATGGCGATACGTTTAGATTAGTTTGTTGTGGCATAATCCTTTAGAACTGCAAAATAATTTTTATGTCTTCCTTTTGATTTGACGATCTAATAATAGAAGGTCTATTATCAACGTAAATAATGTTACCAGATTGTTTTTGAACTTCTGGTAACGCAATCCCGTCTTGGAACTCTATTCCAAAATAATATGTCCTATTATTTATTACTGTAGAGACACCCGTATAAGTAGCGTCAATTGTTAATGAAGAGTTTGTTCCATTATCAGGAATAACTGTAAGATTTCCACCAGTATCAGGCGAACTTGTGAAATCAGTTAAATCAAATCCATATCTAGGTTCTATAACATTAGTACCATCTACAGTATTAAAACCTACAAGATTTCTATCCTGCCAGAATTTTAAAACTCCTGTAGTTTGATCATAATTAACAACTCTACCAAAAGCAGTTGTACCAAGAGAAATTGTTTGTGAAATAAATGAATTTGCGATAAACTCTGCAGTGCTATATCCCGCTCCAACTAATTTTAGTGCCCCAACAACACTTGCTTTTGACTTGTTTAAAATTGTTGAAGAACCTAATTCTGTAGGATTTTCAACAATACCAACTCTTGCAATCTTGTTACCAGTAACAAAATCTGGATCTTGAGTATCATTTTCAATTCTTGCATATAATAATAAATTTGATGCGCCAAGTTCTTTATAAATGTCGTTACCATGACCACCTTGTGGGGGAATGATAACATCAAATGTTGGTCTAGTAGTTCCTGTCGGAACACCTCCTGCAACTAAATCTACAGTTCCGTATGTATATCCACTACCTTGGTTAGAAACTTCTACAGAACTGATTTGAGAGTTTTCATCAACAGTAATGGTACACTGAGCACCAATACCATCACCTTTAATTGGAACGTCCCTGTACTGTAAGTTTGCTGCTCCTATATTAAGACCTTTGTTTGTTACAATAACAATCTTAATAGAACCTCCAACAGAATTATCTCTAACAAGAGCATTTTCTGAAGAAGTTTCCCAGTTGTTGGGAACCGGCATAAATTCAGTAGAATCAAATTTTATAATATCTGAAGGACTTAATGTATAAAGATATTTCCAAATATAATCATCACCACTAGAACCAGCAATTCTGGGTTCTAAATCAGTAAAAAGTGGTTCATCGAGAGATGGTTTTCCTGCTGGGTTATCAGGACTAGTTCCATTTTGCAAACAGATATAGACTCTAAAGTCTTTATTCATTACATAGAAAAATGATGAATATAGGTTTGTAGAACTTGAAACTGCAGCAGTGTTATTAGCATTAATATCATGACGATACATATCGTACTTGACACCAGAAGACCAAATTCTTTTTGGAATAACGTGCATAATATCTGAAGAAGTAATCTTCTTCATTGCAAGCATAGAATCCCAATGACTATTTTCATTATCAAAACTATCTCTTGGAGAAGGGGGTGAAGTTTCCCAAGTAGAATTATAATCAGTAGAATTTGGTAGACCAACAAAAGTATAATAAGAATTAGTACTAGTTACAACACCAGCACGAAAATTCTTAGCATTCAAAATTCTAATTTGATCAGTAATTATTGCAGACATTTTGCCACAGTTTTTCTTTATTTATTAGAGATATTATCTCGTTTATCCATAATTTACGAATCTCAGTGGTTCAGACCTTAAAATATTAGGTGATGTTGAAATTCCACCAATACCTTGCATATTATGTGCTCCATATTCAGTGGCAGTTACTCTATTTTCAACAGAAATTCTTCCCCAACTATAGGAACCTTGATAATTAGATGTTGTCATTCCAGTAGTTCCATTAAAGTTAGCATCAAAGTCAAATCCTACTGGAGGATTATCAACTTTTGCACGCACTCTCACTACTGCTGTTCCTATTCCACCAACAACTCTAGAAATTGTTGATACTTCCAATGGTTCATAAACCCCATCAAGATACGAAGTACTTATCCCTAAAATATTACCATCACCATCATAAGATGTTATTGATGTAGTTGCAGATCCAATATTTGAATTATATAGAACAAATGCATCACCAACCTCAATTTGAGTAATCGTTATACCAATTCCAGAAACATAATTATGAGTTGAACCACCTTCTATAAGTGTAAAAGAATTTAGACTAAAGACATCATCATTTGCTGGGATGTATAAGTCAAATAAAGCAAATGTATCTGCTCCAATTGCTGTTGTTGCAAATCCAACAACAGTTCCAGAATCACCACGATACCCTCCTGGGAAGTATACCTTACATTCTTCAATATTTTCCGCTTCCGGTGGAGAAATTAAGACCTTTGGAGTAGATAATGTTGAATAACCAACTCCGCCAGCATTTGTTACTGTAATGCCAGTAACAACTCCATTAGTAAGAGTAGCACTAGCAGATGCTGTTGTAGTTGTTCCAATACCTACACCTGTTGTGCTTGCTATACTTACATTTGGAATATTAACATAACCTTTTCCTCCATTTGTTATCGTAACTGAAGAGACCGTTCCTGCAACAGAAACTGTTGCAGTTGCAGTTGCAGATTGCTTTTCAACTAATTGATGTATCTTGATTTTATTTTGGAAAAGTAATGATGTGGTATTTTCATTATTTTGATTGAATAGTGGTCTAGCAGTATCTAAGTGGAACACAGTAGAACCGATACCAACAGATTTAATTAAGTTTGCTGATGGTAAAATATTAGGTTCATAGAATACCCTTGATTTAGAAACTACACGACCATCAATTATTCTATCTTCAGTCTGGCGGCACCAATCTACTGGCCTAGTTAAATCAACATCAGTAGTATTTCCTGGACCATAATAAGGAACTGTTTCTACAGTATCTGTAGTAATGATATCATTAACGATTCTAGGATCTTCATTAAATCTAATATCATTAGATTTTATTCTAAGATCATCGCCTATCTTAACAGTCTCGATAACTTCTTTAGTAACGACATCGGCACCAGCTCCATTTCCCTTATAGAAGACAATTCTTAAGAAATCACCAACTCTAGGTGCTTCAGTAAACCGTATTCTATTACCTCCAGCAAATAAGTAAGATTCTCCTGGGACTTGAAGAGTATTATTCAGAAATACTAACAATAACTGTGCTGGATCAATCTTAGATCCTCTAGATGCTATAATAGAAATTCTTTCACCATTTCTAATCAGTGGGAATAGTTTTCTCTTACCGTCAATATAGGCATTAACATTATCTAAAACTTCAAGTTCACCAAGACTCCATCCATTAAAGTTATCATCAAAAGTTTTGTCAATAACAAGTTTAAATTCTTCAAAGTTTGAAGAACCTGTAGTAGGAATACCAGTTTGTCCTCCTGTTGGAATAGTTAAAATGTCTCCATTTCCATATGCATATCCTGTATTTGTAAATTCAAAAGAAACAACACTAGATCCATTTCCAACTACAACATTAACTCTTGCTTGAGTACCAACTCCCGTTAAAGTATTTTCATCTGAATATACTAAAGGCATATTTGAATATGGTAGTGGTTTATCAAATATAATATCAGGGAGAACGGTATCAGATCCAATACCAACATCAAGATTGAATCCAGGATTAGTAATAGTAACGCTAGTGGAGATATGACCAGTTCCAGTTATAACTGTTGTAAAACCAATATGCTGAATAGATGTGGTTGCCGCACTGACAATAGAACCTGCATCAGCAGAAACAAATGTATGTGTATATTGCCCACCAGCACGAACAGCATTTGCTGCCGCACTTTGGAATGAGTGGAGGTAGTTGCCACCAGATACAACTGCATTTGCTACAGCCGATATAAATGTATGTGCTGTGGTATTAGATGATGCACCAACATTCAGAGTAATAGTTGTTGCACTAACTGCAGTAATATTTACAGCAGTTTGATATGCTGGATCACCACTTCTAGGATATGTGTGATTAGAACCATGACTATCCTGAGCGCAAGTAAATGTCAGTGAGTTGTCACCAAGTCTAACTGAAGTTCCGGTTGTTAAAGTGTGAGATCCAATTGTTAATTCTAGAACACCAGTTGTAGGATTATATGTTGCAGCAGATACTTGATGATTGACAAGAGGTGAAGCACCAACGTTGACATTAATAGTTGTTGCACCAACTCCAGTAATATCAAGAGTAGTATTTGCTGCAGGATCAGTTGCGCGAGGATATGTCTTGGTTGATGTATTGCCATCCATTGCACACTTAAAGGATAATGAATCAGTTACAATAGATATACCTCTACCAGCAACAAAGTTATGAGCACCAATAGTAAGTTCTAAATTTCCAGTATTAGGTGTGTATGTTGCATCTGAAACATTAAAATATACAAAGGTTGAGAAACCAACAAATGTTTGTATATTTTCACCAGAAACATCCTCAATCCTTAAAGGTCTATTCCATGAATTAGTATCAAGATTTGGTCTAGGATATGATTTAACCCTAGTATTATTGTCACTACTGCAAGTAAATCTTAAACTATTATCATTAATTGTAATATAATCGCCTTGATTTAATTCATGCTCTATTGGAAGAGTTATAGACAGAATTCCAGTTATACCATCATAATCCGCGTCTAATACCTCATATGTAAGACCAGGAACTGCTCCTGAACTAATATTACTAGTAGCAGCACTAACATTAACAATACCATATGGAAGTGTTACACCAATACTTACTTGAGTCCCGGAAGGAATATCAAGTAAGGTTGGATTTCCTACAGTAAGATTAACTGAAGTGTTTCCAGATCCAATACTTGCAACTTTGGAAAGAGATGCTTTCTTAATTGTACCAATACCAATATATGCATTAGTTCCATCATAAATTTCATTGAGAATACCAAATACACTATTTTGATTATCAATAAAAATTTCTGTTGCACCAGCAGAAACTAGATGATTTGTTTCTGTTAAAATTTCAAGGAACTCATTATTTCTATAACCACTTCCTGTATTGCCTATAGAAGAATTAGTTCCAGTACCCGTAAAGTCAATTGAAACTATTGTCCCAAGACCTGAGATAGATACCGTAGCAGCTGCTGAGACTAATGGTTGATATCCAAAACCTTCAGATGAACCAATTGATTGTATAACACCAGCAGTAGGGAAACTACTAATACCAACGTCTTCAGATAATATTTTAGGATTGCCAGTAAATATTGCACTAGTAATTCCCGCAACTTCATCAAGACGATAATCTTCATCCACTGTTAATCCTGGAAGTTGGAAAACTCCATTGACTAACATTACTGCATTATTAGTTGCAATTCCAGAAATTGGAACTCCATCATCATCACGAATTTCAAAAATTGCATTAATAGCATTAAATCTATCAGATATATCCTGGAAGACATGATTATTGGTATATGTATCAGTTATTGCGGAGGTAATTTTACCTCTCATGTAACTTCTTCCACTAAAGGTAGATCCTTTTGCAACTCCCTGCCAATCAATTTCACTAGAAACATTAGGATCACTTACGGGTTCAAGACCATAAGGTGCTTCAGAGAAACTTATTGTGCTATTAGTAATATTATAATTTCCACTAATCTTAGTAATTAAAGATCCTGCAGGATGGTTTAAAAACCGCGTTCCAAGTCTTGCTCTTCTAACACCAATTCTATTTTCACTACCACCAACACCAACTCCAGTAATCTTCATGAGTTCGCCATTAATTCTAATATCGTCCCCACCAAAGAATGAAGTAACACCTACAAGTTCAAGAATATCTGTAGTAGAAAGTGCAGTATCTCTGAGTGAACTAGTAATCGCTGTAGATACAATAGGACTTTGAATCATATTGTCAAGCGTTACAATAACTCTAGAATTTTGATCAGTTGTTAATAATCTATGGGAAGTTCCACTTCCAACTGCATTAAATTCTATAAAGGTTGGAGCAGGAAGAAGTGCTGCTTGAGGACTTGTTGCCAATCCAATGGTATCATCATCAACTTTAATTACAAATAAATTTTCTCCATTATCTGGAAGCAATGTTGTTTGACCAACTCCATTAATGGATGTTTGAGCAATACTTATTGCAGAGAATGTATCATTGAAATCATTTCTAAAATAACTAACTTTCTCTCCAGATATAAAGAAATGATTTGGTAACTTAATAGTATTATCTGTTACACTAACAACTCCGACATTACCACCATCAAACCAAAACTCAAATATATCTTGATTTTCGTGAGTTAGATCAAAGTCAGTCTTAACTGCATTAAATGTTCCAATATAATCATCTCTATCTCCAGTAATAAGTCCATTTGTAAAATCTAGATGAGTATCAACATCATTACTTGAGGCAGACTTCAGATGATGTGCCAAAACATTAACTTCAGTTTCAATATTTGCATTTGGAGTAAAGTGTACATTTAATCCAAAACCAGTTGAATCTACTTCTGCACCAAATGTACCCAAACCGGAAGAAGTACGCAGACCTGCAAATTCTACTATGTAACTTTCACTACTGACTCCAACAGCATTAATTGTTTCAACAACAATTATTTCTAAAGATTCATGTTCATTATTTGTTTTATCCGAAACATTAACAAACAACTTAGTGGCATGATATTCCTCTGAATTTTCAATAAAACGATATCCACTAATTGTATTAATTCCTGGGGATGCTGAAGATGGAATATTAGTAGATCTAGCTTCAAGTTTTACATGATTCATATTGTAAGTTGAAATTCCTGTTGTTGCAGTTTGTGCAAGACCAACCTGAATAGTATTAATTACTGCAGTTGTTCCAATTCCTGCATTGGGAATAAATTCAACTATAATATTATTATTATCAAGATATGGCCAGAAAGTTCCATATCCAACGTTATTGGGACTGCTACCAAGAGTTGTAAATAAATTTCCAACTTCTAAATGATCACATACTTCTGTTCCATCATGAAGTAAATTTAACTGTGTGAATGCAAATTCTTCATTTTGAGACCCACTATCTGGATTGATAGAGACCATAACCGATAACGAATTATATGTGCTTCCAATGGAAACAATAGTGACCCCAGTTCCAACATTATTAAATTTGGTACTTGATGTATTAATTACAGCAATATCACCAAAAGAACTATTTCCTATACCAGCAAATTCGTCATCAATTTTATATGAAATATAAGAAATATTAAAGTCATTAAAATCTACTTTTTCATCTACCGGATAAAATCTAACAAAACCTTGTCCTGCAGAAATACCAAAATCAAGAGAACCTAGATTTTTATTTGTAGTATGAATTATAGCATATTCGTTACTATAGCTGTAATTGTCATCATGAATTACATCAAAGATTGATACTTGTCTTTCTGAAGTAAATCTCTTATCTCTAGCAAGAACAATATATCTTAAAAATCTATGACTATCTAAGTTAAACACGTCAAGGTCAACATATTCTTCTGTTCTTGGTCTATGGTTAAAGTAAGGACTAATATCATCTATCGCCAAGACTCTATTACCAATTGCTTCATCATAAGAAGATATAAACCTACTTTCAAAAATTATATTAGTTGAAATCAACTCATTACCAAGTTCGGCATAATCTTCTCTTACTAAATCAAAATCATTTACACAATTAATGTCAATTATGCCTACAATGTCCTTAATTAAATTGACATATGAAGAACCTTGAGTTGGTGAAGTTATAATTGAAGATTGGTTTTGATAAGATTCAAGTTGATAATTTGCAAACTTTTTGTAACCTGCAACGTGAGTCATTGCAGAAATTGGATCGTTCCACTTTTGTAGAGGTACAGTAGATTTTAGCGAATATGAGAAATTTTGATAATAATCATTATCGGGAATTCTTTGAAGATCATTATTCAAGAAACCTGCAATTTGCTTCCATCCCTTATCTCTTTTTATAGTGCTTCCATACTTACCGTATGCTTTGAATGGGAATATATTTTCATCAATTAATCCTCTAGATTTTGAAGTAACTCCAGTAATTTTTTCGTCTGCAACAAATTCATCAGTAGAGTTAATTTTGAGAATTGAGTATTCCTCATCCCAATCTTCAACTATTGCTGTGTTGTTGCCAGATTTAACAATTTCATCAACAATAAATCTATTTTGTTTAATGTCTACAGTGAAAATTGGAAAATCTCTTTGAGGAAGTAATCTTGGAGTAGACGTAATTTTACTAAATTCAACAACACTCAATCCAGTCCCTAACTGATCTCCAATACTAAACGTGACCACTCCTGCTGCTCCACCAATGTTAGGATCAACCGCAGTAATGGTGAACAAATCATAGTTATATTCATAACTATTAAATCCTCGCTCAGAAGAACCAATACCCGGATTACATCCCTCAACCATCAGTTTTTCGCCAACAACAAATGGATAGTAATCGCCAGTAGAATATTCAGTTTTTATAGTTGCAGCAACTGTTCTTGTTGATGGATCATATACCATACCATCACTGAGAGGACCGACATCAACAGGAACACCAGCACCAGATTTAATTGGATAAATCTTTGGCAAAACATTGTTCATTCCATAAGTGTTTTTAAGAATCTCTACTCTTGATTCTTTACTATTAAATTTAAGATCAATATCATCTACAATTTTACCCGTAATTCCGTCAACAACAATTAAGCTTTTCGCATCAAGATATCCTCTACCAAGAGAGGAAATTCCAATAAATTCAATAGAAGTAAATGGAGTAATACGTAAAGATTGCGAGTAGAAGAATATTGGATTGAGTGTTTGATCTGATGGAAAATCATATCCATAATCAGTAATTTCAATATCTTCGATTTTTCCAATATCAGAACTTTGTAATTCTAATACAGATCCAAAACCATTTGCGGTTGTAACTGTAGTGAATCCAGGAAGAACTTTATAGTTTTCGCCAGTATTCAACATCTCTATTTCAGTGATTGATCCGTCAGTATGAGTACAATCGGTTATATACGATAATGATGCGTTATCCGAAGTATATAAAGCATTTTCAGGAACTTTACTTAAACTATAAGTAAAACTGGTGGCAGTAGAGACTGTTACTTTATGGGAACCAGAATATGCACTATTCACAATTACAATAGAACCCGCACCAAATACCGATTTGTCAAGATATACTCCCTTTTTAGATTCTTGTAATGGAACACCCGGAGTATATTTTGAAATTAAATTATAATAAAGTTCTTTTGGAGTGTCGTCATCAACATTTAAAATTACATTTGAATTTTGACCAACTATTCCAGTTTTTATTACTTTAAATTCGGTATCTGTTGGATTTTTTGTCCAAGGTTTTGTAAATGTATTATCTTCGTAAAAGTCTAAATCAAACGCAGGATAGTCATTTTGGAAATAAGTATACTTTAGGGATTCATCTGACAGATCAAATCTAACTAAACTATACCCTTCAACATTAATTTTAGGATTAACTATACCTAACGTTCCTGTAGTGGTTGCTATGCCAACAACAGTAATTGGTTGTTCCAGTTGAGAATTATATAATGTTTCCGAAAGTTTAAAATTATCCTTATCAATTTTAACTGAATAATATGCAGTATTATGATTAAATGCCGCTAGTGCTTTATCACTAGTATGGATAAGTTTGTCTCCTGTAGAGAAACCATGGTCTTCTATATTAATAACTCCGGTAATTGTATCAATACCAAGAGGTTCAAACGTTTTTGGATTTATTATAATGTTTCTATTATAATCGTCATATTTCACAACTACAGTTTTTTCAAGTTTTGGTTTGATATCAAACAAAACTCTATGATTAGAACTTAGTCCATGAGTGGTTGCAGTGCTAACAGTTACTTTGTTACTAACTGCATTTGCTGTAATCTTTGGATATTGAGTAGTAAAACTATGGTAAGAACTAGTTCCAGCACCAACAAAGTATACTAGTCCAACATTATTAGTTGTTGCTGCAACCCCCACAAATGATCCTGTAGAACCAATACCAACTTTAACTGTAGAAATTCCAATAAAATCTTTATCGAATTTTGCAACATAGTAACTTCTATCGTCACCAAAATCAGATCCAACACCAATAGATGTAGTAGTATCTTCATATTTAATTGCAACTGCATTACTTCGATTTTTATTATATTTGACAATATCGCCTGTTTGAAGATTGTGGTCTTTGATATAAATTTTTTGTGGCAAAACAAATACATTTGTTGCCCCAGCACCAGGATTTGCGAAACTTATAGTGACTCCCAAACCTGGATTTGAAATACTGGGAGATAATCCGACAGATTCACTAGGGTTGAAATAAATTTCTTTATTAAATTTAAATTTAAATAAATTGTCATAATCAGAATTAAATAAAAACTTATTTGCTAAAACTGTTGCAGATGTTCCAACAAGGTGGATTGGTGAAGATGTCCCATCAATACCTCTAAGAATTCTAAGTCTACCTGATTGTTTTTCAACATTAAGAACTTTGACTTTTTCATTAGATATCTGAATAATATCGTTCTCTTTAATTGAATCAAAATTAGTATTGTTAATATACAGATATGCAGGAGAACCACTATTACCAATGATATCTAGAGCATAAGTTGTTGCTCCAAGACTAACAAGAGTACATTCAGTTGCGGGAACATTTACTGTATAACTTCCTTTATATGGAGATTTTATTGTTGAGAAGTTTGAAAGGGTTACTATATCTTTATCACTATGAGCATGAGGACTTGTTCCAATAGCAACAAACTCGCCTTTTCTTGTAGAAGGATAAATGGACACATTACTATAGACTGTACTGCACGCAATACTTGATATCTTTTTCCCTTTAACAAAAGATACTCTAGCAGCAATACCTGATCCTCCAGATTTAGTTTGATCAAAAACTAACCTATCATTTACTTTATATAAATCTCCACCACTTAATATTTTTACAGAATCAACCTTACCTCTACGAACTGTATTTGTGGTTAATTTTTGCTTTAGATCATTTGGAAGTGTAATGTATGGATATCTTGTGTTTTTATCAAAGAAATTATATACTGAAGTGTTTCTCTTATAATCACTTTGATTCAAATCAAAATCATCCTGATTTGAAGTCCTTTCAGAATTAAATTTACTTGGAAGTGAATAATAATTTTCTCCAATTATGTATGGAAAAACTGGTCTCTTATAATTTTTAAATATTCCACTACCATCAACAAGATCACTTATAGTTGAGAAATATGCATAGGTTCCATTTGGAAATTCTGGAGTTATACAGTATCTCCCATTATTTTTATCAAGAACACTTTGATCCTCTACTCTGTAAAAAGTAAAGTCTTCTATAAAATATCCAGAAGCAAAATTGGGAGGTCTATTTTCTTTAAGAGAAGATTCGTCAATATATCCACTCTTCATTCTAGTAACTACACCACCAGATCTTAAAGAATATCCATAAGGTCCGTAGATGGGATTTCCGTCATATGCCCATCCAATGATTGGAGAATGATTTGTTGAGTTTAATTCTGTTCTATTAAACGGAATATCATTTGCCCCATATGACTTATTGCCCTCAGAATCACTTGGAATCATTATTCTTCTCAAGTATCTCGGAGTATAAAGGTGAGCATACTGAATACCATAATCTTTAGTGAGTGATCTTGTTAACACTCCATCATCTTGTTCAAGTTTATCTAAATTTTCTTCAAATAAATTTATTTTCCAAGATTGCAATTTAGGTTTAAATTTGGACTGAGAAAGAGATTCTAGAGATACTGCACGAATTGTCGTATTATCTGGACTATACCCACGACCACCTTCAATTACGATAATTTTATCAAGTGTACCATCACTTCTAAGTGTTGAAGTTAATACCGCGCCAGTTCCATCTCCGTCAACAATAATATTTGGAGAAGAAGTAAAATTTTGACCTCGGTTCAAAGGAATTGCTTTAGTTATTTGACCATTGTTAGTAATAACTTTAATTTGAGAAGATTGTCCAATAGAATAACGAACAACAGGACTTCTTTCAAAATCTCTAATGTCGGTAACACCATAACCAACTCCACCATTGCTTATATGAACATTATCAATTAATCCTCTAAATCTTGGTTGAATTTCTGCAACAAAATCTGATCCAATACCAGTTTTTCCAGAAAGAGTAACAGTGATTGCTGGATGGTTGAAAGTGTGAGTACCAACTCCAGATCTAATTAAATTAATATATTCGCCTCTATTTGAAAATATATTCGCAGTATTTCCGACTCCGGGAATAGAAAGTTTGAAGGAATCTTCATCTAAAATTGTTGCAATATAATCGGTGTTTATAGAAAGACCTGTTATTGCAGTTTCTGTAGAACCATAGTATTGGATTATATCTCCAGTGGAATATCCATGATTAATAGATGTAATCACATTCTGCGATGTATTGATGCCTACGTGAGGAGAAGTAACCTTTCGGTTAGAATACCCCTGGCCAGGTTCAATGACGCTAATAGAGTCTATCTGACGCTTCTTGAGGAGTGCTTTTAGATTATGTCTACCAATCCCATTTCCAGTTAAGTCTACAGTATTAATACCGGTAACAGCATCATTGCGAGTGTTGAAAAGTTTTACATGAGTAGAATTTGCAATCCCAACGTAATATGCTGCATTGGTTGTCAATCCTACAATTGCCTTCTGATTTGCAGTTCTATATGTAACTTGCTCATAGTCTCTAAATTTATGATATGTAGAAAACCCAATTGTATTTGTAGACTTATTAATAGTAGTACTATCAAATTCTGCAATATGATCCGACAACTTCATATTTACTGAAGCAGTGGCACCTTCTCCATTACCACCAGATATTTTAATCGTAGGAGTTCCCTCATAGTCAAATCCTCTATCAATAATATTAATAGAATCTAACGAACCCGTAACTCCAAGAAAACCACCTGCACCCTTTCCACTAGAATCTTCAATGATTAAATTAGGAGGATTGATGATATCAAATTGATTATCGGAAGAAATTACGTCAATACTTTTAACTTCACCATAGTAAATATTTCGGTTTGACTTATAGTTTAAAATTTCAACACCATTTGCTAAAATTCCAGTCATTCCTGGACGTGTTTTAATAATACTTGACGATTCTTGTGATGGTACTGGAATTTCTCTTAAAAGTTTTTGGTCCTGTAAAATTTGATTATGATAATCATGTAATCTAATCTTATTGTTTCTTACCGTTGTAGATTTAAACGTAACATATTTTTTAAAGAAAATATTTTCTTTACTAATAGAAAAATTTAAAGTTGTATCATCAACCTTACTAACATAATAAGCACCAGCATCAAATAATTTAGTACCCTCAATATTTTCAGTTTGTTTATTCCCATTTATATCATAAAACTCTCTTGTAATAACTTCAGAATAATATTGAACTTTATCTCCAGTATTTAATCCATGATTTCTAGTAAAAGAAACTTCAGTTCCTTCAAAAGTTCCATTAATATCTAAATCGATAGAATTGATAGAGATTCCTTTTGATGGTATGGACGAAGATGCTACTAAAATGTTATTATTAGAATCATTATAGACGTTTTGAACATCTGAATGATAATTCCCTATATTTGTAAAATTTGGTGCAATGCCTTTTGAAATTCTTTTTCTTATAGTATAGATTCCGTTAACATTAAGTTCAGAATCTGATCTAAGATCTATTTTAGTATCACTAGTAATAGACTTAACTTCGGATTTTATTAATATCCCAGAATTATCAATTACATCAATAATATCGCCATCATGGAAGTATTGCTTATTATTTAATTCTAATGAATAAGTGTTATCTGTTAAATCAATTGCAGATATCGATTTAACAGTAAAAGTTATTTTATGATTATAAACCCAACTATCAAATTTATAACCTTCACCATTGAAACCAATAGTTTTTACTCTAGATAAAATTCCTTTTTTATTGTAAAGAGATCCACTTGGAATATTTGCATAATTAATTATTGAAGAAATATTACCTTCAACACGCTCACCATCTATAGTTGCATACGCAAAAGTATCACTATCAGTTACAGACTCTTCTTCCGCAATTTCTTTAAATATAAAACCAATATCTCTAAACTGATTAATTGTCTTAGAACCATAGTATAAATTTCCAGATGTTCCATCACTATAATTAACTCTTAAGTTACCAGTTTTAGCAAAACCAACTGTTGAATCAACGTCAAGAATTGTTGAACCTATAGAAACCTTATTTAATAATCTAGTTTTTGATGTTGTTTTAAAATCGCCATAAATTGCTCCATCAAATGTAATATCTCTATTATATCCAGCATCAATATCAAGCCTATAATATATTTTTCCACCTTTTCCAAGCACTCTTTCTGAATATGCAATAGGTGCATATGATTTTGAAGGTCTATCTTGGAAAAGAGTAATATTTGCAATGTTATCAAACTTATCTACATTTAGAGTGGGTTCAATTACCAAACTCTCTACTTGATCATATTGTGCATCCGAAGGTCTAAAAAGTAAATCAGTAGGATTTATTAATTCTACATTTACCCCATATAGAGCTTTGAATAAAATTTTGAAGGATTCTTCGGTTCCTTTTGACGCATAAAAACTTCTTATCTGCTTAAGGAAAGTGTTTTGATTTACTCCATAACTAAGTTCTCTATCATCAAATCCTAAAGCAAGTTCTTTTTTCTTTTTATTTAAAAATTCAGCTAGAAAAAGAACACTGAGATTTATAATATCATTATTTCTTCTATGTCTTTTAGCGTTAGTAGTTTCAAATAACACTGAATCCAGTGCATTGCCATCTGTATAATCGCAAATACCACTAAATCCTCTAATACATCCTGTAAAAGTAGTTGCAGTCTTGCCGGTATATGTAATAATTTCATCTTCAATTTTTAGAAGTCCATACTCATCTGGGAATCCCGAAGTTGAAGATACTGTAATTTCATTATCAGAGGCACTAATATTTTTTTCTAACTTAATAGAAGATACTGTATTTGTAAACGAATCAATTTTATTATATTGATCAATATTATTGATTAAATCAATTGGACCACCTTGATACTCCTGCCCTCTATAATACTCTCTTAAAAATTCAGATATCAGAGGAAAATCGGACCTGACATATTCAGGAACTTGATTCTTAACGATTTTGGAAAGTTGAACTCTTTTTTCTGTCATTTTAATTTAAGTATTAGTATCCGCTGCTGTAACCACCGCCACCGGAAGAACCGGAAGAAGATGAGGAAGAAGATGAGGAGGATGAAGATGACGAGGAAGGTGTTGGTGTTTGAGACGGCGTATTTGCTTGCTGTGTGGCAGTTGTAGGCGAAATGCCCGTGTTATACACACTTGTAGCAGTTGCCCTAGTACCTGCTCTTGCTCGCGCCTCTGCGAAGGGAGTTGTACCTACTCTTCCACCAGATCTGACTAAGTTGCCAGTTGCATAACTGGAAGATGTTATGTATGTAGATGCGGAAGAATCAACACCTGAAGAAATATCATCAACTACCAGGTCAAAAATGCTATTTTTAATATCCAATTGCAAATATAGATCTTGAAGACCAATTACGTCATTGGATTTTGGTGCTACTGATATCTCAATAATAGGTTGTCCATCAACTATTTTTCCTGAAGTCACATTTATAGGATTCAATGTTACAACACCGTTAGCATAGTCAATTGTTCCTACGTTTCTTTTCACAATACTAGGATTTTGAGAAGTTAAAGTTGGAACAGTAAAGAAGAACAAATCTCCAGTTAAATTATCAAAATTTGGAACATCTCCCAGGTATAAAGTCTCTTGAATTCCACTAACAGTAAAACCAGATGATTTTATGTTATATCCCTCAAGACTATTAATATGGAATTGATTGCCAAAACCAATAGAGTATTCGGCAAAAGTATTTAAGACAACTCTCAAATCTCTTCGTATACTAATATTAGTTATATTAGATGTAATTGCCTGATTACTGTCATCAATAATTCTTTGAAATCTGGAGTATTTAAATCTTGCGCCGTATCTATTTAATTCCGTTGATTCTGCATATTTTTGAACATTATTTTGCACAATTGAAGAAACCCTCTGTGAAGAAGGGGTTAAATTTGAGTTATAGTAAACTTTTGAATCAATTTCAACATAAAGATACTTCAGATCAAGAATTTCTGTAACAATTCCTGCTACAGAGTATTTTTTTAGTTTTTGTTTAATATTTTCTTTAATTAAATTTGGTAAAAAGTCTCCAAATTTAGGTTTTATACTAATAAAAACTTTTCCATACTGAGGAGGTACCAATTCTTCTCCTCCAAACACAGAAATAGATTCTGTTTCAGAATAAATTTTTGATGGGATTAAAGTTTCATAATCTAAAGATGTAACTGCTCTATTTTGAGTTGTAAATGACCTAGGAGCGAATTTTTTGATGGATTCTACACTTTCAATGTTTTCTCCGCCAGAGGAAGAGATGCCAGTCGTTAATAATGAGACTCCATCAGTTACAGTATACTCTGTTGCATTCCTCTGATACGTAATTCGACCATTAAATACAAAATTACTGACTCCGTTAGCACTATCACCATTAGATCTAATGTAATTTATCGTTATAACATTACCATCGTCCAATTTGTGCCCAAAAACACCATCTCCAAACAAAATTTCATACCTTTCATCTTCTACTTCTTGCAAAAAGTATACTTTTGCAAATCTATTAGACCCAAACAGATTATCTTGCCTAGAATAACGTGCAGCTGCGGTTGCAGTTTCACTATCTCGAACAAAAACTGACATTAAATCCGTGTCAATACCCGAATTCGGTAAAATAAACTTCTGATTGTAGTCTCTAGAATTAATAGTGAAGTTTTGAGTGATTAGTGGACCTTCATATATTGGAATATTAGTAAAAATAGCAATTCCATTTGAAACAGGAACCGTAATATCATCAATAATTGAGAAAATAAACGAAGAATTGGCAAAAGTTCCTTGAGAAGTTGCAATTGGTCCCTTCTTGAGGGTCAAAGAAACCGGTGCAGGTGATGCTGCAGACACATCAACGAAAAAACTAACCGTTGCTCTTGCAGATTTTCGTGATTTTGGTAAATATCCTATATTTCGTGCAATTGAAACCACATTCTCTCTCAATGTTGCACTATCAAGGAATACTTCATTAGCAACCATGTTGGCATTATATGAAGTAATGTATGTATTATATGCTAAAACATCAAGAATAGTCGATAGGTTAGATCCCTCAAAGTCATAATCCGTAAAATTGGAATTTGACTGAAGATAATCTTTGAGTGATTGTTTAACCTGATCGAAATCTAGGTTTGAAAAGTTTGATAACGGCATTTTACCTAGTTGGTTGCAAAATA
>Ga0257114_1000746_pt1 | contig 24727 bp, 24 predicted proteins | sample SI112_10mmetaG_FD_190149 | JGI IMG/M metagenome (GOLD analysis project Ga0257114, IMG submission 190149) | Marine microbial communities from Saanich Inlet, British Columbia, Canada - SI112_10m | ecosystem: Environmental > Aquatic > Marine > Inlet | place: Canada: British Columbia | collected...
AATAAAGACTTTAAAGCACCATTAGAGACAACATTTAATCTTCCAGGAAAAACAGTTCTTCCTGAAATGAATAAGATTTTAGATAAATTATATAATGACAAAGTAATTTTAGATCACGGTTTAAAAGTAGCACAAGAACTAGCCCATGTATTAAGTGGTGGAGACACAACAATTGATAAAACTTTAACTGAAGATGACTTATATAAATTGGAATTAGATGCTTTTATGAGGCTAATTGAGACCAAAGAAACTCAACATAGAATTAAGCATACACTTGCAACTGGAAAACCTTTAGTAAATTAATTATTTTTTTAATTTACCGGTAATTACTAAATTATCATTTTCAAATTTCTCTTGATTGGTTGCTATAAATTTATCCATAATATCTATTTTTTCTAGCTCAAATTCAGCAACTTTTCTTTTCTTTAGATCAATATATAAAGATAACATTTCAAGTGTAGCAGATAATTTTTTTGAAGATTTTTCAATCATTTCCATTTTGTAGTGTAATCTTTTTTTATCATGATCAAAAAAAGTTAGATTGATTTCAACTTCATCACCTAATTTAACTTCACTATTGTATGTTGTGTGAGTTTCAACAACCATAGTGCTCATGTTAGTTGATTTAGCTGAGTTTCCACCCATTTGAAATTTATTTAAAATAGTTTCCCAAACATCATCAAAAATTAAAACATAGTAAGCCATGTTCATGTGGTTATTGTAATCTATCCACTCTTTCTTAATTGTTTGGTCTGATATATGAACTGACATCTTAAAAATATATCATAAATTTATTATTAAATTAATAACAAGTAGATAATAATTTTTATTTAAACATTCTTACTGTATTAATAAAATCTGGTCTTAATACGTATTCTGATCGATGAGAGTATTTAATTTTTTCTAATACCTGAATTCCATAGATTACTTTTCCTATAGGAGTGTATTCACCTTCAAACAACGGTTCATCATCTAGTATTATAAAAAATTGACTATCCTCCGTATTATATTTTAGTGATCTAGCTAGACCAACGCTACCCTTATAAAAATTAAATTCAGCATCTATTTCTGATTTAATTGTACCCAGTCCAGACTTACCAGTTCCAATCTTTCCATAATCTATTTGATTTTTTTTACCAAATTGAATATCGCCAGCTTGAACCAGTTTATCTTTAATCACTCTATGAAAAGCAACATTGTCATATGACTTTGAATTAATTAACTTTTTAAATCTTTCAACCCCGTTAGGAGATATTTCAGGATAAAGTTCAATGATAACATTTCCACACTCAGCATTAAGTACAACAATGTTATTTGGTTTTGAATAATTAATTTTTTGTGGATCAAAATTTTTTACAAACAGACATTTATTTTTTATTAGTATAGTAAAACTTAGAGCAAAAACTCCCAATAATATTAGAAATATTAAAATTAACTTTTCATGTAGTGAGGCTTTTATTTTTTTAATCATGTCTAAAATATAAAAGTACTATCAATTTGTTTTAATCTATCTTTTATAAATTTAATTTTTTTATTAAGAATTTTATCATCTGAATTTTGATAATTTTTCATTATTAAATGAGAATATACTTCTGCCATATCTTCAGATGGAATTGTCATTGAGTATTCAGTAAAAAAACCATCAGTTTTTTTATAGGTATCAAGACCTAACTTCTTTGAACAAGTAGAACAATCTGCATATTTAAAATTTGGTTTATTAAACTTTTTCCATTCATCTTCATTAAACAGTTTTTTAAAACCATCGTTAATTATATGAAATAATTCGTGGTGGATTACTCTTTCAAAATATTTTTCATCAAATTTTAAATCTATAATTAATGTTTTCATTACATGATCTGGAATTCCTGCTGTATTTATTCCTGAAATAGATAAGTTTTCACACATGACAATATATTTAAGATTAATCTTTCTTAAAAATTCTTTTGAATATCTTTTTAAATTGCTAGATATTATCTGGTATTTTTCATCATACGTCTTTTTATCTGAGTTACTGCAGTCTATATTTTTTTGAACACCAAGTCTAAAGGGCTTTGTTGCATAAAAATATTTAAGTTTATTAGGAGTTTTTAATTCATAAATTTCTAAATTTGGGATTTTGATTAGATTATAAATGGAATTAGAATTTGCTGAGGTTATTAAAAAAAATGATATTAAAACTAGCTTAAAAATCCTCATAAATATAATTTAGATGATATTCGATTTAAAAAGAATGTGGTACATTTTGTTTATAAATGAAAAAAGAACGTAATAAAAATCCAGTTCAACCTGTAAGTGGAACAAAAGTTCCAAGATTTGCAGGTCCATCAACATTTGCACGGTTACCAGAATTAAGAGATGTTGAAAGTTGTGATGTTGCAATTGTAGGAGTACCATTTGATGCTGGCACAAGTTACAGACCAGGTGCAAGATTTGGCCCACAAAGTATTCGACAAGCTTCAAGACATTTGAGAACCAACTATCATCCAAGTTATGATGTAGAGCCTTTCAAAGTTCAACAAGTTGCAGATGCTGGGGATATTACTTGTAATCCATTTAGTATTGATGAAGCTATAAAACAAATTGAAGTGGGCGCCACAGATTTATTAAACAAAGTAGGTGGTATAATTAGCTTAGGTGGAGATCATACAATTGCTGTTCCACTTCTAAGAGCAATTAATAAAAAATGCAATGGACCAGTTGCTCTAGTCCATTTTGATGCTCATCTTGATACTTGGGACACATATTTTGGCGCCCCTTATACACACGGAACACCTTTTAGAAGAGCAAGAGAAGAGGGATTATTTTTAGATGATGCTTCAATGCATGTTGGTATTAGAGGCCCACTTTATAGTAGAGATGATATTAAAAATGATGAAAGTTTTGGATTTAAAATAATTCATTGTGATGAATTTCAAACAGAAGGTACTGATAAAATTGCAGAAAGAATAAAAAAAAGAGTAGGTAACAATCCTTTATATTTATCAATTGATATTGATGTATTGGATCCAGCTTTTGCACCTGGCACAGGAACACCAGAGATTGCAGGTATGACTACGAGAGAGATGGTCAATGTTTTAAGAGGCCTTTCAGGATTAAATCTTGTTTCTGCTGATGTGGTTGAAGTTTCACCTGCATATGATCATGCAGAAGTCACCTCCTTAGCTGCAGCCACAATTGTGTACGAGCTTACAAATCTATTTGCAAAATCATAAAGAAAGGATAGTTTCTCAAAATGCTAGATCAAAAAAAATTTTATATTAACGGCAAGTGGGTTTCTCCAAAAAAACCTAATGACTTAAAAGTAATAGATCCTTCAACAGAAGAAGAATGTGCTGTTATATCCGTAGGTGGAGTAGAAGATGTTAATGATGCAGTAAACGCTGCTACAAAAGCCTTTGAGGGTTGGGCTTTTTCATCAAAAGAGGAGAGATTAAAATATTTAGAAGCCTTGTACGTTGTTTACAAAAAGAGATGGGCAGATATGGCTAAAGCCATATCTTTAGAAATGGGAGCTCCAATTGACTTTTCAACACAACTTCAAGCTGGAACTGGTGCAAGTCACATCAAGACCTTTATAAAAGTTTTAAAAGATTATAGTTTTGAGGAAAATCTTGGAGATCATGCTCCAAATTGTAAAATTATTCATGAACCAAAAGGTGTTTGCGCATTAATTACACCATGGAATTGGCCAATGAACCAAACTTGCTTAAAAGTAATTCCAGCAATAGCGAGTGGATGCACTATGGTTCTTAAACCCTCAGAAATATCACCTTTATCATCAATGATATTAGCTGAGATGATGGATGAAATAAAGCTACCTAAAGGAGTATTTAATTTAGTAAATGGTGACGGAGCAATTACTGGTAATGCTTTAACTAGCCACCCTGATGTAAATATGATTTCATTTACAGGCTCTACAAGAGCAGGTGCTTTAATTTCTGAAAATGCTGCAAAAGATTTTAAAAGAGTAAGTTTGGAACTAGGCGGAAAGGGTGCAAATATTATATTTAAAGATGCTGATGCTGAAGCAGTTGAAAGAGGTGCTTTAAGATGTTTTAGAAATACAGGTCAATCTTGTAATGCCCCAACAAGAATGTTGGTTGAGAAATCAATGTACGATGAAGCAGTTGAAAGAGTTAAAAAATTTGCAAATTCAATGAAAGTAGATGTTGCAACTAAAGAGGGTGATCATATAGGCCCAGTTGTCTCAAAAACTCAATTTGATAAAATCCAATCATTAATCCAAGTTGGAATTGACGAAGGTGCAAAATTAGTTGCTGGTGGAACAGGTAAACCAGATGGATTAGACAAAGGATATTTTGTTAAACCTACAGCTTTTGCTGATGTAAATAATCAAATGCAAATTGCAAGAACTGAAATTTTTGGACCAGTGCTATCCATAATTCCTTTTGAAACTGAAGAGGAAGCAATTGCAATTGCAAATGATACTCCATATGGACTTTTAAATTTCATTCAAACTCAAGATCAAGAAAAAGCTAATCGTGTAGCAAAAAAATTAAGATCAGGAATGGTTGATATCAATGGTGCAGGCCCCGCACCTGATGCTCCATTTGGAGGCTACAAACATTCAGGCATAGGTCGTGAAGCAGGAAAGTATGGTCTTGAAGAATTTCTAGAAGTTAAATCAGTTAGCGGTTGGAACGATTAGTCTATAACTATTATAAATTATTCAATTAGTGATCATATTAGGTTTAATGTTTTTAAATAGACTAGGTATTTAGCGATTTATTATTACCACCTTTGATTGAACTAATTTTTTGTTTACTCCAATATTAAAATCCATAATGTCACACCTATAAAAGAGATAACGGTTTAATTTAAATTAAACCATAACAAAAAAAGGGAGATCAATATGGGTAGATCGTCAAAACTCTACAATTCGGATTTGGCTCCAACTCCAGCTAGTAAAAAAAACTGGGGATGGTTTGAAATCTTTAACGTATGGGCCAATGATGTTCAAAGTTTATTCGGTTATACTTTGGCAGCATCTTTATTTTTAGCCTCAGGACTAAATGGTTGGGCTGTATTTGCTGCACTAATTCTTGCAGGTTTTTTTATAATGTGGCTTGTAAACTTATCAGGTAAACCAAGTGTAAAACATGGTATACCTTATCCAGTATTTGCTCGTGTCAGCATGGGTGTATTTGGAGCTAACTTTCCAGCAATGGCCAGAGGTCTTGTTGCAATGTTTTGGTACGGAGCACAAACTTATGCAGCTTCAACTGCTGTAGCACTTTTAATAACTGGAATTACAGGTATGCAAGGTGAAGTTATGTTTCTTGGCATGACAGGTGTAATGTGGGTTTCATTTATATTTGTATCAGGATTCCAAGTTTATTTATTTTGGCAAGGTGTAGATCTTGTTAAAAAATTCTTAAACTTTGCTGGTCCTGCTGTTTATGCAGTCATGATTTTATTAATGCTTATTATATGGGCTAAAGCTGGTGGAGGATTATTTTCTGAAGTTGGAACTATATTCTCTGGTGGTGAAAGATCTGGTGGTTTCGAAGGTTTAGGATCATTTGGAGCTTTCTTAGCTGTATTTTCAATTATGGTTGGATATTTTGCTGCTGTAGTTATCAATTTTGGTGACTTTGCTAGATTTGTTAAAAATGAAGACGAAATGAAAAAAGGTAACCTATGGGGATTAGTAGGAAACGTAATTTTATTCTCTTTCATTACTTTAATGATTACTGGTGGAACAATTGCCATTTTTGGCGAGTATGTTTCAAGTCCAACAGAAATGGTTGCGAAAGTTGACAACTTAGGTTTAACAATTATTGCTGCATTTGCTTTCTTTGCTGCAACAGTTGGAATCAACATGGTTGCAAACTTTATACCTCCTGCGTATGACTTAGCGAACTTAATGCCTAGCAAAATCAATTTTAAAACTGGTGGACTAATAACTGCCGGTTTTGGTTTTGTAATTGGTGGAATGTGGGTTGCTGTTATTACTCAAATGGGCTTATTTCCATTTGTTAATACTTTAGGTGCAATTCTTGCTCCAGTATTTGGTATTATGATTACTGATTACTACATAATTAAAAAAGAAAAATTAGATGTTGATGCATTATTTGATGCTGGGCCAAAAGCTAAGTATCATTATAGTGGTGGTTTCAATCATAAAGCAATCTTAGCTTGGGTTCTTTCAGGTTATATTGCGGTAGGAACTGTTTGGCCAAACATCTTAATTTTAGGTTTAGGTGACTTCTTCGCTAATTTAGGTGGCGGTGGAGGTTATGCTTGGATAATTGGAGCATCATTAGGTGCTGTAGTTCACTTAGCAATATCTAAAAGATAAAAAAAAACTTTAGTTAAAGCCCGTTACAGAAATGTGGTGGGCTTTAATATTTTAAAACTATTTCTTCTTTATCAAAATTTTCAATAATAAGATTTTCGCCAGATCCTTTTCTGTCAACAACTAGAAAATTCATATCTTCAGTAGAGATCAAGGGAAAATGCCATATACCAGCATTATAGTTAATACCTATTCCGGGTGGAACAATAAAAGATTCAATTTTATTTAAGTCTGGTTTGTCACCTTCAGGAGCGACAAATGCTAAAAAAGTAGTTGGCCTCATTGGTATAAACGCTTGGCTACCTAAAGGATGTTTTTCCATCATATCGATTTTCATTGGAAATGATCTTTTAAGTGCCGAAAAAATACATATGGTAGTTTCACCATTATCTTTAGATGTATTAAGGTTAGCTATCCCATCAAATCTTTTTGCAAACCCCTCATTGATTTCAATTGGATTAATACCATCTGTGGTAATCATATCCCCAAATTTAGAAAAATTCTCTTTAGTAATATTTTTTGGAATAATTGAAATTTTCATTAAAGCGCTTTACCAAAAATTCTAAACCTAGAAATACCTCCATCAGGAAAGATATTTATTTTAATAAAATTTATTTTTTCATTTTTCATTAATTTATTTTTAAACACATGTGTTTTATTTGCTGTTAAAGAAGTTTTTTTCATTAAAGTTTTCCACTTATTAGAGCTTTGAACAATCGAACTAGAAGATTTTTTTGATGATATGTAGGCTGCTTGCAAAGAGCAATGACTTGGAAAATTTCCCTTAAAGTGGTGGGTTGATATTTCAATTTTATCAATTTTATTGCCGCTAATAGAATTTAGTATCAGCCAATCAAATCCTTTGTCCCTTCTTCTTCTAGTTTCCCAGCCATCTCCCATATTTTTTGCTTTTCCTGGGGCTAAAATATTTTCAGCCTTACCAAAATGTTCATTATTACAAGCAATAACTGAAGCTCCATCTAATAGAGAAGCAAGATTAATTGTTTTTTTTCCAAATTTATTATCTTTTTTAGAAATACTTCCATAAAGTCTTAGTCTTGCAACACCACCATCAGGAAATATGTTCAATTTAATATGGGTAAATACTGATTTTGATGACGTTTTAAATATATGATGACTATTAGCTTTTGTCTTTTTTTTCCCAAGTAATGATTTCCATTTGAAATTTTTAATACTATTTGACTTTGAATGACATGCATCAATAGAAATCATGGAAGGTTGATTGCCATTAAAATGAGCAGTATCAACATCAACCTTTGAAATAGATCCTTGTTTTCCTAATCTAATAATTAAATAATCATGTCCAGCTGTTCTTTTTCTTCTAGACTCCCATCCGTCCATCCATTTGCCATTTTTATCAAATAATCCCTCTTTGAAAACGGGAACTGCTGGATCAATAATTCTTTTAGCTGATGCAAAAAAATCGTCTGTTTTAAATATTACTTTTGATCCTAACCTTGGCTGTGCTAAATCAATTAATCCATTTGTAAATATTATTTTTTTTGACATTATTTAGAGTAGTTTTTAATCCAATGATTGGCGATATCAACTCTTTTGCATATCCATACATTTTTATGTTTTTTAATATAGTCTAGAAATTTTTTTAAAGCTTGTATTCTTCCTGGTTTACCAATAATTCTACAATGTAACCCAACAGACATCATTTTTGGGTGAGTTTTACCTTCTTCATATAATGCATCAAAACTATCTTTTAAATAAGAATAAAAATGATCACCAGTGTTGAACCCTTGATTTGTTGCAAATCTCATATCATTATTATCAAGCGTATAAGGAATGATTAATTGTTTTTTATTATTTCTTGTCTCCCAATAAGGCAAATCATCACTATATGAGTCGCTATCATATAAGAAACCTCCATCTTCAAAAACTAAATCTCTAGTATTTGGACTACATCTTCCCGTGTACCAACCTAGAGGTCGTTTACCAAATATTTTTGTATGAGTTTTAATTGCCATTTTCATATGTTTTTTTTCTTCAGGTTTTTTAATATTTTGATAATCAATCCACCTCCATCCATGAGAAGCTACCTCGTAATTTGAGCTCATTAGTGCTTTACATATTTGAGGATTTTTTGCTAAAGCCATTCCAACTCCAAAAATTGTAACTGGAATTTTTTTTTCTTTAAATATTTTGTGCAATCTCCAAAATCCTCTGCGAGAACCATATTCATACAGAGATTCCATGTTAATATGTCTCCCTTTAACTGGTTGTGCACCTATAATTTCAGATAAAAAAATTTCTGAATTTTTATCACCATTTAATACACAATTTTCAGCACCTTCTTCATAATTTAAAACTATCTGAACTGCTATCCTTGCATTGTTGGGCCATTTAATTTTTTTATCTTTTGAGCCATACCCAACCATATCTCGAGGATCTTTTTTAGACATATTAAAATTATAATTTACTTTGTATTGGTTAACAATTTATTAATTTAAAACAGACTCTGCTTTAATACCATCTAGTAAGTTTAGACATTTTTTAAGCTCATCTAAGACAATGAACTCATCAATTTTATGAGCTTGATCAATTGAACCTGGTCCACAGACTACAGTACTAATACCAATTTCTTGAAACAAACCAGCTTCAGTCCCAAATGAAACAACTTGCCTTGAATTATCACCTGTTAAACTTGAAATTAATTCACAAGCATCAGATTTATCTTCTCTATCAAAGCCAACTATTTCGCCAATAATATCTTTTTCAATAGAGGCATTAGGAAAAATTTTTTTCATTTCTGGTAATAACACTTCATTTGCATATTTATCAATTTCTTGATTTAAAAAAACACCATCTTCTTTGACAACTGGTCTTGTTTCCCAATTTACATGACATTTATCTGCTATCACATTATGAGCAATACCTCCGAATACACCACCAATTGAAAGAGTAGAGTGAGGTGGGTCAAAAATAGAATCTTTTGGCGCTCTATTTTTAAGTTTTTCTCTAAGCTCAATTAATTTATTCACATATCTTGATGCATATTCAACAGCACTGACACCTTTATGAGGAGCTGAGCTATGACCCGCTAAACCTTTAAAATAAGTTGTATATTCATAACATCCCTTATGAGCATCAATAATTTTCATATTAGTTGGTTCACCAATAATACAAATTCCATCTTTAATATCTCTTTTTTTTAACTCCTCAATTAATATCGGAGCTCCTTGGCACGCTGTTTCCTCATCAAAAGTAAATGAGAAATGAATGTCTCGATCTAAATTTGATTTAGAATAAATAGGCGCATAAGCTAAAGCACACGCAATAAAACCTTTCATATCACACGAACCTCTTCCGTATAATTTATCACCCTTGATAGTCGCGGTAAAAGGATCTGAGCTCCAACCTTTTGAAACTGGAACAACATCGGTGTGGCCCGATAAAATTATCGGTTTCTTTTTATTTGAGATTTTTGCTTTTAATGTAGCAAATAGATTTACTCTTTTCTTTTCATCATCATAAGTTCTAAATGATGTTGCACCTAATTTTTTTAAAATATCATCACAATAATCAATTAATGAGCTATTATCTTGCCCAGAAATAGTTTTAAAAGCTATTAAGTCTGTTAAAATTTGAACTGAATTATCAAATAATAACTCTGAATTATTTTCTGTACTCATATTTATCAGCTATTATATATTAAATATATGAAAGAACAAATTACCTTTGATACATTTGATAAAGTGGATATTAGAGTGGGCACTGTAATCTCTGTAAAGAAAAATGAAAAAGCTAGAAAACCATCTTTAGTGGTTGAAGTTGATTTTGGGGAAGAAATAGGAATAAAACAATCATCAGCTCAAATTACGCATTACTATAATGAAGAAAATCTTAAGGGAAAACAAGTTATAGGAGTATGTAATTTTCCAGAAAAAAATATAGCAGGTGTAGTATCTCAAGTTCTAATTTTAGGATCAATAGATAAAGAAGGAAAAGTTATATTAGTTCATCCTTCTCAGAAATCTGAAAATGGTCTTCCAATAGCTTAATCAATGCATCCAGAAATATTTTCAATATCTCTATTTTGGTTTGTTGCAGCTTATACACCTGGACCAAACAATGTAGTTGCATCTTACTCTGGTTTTAATTTTGGAATTAAAAAAACAATTCCACATATTTTAGGAACAACTTTGGGATTCACATCTTTAGTTCTTTTATTAACAATTGGACTGATTAACGTATTTAAATTATTTCCAATCATTCAAATTGCAATCAGATACCTTGGAACTGTTTTTTTAATTTATTTAGCTTATAAAATTGCATCCTCAACTGCTTCTGATGATATTAAAAAAGAAAACCCCGTAAAGTTCATTGAAACATTTCTTTTTCAATACTTAAACCCTAAGGGTGTGATGGTAGCTATAATTGTAGTTTCAACTTATGTTGAGCTTGGAGAAAATTATTTGAATCATGCAACGCAAGTAGTAGCTCTAGCTCTCTTATTCTCTTCAACAAGTATTACATTATGGACATTTATTGGTAAATTTTTGAGGAAATTCGCGACAAATGATAAATTTATTAAATACTTTAATTATGCTATGTCGGGGCTTCTTTTATTAAGCATAATAACTTTTTATATATAAAAAAATGAAGCCAGGTTCTAAAAATTCGTTTAATTCACTTTCAGATATTAAAATACAAGATACAAATTATAAATATTATTCTCTAAATAAAGCTGAACAAAATGGATTGGAAGGTATTTCCAAGCTACCAAAATCTTTAAAAGTACTGTTAGAAAATCTTTTAAGATATGAAGATGATTTGTCAGTTAATAAAAATCAGATTAATTCAATTAAAGAGTGGCTAAAGTCAAAAAAATCAAACACTGAAATTGCATACCGACCAGCTAGAGTTTTACTTCAAGATTATACAGGTATTCCGGCGGTAGCAGATTTAGCTGCCATGAGAGAGGCTGTTAAAGACAAAAATAAAGATCCAAATACAATTAATCCATTATCAGCTGTAGATCTTGTAATTGATCATTCTGTTCAAGTGGATCAATCAGCAAAATCAGATTCTTTTGAAAAAAACGTTGATATAGAATTTGAAAGAAATGGTGAAAGATATTCATTTTTAAAATGGGGACAACAAGCATTTAATAACTTTAGAATAGTTCCGCCAGGTACTGGAATTTGTCATCAAGTAAACTTAGAGTATTTATCAAAAGTAGTTTGGTCAGAAGAATTTAAAGGAAACAAATACATTTTCCCAGACACTCTTGTTGGAACTGATAGTCATACTACTATGGTTAATGGACTTTCTGTTTTAGGATGGGGTGTTGGTGGAATAGAAGCTGAAGCAGGGATGTTAGGTCAACCAATTTCAATGTTAATTCCTGAAGTAATAGGTTTTGAAGTTAAAAATAAAATGCCTGAAGGAACAACAGCAACTGATTTAGTTTTAACTGTAGTTAAAATGTTAAGAGACAAAGGTGTTGTTGGTAAATTTGTAGAATTTTATGGGGATGGTTTAAAGAATTTAACTCTTGCGGATAGAGCAACTATAGCAAACATGGCTCCTGAGTATGGTGCAACATGTGGTTTTTTTCCAATTGATGATGAAACATTAAAATATCTAAAATTTTCAGGAAGAGACCAACATACAGTAGATGTTGTAGAGCAATATGCAAAAGAACAAGGTTTATGGGCAAGTGATGAAATAGAATTTACAGACACAATTTCACTAGATATGTCTACAGTGGTTCCAACAATCTCTGGACCAAAAAGACCACAAGATAAAGTTTTATTAACAGATGCAACAACTTCTTTTAAAAAAGTTCTAGAAGATGCAACAGGTAAAAAAGATCACTCCGTTTCAAAAGTTTCAAATACTCAATATGAAATTAAAGATGGTTCAATTTTAATTGCAGCAATCACTTCTTGCACAAACACTTCAAATCCTAACGTTTTAATTGGGGCTGGATTATTAGCTAAAAAAGCCGTTGAACTTGGATTAGAGGTAAAACCTTGGGTAAAAACTTCATTAGCGCCAGGTTCTCAGGTAGTAACTGATTACTTAGCAAAAGCAGGATTAAATACTTATTTAGACAAGTTAGGTTTTAATCTAGTGGGGTATGGATGTACTACATGTATTGGTAACTCAGGTCCATTACCTGAAAATATAGTTGATGCTATCCAAAAAGAAAATATTTATGCTGTATCTGTTTTATCTGGAAATAGAAATTTCGAAGGTAGAATTTCACCTCACATTAAAGCAAATTATTTAGCATCACCTCCATTAGTTGTAGCTTATGCACTTGCTGGCCATATGGAAGTTGATTTATACAAAGATGCCCTTGGTAAAGATAAAGATGGAAATGATATTTATTTAAAAGATATTTGGCCATCAAACAAAGAAATTGAAGATACTTTAAAACAATCTTTAAACGCTGAGATGTTTATTGAGAGATACTCAAATGTTTCAGAGGGGCCTAGCCAATGGCAAAAAATTAAAACAGAAGAAAGTAGTATTTACAGTTGGGATGAGGGGTCAACATATGTAAAAAAACCCCCTTTCTTTGATAATTTACCAGATCAACCAGAAGGATTTAAAGAAATTAAAGAGGCGAGACCTTTATTAATTTTAGGAGATATGGTTACAACTGACCACATATCACCTGCAGGAAATATTCAAAAAGAAAGTCCAACAGGAGAATATTTCATGGAGCATCAAATTCTTCCAAAAGATTACAACTCTTATGGTTCAAGAAGGGGAAATCATGAAGTAATGATGAGAGGAACATTCGCAAATATTAGAATTAGAAATGAAATGGCTCCTGGAACTGAAGGGGGTTTTACAAAAATTTATCCTGAAGAAAAAGTAATGCCTATTTATGATGCTGTGGTTGAGTATAAAAAGAGAGGAACTGATTTAGTTGTAATTGGAGGCAAAGAATATGGTACAGGTTCTTCAAGAGACTGGGCCGCAAAAGGAACAAAATTATTAGGAGTTAAAGCAGTCATTGCTGAAAGTTTCGAACGAATACATAGATCCAATTTGATAGGTATGGGAATTTTACCTTTACAATTTACAAATGATGTAAATAGAAAAAACTTAAATTTAATTGGTTCTGAATTAATAAGTGTTCTTGATGTTGAAAAAGGAATTAATCCATCTGATGAAGTAACTTTAGAGATAAAATATGTATCAGGGGACATCAAAAAAGTTAAAACTTTATGCAGAATTGATACTAAAAATGAACTAGAATATTACAAAAATGGAGGCATACTCCAATATGTTTTAAGGAATATGATTTAATTATGGAAGAAGATATTTCAATTATTAATAGCAATACAAGAAATGAAAAAGTAAGAAGCTTTTTTATCAACAATAAGAACAAAATTATTTCAACAATTATTGTTTTAATTGTTGTTTTAATAAGCGCTTATAGTTTTGACAATTATAAAACTAATAAGAAAAAAAGGATCTCTAATAAATTCAATTTAACAACCTTGGCTCATTCCGAAAATACAAAAGGATCGACAGTTCAAAAATTAGTGGAAATTATTAACGAGCAAGACCCAACTTATTCTCCTTTATCGCTATACTTTATTATTGATAATAAATTGGTTTCCAATCAAACTGAGATAAACAGTTATTTTGATATTTTAATTGAAAAGACATCATTAGATAGAGAAATAAAGAATTTAATTATTTATAAAAAGGTATTATTTAATGCAGATCAAGCTCAAGAAAGTGATCTATTAAAAATTCTAAATCCATTGATTAATTCTGACAGTGTTTGGAAATCTCATGCATTATATTTAATGGCAGAATACTTCTATTCAAAAGATCAAAAACAAAAATCAAAAGAATTTTTCAATCAAATAATCAGTTTAGAAAACTCCAATTCAGATATAAAATTACAAGCTGAAAAAAGATTGAATAGAGATTTGAGTGAATAGATTATTAATTTTTATTATATCATTGTTTTTTTTAAATAATTGTTCTTTAAATGAGAATTCTCGTATCTGGAAAAATAAAAAAGATAATTCAACAAACCCTAAAAATATTAAAAAAATATTTTCTGAAAAAAAAATTATCACACAATTTAATCAAGAATTAAAATTAGATTTAGCCAATGTTAAAATTAATAATAAGGTTGTAGACAATCAAAACAATTATGGATTTCAAGATTATAGTGGGTCAATTGATAAAGTAGGGAATTATAAATTTTCAAAACTAGATGATGTTAATGAGCTAAACTTTAAACCAGTATTTTTAAATGATGGTTTAATTTTTTTTGATAAAAAAGGATCAATTATTAGATATGACAATAACCAAAAAGTTTTATGGAAAAAAAATCATTACTCAAAATTAGAAAAAAAATTAAAGCCTAAATTGAATTTTGTGTTAGTCGATCAAAATTTATTAATTACAGATAGCATTTCAAAATATTATTCAATTAATGTTAATTCAGGTGAACTAATTTGGTCAAAAAATAATATATATCCATTTAATTCTGAAATTAAGAGAAGTAAAAATAAAATCTTTGTAGTTGACTATAAAAATACATTGAGATGCTATAATATTAATGATGGCTCTGAATGTTGGAACCTACCTACGGAAGATTCTTTTACAATATCTAGCTCAAATTTTTCATTAATTATTGATGGGGAATTAATTATTTTTACCAATTCAATTGGTGATGTTACAGCTGTTGATATTGATTCGGGTTTAATAACTTGGCAACTACCAACTCAAAGTAGTAGCATTATAAACGAAACTTATAATTTTAAAGTTTCAAAACTAGTATCTGACAATGAATCAATTTATTTTTCGAATAACAAAAATGAATTTTATTCAATAGATGTTAAAACAGGCACCACAAATTGGATTAATGAGATTAATTCTAATTTAACTCCAATCATAAGTGGCAATTTAATTTTTACTGTATCAAATGAAGGTTACTTACATGTGATTGAAAAGAACAATGGAAATATTATTCGTATTAGCGATCTTTATTTAGATTATAAAATTAAAAAAAGAAAAAATGTTAAACCAATAGGATTTGCCATTGGAGATAAAAAATTATATTTAACAAATACAGATGGAAAGATGATAATTGTAGATTTAAATCTTGGCAAAGTAATTGGTGTAGAGAAAATTGCTGGAAATTTTACTTCAAAACCATTTATTTTTAATAAAAGTTTATTTGTTATAAGAAATGGATCTATCATCCAGTATAATTAATTATGATCTTAAAACTTCTTGATAAGATCGGTAGAAAAAAAATTGTTTTAGACAGAGGTCCTTCCCATCCAAGATATAATGAAGCAAAACCTTGGATGAATAGATACTATGTTTTATTTAGATATAGACCTAAATGGTTTCCATTTAATATATTGATTCATGAAATGCTTGCAGACGATCATGGTCAGGGTGTTCATAATCATTTATGCCCATATATTACTATAATTTTAAGAAGTGGTTATTGGGAAACTACTAAAAAAGGTAAATTCTGGAGAAAGCCTGGATATATTGGATTTCGTTCTGCTAATGCCCATCATAGAGTAGACTTAAAAGAAGGTACAAAACCGATGACAATTTTCATTCCAGGTCCTTTTGGTTTACGGAAGGGTCCTAGGTCAGAATATGGTATCGATTTTAAAACAAAAAAAAATTAATGGTAAAAAAACTTCAAAAAGAATTTATATCTTATTGCAACAATCAAGAATTGGAAGTTAATTCAAATCAAATAGAAATTGTACATAGATTAGAGAAATATTACCAAGAAAATTTTAAAACTTATTTTTTAAAATTGTTTTCAAAAAAATCATCTAAAAAAGGTTTTTATTTGTATGGCGATGTTGGTGTAGGCAAAACTATGATCTTAAATTTTTTTTTTGATCGCCTAAAAGAAAAAAAGTTAAGATTACACTTCAATGAGTTTATGTTAAGTTTCCATGACTTTGTTCATAGAAAAAAAGAAGAAGAAAATATAATTAGTCATTTTGTAAAAAACTTAAAATTAAATGCTTCATTAATTTATTTTGATGAATTTCAGGTGACAAATATAGTTGATGCAATGATTTTAGGAAAATTATTTGATCAAATTTTTAAAGAGGATATTAAGATTATTGTAACTTCTAATACTAAAATTTGCGACTTATATAAAGATGGTCTTCAAAGAGACCAATTTAAACCTTTTATTCAAATTATGGAACAGAAGTCTATTGAATGTGAGCTTAAAATTGAAGATGATTACAGGAAATCAAATAATAATCAAAAACAAAGATTCTTTTATCCTCTTAATAAAGAAACTAATTTTAATATAAATAAATTTTTTAGAACTATTACAAAAGATAAAAAACATTCTTTAAAAACGATCAATGTAAAAGGTAGAGATTTTAAGATAGAAAATTTCTATGAGGGAGTTGTTAGATTTAATTTTAATGAACTTTGTGATCAAAACTTAGGCGCAGAAGATTATTTGGAAATTATTAAAAACTGTAAATTTATTGTAATAGATCAAATACCACAATTTAATGACACAAATTCAAACCAACAACAACGCTTTATTACTTTGCTTGATGTAATTTATGATAAAAATATTCCAATTTCAGTTACTGCAAATCAAAACTTGGATGAATTTAGATCATCAAAGTTATTAGAAAAACCATTTAAACGTACCATTAGCCGTTTGTATGAACTAACATCAATTAATTATAATTAATGAAACAAGAATTTTATAATCTTCAATTAAATACTGATGGTCAAAAATTATATGAGTTTACAGATCAAACAATTGAATGGATCAACAAACACAATTTTAAAAATGGGATACTTAATTTAAGTATTCAACACACTAGCGCATCTTTAATAATGCAAGAAAATGCCGATCCAGATGTTCAAACAGATTTAATAAAATATTTTGATAAATTAGCTCCTATGGATAATAAATTATATATCCACACCATTGAAGGAAAAGATGATATGCCTGCACATATCAAATCTGCATTAACGAATAGTCAGATTTCATTAAGCATCAGAGAAGGCACATTATTATTGGGTACCTGGCAAGGCATATATTTATTTGAACATAGATTAAATGTTCAAAATAGAACAATAATTCATCATTTTATTGGAGATTAAAAACGCTATTTTTTTAAGGTCTGAAAAGCTTCTAATGCAGCAGCTCTAGCTTTTTCGTGGATCACAATTGGTTGAGGATAATCTTTACCAATTATAGTTTTAATCGCTTGTTGATATTTTAATTCCATTTCCCAAGGTTTATGAATAAACTTACTTGGTACCTTTTCTAATTCGGGAACCCATTTTTTTACATATAGTCCTTCTTTGTCAAACTTTTCACCCTGCAAAATAGGATTAAAAATTCTAAAATAAGGCGCTGCATCTGCACCACACCCAGCTACCCATTGCCATTGTGCAACATTATTGGCCTTATTAAAATCTAACAAACAATTTCTGAAATGTTTTTCTCCTTCTGTCCAGTTAATTCTTAAATGTTTAACAAGAAAAGATCCAACTACCATACGAACTCTATTATGCATCCAACCAGTTTCATATAACTCTCTCATACCAGCATCAACAATTGGATAACCTGTCATACCTATTTTCCAAGCTTTAAGATATTTATCATTCTTAACCCAAGGAAATTTATCAAAATCTTTTCTATAGTTTCCTTTTAAAAATTCTGGGAAATAATTTATTAAACTATGAGAAAATTCTCTCCATCCAAGTTCGTTAATATATTTTCGATATCCAATTCCTTTTGATTTGATTTCACTACATTTCCCCCAAATACTTGCCACATGAATTTGACCATGTTTTATATATGGCGAGAGTTTTGAAGTTCCTTCAACAGATGGAATATCTCTAGTTGTTCCATAATCTTTAATTTTATTTTCTATTAATTCATTAAGAATTTTTTTAGAACTATTCTCGGAAATTTTCCAATATTTATCAAATTTTTTATACCAATCTTTTTTAGGCAAAATATTTTTAGGCTCAATACAGCCTTTAAAAAAAGTTTTTTCTTTAGTCTTTTTTTTAACAGTATAATTTTTAGCAGGAGCTAAACTTAAATATTTTTGTTCAGCAGTTCTCCAAAAAGGGGTAAAAACTTTAAAAGGGGTACCGTCATTTTTAGTTACCTCTTGAAATTCGTTTAAAATATTTCCTTTAAAGTATTTAAAATTAATTTCATTTTTTAAAAAAATATCTCTAATTTTTTTTCCTTTAGCAATTACATCTGGCTCATAAACTTTATTCCAATATATAGATAGATCGTCTTTCTTTTTAATTTTTGATAAAATTTCTAACTCATCTCCTTTTACTATTTGAAGATTAATGTTGTATTTTTTTAAGTCTGTTTTAAAAATTTCTAATGATTTTGAAACCCACCATTTTTGAGCTTCAGTTTGATTATCAAAATTTTTATTATTATAGATAAATAAGGCTATTACATTGTCATGATTTTGAGTTGCAAATGACAATGCGGGATTGTTTTCTATTCTAAAATCATCTCTTATCCAAAAAATACCTATGCCTGACATATAATTAATTTTGATTAACTAATTTCTGGTACATTTCTTGATCTGTATCACCCTCACAACCAATAACTAAAACATTTGAATTTTGATCTAATTTTAAATTTTGTTTTAAATTTTGATCCTCGCAGCTAGCAATTAAACTAATCACTCCTGGTGCAGAATTTTCTCCAGCTATAACTGGTTCATCACTAAAACCTGACTTTCCAAGTAATTTCATAGTTTTTGCAATATCATCATCGGGTAAACTGATGCAATGTTTAACTGAATTTTTTAGAATTTCCCATGGGACTAATGATACTTCACCACAAGACATGCCACCCATTAGGCTTTCTCTTTTAATATCAATTTTTTCTATTTTTCCTGTTTTAATACTTTCTAAAACACAAGCTGCACTATCAGGTTCAACTACCAATGTAACAGGAACATTATCTAGGTATCTTGCAATACCTGCAACCATGGCTCCTGCCATTCCCCCGACACCTGCCTGTAAAATTATATGAGAAATTTTTTCATTATTAATTTGATCAACAATTTCTTTCATCATTACGGTATAACCAGCCATAGTATAAGTTGGAACTTGCATATAATCTTTCCAAGCAACATCTTGGACTATCTGCCAGTTGTTTTCTGTGGATTGCTTAATGCACTCAATTAATGACTTTTCGTAATTGCCTTTTACTTTAATTACATCTGCACCAAGATCTGCCATCGCTTGACCTCTAGCATCACTAACAAACTCACTAATAAAGATTTTACACTTAAGCCCTAATCTCCTAGCACCCCATGCAACAGATCTTCCATGATTTCCAGCAGTTGCAGTTGCAACAGTAATATTTTTATTTCCTTGAGTTACTTTTTCAACTGCATAAGCACCTCCCAATGCTTTAAATGATTTTAAATCAAATCTTTTGCTTTCATCTTTGTAATAAATTTTATTTAAATCTAATTCTTTAGATAATTTATTAAGAGATATTAAAGGAGTAGGGGCATATCCTTCCCATTTTGAAATACTAGAATAAGCATCATCAATTTCTTTTTTGGATAGTGAATTTAAAATTTGTATTTTATCAAAAGAATAATTTTTATTATCCAAAAATTCAGAATATTTCCATTGATGCCCGTTAGATAAAATTGCCATGCTCTAACAGTCTAAAGTATTATCTTTTTCCCACTTTGTGACTGGTTTTTTTTTATTGAACGAAAACTTACTTCTAAAATCTTTAATCTCAGAATTTTTTAGTTTTACATAACTTTCAATTACATCTTTTCCAAATGCATCAGCGAGAGGCTTGTTTTTTTGCAGCATTGAGATCGCTTGATTAATATCATTTGGTAATTTTTTTAGTTTTGGATATTTTTTATAGTCTTTGTACATATTACAATGCAATGGTTTTCCAGGATTTATCTTTTTATTAATACCTTCTAGGCCTGCTGCAATTATTCCAGCTTGAAGCAAATAAGGGTTTGCTGCACCATCCATTAATCTTAATTCAAATCTTCCTTGATCAGGAATCCTAATCATATGTGTTCTATTATTCCCTGTATAAGAAATACTACTTGGAGACCAAGTTGCCCCAGATTTAGTTGGCGGAGCATTAATTCTTCTATAACTATTTATTGTTGGATTAAAAAAAGCAGATAATGCTTGGGTGTTATTCATTACCCCGCCTAAGAAATTGTAAGCTAATTTACTTAAACCTAGAGCATCTTTTTTGTCTAAAAATTTATTATTTTTACCATTCCAAACTGAAACATGGGCATGACAACCATTTCCAGTTAAATTATGAAAAGGTTTTGGCATAAAGGTTGCTCTTAAACCATGTTTTTCAGCTAAACTTTTAACCATATATTTGAAGAACACATGCCTATCAGCCGTGACAAGAGAGTCGGTATAATCCCAATTCATTTCAAACTGGCCGTTAGCATCTTCATGATCATTTTGATATGGTTTCCATCCCATCGTAATCATGCAGTCACAAATTTCTTTTATTAAATCATATCTTCTCATTAATGCTGATTGATCATAACAAGGTTTAGACTGTATATCTCTTTGATCAGCAATTGACGAACCATCTTCTGAAATTAAAAAATATTCACATTCAACACCGGATTTCATTTGTAATTTTTTTTGAGACATTTTTTTGATTTGCTCTTTAAGCATAACTCTTGGAGAAGCTTTCACTGGTTTTCCATCCATGTATAAGTCAGATGCTAACCAGCCAATTTCTTTATTCCATGGTAGTTGAATTAAACTATCAGGATCTGGAACACCAAACATATCACTATCTGCAGGAGTCATATCTAACCATGTAGCAAACCCTGCAAACCCTGCACCATTTTTTTGCATCTCAGCTATTGCTTGAGCAGGAACTAGCTTTGATCTCAAAACTCCGAAAAGATCTACAAAACTTATTAAAAAATATTTAATTTTTTTTTGTTTAGCAATTTGTGAAAGATTTTTTGGCATAATTGATCCTACTAGTTTAGAAATTTTTAATCAATTATTTTTTCCCAGGTATCCAATCTGTGCCAGCTAGGGGAACTCTTGCCATAGCGGCAGCTTCAACTGTTAAAGCAGCTAAATCTTCAGGTTCTAAGTTTCTAACATCTGACTTACCGTTAGCTCTTGCTAAAGTCTGCAACTCAAGGGTTAAAGTTGTTAAATAATTTTTAATTCTTTTTCCTGCTTCAATAGGATTTAATCTTTTTTCTAGTTCAGGATCTTGTGTTGCAACACCCACTGGACATTTTCCTGTATGACAATGATGACAATAGCCAGGTTCAGTTCCAAGTTTTTTATAATCCTCAACATATAAATCTGCATTACAATTTAAAGCCATCATTGCAGCAGAACCAATTGATACAGCGTCTGCACCCATCGCCATTGCTTTTGCAACATCAGCTCCAGTTCTAATTCCACCAGAGACAACTAATTGAACTTTTCTATGCATATTTAATTCTTTAAGTGCGTCTACAGCTTCTCTTAAAGCTCCTAATGTTGGAATACCAACGTGTTCAATAAAAACATCTTGGGTAGCAGCAGTCCCACCTTGCATTCCATCAAGCACAACTACATCTGCTCCAGCTTTAACAGCTAATGTTGTGTCATAATAAGGTCTCGCTGCTCCAACTTTTATGTAAATTGGTTTTTCCCAATTTGTAATTTCTCTAAGTTCTTGAATTTTAATTTCCAAGTCATCAGGCCCAGTCCAGTCAGGATGCCTACAAGCACTTCTTTGATCAATCCCTTCTGGTAAGGTTCTCATTCCTGCAACTCTTTTATTAATTTTTTGACCAAGTAACATTCCACCTCCACCAGGTTTTGCACCTTGTCCAACAACAACTTCAATAGCGTCTGCTTTTCTTAAATCATCAGGATTCATGCCATATCTAGAAGGTAATAATTGATAGACTAAATATTTAGAAGAACCTCTCTCTTCTTGAGTCATTCCACCATCACCAGTAGTTGTTGAAGTTCCCATTTCAGATGCCCCTCTACCAAGTGCTTCTTTAGCATTAGCACCGAGTGCTCCAAAACTCATACCAGCAATTGTAATTGGGATATCAAGTTTAATTGGTTTTTTGGCAAATCGATCTCCTAGAATAACCGAAGTGTTACAAGTTTCTCTATAACCCTCTAATGGATACCTAGACATTGATGCACCTAAAAAAACAAGGTCATCAAAGTCAGGAACTTTACGCTTGGCCCCTAAACCTCTGATTTGATAAATTCCTTCATTGGCTGCTCTTTGAATTTCTTTAATTGTAGAGCTTGGAAATGTTTTGAATTCTTTAAGATCTTTTTTCATTTAATATGCACCTACATTATCGATTTTAAAATTATACAAATTTCTAGAAGAGCCATATCTTTTAAATTTTTTAGCATCTTCTTTAATACCTAATTCTTTAAATAATTTAGTTAGTTCATCTATATTTTTTTGATCCATCTTTTTTTCTACACAGTCAGAGCCTAAACTTTTTACTTTACCTTTTACAAATATTTTTGCCTCATAAATAGAGTCTCCAAGATCAGCATCAGCATCACCCATTATAACTAAATTGCCTTTTTGAGCCATAAAAGCTGACATGTGTCCTACCGAACCTTTAACTATAATATTAATTCCTTTCATAGATATGCCGCATCTAGAACTTGCATCACCCTCAATAATTAATGCACCACCATGCCCTGTTGCACCAGCAGATTGTGAGGCATTTCCTTTAACAATAATTTTGCCTGACATCATATTTTCAGCAACACCAGTACCAACATTTCCATGAACAGTAACATTTGCTTTTTGGTTCATGCCAGCACAATAATATCCAGTATGACCTTTAATTGTTACATCAATGTCATTTTTTAATCCCGCACATATTGCATGTTGTCCTTGTGGGTTCAAAATTTCAAATTTTCTGGCATTATTTTCTCTACTGATATTTTGAAGATGCTGATTTACTTCTCTAAGAGTTTTTTTGTTTAAATCAAAATTCATAATTACCAGTGATAAACTACGCCAGGTTTTGGTTCAAAAATTTTTGCAGAATTCACATTTGGAAGATGTGCCATAGCTTGAAATTCAGATGCAACTGCTACATAATCTTTAGTCTCAGCAACAACTGCTGGCTTGCAGGCAATTTCATCTCTTAATAAAGCAAAACCATCTTTAGTGCCTGCAATAAAAGTATAAAAACCATCTAAGTCTTTTAAACTATTCTTTAATGTTTTTTCCAAATCTTTTCCTTTTGATATTTGATTTGAAATATACCCGGCAGCAACCTCTGTATCGTTTTCAGAATTAAAGTTTTGCCCATCATTTACAAGGGATCTCCTTACATTGTTATGATTTGACAAAGATCCATTGTGAACCAAACATTCATCTTCTGAAGTTGAGTAGGGGTGAGAACCCTGCGTAGTGATTGCACTTTCTGTTGCCATTCTTGTATGACCAATTCCATGCGTTCCCGAAAAAGAAGAAAGTTTAAATTTTTTTACAACATCTTTCGGATTGCCAGTTTGCTTAAATATGTTAATACTTTTTCCATAGCCAACTAGTGAGACTTCTGGAATTTCTTTTTTTAATAAATCTAATATTTTGGAGGGCTTTTCATTAGTTTCTAAAATTACATGATCAGCATAATTAATTAGTTTAAATCTTTTTATAAATTTTGATATTTTCTTTTTAAAATCTTTTTCTTTAATTTCGTTAAGACAAATAGAATATTTAAAATTATTTTTATTTTCTTTTGTATAAATCGCAAATCCAGCACTATCAGGACCTCTAGTTGCCATACCATCTAGCATTCCAGATAAGAATTTACCTAAATGCTTTTCATACTTTTTTGTTTTTAAATAAATTCCGACAATTCCACACATAAAGTTTATTGGTTTAGTTTATTAAAGATAATAGGGCTTCTTTATAGTAGATAAGATTAACCACCACAATGATGATAATGGCCGCTATCACTCCATATTTTGCTTTAGGGAAAACAACTCCTCTCATTTTGGTTGGTCTTAATTCTTCTTTATTTTCGTCTGTCATATTTTTTTTAATCTAAAAAAAAGGGCGCCACAATTAAGTAGCGCCCAAATTTTTCTTTTAATTACCAGTCGGTAATGTTGCTTTTATGATCATTTGCTCCATGTCTTTTTCTAGCCAATCTAGAAAGCTCCTCACTTTCAGATTTGTTAGTAATGACATGCCAACCGATCCATATAACTATACCTAAAATAACCAGTAAAGTTTCAGTGGATCCAGCTCCCGGATAAACTGCACCGACAACCTCCTTAGCACTTAAATGATCTATCCAGTTTGTAACTGTAGCCATATTTTTCTCCTTTACCTGGTTGCAGATG
>Ga0257114_1000747_pt1 | contig 24723 bp, 24 predicted proteins | sample SI112_10mmetaG_FD_190149 | JGI IMG/M metagenome (GOLD analysis project Ga0257114, IMG submission 190149) | Marine microbial communities from Saanich Inlet, British Columbia, Canada - SI112_10m | ecosystem: Environmental > Aquatic > Marine > Inlet | place: Canada: British Columbia | collected...
TCATCTAACATAAGCCCGACGATAGGAGGCTGGATTGATTTTTTACAGGCCGACGAAAGGAGGCGAAGATACTCCGCCGAAGGCGGAAAAATTTTTACCCCCTTAACGCAACTTACTTGCATTAAGGGGGCGGGGTTTTATCGGTGTGATAGTTGGAAACCCTCGAAACCGTTGAAGGCGGGTTCGAGGTGGTCGTCTTCGGGCGGGTTGCTAGTCCCGTCGCACCATCGCGGGAGGTGTGCTCTTTCGGTGACGCCGTGCGGGTCCCGGTCCCAAGTTAGGCCAGCAAGCAAGCGGGCTTCGCGGGTGTCTTCGGGTGCTTCCTGCCATGTGTCCCCGTATTCCTCTAGGGAATCGAGCGGGACGACGACAGCGCTGGACTCTTGCGCTATGGTCTTGAAACCCGTCTGCAGGTCGTCCAGTTGTATACGGTTGGACTCTTCCGGCTCGGGCTGAATGTCGAGCCAATACCCGACAAGCTCCTCCGCTGTCCATGTTAGGTGATAGTGGGCAACGGTGGCCTTGGCTTGTTGGAAGACGGCACGCCACAAAGATTTCCTTTGCTCGGTGTATCGGGTTGCCTCCAAGGCACGCCCAAGTAGGGCGGCTTGGAATGGTGTTGGCGCTGCGACTTTCATGATTGGGGAGCGCTGGGAATGACGGTGTGGAATGTTCTTGTCACCTTGTTTCCGTTCAGGTCGGTTTCCTGTCGGGTCTCTTCGACTACACGGATAGAGTCGGCAATTCCTTTCCCTTTTAAAAAGGGATTAGGCTTCTTGTCGTCGGACCATACTGAAAGCATGGTTTTTTCAGATTCGCTCCACCCCTTAAAAAGAGTGGCATTCCCAGTGCGGGTTTTAATTCCTGCGCTGACTTCGACTAGTTGGATTTCTATGGTTTTCATTTGTGTTGTGGGCTTTGCCCGTTGGTAGTTTACTTGAATTTTATTATATAAAAAAGAACAAACTGCATCTATTTTCAAAGATGTATGATAGCTTTTCGGCCAAACTAGGGACTCGGAACGAGTGCATAGGTTGACCGTAAAAGGTAACGACTACACCGAATACATGGCAGGTTGTGTCTAGAACAATAAAACATGGGAACAGTATAAGTGCCTTTAGGCCGACGAGTTTACGAGGAGTTATGCCTGTGGAGTGGTTTATTGTTCTCGACACGTTCTGCCTTGTATGGTATGTGTTATACCGCTCTGCATACGCTTAGCGCTTAGAGTTTATGATGTGATAGTTGATGACCGCGTCTCCTATGGTGAGCAACACGGAGCCAACCAACGAAGGCACAAACATTACGAATAAGAAGTCAGGCCCGGTCCACCCGTTGATGACCGATATGAGGAGTTCTGGGCCGTCCCATGCCAAGATTACTGATACGATTAACAGTAAGTTGAAGATGGTGCAGATTGCAATGCACCAGATGAAGTTCTCTGCTAGACGTTTGAGCATCTCGTTGAGCGACCGACAGTAGTTTAGGAATGTATTCATACTACAACAATAAGTTATCCGATGTGATAGTCGATTGATTCTTGCACCTTAGACTCGTAGGCTCGCTCTATGTCCTCCACCTCTTCGCGGGTGATGAACTTGTAGATGTCATCTTGCTCTGCTTCAGCGATGTCTGCGTCCGTCTGATGCCAGCTTATGTCTGCGTTGTTTATGTAAACCATAGAACAATAAGTTACCCTGTGTGTGTGAGGAGAGAAGGAGAGACTTAGCTCTATGACTCTGTTAGTTCGTTCTTTAGCACCCGAAGCTCGCCCTGAGTGCGGACGTTTTACTACAAGACAAGCAGTGAGTGAACGATGAGTGGAGCAGTGAGTGGAGCGCTGAGTGAGCGATATGCAAAAAACGTATGCAAGAACAAGAACGCCCGAACCCTCGGGTCGCCCTTAGTCTCACTAATGATTACGCATTGAGTTCGCAATGAGCTTAGCTTTGGGAATAAACTGTAGGTGTAGCGCTGAGTTAACTAGCGTGATAGTCGTCTCGGCTGCGCTGGGTGGGCGCTGTGTGTGTTGTGGGTGCGCTATCGGCGCGTGGTGGGGGCCACCGGGGGTGCTCGCGCACCAGCGTATAACGCTACCCCCTCAGATTTTTGCATCAAAACCACTAAAGGTAACCGGGGGACCCCCTGAGCGCTCAACATAAGAAGAGGCCCAGAGGGCATTACACACAACACACGCGTAAAAGAAACAGATGGGGGACACGAGGTCAACCCCTAAGTGAAGAAAAACATGGAAAAGTGTGTTTTTGTGTTTTTTGTTTGACAAGGGGTTCGCTATGGGTCACTTAGAGTGTGCTTTTTGTGGGGGAGTAAGTGTAAATTACCCTTAACCAATCCCACCGCTCACATTCCACTACAGTTATAGGTGTTGTTTTTAACCTTCGTTGACTTCAGTCAGCTCTGAGTTAACTCAGAGTGTCCCCCCTGCGTCCATATATACCACCTCTTAAGATGGATGTTGTATAAAGGCTTTGTCGATACTCCTAACCGCAGGGATTGCTAGAGCCTCAACGGCTGTAACGACCTGTTCTTCAGTCTTTGTTGTCATACCGTAGTTGGCTCCGCTTAGGTCTAGTGCACAATGCACCACTTCGTGAACAAGGGTAGACCTGAAGAGGTTCACGTCTTTAAAACACGCCCTGCTTATACTGATTTCCCGGACGTTGCCGTCGTATTCGCCAAGGCTTCCGTCGGGGAAGGACTCAACGATGTTCAGGGGGATGTCCATTCCTGCTACCCGGAGGTTGATTCTGTCTTTGTTTATACCCATGTGGTTGCTTTGTTGCTGAAGTTGTCCATGAACTTTTCTAGTTCTTCTTTGAGAAGGTCTTGTTTGCGGTCCCCCATGCGTCTGTCGGCGTCTTGGGCCATTTGTTCTGTCCAGTAGGCAACGGCCATGCTTAGGGCATCTAGGCGGTCATCGTGGGTGATGGCTCCGCGTTGACTGGTGAGGCGCGAGAGCTGGTATATGAGTTGGTATTTGAGTTGTGAGTCGTTAGGGTAGCGCTGTGCGCTTTCGTAGTCCTTCTGGATGACCTTGGGGTCGATAACGAGCCTGTGTTGGTTCATTACAGGTTCAAGGGTGTCGATGATTCTGCGTTCCTTTTGGGTGTTGTGTCTGACCTCCTCGACGGTGCAGGGATGTATCTTGGTTAGGATGGGCTTGAACAACTCCACAAACATACCGTCACCGAAGTTACTCTCGACCACGATGGCGTTCACCTTGTGTTCCTTGGCTTTGATGGCTAGGGCTTTTAGGGTGTCGTCGCCGTAGCCTCCTTGCATCCCTCCGCCGTCTGGGACGTAGAGGTAACCGTTGAGCATTTTGACAACGCTGAAGGCTGTCTCGTCTTTTCCTCGTCCAGAGGGGTCAATGGACATTACAGAGCCAGTGTATGGGATGTAGTCCCCAAGGGTTTGCATGGGTCTGTAGAAACGGTCCCCTGAGAGCCCTACGTTGGGCACAGAGGAGTCCCACTCCAAATTAGGGTCACGGGCCCACACAAGCTTCTCGGGAGCCACTGTGGGGTCTACAGACATCACTACGAGGTCGCTGGTCTTGAGTGGGTATCGGTCTAGGTCACTTAGGCGGGTATCCAGCATGAATTGCATGGCAAACCCGGTGCGTCCGTAGGAAGCTTCTCGCTCCGCTAGGTCTATGTCGGAGAACCGCAGTGGTTCCGTGGACTCTCCCTCACACTCGTCTTTGACGCAATAGTCGCTTACAGTTCCGTCGTAGGAAGACTCGTTTGTCTTCTGTGTGACGTATTTAGCTGGCCAGATGCGCTTCTTGTATCCCCGCTCGGTGAGCTTGTTGTAGACTGTGTCTTCACACTGAGGGGTTCCCAGAAAGAGAATTCTTGACTCAGCCTCGGGTTTGATAATGGCGTCAAACTCCTTGACCTGCTCGCCCAGCTTGTCGCGCATCCCTTGGGTGGCGCTGTTACCAACAACCTCAATATCGTCCGCAACAATGATGTCAGCTCGGGAGCCCGTCAGTTGAGACGTGACTCCCAAGGATTTGACGGAGGGGGCGTGGGAGGCGGGGGCTGGTCCGACGTCGAAGGAGATTTTGGAAAATCGCTGTGAGGCGGTGGGTCTAAGGTGAGCGAGAATAGGGAGTTCATGGATGAGTCTAAGTGTAAAAGTGCTGAAGTCATCTGCTCTTGTCTTAGAAGCAGAGACGACAAGTATGTTTTTGCTTGGGTCGAGGAGGAGTTGGTGCACAATGTATGCAGAGCAAATCCAACTCTTACCGACTCCCCTAAAACCTTCGATAATAGCTCGTCTATCTCCTCCTTGCATGTATGCGGCGATTTCATATTGAATAGGTGTAGGGTTGGGTAGGTTTAGGTGCTTCCAGACAACATACAAGAAGTTCCTAAAGTCTTTTAGTTTGTCTGGAATGTCCACTATTACTTATTGTTTCCTCGGTTCTTCTTCTTACTCTGAATCTTCAGGTTACTTGAGCCGTTGTTCTGAGGGTTGCGGTCTGCGTGATGCACGTCCTTACCTTGAACCGCCTTTTTACCTCTCCTCTTGATGACAAGACTACGGGCCTTGTTACGACCAGCACGGCGCTTCTTCTGTCGCGCTGTTTTGTGGTAGGTGTCGTATTCTTTTCTGTAGTTTCTAGCCATTGGATGCTGCGTCAAAGGGTAAGATTTCTGCCAGTTGCTCCAGAGGGTTGCCTTTGGATAACCCGGCGTGAATGCCGTTGTCCTTCAGTAACTGCCTAGCAGCGTTGAGGTCGCTTGGTGCAGCCTCGCCTGACTTGATACGTGCGGTAAACTCGTCAATAAGCAGCCCTTGGAGGGCGTTGAGTTTGTCTTCTTGGGTTTCTACTTCGTCTTGCATTCCTTGAGAATTCTAATGAGTAAATAAAGTAAGCTCAGTAAGCCTACCCCGATACCAACGAGAGCGTTGATGTCCGATAGCGTAAAGGTTCCTAACATTCCTACGATGCCTACTGCTGCTGGGGTGTGGGTGGAGTCCATGACGCATTATTGGTAGATTTCGGTTACGGTTAGCGTTGATATTGGGGTAGGAACGTAGGCTTCGTCGCTATCTGTATCAGCCTCGTTTATTAAAACGTCGGTTTCATCGTATGCCGTAACTTGAACTTTGAACGTAATCGGGGTTCCTGCGGTAACAGACGAAGCATCAATAAGATAATCCATGCCGTTGACGTTAGGCGCGAATTGACCAGAGGAATGACCTGAGAAGGTGCAGGGAGTTCTAGCACCTCTTGTGTCTCCGACTGCTATATCAGTCCCGTTCTGTGTGTATTTAAATATACACCCGTGACTACCGTTGTTAGTGCTATTGCTTATGCTTGAAGAAATCAATATTTTAGAATTTGAAAATTTAGGTGTAATTGTAACACTAAGGTTGGGTATATCGGTAAAAGCCATTTGGGGGCTAGTGACAAAGTAAGTATCAGTCTTAACAGCCTGAACGATATTAGGCTTAAGGTTGTCTACGTAAGCCTTAATACTAGATGACGTAGCCACGTTAGTAGCTCCAGCCGTAGCCATTGTGTTGTCATTGATGACATCACCAAGCTTGGGAAAGGTTACATTAGCGTCTAAAATCTTAGTCGTGGTTACCGCGTTGTTTGGAAGGATGACGGTATTATTACTTAGGTCAAGGTCTTCTTCCAGCTTACCCACTGTAACGTTTAAATCTTTGATTTTAGCGGTCTCGACTGCGTTGGAAGCCAACTTAAGGGCTGTAACCGCGCCGTCTACAATGTCATCAGTAGCTTGGAGTGTCCTTGTTCCGCTTGCTGATGCGTCTTCAACAGCTTCCTGAGAAGCAAACAACGCCTGTCTGTAAGCAGTGTCCAAGTCAGCCTCGGAGATACGAGAGCCAGACTGGAAGTCAACGATGGAATTGAGTGAGGTTGACCTGTAGATTCGCGCTGTGCCGCTTGTAATTTCTGTGCCTCCAGAGACAACCGCAGGAGACGAATTAAAAGGTAAGTTATTACCAACAATAGTTACCAGCTTGGTCACTGGGTCTACACTAGCGATAGCTATCGACTGGTAGTCACCGTCTTCTTTGAAGATTAACTTGATGTCATCAGTAGCGATGTAATCAAAATCAAACGGACCGAAAACTTTTTGGTCCCATCCGTTAATTCCTGTGGAAGCCCCTAAGCCTTGCAGGGTTATTGTAGTATATGAATATGGCATGGTATTTTATCTTAATAGGTTAGCTAAGTCAGCTCTAAGTTCTTTGAACTCTCTTTCGGTTTGACGACGAGCGTAAGCTCTGTATTTGTTGATTGTTTTTGACAAAGCTTTAGTTCTCGGGTGGTCTTTATGTCTGTTTTGCTCAGTGACCGGAGGTAGGTATTGGTAGTCGTTAGACTGAATTTGTCTACGCAGGGCTTGATGAAGGGTTAATTGAGCGGGTCCTAACTTCATAGTCCCCGAAAGGTGCTGCATATGGTCGTAGGCAGTGTCGCCGTTTTCGTTTCTGTAGTCCCTATAGTCAACAGTATTACCGCCGATGCTTCGACTGTGACCCATGCGTCTACGACCTACCGCTTGGTGCTCAATCTCCATATTAACAATGTCGTTTGATGTCTCAGAAGAGTAAAACGGGTTGATTGCCTTACCAAACGACCCGGTATTACCCTTACCCTTTGTCATTATTTTACCAAAGGCGTTACGACGAGGCATCAACTTTTCACCGGGTCTCATAGACTCAGGAATACGTTTCCTAATCTTATCCAACATACCCCTAGCTTCCAAGATAGCAGGTGATTCTTCGTAGACATTTTGAGACCAGTTAAGACCGTTAGGAACAAAGCCAGCCATAATGTTTCCTCCGATGTTAGGAAGCGCTTCAGAGGGCTTTTCTAACATGTCCAGAAGTTCTCCTAAGTTTTCAATGTAGGACTTGTTGCTTACGTTGTTAGCCATCGCTGTAGCCAGAACAGCACCAAAACGCATAAGACCTTCTTGTTTCTTCTCAAACTCATCCTCGTCTCCGAACTCACTGACTCCAGTATCTCTTGTGTCAGCATATCCTTGTGAAATGTCTGCCATGATACCTAGAGTTGTAGCAAAAGGGTCAAGACGCTGGTAACTGTGCCACGTCCCTCCCCACTCGATAGAAAACGCCTTCTTTCCTGTGGCTTCCCAAGCTTCGCGCTTACCGGGGTCCTCTGGAGCCGAACCTGTGATGCGGTCTCCTAGTGTTTCGATGTGCATAAACAGAGTTCCCATTGACATGATGCCTGTAGATAAACGACCCATGGCTTCAGCGGATTGAATAGAATTACCGCTTTGTATGGTGTCTAAATAGCTTTGAGCCATTTTACGGGCTTCAGGCATATCGTCTAAAGCTGCTTTTTCCACGAAATCGTTCGCATAGGATTCCACGTCTATATCTTTTAAAGCTTTATTTGCTTTAAGCCCTTTCGTTATCTCCTTAGTGATTTTAACGGGCCTCGGCATTGTGCGCCCCAAGGCAAACAAAAGAATGTTTGAAGGCGTCCTAACGAACGGAATAACAAAGCCCAGCCAAGGGCTCATTTGAGCCATGTCTCCGGTAGCCTTAAAGAACGCGTTGTCTACTTTGTTAGTAAAGGTGTTTACTAGCGCCCAATCTGTTCCTGCTTCGACTAGCGCCTGTCTTTCGTCGAACCCTATGGAGTCACCGTAAACAACACCATCTACTTTCTTTAGGTTGTTATTAGAGTAGTGGTCCTTAACGTAAGTATTGACAAAATCTCTTTCATCAGGAATGGATTCGCCTTTTTTACGAGCAGCGGAAAGAGCTTCAAGAGCTTCGCGTTGGACGTTCTGCTCATTACGAAAACGACCATTTTCAGTAATAGTAGAATTAAAACCCTCGTCAATGTGCTTGGCCATCGCGCCGGGCTCTCTGTGGAGTCCCTTTTTGTATCCACTCATAGCCAGAGATGTTTTGATACGAGCACGGTAGCTCATCTGTTTGAAGAACTCATCTCCCATCATCATTATCCTAGAGGGGAAACGAATGGCTTTTCCCACCCAATTCACGGATTCACGAAGTAGCGTTCCATCCGGGTTATCTACTCTAATCTCTCCTTTAGGGGAAAACATGCGGTCGTCTCTATATGCTGTGTATCCAACAATTGAACGCGCTTCGTCGTCCCCGCCTGACTTCCACATATACTTAACAGAGTCAGCGAAACTCTGAAGGTCAAACATGACCCTGAAGTTAGCTTTAACTAAGTCTACGTTACCCGTCATGACGCCTCCTGCGATTGACTCCATGTGTCGTAAGGGAAGAACGAGCGCTCCACCTAAAAAGTTAACAGCCCAAGAAGTAGGGGAACCTAGAATAGCGTTGTAATACCACTCCTGAGAAACAGCGAGACCTTTGCGCCCCGCTAACGTCCACTGAGATAAACCTTTGTTGACGCCGACTTGGTTGAAGTCTTTCACCATCTGTTCCATGCCCTCTGTTCCGCCTTTACCTGACTTCTTAAACAACCTCTGAAGGTCTTTAATAATCCTTTTGTCAGAAACAACTCCCCTGTTCTCTCTTCGGAAAACCTGTCCTTGTCTCTTCATTGCATCCTCCAACGCTACTCCTAGAGTCCTGTGTTGTCCTGCGATGTCTCTACCCAAAGAACTCTGTCCTGTGCGGTATAGGTCATTACGCTGTCTAAGACCGAGGGACAACTGCGTTCCGAAGTCAGCCCAGATTTCTTGAAGTGCTGCCCAACGGTCCATGGCGGAGAAAACTTCCGTCATCGCCTCCTCTTCATTCAACAACGTCGCCTTTCCGTTTACGTTTGCTTGGACGGTTTTGTTTTCCAGAGCTGCGGCAGCGTTTGTTACCTTATCCTCTAGGTCTTTTCCAATGTTGTTCATGGCGTCGTAGAGCACTTCGGCTTCGCTTCTGACAAACTGCAAGTCCTCCACGCGGTCGCGGAAAGGTGTTAGGTCTAGTTGTGCTTTACCACCCGCTCCCTCCATTCCCGCAATCGTAATTTGACGGGTTTCCTCCAAGAATTTCTCGCGAGCCTCTGGGCTCATTTTGCCTTGTTTACTGGCTTTCATAGAGACTTTCGCTACGTGTCCTAGAAAGGCTCGCATTTCAGTAACGCTGTTCAGAACCCTAATACCGGAAAGAAGCGCTTGGGGGTTAGTAGTGTCATACAGACCTGCGTCCTTAACAACCTTTACAACGTGCTGCTCAACTTTGCTTATCAACTGCTCGGTTCCGCCTTCTTTTGACTGCTCTAGTATGTCCGCCGCGTATGCTCGCTTTGATTTAGGACTAAGCGTGGCTGTTTGTATACCATGCTCTCTCAAAAGGTCATCTATCTCCGTTTCGGGGGCTGTTTCCGGGTCTATTTGTTTAACTTCAGGGACTGGAGCATCCTTAATGTTATTTTGAGATTCCTGAACACCTTCAGGTCTAGGAGCGGTTTCTGGGTCTACTCCGGTGATGTTCTGGTGTTTTTGCGCGTTCTCAGCGTCGCTAAAACGATGCTCCATTTCAGACATCGCGTTCTTTTCCTGTTGTGTAAGGACGTTATCGGGATTTTTTAAAGCTGCATCAGCGGCTGCTACCGGGTCCGGTGTTTCTCCGTTGGCTATTTGCCTTTTGACGAGTGCGCTTTGTTCGGCGTGGGTGTTAAACACTTTTTTAATGCCGCTAATAGCCTCTCCCGCTTCAGGGGGAAGAGGGTTTCCCTCCGGGTCTAAAACAGACTCCGAGTTTACCGTTCCGTCTCGTTTGGGATTGTATTTTCTATACCCTTTAAACAAGCCCATAGCAGAGAGACCTATAATTTCACCGACAATGAGACCCTCTAAAGCTGTCTTACCACGCTCGATAAACTCGTTGTGGTTTTCATCGTTAGGGTCGTAGGCCATCCAGTTGATTATATCTTGAACAGGACCTCCTCCACCTTCGTGTGTAGCCAGCATGTTTGAAAGGCGCTCCTGTTGACCCTTAAACACTAAGAACTCAGAAATAGTTCCAGCCGTCGCGAATTCGATATTCTTTTTTGTTCCGGGCTTTAGTCTGCTCAGCTTCTTCATTGTTTCAGGAGAGAGACTGAGTTTGTTCGCAGAGTAACTCTTAAGCACTCCTTTGCCTTTCGACAGAGCGCTTGTAATACGAGTTACTTTACTTGCCTTTCCAAGTAAAGATAAGGCTCCAAAGCCGGGAATCAACCCCGTAGCAAACTGAATAAGACCTACCCCGAATCTACCTACTCCTGTCTTCGACGTTCCGGTCACATTATTCTTTTTAATGTCCCAATCAGGCAGACCGTCGTCGAAGAATTGCTCACTGATTGTGTCGCCTAAATTGTAGATTCCTTCAACGGCTGCTTCTATACCGCGAGGTAAAGCCATAGCGATGTCCCCAACGTAGTCCTTAACGGTGTTTTCGTCTTCTTCTTCTTCTTCGCCCTGCTCTTGAGGCTCCTGCACCTCTTGAGGCTCCTGCACCTCTTGAGGTTGCTCGGCGTCTTGATTCTCGGGTAGAGCGTCTTCTTGAGGAAGCTCTAACTGCTCCTCCTGCACGGGCTCTGGGGCTACCTGAGTCTCTCCTTGCAGTGCTTGGTCGATTGAGTCTCCTTGCTGGAGAGCTTGGTCGATTGAGTCTCCTTGCTGAAGTGCTTTATCAATAGAATCTCTTGTATCAATCATGGTTGCTTAAAATAATGTTTACTTAACTCTTTGTCTTTGGTTGTAGTAATACGAGTTGTTGTATTGACTCTGAAGGAACTCCAACTCATTGTTGAAACCATAAAGAGCACTTACTTGTTTTAATTCCTTTGGAGTATACTGTAACCCTATTCTAATGTCTTTTACGTCGCTTTGTTTTGGAGGAGTATTACCAAAGGTTATACCCATAAGTGGGGTCTGGACTTTTCCAAAGAAACCAGCAGGTATTGTAGTGTCTCTTCTTATACTAGGCCAATCGGCATGGTAATCAGGTTCTCCTATGCGTGCTATGCCGCCGCCGGTCCTGTAGGAGCCGCCGGAATTAAACGGACCCGTTCCAACCTCCTTTAAAGTTGTTCCATAAGATTTCGCTTTTCGCTGCAAGTATTCTGGAGCTTCAGACACTAGCCTCCGAGTAGTGTAACCGGTTTCGAAACCAGTTGAGGATGCTGGGCTAAACTCTGTAACGTAAACATCCTCTGGTGGTTTCGCGCCTTTTGGTAATACGTTTACATAATCTTCAGCGGGTATTACTACAAGAGGTTTGTTTGGTTGTGACTTTCCTTTATTATAAGCATACAACGCGCCAAGCTCTTTTGCTTCCCCGCCATCAATCGCAACCTTTAGGCGCTTTGTGTTTGCTCGGTTTATATCAATACTAGATTGAGTATAATTACGAACTACTTCTTTTCCGAAAAGCCAAGGGTAACCACCGGATGCTAAGCTAGTAGTATTGTTTCTATGCTCTAGATAGAACTGTCCTCCCTCATTAAACATGTTCGCCTCCTCCTCTGTTTGTTTTCTGGAGGCGTCAAAGCTTTTGAAATACTGCTCAGCCGTTTCAGGGGTTTTTGCGTAAACGAAACGTAAGGTCTCTCCAAGGGGTGCTTCTATTGTTTTCCCTCTTTCCAAAAGCACGTCAATGACTTCTTGGGGTGTATAATCTCTGTTTGCTTCCTGAAACTCTATAAACTCTGCTGGGTCAACAGTCAAACCTCTTTCGAGTCCTTCATACCCCGGCTTCTTACTAAGCTCTGAAATAGCTTTAGCGCGAGCATCTGCTTCTTCATTCATCACCCCCAAGACTGCTTTTTGTTCTTCTACGTGACGAACAATAGATTCCCCTACTAATCGTTCTGTTTCTTGCTCTAGCTCTCTATACTTAGTTCTGTAAAGTTCATAGAATTGGTCAGAAGTAGCGTTTTCAGGTAGCTCTGCTTCGACTACACCATTTAAGTTATTTAGTTTTTCTCTGTATCCACTAATCGCTCCGTCCGACATAGCATCCAACTTGTTGATGTAAATACTTCCACCTTGCTCTTGAAGACCTATGTAACCTGTAGAGGGGCCTCCTTCAAGAATACCCTTAAAGAACGGCGTAAAAGAAATTGTATCAGCGCCCGGAAACCCGTCTATTTTTCCTTTTAATCGCACCGCCATCGCCGTCAACCCGTCTTTAGAGTCTAGGAAAACAGTATTAGGACCAAGGGCTGTAGCTACTAGCTTTGCGGTTTGTTTGGTCTTAACGTCTCCTATTCCTTGAAGCTGGGTGACAAGAGCTATTGCAAACTCAGGTAGCCTGTCGTCAGGGACTGTATCTATATTCAAACCGGGGAATCGGTCTTGTATTCTTTTTCTTAGTGCGGAGGGGTTTGCGTAGTCTCCTTCTTGAACAAGACCCACCCTTAAAGCAGACACTTGGTTATCGGTTAATTTAGTGTCCATGTTGTGGAGATAACTTCTTGCTCCATTCAGGGCGTCTGCAAACAGGTTTTCTTTTTGTCTGTTTTCTTTAGTAAGCGTGTTTTCAACGGCTTCATCAACGCTAGCTTGCATAGCATCAAACCCGGAATACTCCTTAAGAGGCTTACCCTCCAGTTGATACTTTTCGCTCACCTCATTAAACAACTGTTGGAACTGAAGAGCACCTTTGTGTGTTTGAGTCATAAGACCCTTCACACCGGGGGTTCCCACAGTGCCAAGCGCGGGGTTACCTTGAGTTCCCATGAACGCACCCAGAAACCTATATTTATCCATCCCGGTCATTTGAGCATACCATTCTTGTTTTTCTAGATTTTCCCAATCAGGTTCTGATTCAGCCCATTGTTTAACAGCACCAATAAGGTTCTCTGTGTTGATTGATTCTGACTGTTTAAGAAGTTGGTTTGCAAGTTCAGGCTCCCTAGCAGCCCTTAAACGCTCCGTAGCGTTCATGAAACCTCTGCCAATCTCATCATCAAGACTGAGTTCCTTCAACTCCATGTATCTCTCTCGGATGTCTTCAGCTAAATCCATGGCCTCTTCCCGAGTCAAGCTAGCTCCGTTGTCGTTCTTCCTTAACTCGACGAGTGCTTTTTGTGTTTCCGCCTCAAGATAATCAGCGAAATCAGCACCACGAAGAGACCCGATGATTCGCAGAGAGCGGTCTCTAAATTCCGGAGAATAAGGGTCTAATTTAACCCCGTTTCTTGCTAATTCTGCTCTTTCTCTAGTTATTTTGACTTGTTCTTGGGCTCTCCTGAACATGTCTATTCTTTGCTCCGTATTCGAGTCTCTGACCATGAGGTCAAACTCAGCATTGGCGCGGGCTTCCTGTGCTTGTTCTAGTTGAATTGCCTGTTTCTTGACGACTTCATGAGCAGTGTCTTTTTGAATTAGAGCACCCTTGGTGTTTAGGTCGGCTTCCAAACTCTGTAACTCCTGCATGTTAAGAGTGTGCTGTAGGCTGTCACCTTTCAGCTCGGCTTGTTCTTTCTGCGCTTGGTAAGCTGTAAACTGAGCTAAGATACCGCTAACGGTTCCTAACGAATTAGACAACCTACCAAGATTGGTCTGAGAAATAGGGAGAGGTTTCTGAACACCAACTCCATACGTTCCTGCTTGACGAACAGCAGAACGAAGAACGTGGTCACGTTGTAGTTCCTGAACTTGTTGTCTCTCGTCAGTGCTCAGTAGAGCAGCAAGGGGGTTTTTCTTAGTTGCCATAGTTTATTATTGTGTTCGTGGTCTGATTTGCAATTCCATCAATTGGGAGCGTCGCGCATCAGCCGCTGCTCTGCCTACCCCAAGTTTAGCAGCATCTAGATTATGTTTAGCAGTTTGATTCTGAATGTTGAGTATTCCTAGTCGTTTTTGACCCGCCGCTTCGCTACCTCTCATAGTTTGTCGACTGAGATTAGCATTATCTGTCTGCATTTTATAGAGTTCTCCTTGCTGGTAAGTGCCCATCATACTCCCTGCGGTCCCTAAGACTGTTCCTAAGTAGTCGGGCTGAGCGATGGGTTGATTGATTCCAATCATGTTAGTGACATACTGCTCACCAGAATTAGCAAGCCCAAGTCTACGTGCTGAGTCGTTCAAGCGAGCTTGTAAGGCCAGTGCGGACTGATACTCCGCGTTGCTTCTTTCGAGGTCTTGTAGACCAAGACCCACAGATGTTCCTGCTACATTGACTGACTCAGCAGCGACGGTCCCGGTGGAGACTGCTGATTCAGATTCGCGTTGAGACTTAAGCGCTTCCTGCGCCATTGAAGTTTCTTCCTGACTCTGCTGCATACGCTCTGAGCGCATAGTCATTTGCTGTCGCTGCATCTCGCGAACAGAGGCGGCACTTTGAGCGGCTTCTTGCGCTTTTGCCTGTTGCTGCTGGGCTGAGATGGAAGCTACGCCTTGCACGGCCTGAATACCCATCATTGCCATTGTTAAGTCACACATGTTACTTTGTTATTTTGAATTTTCTAAAAAGTTCTTCTTTAATTTTTATGGGTTCTCCGAACTCCGCTCCACACCATTTAAGCCATTTGATGCACACAAGGTTATCCGTATGTATCCAATTAGACACAGAACCATAATGGCTAGCTAAAGACCAGACCCATTTCCTGCAATGCTTTAGAAAGTCTTTTGCGTATCGTTCTACTTCATTAGTTCCCAACATCCAGATGAAAGGCTCATGGCCTTCTCCCGCTCCGAACATAGCCATGACTTTGTTGTCCTTGGTCATGACGGTAAAGCTCATGTCGCTGGCGTTCATAGACGACTCAACAGCTTTTGATGGCGCTGAGCCAACACAAAAGCATTCGAGTTTGTCCATTTCCCTCATACCCTCAGTAAGCTCTTTAGCGTGCTCTTTGGTGGCGATGAGAATGGTATGTCCTTCGGGTGTTGTTTCTACTACACTAGCCATAGCGTCTGGAGCGTTGATGTATGAACGACTCAAACTCTGCACTTTGGAAGTTAGAAGGCATGGCCGAGGAGTTTTCAACGGTAATGGTAGTTTGTTCAGGGTCTGAAAATACAGGGAATCGAAAACGTCCCGACTCTAAAACAGAATCACCCTCTATGGTATGCTGCACGATAGAGGCGTTGAACTCCGCAGTCGAGGTGTTTCTTAGGTCGGGTGTGACTTTGACTTCAAAGTGCGACGTGTCCTCGAAAAATAGCGTTCCTCCACGAACTCGCATTTTACCATCGGTGCGTGTCATGTTCTGCCCGGCCTGTGCTTTGAACAACAACTTAGAGAAAGTATACTTCATGGTGTATTTAACACCAGCATAGAGTGACTCAGCGACGCCAGTCAATCCTCCGCTAACGGTGTTGTTTTTGAAGGTAACAACAGTCTCAGACCCGTTCGGTGTGGTCTCTAGGTTCTGAATAAGAAGACCATCTTTGGTGTAGACTTGTAACTCCTCGTCGTCCTTAAGCAAGTAGGGTAAAGTAAATGTTGGAACAGCTATAGTCGCGTTGAGAGTTACAACAACACGCCTGTCTAGGTTCGTGTTGTATCCTTCGGGGTCTCTCTGTTTGTTACCCATGCTTATCTTAAGTAGGTGCGTCTGGTTTGTGTCGGAGATAGACTGAACAATATACAACTCAGATTCGATGAACGTAAGACCCCTGATGCCACCACCGCTTACGGTGAACTTACCCCAAGAGCTGAGAACTTTCTCGTTTCCTTTGAAGAAGTATTTGTAGACGTAGACGTCGTTACCATCAGTAGTAGCCATTAGACTCTCTGCGCTGGACCCAGAAAGAGCCACAAGCCCTCCTCCGCTAGTCTTTGGGATATACTGAGGAACGTGGGCTGTAATTTCGTTTGCGTCAAAGTTGTCGGTATTCGCGTTTACGGTGAACTCACGGATTCCCATGAATCCTCCTCGAACGAACGGGAAGTAAATATACGAACCAAGACCAATCGGGTCTACCGACTTATCGTATTCGTATTCTGTAATTTGGTTGAACGAGACAGTCTTTGGTGTTAGCAGGTCTCCACCCCGGAGAACAAACTGACTGAAGTCTGAGAACAATATCAAGTTGTCTTGGAACGAGATAGCAGCCCTAAGCTTGGTCACCTTGTCAGACGAGATGGTGGCGTCGATTGGGTCTCCATCCAGTAGCGATGTAACTGAGGTCCGGTAGAAGTTGTAGCGCTGTAAATCCAAATCGCCGTCGTATCCTCCGAACTTTACTTCGCTCATAGAAACCGATGAGCCTGATAAGAAACCTAAACGACTCTTAAACTGGAACACTCGTTGGATGGAGGTTCCGATAAAGGAAGGGTCAGGGTTTGTAATATCATCTCCAGCGTCTAGCTTATCCAGAGGCATGTGGTTAAGCTCAAATTCGTTTACGGCGGTGCTCTTGAGAATCAAGGGCATTGTAGTCGCGTCGATGCGGTCGCTTATGTTGCCTCCGCTGGTTTCAAACCAACCACCATCTCCAACAGAGCCGTCCGCCAAGGATGGGGTGTGTCCATTAACCAAGAACTGAACATACCTGTCGTCTTCAGAGGCATCCACGTCGCCTTGAACGGCAATCTTAAACCTGTGGGTAGCGGTGCTCGGTAAGTCTGCTAGGTTAGGGATTGATTTATATGCAACCCCAAGTCCTTCTCCAGCCATTGAATCGTCTACTTGAATGGTGAAGTCAGCAGGTCCGGTAATAACACCAATTTGGTTACCTTTGAGACTTACGGTGAACGATGGGTCTGACGCTAAAGACAACGGCTCTGTTCCTGCTACGCCGTCGAAACCACCAGAATATGCTGTTCCTCCCGTGACCCTGACTAGGTTTAGAGGTTGGTCGTATCGCTCAGAACCCTGCTCGCCATTTGCATCCACAACTCTTCTAGGCAGAGTAGAAGCAATATGAATAACCCCCTCAAACAAATTCTTCATGATGAAATCTGACTCGGATTCGTAACCAGTGTTGTAGAAGGTCTCACCTCCAGTAGACCATTTCTGAGACGACCCAGAGTAAGTCCAGTTCTCATACGTAGTCCCACCAGCGGTCGTAACAGACAACCCATACTTGCGCTCGTAGTCGCCTTGCTTAACAAACACCAAAGCTTCTGAGCTTACAGGAGCACTCGTTGTGGAATCTTTAGTTACCTTCTTTTTGGTATTAAGGACGTAGGTGAAGTCACCAGTAGTAAACAGCTTGAGGTCGTCTACGGGGACTGTGGGTGTCGAGTCGTCAACGCCGTGAGTAAGGTAGTTACGAGTCTCAAGAATTAGCTCTGCGTTATCTGCGTTGTCTACAGTGTATTCAACTGTGTTTTGGTAGGAGCCAGTCCCAGAGCCATACAATGTAACATCTCCGTCAAACCTGAGTCGCTTCTTGTCGGTGTCGGTAGCAATGTCAAAGATGTCGTATAAGGTGTTACCTTTATTTAGACCCCCAGTGATTCTGAGTTTACCCAACCGGGAACTCTCTGTGCCTAAAACTGTGACAGGAGCCTTCTGTGTAAAGGTGATTGCTTTCTTATAGATTTCATCTGAACTAACAAACGATTCAACCACCCCGGTATAGCGCTCTGTGATTGTCGCCTGAGCCCCTGTAGAGAGGTTAAAGGCTGCGATAGACTTCGTTGAGGAGGTTTTGTTCTTAATAATAACCACATACCTCTCGTCTTGGTCTCGTTCGATGAAGTGAATCTTAGAGTTCGCGTCGAGAGACGCTGCGTTTAGTAGCGTGACGATATGCTGACACCCCGGTCGCTTTTGGAGACCGTCCACGATGCTTGGCAAAGCGTTCTCCTGTTCCTCACACTGACCAGCAAAACGAATAGCGTCTGGCTGCTGTGAGACCCCTTGAATGAGGTTACTTACCGAGGTGTTGATTAAGGGCATTAGTAGATATTAGGGTTGCGGTGGACGCCTACACGTCGAGCTACGTCCTCGCTGTCAAAGATGGTTCTGTCAGATGATTGAGAGTCTAGCTCCAGCAAACGAGCACGCGCTTGCATTTCATCCAACGCAATTAACGATTGAAGCTCTGTGCTTCCAATGATGCGACTCTGGAACACACGGGAGGCTCTAAGGGTAATGTAGCGTCTGGCTACTTCCACAAGCTCGTCCCATGATAGTTGAACGGTGAGGTCAACTTTGAAGGTTTCGCTGAAGATGTTTGTTTGGTTTTTACGGTCATACAAATACAACCCACGTTGAACAACGTCGCGTGTTTTGTCTACCGCGTCAGCAAAAAGAGTTTCGTCAGGTAACCTAAGTTTTCCGGTTAGCTCTTTGGTTGGCTCGTAGTTCGTAATGGTGTTGAAGTGCCACTCTTCGGTTTGCACTTCCTTTGAGACTTCGCGTAGAGCGGTCAAGGCGGTGCTGGCAGAAATTGGTAGTGCTGCTGAGTCAGCAAGCGTGTTTATGGGTGCTTCACCAATATGCCCAAGCATTTGGTTTACACTTTCTAGTTCAGTAGTTAGAGCCATTTGTTTATTTGAATTTATAACCCCAGCGTTTAAGAGTGAGCGCTAGGGGCGTGATTATTGATAAATGCTAAACCCTGTGCGAGGCGTTGAGTTAGCTGCTTTCGTTTCCGGTCGGCCTGTTCTCGGGTTTATCGGACGACTAGACGGCTTTTTATCTCGGTTATTCCTTATTACCGCACCCGCGATGGTGTTATCAAAACCCGTTTTTTTAACAAAGCGTTGAACTTTATCGCTTTCGACAAGTTGCGCTCCAAGAAGACCGAACCGCGATTGATTACTAGACATACACATAATTTTTATTTATTTATTGTTAACATTTCCATCTACGAAGAGCGAGAGCTTTTCTCGTAGGGCGACCTTTTTTGTCTTTCATAGGCCCTTTGACGCCCGACATGCGAGCACAGAATGAACGCTTACGAGCAGCCTTCTTTCCTTTAGGGTTTTTCTCCGTTACCGGAGCTTTGAGATTAGAGCCTGTTTTGCGGTTATAGTGGTCACGTCCCTTTTTGGTGAGACCGCCTTTCTTAGACTTGTGTTCTATCCGCATATTTACTCTTTTCTTCATAGAAAAAAAAAGGGGCCTCCAAAGACTGTTCTAAGGAGGCCCCTAGGGGGTATGTATTAAGCAATAACGCTCACAGCACCTTCAGGACGAAGAATACCGTGACCCATTGCGTATTTGGCAAGCATGAGGGTCGCTTGTTTAGACATGGAATATTCCGATTCCACAGCGAGGTCCATAAGCTTGACAGTTCCGATAGCGGACTTGTGACCAGCAACGAACTTAAGGTCGCTGAGACCAGCGTCAAGATAACCCTTGTCAGCCGAAGCGCCATCAGCGTCGTCGAACGGGTTGTTCTTAGCTTTGACGTCATCAGAGGTGACTTCGTTTGTGGCGATGTCAGACAAGTGAGTCGAGCTGAAGATTTTCAGTCCAACAAGCTCCAACACCTTACCAGAAGCAATGCTGCCTCCACCACCGAAGTCGCGGTTAATGGCTGCGTTATCACTACCTGCGAGGAGGTAGTAAAGCTCAGGTGTCAGAATAGCGAAACGGTCTTCAGACGGGATGTCTTTCTCGTCAAGCTTCTGCGCGATGAGGCGGAAGGTTGAAATGATTTTATTAGCATCACTAAGGTCAGCAATACCTGACGCATCGCCTGAGCCCAAGTTAATCACAGTGCCTTGACCAGCATCAGGGTTAGCGCGAGCAACATCGTTCACTTCAGAGGCAGCAACGAGAGTTCGCATAGTAGCGAGGTCGAAGCGCTTAGAAAGTGCACGTCCCAACTCGGTCGAATAGGCAGAACGCACGTCGTAGTGGTTCTTCAATTCGTCGATGTTAGCGATAGACGTAGCCGCAATCAGCACGTCATCAATGGTGATGATGCGCTCTTTGTGGTTAATCGTTGAAGTGTAACCCTCTGTGGTATTTTCAAATACGTCGTCACCGGGTTCGTGATACTTAGCAGTTGCTTTGCCCATAGTGGGGAACTGCGCCGACTTACCACTCGAAATAGTCCGAACGGTATGGAGGTCTTTCATCACGTTAGTTTCTTCAAACGTGGTGAGGACTTCGTTAGCGAATACTTTTAGAAAAAGAGCGTTTTTGTCTCCAGAGCCGCCGCTTTGTCCAAGGAATGAGGGGGTAATAGTGCCTTCAGCCATAATATAATTTTGTTAGGTTAGTTTGGTTTTGTTTTAGGTTTTTCAGGTCGGTCGAGGCGTCGTTCACTCAACAGCGTTATCCTTTCGGGCGCTCTGGTTACTTGTATGCTTATCCAACAGGAAATTGTAGATACCGTCAGCTAGGTGTTGACCCAGCTTGGACGGCTTGGAGAACAAGATGTAGTCTTTCTTGTCGTCTCCGAAAAATGGTTCGCAAAGAACAGCAGGAAGGGCATCATTTTTCATGAAGCTGAATCCTCTGTCGGGTGCTCTGGCTGCTTTGACTCCTCTGTTTCGGTTGCCATAAGCAGCGATAATAGATGTTTGAATGTGTTGTGCTAGTTTACGTCCTTCAGGAGAACCGTAACGATACCAAGTCTCGCAACCTCGCACAGTGGGTATGCCAGAAGCATTGAAGTGAAGCTCTACAGCTAACGTAGCTCCGTCTAGCTTGAGCTTCTTTCGGATGTATGTCATCGCGGTGCGATAGGTTTTCCCTTCGTAGGTTGAGTAAAGAACCGAACGCACACCTTTATCTTTAAGGGTTTTTTTGAGAGCCTCCCCGGCTTCTAGGTTGTAGCTCCATTCGTCAACTGTGCCGTCGTAATTGACTGCACCTTTGTCGCCCGGACGGGAATGACCAACACAAATACCTACAAGCTCACCTCGCTTCAAGCTGCGCGGCGTATCTGAGCAGCTCTGCGATGGTTTCTTTCTCTTCAGGTGAGAAAGAATGTTCTTCAAGTATTGAAATAAAATATGGAATTTCACTTTTACTTAGAGTTGTGCAACCAGTCGTCGATACGCTTATCCATGCGACGATGGCGATTCTTTTTATACGACTTAGTATACTCATCTTTTACTTTGAAAAAGACGTCGGCAATCTTAGGAAACGCAAGCATGAGCGATACCAGTAGCTTAATCATTCTTTGAGGCTGGTTTAGCCTTTCCGATGTTTAGCGCTAGCCAACTAACAACCTTGTTCGCTCGGGCAATCCAAGCGTTAGCGCTATCGTTAGGGATAAGAGTAGCCAGAATACTTGCTACGGATACAACACCCGTAAGGAGTTGAAGGACCGTTTCTTTGTTGGTGATTAACCAGTTGATTGTTTCTGTCATGGTTTATGTAGGTTATAGGTTGGAAAGTGCTAGTTTACGCTCCACTTCGGCTCGGTAGGCGGGGTCTACTTCGTAGCGCTTGCGACCTGTGGCGTCGCGCTCCGACATAGCTGCCATTACTTGTGCACGGCTTTCAAAGGCTGATACTCCAGAACCTGCTGTCTTTCCCTGTGCCAGCGTAGGAGACACGCCGTTGGCGTCTTCGTATTTACCCTTTAGCCAGTCAATAGCGAGAGAGGCTTGCTCGTCGCTTCCTGTTTCCATGGCTTGGTTGTAAGCGCTAAGTTGTTTTTCGCTCATGTTATCCGAGGCCCACTCAGAAATCTTGTCATAAGACGCACGACCACCAACCTCTGCTAAGAGAGCCTCTTCGCTTGACTGTTGAATAGCAGATTGTCCTTCGATGTAGGAATCAACAAGCTCCTTACTAAGACCAACCTCTTGAAGTTTTGCGTAGGTGTTATCCGAAAGACCACCGCTTTCAAAGAACTCCATAGAAGCGTTAGTAATAGTGTCATTCTGGGAAGGTTCATCCTCGGACTTTTTCTCGGTGGGAGGCAGGTCTTCCTCGCTCTCGTCGTCATCAGGAGTTCCCAAGCGCGTCTCTAGGTTGTTGTAGGCGTTTGCTAAGTCTTCTGGAGACTTAAACTTCTCAGGAAGCCACTCTGGGCGGTCTCCCTGTGGCTGCTCTTGTTCTTCAATTTTAGCAGCTTCTTCTTCTAAGGTGACCTGCTCTGAGGCGGTCTCGTCATTGATTACATGCGTTTCAGTCATGGCTTACGGTTGTTGTTATTGTTGTGATTCTTCCGGGGGAGCTTCCGGTGGGGCTGCTGCTGCGTCTCGGGCAATGTTGCCCAGAGCGGCGGCTCCTTGTGGAGCGACTTTAGAAGCCATCTCCATCATTTGAGATTGTTGCATTTCTTGTTGCATCTCTTCCTGAGTCTTAATCAACCCAGCAGTCTTGATGCCTAAGCTGGTAGCTCTACGCTTAAAGTATTCATCAACCTTAACGAACTGTCCGATAGCTTGAGGCCCCACTACTTGCGCAGCACCAGCCAAGAACATATCCAACTTTTGAAGGTCGTTTCCTCGTCCAAGAGCCTCAACACCCGTGATGATTACAGGCTTGACCAAGTCTTTAGGAAGCTTAGGAAGACGACTGTCGGTAGTCATTAGGTCCATGACCCGGTTGACCATAGGAAGCTGTAGCTCGTTACTTAACAAAGAGTAGAGACCTCCTAAAGACGACTCAAGCTCCAGAGTGAGCATCCGAATTTCCTCGGCTGTTACCCGCTCTGCATTGCGGACAACACCTGACGTAAGAAGGAAGGCTTGTCCTAAGCGCTCTTTGATTGTGTTAGCGGTGTCAGAAGCGATTCTAAAGTCGTTGAACTTGTCTAGTTGAAGGACGGAGACGTCTTGAGCGTTGCCCTGCGTGATTGCACCGTTAGGGCTCTCAGCTAGAGTTTTAGCTCTCGTCGTGCCGTTAGGGTTGACCAAGAACAGAACCTTGGCGGCGGCGGCGGAGCCCTCTACGATAGCCTGAGTAAGTGTCTCTAGGCTGATGAGGTCTCCAAGGTATTCTTCTACATATCCCCTGCCATAATCCTCCCCATCAATCTTAGAGAAACGAAGGGGAATGTAGGGTAGTTTGTCCTTGGGGAAAGAACCCATAGAACTCTCAATGACGTTACCTTTAATTTCTTGGTGGATATACCACTTATCATCGACCAACTCCACACAAGTAAACAAATCACAGTTCTTGCCTGTGGTTTCTCCTTCGAGGTAACCTGCTGCTGCCTTGAGTTCGTCGGAGAGGGTATTGTAGTTTAGGGTTTCCCGAGTGATGATTTTCAGCGGGTTGCCCATAGGGTCTCGGCTGATTACATAACGGTCCAAGTGGAATACCCTGAGTCCTCCCTCTGGTGGGATATACAAGAGCGAGTTGCCTGTGATGATAAGGTTCTTAAGAGCCTCATGGACGCCAACCCGGTAGGATTGACGACTGATTTCTTCCATCACGGAGTCCTCTACGGTTTGTAGCGCTGCCTCCATCTCTGTGATGATTTCTTGAGTAGCCCCCTCCGCACGGAGCTTAGGCTCGTCGAAGTTGAGGCGGAAAAACGGGGCATTGGGAGCCAGTAAGGCTAGTAGTAGTTTAGATGCTAAGTTGTTGACTCCTCTTGCTCCAATGCCCTGAAATGGTGTATATAGCCGTGAGTGTGAATTATGCCCATCTTCGGGCATCACATACGGTAAAGTTAGTTTGGACGCTTCTCTCGCCCTGTCGATGAAGGGCTGGCGTTCGCTCTCTAGAGCGTTATAGCGTGATTCTGCGGAAGTGTTCATTTATAAATAGGTTGTATTCGCTTAGAGTTCCTCGGGTGTTTCAGGCTTAAGCGAAAGCCATTCCAACTCCGTTACAATAGACAAAGCTCCTTGCTCGATGTATGGCTCAAGGGTTGCTAGGTCGTCTGAAGTTACTCTCCAAGTTGCAAGCTGCAACATTAACTGACCACTACCGTCAGTGGTCGTTAGAAGCTCCTCGGCTGGTGGGAGTCCGTGAAGGGTCGCGGTTTTAGCTCCTTCGATTGGGTATCCACGCGACTCGTCAACGTAGCCCGAAAGGGCCGGATAGGCTTCCGGTGTGGCGAGAAAATAGAACCAGCCAGTGTCTAATTGGTCCTGTTCCAACTCAGTGAGTGGTTCGTCGATGTAGTCTTCTTCGGGCATGGCTTAGTAGATGGAGCTTTTGGCGTTCAGGTAATTGCGCACCTTTGTCGCGTCCGCGTCGGTTAGCGTGTGGTCGAAAAAGTAGAGGGCTTCAATGTCTATGGCGGGGTTTGATGAACCAGCTGGGTTCGCGCCGATGTCAAATTCCTCCGATGACAAGCTAAGGTTGAGGGACGAGGTTTGAATATCGCCGTTGTTGACTTTTGAGAACTGACTACCGTCAACGGCCTTAACTTCGTGAAGCAACGTCCCATCAACTGGGTCGAATCCGAGTGTGTGAATGCCTCGCCAAGATTGATTGTGATAATACGCAATGTTGTTATCGTTTCCTTTTCGCAGCGACCATAGGAAGCTTCGGGTGTTATTGTAACCCTGCTCGCCATAGGAGTTCATGACAAAGACGCGGCCCGATTCCTCTCCCCCGTCTCCGTTGACGCTGTAGACCACGAACATATAACCGCCTGTGGTGTTCGACTCGTTAAATGAGCCATCCATGCGACTGTCAGCACCGTCGAATCTAAGGAACGGTCTGCGAACAATGGTGGCGGGGTCGTTGCCTGATTTGTTAATGGTTACCGTTTGACCTGTCGAGCAAGCAAAGGTGGATGCCTTGTGGTCGCCGTCTGACATATCCAAATCAAGCGTCACGGTGGAATCGGCTGTGATTTTTAGCGTCTGGAATGAACAGTCAGCGTAGCTCTGATTGCCAGAACGCCAACGCCCTATACTTAACTCCTGCCCAGAACCCGAAGGGAACGCTCCCACTGCTCCCAATGTGGT
>Ga0257114_1000748_pt1 | contig 24707 bp, 38 predicted proteins | sample SI112_10mmetaG_FD_190149 | JGI IMG/M metagenome (GOLD analysis project Ga0257114, IMG submission 190149) | Marine microbial communities from Saanich Inlet, British Columbia, Canada - SI112_10m | ecosystem: Environmental > Aquatic > Marine > Inlet | place: Canada: British Columbia | collected...
ACCACCAGAACCTGATCCAGCTAGTGAGCCAGATGACGGAGACATTCCGCCAGTAGCAGATCCAAGTCAAACACCAGCAGCCAATGATCCAGCTAGTGAGCCAGATGACGGAGACATTCCAACAACTACAACTGCTAACACACCTCCTCCGGGCACAGGCACTGTTCCTGTATTACCTGCTACTGTAACACCTAAAGATACAGATACCAAAAAAGGCGATAACGTTACACTCTTACCTAGAGAGTTACCACAACGTGATGATACAGATTTAGATCTAGATGATATTATTATTCCAACTACTCCTCAACAAGGTAGTGGCAGAGGTGATGGTCAAGCTGAACTAGACGCTCGTAGAGAAAAAGCTAGAGCAGATCAAGAAGCAAAACAAGCTGAACTAGATGCTCGTAGAGAAAAAGCTAGAGCAGATCAGGCTAAAGCAAATCAACAAGCTAACGACAAGTTTCAAAATGATAGAATAGACCGTATAGCACAACAATCAGATGATCAAGCACAAGCAGATAAGAGAGATGCAGCTAAAAAACCTAAAGTGACTACAACTGCTCCTAAACAGCCAGTTGTTCCTGATACTGACACAATAGATACAGATACAGATATAGACACAACAGATACGGATATAGACACAACACTACCTAAACAACCAGTAGAACCTGATCAAGATACAATTACAGTTCCTGATGATGCGCAAAAACCGCCAGAGAGTGAAATAACCAAACCAAAAGATGACGAGAACACAGCTGATGAAATTGATAAATTACCAGTTGCTCCTGTTACTACAATAAAAAAGAAACCAACTGTTAAACAAACAGTAAAGACTACAACTAAGAAAACCAAACAAACACCGAGAGTAGGTGCAGGTTTAATTGGAGACTTTGGAAATAAAAAGAAATCACCACCAAATATTTTACCATATATCCCACCGCCACCGCAAGACGATCCGTTAGATTTAGGTAAATGGAAACGTTACAAATAAGGTAAATACTGTTAACGTTAAATAGGACAAAACGATGACTGCACAAAACGAAGGCTATAAAATTATGCCACCAATGGATACAAAGTACACTGAGCGCAGTGGCTTAGAAGGTCCTTTTACTACGCTAAGTGGTAAAGTAGTATACTACGATCCAAAAGAAGGCAAGTATTACGACCCAGATACAGACATGTATATGTCATATGACGAATTTCAAAACTATGATAAAGATTATAGTGGTATGGGTGAAGGTCATAGTCCATACAAAAAAGGAAGTGACAAACGCCTGCAACACGTGGCTGCAAAACATGTTGCAGAAACACTTAGCCCAGAAGACAAGGCACTTGTTAATAAAATGTACAACAAAGACGGTACACTTACTGATCTTGGCAAACGTGTTATGGGCACCAAAGAGTCTCGCACATTAGAAAATCTTATGGCTAAAGTGTTTGGTAAAACAGTTAATGAATTTAAAAATCCAACAACAGAAGCAGAAGTTCAAGTTGATGAAGCAGGCGGATATTATACACAGCCAGTATATGATATGATTAAACAACATGGTTATCCAAAAGTAATGCACAAACTATTAACAAGTTTAGATGCAGATGTAATACAGGATTTTATAAACCGTGCAGAGTTAGATGAAAACACATACGATACTAAAGACTTTGAATTTAATCCAAGAGCTGGACATAGAGACCAAATGTCACATCCAGAAAATCGTGGATTAGATGCAAATCCGAATAAATCATATAGTCCACGTCCTAAATTGCGTCCAAAGAATCTTAAAGCACCTATGACAAGCCCACGTCCAAAGGCTCGTCCAAAAGATTTAGAAATGAAGTACGCTATTAATAAAGCAGTACAGCAAGCCGTAGGCGAAGGTGATAGTCCACATAAAAAAGGCACTAAAAAGTACAAAGCACACATGGCAGCAAAGCATGCATCTATGGCAGAATCAACTAGTAAGCCAGAAGTATCAGTTACTGAAATGCAAGATGCACTAAAATTAAAAGACGCTCCGTCAAACGAACATGTTGTAGCAAGTTATGTACGAACAATGATAGACGAGAGTCACAAAACTTGGGACGATGTAATGGAACAAGTTGAATTTGTTCTAGATCTTGTAAAAGAAGGCAACACAATGAAAGCAGAAGATGTGTTTAACATTGTTAAATCACAACACATGCAGAACTACTTCGATTATAAAATGTCGCTCAAAGAGAATCTTGATACACTGAGAAATATTGTAAAAGACAAATCATACCAAACTGTAAAGTTTGAAGACGGATCAATGAAAGTTGATCTAACCACAGCAAATATGTTCTTGCAAGTATTCGATGCACAAAAACCTGAAACACAAGAAAAGATACAAGCAAAAATTAAAACCAAACAAGGCTTCTTAGCAATGTTGGATTTAATTTACAGTAAGATGTAAGGAGTAGATATGAAATTCGATAAACTTAAAATTACTGAAGACGAATTTGATCAGCTAGCTGAGAAAAAAGATGCTTGCTATCATAAAGTAAAAGCTCGTTACAAAGTATGGCCTAGTGCATATGCTAGTGGCGCACTAGTTCAGTGCCGTAAGAAAGGTGCAAAGAACTGGGGCAACTCAAAGAAATGAAGATAACCGAAATCATCGTAGAGTCTAAAGAGATTCGTACACAAAAGCGTAACAATGGATTTACCATTGATTTGTATGACAACGGCAAACATGTTGGTCAATATACACACGCACGTAAAGATGATATTGTTCGCAATCAAGCAGAGATTTTTCCTGAGTATCGCAACAAAGGCTACGGCACAATGCTATTACTTGCCGCAATAAAAACAGCGAATGATTTAGGACTAGACTTTGAAGAAGATACACAAAGCCTAACACCTGCAATGAGTAGAATATATGACGAACTAGATGATAGTGGAATGATTTATGGCGGCAAAGGAGCATGGGCTATTAGTCCAAGTGGCGAAGTTGAACTTGAAGATTTTTTAAACGAAGACTTACGTGCTTGGTTTGGCAAAGGCAAAAAAGGCGGAGCTGGAGGTGGCGGTTGGGATCGCTACAACACAAAAGGTGAACGCATAGGTAAATGCGGAGACAGTGATAAAGGCGAAGGCAAACCTAAATGTCTTAGCAAATCACGTGCCGCAAGTTTAAGAGCTAAAGGCGGCAAAAAAGCAATAGCAGCAGCTGTACGTAAAAAACGTAAAAATGATCCAAACAAGAATCGTAGAGGAAAAGCTAAAAACGTTAGCAACACAACAAGGAAATCTTAGTGCAAGGTGAATACAGAACATGTAAAAAGTGTGGACATAAATGTCACTGTTACCAACCAACTTGCAATGATTGTATAAATGATGTGTGTACTGGATGCGATTGTGAACCCACTGTAGAACTTGGAACAGATGCCAGAAGTTGGCCTTGGCAAGATAGCGGTTTAGATAGTAATTTTAGATGAATTTATGTACAGAAGAAATAGCATGGGCAACAACTGCTCCTGAGGATTTATGGATATTCGATAAACTTATATTAGCAAGACATCTTGGTTATACTTGTGGTCCAGTAGGAACTAGAGTTTCGCAATCAGATTACTACATTGTAAGACCTTGTGTAAACGCTATAGGACTTGGTCTAGGTGCTCAAAAACACTACATTAAAGATTTTACAGATCACTTAACACTTGGACATTTTTGGTGTGAAATATTTGAAGGTGATCATATTAGCGTAGATTATCTTAACGGCGAACAAGTACTAGCTGTGCAAGGACATAAAAATCCTGCAACGTATACGCAATGGGATCGTTGGGTAAAAGTAGATGTTCAAATACCATTACCTAGTTGTTTAGATTATATCAAAAACAAATATACTAAAATAAATGCAGAGTATATAGGCGGGAATCTAATAGAATTACATCTTAGACACAACCCAGATTTTACTACAGGACGCAATGAATACATACCTGTATGGCATGGACAAGACAAAATACCGCCCAAAGGTTATGAATTCATTGAAGATCCAGACGTTCATGGGCGTATAGGCGCTTGGGTTCGATAAATACCAATACAAAAAGGGAGTATTCATTATGAGTACATTTGAATTTGAATTCAAAGAAGATCAAGTACAAGAACTATTACACGGTAATAAAGAATATATCGAATGGTTCGAAGCAATGGAAGAAATACTTCCATACTATGACATAAACACTGTTGATAGGGTTGCAGGATTTATAGCACAATGCGCCCACGAAAGCAATAACTTCCGTGTTACAAAAGAAAACTTAAACTACAGCGCCAAAGGATTGAATGCTGTATTTCCTAAGTATTTTGTAAGGGCAGGAAGAAATGCCGACGACTATCACAGACAACCAGAAAAGATTGCAAATGTAGTGTATGCAAACCGCATGGACAATGGCGACGAAGCTAGCGGCGACGGATGGCGCTTTCGCGGTAGAGGAGTTATCCAACTTACTGGTAGACACAACTATACAAAGTTTGGCGAAACACTAGGCTACACAGCAGAACAAGCAATCAAGTATCTTAAAACCAAAAAAGGTGCATTAGAAAGTGCATGTTGGTTCTGGAAAACAAACAACATAAACAAATATGCTGACAAACAAGATATTACTGGTATGACCAAACGTATCAATGGCGGTACTATTGGATTAGATGATCGCAAAAAACACTACAAGCATGCACTAGAAGTACTAGGCGGCAATTGGGCACCTCCGCCATTTACACATAGTACTGTGAAAAAAGGCAGCAAAGGCGAAACTGTAAAAGCAGTACAAAAAGCCTTGGGTGCTAAAGCAGACGGTGTATTTGGTCCAGGCACAGAAGCCGCAGTAATAGCATGGCAAAAGAGCAGAGGCTTAGTGCCCGATGGCATAGTTGGCAAAGCCACACTTGCTGCAATGGGAATTAAATAATGTTAAGCAAACAATGTAAACTACACTTAGAAGAAGTAGGCCAAACAGGCTTGCAACATATGGCAATAGCACTAAAAACCGCAGTTAAATTACAACTGTTAGTGCCTGCATTAATCATTCACAGTGTTGCACCTAGGTGTTTTACAAACACAGCAACTAATGTAATGAAAGATATATTGGAGAAGAGAAAATGAATTGGGTAAAAGAACGTATCGGTGAACGCACTACATGGGACGGTGGCGTGATGATTGCAATAGGATTAATTGCATTGTTTGCAACTAGCTTTATCAAACTTGCGGCAATTGCAGCAATTGCGTATGGCGCATGGACTATCTGGAAAGCAGAATAATATGTGGGAAATGATCGAACGCATGGCTAGCGATAGGCTTTGGATTTATACTGCTCTTGCTGGCAGTGTGTTTGGTGCAATATTTGTTGCATATATGACTAGCACACGTATAGGACTTTGGTTTTATGCTAAAGTTGATAATTGTGTAGACTATTTGGTAGAGCGTTGGGGCTGGACATGGTTACAGCAACCAGAAGATGCTTGGCGTCAACGCTATCCAAAGATTACAGCAAAAATAGATGAGCTCGAACAGCGCATCAAGAAGTTGGAAAAGTGACCCGGTGGGAACGTATAAAAAACTGGTGTACAGTGGATCGTTGCGTAGACTTAATAATGGACGCAATACTATTGTTCTGGGAAGTTATTACTAGTCCCATATTGATTGTTATGCGTCTAGCAAGATATGTACTAGGCAGATGGGTTATAGAAGGCTTAAAAAACAAGATAAAAAAACTAATACATTGGCTGAAAACTAAACCAATTTGGCTGTCATTTATTATTGGGCCTGTTGCTGTTATAATATTGTTTTATACTCTAGTAGCTATATGGCTAGGTGGAGAAATGCTCAGACCAGAAATATGGAAACAAGACGATATTATCGTTGACAACCCTGAATAATTACTATATTATGTAAAGAATACAAGCCAAAGGAGGTATTCATGCCTGTACGAAGTTTTAATGATTCGGAAATTAAAAAGTTAAAGCAATTGATGTCTGAAGGTATTCAGGTCACAGGAGAGGTAGAAACTCTCAGAGAAGGTCTCAAAGACACAGTAAAAGCTATTGCAGAAGAAATGGACATGAAGCCAGCTTCACTTAACAAAGCAATTCGTATTGCATACAAAAACGAATTTGCAAATGTTCAAGATAGCTTCAGTCAAGTTGAAGAAATTTTACAAGCAACAGGACGAGATGTTTAATGCTGGATTTGCCAGTAATTGAAGTACAACATTACACGGACAAACTATTTAGAATTAGAACAGAACGACCTCGCAGTTATAGATTTACTGCGGGGGAGTTTGTTATGATTGGTTTAGATGATGCACCTAGTAGAGCATACAGCATTACTAGTGGACCATACGACGACTATTTAGAGTTTTACAGTATTAAAGTACAAGACGGACCGCTTACAAGTAAACTACAACATGTAAAAGTAGGCGATACTGTCCGTATAGGCGAAAAGCCAACAGGTACACTAATACTCGCAAATCTAGAACTAGGTGGACATTTAGTAATGATGGCTAGTGGCACAGGCATTGCACCGTTTATTAGTTTATTACGTGAACCAGAAACATATGATCTATTTGATAATATTACTGTCACGTGGACTACTAGACTACATGCAGAACAAGACTGCTATAGAGAATTCTTAAATGAGATGCCAATTGAATATATCAGCACAGTAACACAAGAGCCAGCTGAACTACAAGGACGTATACAAAAGTTTATGGAAGATGGCACTGTAAAGATTGACAATCCTGCAGAACAACGTATAATGTTATGTGGAAGTGTAGCATTTAATAATGATCTCAAAGATCACTTTAACGAATTAGGTTTTAGTGAAGGTAATAAAAAGACACAAGGTACGTTTGTGCAAGAAAGGGCTTTTGTAGGCTAATGTATGTAGACGCACTAATCGACAGAGATAAAGATATTATACACGTAGTTGAACGTGTAAACGGAAAACGTGAGTTTAGAGAATATCCTGCACGGTATTTGTTTTACTACAAAGATGTTAGAGGTAGTTACGAAAGTATCTTTGGTGACAAACTAAATCGTGTAGTAACTACAAGTGGTAAACAATTTAAAAAAGAAAAGAAACTATATAGCGGACAAAAGCTATTTGAAAGCGATGTCAATCCTGTATTTAGATGTCTAGCTGACAACTACTTAGGAGCAGACACTCCCAAGCTACAGCAAGCGTTTTTCGATATCGAGGTTGACTTCGATGAGAAAGTAGGTTTCGCTCCTCCTGAAGATCCGTTTAATGCTGTTACTGCTATCAGTGTACACTTGGATTGGTTTGGGAAAACAATCTGTTTGGTTAACAAACCCAAGACACTTACAAAAGCAGATGCACAACTTATTGTAGATAGATTCCCTGATACTATACTGTGTGATACAGAAAGTGAACTGTTGGAAACATTCTTACAACTGATAGATGATGCAGATGTATTGAGTGGTTGGAACAGCGAAGGCTTTGATATTCCATACTTGGTAAATCGTATTGCAAGAACTATGGGCAAAGAACACACAAGACGTTTTTGTCTATGGGGCAAATATCCCAAGCGGCGTGAATATGAAAAGTATGGTAAGTTACAAGAAACGTATGATACTATTGGTAGACTGCACTTGGACTATATGCAACTGTATCAAAAGTATACATATCATGAAATGCACAGTTATAGTTTAGATGCAATTGGTGAATATGAACTAGGCGAACGTAAAACAGAGTATCAAGGTACACTGGATCAGTTGTACAACAATGACTTTGAAACATTTATTGAGTACTCCAGACAAGACGTCGACTTGTTGGTACGCATGGACAAGAAGCTACAGTTTATTGACCTTGCAAACGTTATTGCACATGACAACACAGTGCTTGTGCAAACAACAATGGGTGCGGTTGCTGTAACAGATCAAGCTATTCTCAACGAAGCGCACAGTCGTGGACTTATTGTTCCAGATAAAGTACATGACAAAGTACAAAAACATTATCCACAACAGTGTACAGCGGCAGGTGCATACGTTGCAACTCCTAAAAAAGGCTTTCATGAATGGATTGGTAGTATGGACTTGAACAGTCTATATCCAAGTATTTTACGTAGCCTTAACATGAGTACTGAAACTATCGTTGGACAGATTAGACATACACTTACTGTTCCAATGTTAAATGAATACAAATGGGAAGTAGCTAAAGCATGGGAAGGTAAGTTTGCTTGTCCTGAGTATGAAAAAGTTATAGAGAAGAACGATGAGACATTGTTGTACATCGACTTTGAAAATGGAGAAGAATTGTCCGGGACAGGCGCTGAACTATATCAGATTATTTTTGAAAGTGGACAGCCTTGGGTACTTACTAGTAATGGTACAATACTTGATCAAACTAAGAAAGGTGTCATTCCTGGATTACTAGAGCGTTGGTATGCTGAACGTAAAGTACTACAAAAGAACATGCGTGAGCATCAATCAGCTGGCGATATTGAAAAGACAGCATATTGGGATAAGCGACAGCTAGTTAAAAAGATTAACTTGAACAGTTTGTATGGTGCGTTACTTAACCCAGGTAGTAGATTCAATGATCCACGCATGGGGCAAAGTACAACACTAACTGGCAGATGTATTGCAAGACACATGGGAGCCAAAGTAAACGAGTTGTTTACAGGCGAATACAATCATATAGGTCCTTCAATTATATATGGCGATACAGACAGTGTGTACTTTAGTGCATATCCTATATTTAAAGAACAAATAGAAAATGGCGAGTTTGCATGGGACAAAGATAAAGTTACAGAATTGTATGAAACTGTTTGCGAACAAGCCAATGAAACATTTCCTAACTATATGGCAACTGCACACAATGTACTCAACAGAGAACAAGGTGAAATTATTGCGGCGGCACGTGAAGTTAGTGCTACTAGTGGTATATACATAACCAAAAAACGTTATGCTATATTAGTGTATGACAATGAAGGTCACAGAGAAGACAGCGATACAAAGCCAGGTAAGATCAAAGCAATGGGACTAGATCTCAAACGCAGTGATACTCCTGCTTTTATGCAAGACTTTCTCAGTGAACTACTGTTGAAAACACTAACAGGAAGCAAAGAAGAAGAAATCATTGAACGTATTATTGAGTTTCGCAGTGAGTTTAGAAACATGCCAGCATGGCTTAAAGGCACACCTAAACGTGTGAACAAACTTACACACTACTACAATAGTGAATATATGATTGATCCTAAAACAGGAGACGAAGTATACAAAGGTAAAAGTAACATGCCCGGACATGTGAGAGCGGCTATCAACTACAATAGAATGCGTAGAATGAATGGTGACCGTTACAGCATGGAAATTATGGATGGTATGAAGACCATTGTATGTAAACTCAAGGATAATCCGCTAGGACTTACTAGTATTGGTTATCCCACAGACGAAACACGCTTGCCCGAATGGTACAAAGAACTTCCGTTTGACAATGACACAATGGAAGAAGGTATTATTACCAAGAAAATTAGTAATTTGTTAGGTGTAATGAATTGGGACCTAGCTAAAGCAGAAGACAAAACTACGTTTGATAGTTTATTTGACTGGGGCTAATGAAACTAGATCTACACGGAAAACATGTACACGAAGCATGGAAAATGGTTGACAGATTCCTAAGTGACTGTTATTATAAAAGTATTAAACGTTGTGAAATAATTTGTGGACAAGGAATGATCCGTAACGAAATGGATGATTGGCTCCACCTAAATACTTTTGTGCGAGAATACAGATTTAATACTCGTACACAAGGAAGCTACACAGTATACCTAAAGAAGAGGACATAACATGAGAGATTATCTCAAAGACATTGTGCAACACACACATGGGCTTGGCTTTATTGAGGCCGCAAAAATTGTAAATGAAGAAGGCGCTACTAGCTTAGAAGCTATGGATGATGATCGCACAGTTATTGTGCAAGCACAATTCAAAGAACAAGTGCCAGGACTTAGTGGTACATTCGGTTTGCCTAACTTGAGCAAACTAAACATTCTACTCAACATTGATGAGTATAAAGACAATGCAAACATCACAGTAAACGAACAAGAACGCAATGGCGAGACTGTTCCGTTTGGTTTGCATTTTGAAAATGCAAATGGCGACTTTAAAAATGACTACAGATTTATGAGTCGTGAAGTTGTTGAAGAAAAACTAAAAAGTGTTAAGTTTAAAGGCGTAAGTTGGGACGTTGAAGTGACTCCTAATAGTGCAAGTGTTGCACGTTTTAAAATGCAAGCACAAGCCAACAGCGAAGAAGTTGTGTTTACTGCAAAGAATGATGGCAATGACCTAAAGTTTTACTTTGGCGATAGCAGTACACACGCAGGTAACTTTGTGTTTGCACCCGATGTTAACGGTGCTCTTAGTACAGGTTGGAGCTGGCCCGTATCACAAGTGCTGAGTATTCTTAACTTGCCTGGCGATATTACTATGAAGTTTAGCAACGCAGGAGCGGCAATGATTACAGTAGACAGCGGTATGGCAACGTATGACTATATCCTGCCAGCACAAAGCAAGTAACATATGGAACATAACCAACACAAAAATCTAACAGAAACACAGAACGATTATGCTGTGTTCTTGCCAGCATTGAGTACTTTCTATGCACTGTTTATTGGCAGACAGCGCAGAGGCTTAGAGCCGTTTAACGAAGATAGAAAAGCAAGCGGTGAGCCGTATATTGACTTGAATCGTATACCTGCACACTTGACTGCTAACAATCCAAGCAACGGTGTAGAAAGTCTCAACTGGCTAGCCAAAGAAGGCATCTTCAATTACAAGTGGAGTTTGCACAGTGCTGGACACGCCAGTCTTGATCTAAACAAAGACATGTACAGAGAAAGTCAGTACAGAGAGCGTGACAGAGAATACAGTTGGCTATTAGGTGATAGTGGTGGTTTCCAAATTGGTAAAGGCAAATGGGAAGGTGACTGGAGAGCAAACAGTGGTTGCAATCTAGCACAAAAGAAACGTGATGGTGTCCTAAAATGGATGGACGCCTTCATGGACTATGGTATGATCCTCGATATTCCAGCTTGGGTAGGTCGTAGTCCCGAAGGTGCAGAAAAAAGTAATATTCACAGCTATCAAGCGGCTGTGGATGGTACGGCTTTTAATAATGAGTACTTTATCAGAAACCGTAACGGAGACTGTAAGTTTCTCAATGTACTACAGGGCGAAAACTTTGCTCAAGCGGATGATTGGTATTCACAAATGAAAAAGTTTAGTGATCCCAAGCAGTATCCAGATGCGCATTTTAATGGCTGGGCAATGGGCGGTCAAAACATGTGCGATATTGAACTAGCACTAAAGCGTTTAGTTGAACTTCGACACGATGGCTTACTAGAAGAAGGCGTACATGATGTAATGCACTTCCTTGGTACTAGTAAATTAGAATGGGCTCTGGTACTTACTGCGGTGCAACGTGCAGTACGCAAGCATCATAATAAAAACTTTATGGTTACATTTGATTGTGCAAGTCCTTTCTTGTGTACAGCAAATGGTCAAATGTATACCAATTGGCGTTTGGATCAAGACAGCAAATGGAGTTACATGATGAATGATGCTCCGGATGACAAGAGTTTCAAAGGCAATGGTGTATTGTTTGATGATGAAGCACGTAAAATGTATCCTGATTATATTGGTAGTCCTATAACAAATGGAATGATGCTAGACGAAATTTGTTACTATGCTCCAGGTGATGTAAGTCGCATGGGCAATGAAACAAAAACAAGTTGGGATAGTTTCAGCTATTGTATGCTTATGGGTCACAATGTATGGCAACACGTTAAAAGTGTACAAGAAGCAAACAAAGTATTTGATCAAGGACAATATCCAACTATGATGGTAGACAACAGTTTTGACAAACAAGAAGTTAAAGATGTTGTTATGGAAGTTTTTGCTGAAAGTGACAAAGGAAAGAGCTTGCAAATTATCGAAAATCATCGTAAACTATGGATGAAAGTAATCGGCACACGTGGTGCTGTTGGTAGGAAAACAATTAACAGTTCGGCACAGTTTAATGCACTCTTTGAATAAAGCACTAATTATAGGCACAGGATTTGGTAGCCTATACAAAAAAATATATGAAGACATGAATGTTGCTGTGACCACAGTGGACATTGCAGATCCCAATGCAGACTATAAGCATGTATACAAAGCACTAGATGCAGGATTAGCGCATTGGGATGTCTGCCATATTACTACACCTAATTATACACATTATCCACTAGCAGACTTATGTGCAAACTTTTGCGACATTGTGTTTGTTGAAAAGCCTGGGGTTGATGATCCAGAGCTATGGGAAGAACTGCTAGCAGATCATCCTACAACACGTATTATGATGACCAAAAACAATCAATACAGAGACAATGTACATCAAGTGCGTGAGTCAGCAAGTGAAGGCGAAGTACATATTCATTGGTTAAATGAAGATAGAGTACCTAAGCCAGGCAGTTGGTTCACTACAAAGAAACTAGCATTTGGCGGTGTAAGCAGAGATTTGATGCCACACTTGCTGAGTTGGATACAAGTAATAGATCCAGACTGGATGCACATGAAACCTGCATGGAGTAGATTAGAACAACGTTGGCAGTTGCAAGATCTAACAGGTAGTGATTATGGTGAAGTAGACGCACAAGGTACATATGATGTAGATGATGCATGTTATATTGATATGGGTCGTTACAAACTACATGCTGATTGGCGTTGTAATAGTCCAGACGATATTGCTATTCATACAGACAAAGTTAGCTTTCAGCTAGGACTATGTCCAGAAAGTGCATACGAAGCAATGATACGTATTGCACATGAGAACCTAAATAATGATGAGTTTTGGAATAAACAAAAGGATATGGACTTATGGATTCATCAGATCTTAAACAACCTGTAAGACAATTGATAACAGAAGGCAAAGGCGAGTTCTTTGAAAAGGACTATTTGGTGCCCATGCTGTTAGTAGATGAAATACGTGTACGTTCAATTATGACAGGTATATGTCGTAGTGACATAGATATGATGACTGGTGACTTCACCTTATTACCAACTAGCATGCACGGACACGAAGGCTTAGGTCAAGTTATTGCTGTAGGCAACAACATAGACGATTGCAACATTGGCGACTATGTTGCTACTAGAGGCGAACCTGCATATGCTGATGTATACAACTGTAAACAAGGCACATACTGTATAGTACCAGAAGCTGATCCTAAATACATTATTGAACCTGTAGCTTGTGCAGTTAATATGGAGTTGGTTTGTCACGAAGAACTAAAACAACGTGATGGCGGCAACATGTTAATTATTGGCACTGGTTTCCTTGCAAGAGTATTTCATCAAACTATCTCGCAAAGTTCTGACTATAGCTTTAATGTTGATGTACTAGGTAATAGTAATATGGATTACTGGGAGTCATCTGCAGATAATGTTATGAATGATTATACAAAATATGATTATGATGTAGTTGTAAATCTCAAAGAGACAGAACAAATATACGACATATTAACTAAACCAAATACATTAATTATAATGGGCACCATACCAAACCCGGACGGAGTAAATTCTAGTGCTAATTGGCTATGGAATAATGTAACAGTTAAAATGCCAAGCCCAAGAGCAGAAACATTTCACAATGCAATGAAACTAGCAACAAAAATGGTAAGTCAAGATAAAATTAAACTTGACAACGTTTGGACCAATAACTATAATAGAGAAACAAATTGGAAACAAGGATTTGAAGATGCACTTAACCGTCCTGGCAACTACAGTAGAGGATATATAAAATGGGCTTAAACACAGAAGAACGCCAAGGTGTAATTTACTTTATTGGCACTGAAGTTGAACGCACAGCAATGTACGGAGAGAAAACTCTTTTTGTAGTTGGTATTCAACCATGGGAAGAGATACAAAAACGTGCAGATGAACATAGTATTCGACATTTATACTTTGGTACAAGTCAAAGTTTTCATCCTAACAACGATGATGACTATGAAGCATGGGAAACTATGATCAAACCTTTGCTTAAACTAGGATACTGGTGTACACTAGACTTTGGTGTTGAATATGCACATGATGTACTAGAATGTGGGTTTGACGAATATGATAAGTATATTAGTATGATAAGTGTAAAACTTCCATACATTAAACAATTCAACTATAACGCAACAATTAAACTAGATGACACAACATGGGGTAAAAGCAATCCAGGCGTATGGTGCCATAGTGTGCATGATCTAATGGATCGAAAAGTGTACACAGACTGGAAAGACTATGTTGGTGATACGGTAATCAAATGAACGGTAATAAACGAATAGGTTTCACATGTAGCACATTTGATTTGTTACATGCAGGGCATATTGCTATGCTCAGAGAAGCACGTGAGCATTGTGATTATCTTATTTGTGGTCTACAAACTGATCCTACTACCGATAGACCAAATACAAAAAATAGACCAGTACAAACACTGGTAGAACGTTACACACAACTCAATGCAGTTGAATATGTAGATGAAATAATTCCTTATCAAACAGAACAAGATCTTCAAGATATACTCAGCATGTATCATATTACAGTAAGAGTTCTTGGTGAAGAGTATCGTGAAAAGGATTTTACAGGCAAAGATATTTGCCGCAAACGAGGTATTGATCTATACTTTAATAAGCGTGAACATAGATTTAGTACCACTGATTTAAGGGAGAGGGTAACCAATGAGCCCTGTACAAAACCGAATAAAAAAACTTGAACAAGAGCATAGAACACTTGACGAAGATATAAAACGGTTATATAATACAACACATAGTGAACGAACACTTAAAAATATGAAACAGCGCAAACTGCAACTCAAAGATGAGATAACAAAACTCAAAGGAGATACCAATGGTAAAGAAAATTAGAGTTATCGAAAATGAAGAAACTCCGGTTACAGAAGAGCAAACCATGATGGAAATTGCTAAAAGTATGGATTGGAAGTTATGGGAATTGTTGCAAACTATGCAACGTCTCGAAAAGAAACTTACGGTACTTGCTGCAGATGAAAATCCAGACGCCGATGACAAGTAATGCAAGAACGCTATCATGAATATATGCTTAGGCGTTATAGAGAAGAGAATGCAAAGATGCAAAAACTTAAAAAAACAAATAGTATGATCTGGGTTACATTCCGCAAAGAAGGATTACACAAATATCCTGCGGCATTAGATGACCCTAATCTTGCTACTGGCGGTACAGATGATGTTAGCTTTTTGGGCTACATTCACCGTCACATCTTCCACTTCAATGTTGCTATTGAAGTATTTCATGATGATCGAGATATTGAATTTATCCAATTTAAAAGATGGCTGGAAGGCCTCTATGCAGACGGAACTCTGCAACTTGATTATAAAAGCTGTGAAATGATTTGCGATGATCTTGCAGATCAAATTAACAGCAAGTACCCTGGACGTAAAATTAAACTTACTGTCAGTGAAGACGGTGAGAACGGAGCAACCATTGAATACGAGGTATCATAATATGCGACAAAACCGTATTAGTATCAACGATATTAAATGGGACTTGATTAAAATTATTGAGCCCCATGACGGTCGTCTTGAAAATAAACAAGACGGAACTAAAATTGTAAACAATCTGTTTACAAGCTATCTCAGAGACTTGCAAAAAGAACGCAAGATCCAGGACTATAATATTGTTAGCAGTTTACGAGACACTGCTATCACTTACGATATTGCAATTAAACTAAATGCAGATCGTAGTCCAAAGAAACTAAAGATCCACGTTGGCACTTATCAAAGTCCATGGGTCGATAAAAGAGTATCAGCATGACAGTCTACATTGTAGATATTGAAGCTGTAGACACTCGTTACACTGCACAGTGGAAAAAACATTTACCATTGCAGTTGCGCAATCGTACTGATGATGTAGTAGTTATCAGTGGCGGAGATACGCCTCAGGCCACAACGCCTGGGGCCTTTCTCAACTTTGGTGGTACTAATGTTTACAAAAGTAAACAGCTAGAACAAATAGGAGAGATGTTTTGTGAGGGCAAAATTGTCGATGGTGACTATTTCCTCTATACAGATGCTTGGAACCCTACTGTTATTCAGCTACGTTATATGGCTGAGTTACTAGGAGTCGATGTTAAAATTGGCGGCATGTGGCATGCTGGTAGTTATGATCCACAAGACTTCTTAGGCAGGCTTATTGGCGAAAAAGCATGGGTACGCAATGCAGAGAAAAGTATGTTTTGGTGTTATGACCACAACTACTTTGCAACTGAGTTTCATCTAAATATGTTTGCAGAAAACTTACTAAAGTACAGAGGCATGTTTGGTATGAGTGCGGCAGAGACACTTAAAGATAGCAATGAAAATATTGTTATTACAGGTTGGCCAATGGAGTATATGCAAGATACACTTGCACCATACAAAAATATGACCAAGAAGGATACTATTGTATTCCCACATCGTGTTGCTCCAGAAAAGCAAGTTGATATTTTTAAAGATTTAGCTAAGGAATTACCCGAGTATGAATTTATAGTTTGTCAAGAACAAGAGTTGACAAAAGATGAATACCATACTATACTTGGGGAAGCTAAGGTAGTGTTTAGTGCAAACTTGCAAGAAACGCTAGGCATTAGCGCATATGAAGGTGCGTTAGTAAATGCAATTCCAATGGTGCCTGATCGTCTAAGTTACACAGAAATGTATGATGAGGACTTCAAGTACCCAAGTGAATGGACAGAAAGTTTTGAGAGTTACACAAAACATAAATCCAGACTGATTGAGAAGTTAAAAAATTATATGCAAAGTCATAACAATTATCACAATCAATTAAATACAGAGTCAGCAAAATTGACACAGAAATTTTTCAGTGGCAATAATATGTATGACGCTATTACTAAAAGTGACACACCACTATAACTCGGAGCAACTAATGAAGAAAAGTGAAGAACTAAAGGCACGCCTTGACGATGCAGGCATTCGTTATTGGGCGGGCGATAACATCTCCTCGGTATTAGATGACGGAGATAAACAACAACTAATCGAAGAACTTACCCCAAAATTTGAAAGTGTATTAGATAGTTTGCTTATTGATAGAGCAAATGATCCTAACAGCATGGACACAGGTAGACGTCTTGCAAAGATGTATATCAACGAGCTTATGGCAGGGCGTTATGACCCTATCCCTAAAGCAACAGCATTTCCCAATGACAGTGCAGACAAATACGATGGCATGCTAGTAGTTCGTAGTGAACTTAAAAGTATGTGTTCGCATCATCACCAACCAGTATCGGGTGTTGCGTACATCGGTATTATTGCTGCAGAACAACTAATCGGGTTAAGCAAATACACACGTATCGCACAATGGTGCGCCAGGCGTGGAACACTACAGGAAGAACTTGCAATGGTAATTGCAAGAGAAATCCAAACTGCAACTGGTAGTAATGATGTAGGTGTTTACATTCAAGCAACACACGGATGTTGTGAGAACAGAGGCATTATGGCTCATAGTAGTTTAACACAAACAACAGTACTTAAAGGTGCTTTCAAAGACGACCATGGCACTAAGAAAGAGTTTATGGATAATATCAAATTGCAACAGCAATTTGCAGGATGAAACATAGGTTAAAGTACATCCAAAAAGAAAGGTAAACCACATATGAAAATATTAAAACTATTGGCTGCTACACTAGTAGCGGCAACATTAGGTGTTTCTGCAAGTGCAGATGCTCCCAAGGATAAAGCAAAAGTCGGATTTATTTACGTCGGCCCAACTGGTGATCACGGATGGACATACCGTCACGACATTGGTCGTCAACAAGTAGAAGAAGCATACGGAGATCGTGTTGAAACTACGTTTGTTGAAAGTGTACCGGAAGGTGCTGATGCAGAACGTGTGCTAACACAAATGGCACTACAAGGCGCAGACATTATCTTTGCCACATCATTCGGATACATGGATCCGGTTATTAACGTAGCTAAGAAATTTCCAAATGTAAAGTTTGAACATGCTACAGGCTATAAGCAATCAGAAAACGCTGCTAACTACGGCTTGAAACTATATCAAGCAAGACACGTACAAGGCATTATTGCTGGTATGATGACAAAAACAAACACCATTTGTTATATTGCTTCATTTCCAATCCCAGAAGTTATGCGTGAAATCAATACATTCTATCTAGGTGCAAAGAAAAAGAACCCAGATGTAGAACTAAAAATTACTTGGGTTTACACATGGTATGATCCGGGCAAGGAAAAAGATGCAGCAGTGGCTATGATCCAGCAGGGTTGTGATATTGTAGCACAACATACTGACTCGCCTTCTCCGCTACAAGCGGCAGAACAAGCAGGTGTACTTGGTTTTGGACAAGCAAGTGATCAAATGAAGTTTGCTCCTAACGCACAATTGACAGCAACTATTGACAATTGGGGTCCTTACTACATTAAGAAAGTAGGACAAGTACTAGACGGTACATGGGAAACAGGCGATTACTTTGGACATATGAACGAAGGCGCTGTACAAATGGCACCGTTTGCTAATATGCCAGCTGATGTACAAGCAGAAGCACAACGTGTAAAAGATGCTATTAGCGCAGGCGAGTTGTTTGGATTTACTGGTCCAATTAACAAGCAAGACGGAACAGTGTTCCTCAAAGAAGGCGAAGTAGCAACTAGACAACAACTAGACACTATGATGTTTTATGTAGAAGGCATCACAGCAAACCCACCTAGTTAATAATATAGTGGCCCTTCGGGGCCACTTTTTATCTAAGGAAATATAATGATACCAGTAATTGATCTTAAATCAGATACAGCTCTTCAACAGATAGAAGAAGCATACACTACAATTGGATTTGCAGTGTTTACGAATTATTTTACACCCCAAGAACAAACCACGTATCACACATGGTTTGATACTATGAAACAATTTTTTGAACTAGATTTGGAGACCAAACAACGGTATCCGTATGAAGGTGATACTAACTTGGGGTACAGTGTAATGGGCGCAGAAAATGTCGACCCAACGGCGCCCAAAGATCTCAAAGAAAGTTTCAACTATAATAATACACGCATGGGCGATCATTTATGGCCAGAGCTCGAAGGTTTCAAAACTCTTGCTACTGAAACTGTAAACATCGCTGACAGACTTACAATACAGCTAATGACACGTTTTGATAAAATACTAGGACGTCCAGATATGCCATTAACACACTGTCATATGCAAAATTATAGTACAACAAGAGTTATACACTATCCTGCTTATACAGGTCCACTAGAGGACAAGCAGATGCGTATAGGAGAACATAGTGATTATGGAACCATAACACTATTGTGGCAAATCAATGATGTCCCTGGACTGGAAGTACAAGACCTTGAAGGCACTTGGCATCCTGTTCCATATGAAAAGGACGCAGTGATTTGTAACATCGGCGACTTGTTACAACGCTGGACCAATGACTATTTTAAGTCAACCAAGCACAGAGTTGTAAACAGTCACATTGACCAAGAACGTTGGAGCATGCCGCATTTTGTAGATCCGAAGCCAGGAACTATGGTAAAAAACTTGCGTAATGAACCAGCAAAATATGAACCCATTGAAAGTTTAGAATACTTACAATGGCGATTAGCTCAAAGCTATTAACTAACAGGGAGAATATTATGTTAGGAATTTTTAAAAATATTGACAGAAGCATGTTGCTAAAACTAGTAGTACTACATGTGGTTGTCATCACAGTAAGTAATGCATTAGTTGCGATTCCAGTAGAAATTTTTGGAGTTAAACTTACATGGGCGGCATTTACCTTTCCGCTAGTAGTATTAGCAACAGACTTAACAGTACGAATGTTAGGTAAGAACATTGCACGTTCAACTATTGCGGCGGCATACCCACTAGCAATCATTGGCAGTATTGCAGTAGTATTGTTAGAAGGCGCACCACAAAGTGTAGCATTACGTATTGGATTTGCAAGTGCAACAGCATATGCAGTTGGTACACTATTAGATGTATATGTTTTCCAATATCTACGTGAAAACTTTTTGAAGCATTGGTGGATTGCGCCAGCGGTATCAACTGTGGCGGCAAACATTATTGACACATACACATTCTTTTGGGTTGCATTCAACAACAGCGCAGACGAATATATGTCTGCAAACTGGGTAGAGATTGCAGGATCACAAGTTGTGATTAAGATTGCAGTAGGACTAATTATCTTCCTGCCAGCATACGGTGTATTACTACGTTACCTAAATGGTAAACTTTCAGAAACAAATGCTGAATAATACAGCAACACACACTAACAACGATGAGGTAGTTATCCAAGATCGCCTCATCGTTGACGGCAGAGACATACTAAATGAGCTTGACAATCTACACAAGAGTATGTTATTATTACCAAGAGATCAGAAGTTACAAGACAAATATCCTGAACTCAAAGAAGCGTATGACGCCTATCAAGAACTATACAGAGGCGTAATGATAGCAGAGAAAATGGTGGGAACACATGATTAAAAAACATTACTACAGTTGGCAAGATATCGAAAAAATGTGTACAAGCATTGTTAATCAAATGTACACAGACAACTGGCGTCCTGATTATATTGTAGGTCTTACAAGAGGCGGCAACGTTCCTGCTACTATTATTAGTAACATGACAGGCATTCGTTGCGAAGCACTTAAAGTAAGTTTGCGTGATGATGACAGTGAAAGCGAAAGTAACTGTTGGATGGCAGAAGATGCATTTGGTTACAATAAAGAACCAATGAATATTTTAATTGTAGACGACATTAACGATACCGGTGCTACATTTAATTGGATTACAAAAGACTGGCAAGCAGGTTGTTTGCCAGGCGACGATAAATGGCAAAGTGTATGGAACAATAATGTTCGCTTTGCTACACTAACAGACAACTTAGCTAGTGAATTCACAGAGCATTGTGCTTACACTTGTCACGAAATTAACAAATCAGAAGAGGATGTATGGCTAGTATATCCTTGGGAGAATGTAGGACAATATGGTTAGACCAATCAAAACAGATGAAGACGAAAGATTAGTTAAAGAATTTTTAGCTAAGAAAGGCAACAAAGTAACAGTGTTGCCAGCACATGCAAGAACAGACCCAGACGATATTGTGTATACATTTAAAGTAGGCAAACGTGGTAGAAAAGCAAAGGTAGAAAAAAAATGATAGGCTATGTAATAGAATATCACCCAAGAGTTGAAGACCCCGTTATAATTGCTAGATTTAGTACACTCAAGGGTGCTGAAACATGTTTAGAAGAAATTAAAAACAAAAAACCTAGAGTATCAAAGTATCACAAAATAGTAGAGGTAAAAGATGGCATTCGAATGGAATAGAATACACAAACACGAAGATAACATTGAACAAGATGTTAACCAACGAGTTTATGACTATGTATTAGAGTATTATGCAGTAGAAAGCATCGAAGATCTCAATGGTGATCAAATTGCAGAGATTGAACAGTTTAGAGAAGAGTATAACGAATACAGTGTAATGCAAATTGGATTCAGTAACTTACTTTCAGAATATGAATCTGCACATGGATAAAATTATACAATTTTTTAAAGACAGTTATAAGTTTTCACCGTTTGCATTCTACTGTGAACTAGTTGAAGCCATAATGCTAATAGGTGCTAGTGCAGTATTAACATTTACTGTGCTAGATCCAGCAACTAAAATTTTTATTCCAATGTATTTGGTAGGCAGTATACTTGGTGTAATTAGTACATGGATTAGACGAGCAGGCTTTGCTATTGTACTAACAGTATGGTTCGTAGTTATGAACAGTATCGCTATGGTGCAATTATTTTTGTTGTAAATTATGATAGATGAACTATACAAATTTTGGAATATTACAGATCCAGTAGCAGATGTTTTTACTGGATATGAAGATCTGTATACAGAATTTGATAAACATACAAAGGAAACATACGATAAAGATCCTGAAAAAACTATTGACACTGTGTTCGATCTATATCGTAATCGTGGCATTGTACCTATTGTATACTATACACACGATGGGCTAGTACAAGCAATCAAAGACTTTAAATTTGCCAATTACAACAATGTAAATGATAAACGTATAGGATTAGGCAACAATTTAGGTCAAACAATAAACAGATTTGTGTTTACAAATATGATGACTGCTGAGCCAAAAGGAAGAGGTTCAAACAGTTTACGAGATAGATTCAATAACGATGCCAAACTAAAACGTGCTATCAGAATCTGCTTTGAGTTTAGAGAAGGTAACAGACTTGTATACCCTACAGCGTTACGTAGAGCATTAGAACTTGTTACTGGTGAAAATATACAAAACTTCAAAGCACAAAACGCAAGAGCAATTGTTGAACATTTGTGTCCTGTGATGTTTGGTAATGTATATGATTACAGTGCAGGTTACGGCGGTAGAGTATTAGGAATTGCATCAAGTAATATGCGTTATAATTACACAGGAATCGATCCCAATACAGAAACAGTCGAACGTTTGAATTACTTACAGCAGCTAATGCAAGAAGCAATAGGTTCTAACAGTACAATAGTACAAAGTGTAAGTGAAGAATATCAACCAGAGGATATAGACTTGGCGTTTAGTAGTCCTCCTTACTTTAATTTAGAAAAGTACAGTGATGAACCTACACAGTGTATGGTACAATTTAATACACTAGATGAATGGTTTGATGGATATGTTGCGCCTACTATGCAAAACATTAAACGTGGACTTAACAGTGATGGCTTATTTGCTACCAATATAAGTGATTATAAAACAGCAAAAGAAGAATTCAAAGTTGTAGACAGATGGATCGAAACCGCAGAAAAGGTTGGATTCAAATACAATGGAATGATTAAGATGATGCTTAACACACGCCCTGGTGTTGGCAATGATAAACTAGAGGGCAGAGAAAAATACGAAGGTGTTTATATTTTTAGCAATGGAGCAAACTAATGACTAAACAAATTTATATCCGCGGCAATAATTATGGCGGCGAAATGACTATCGGCGAAGTGACACCAGAGTTTGTTAACTACTGGCAACCTATTTGTAAAAAAGAAGGCGACAGTCGTCTTATGGATCATCTGATGGCACTAGAGTCTTGGAACGGTACACCCGAGGAAGAAGATGGATTTGATAAAGACAGTCCTGCAATCTATGCTGAAGGTGAAGAATGGAATGCTTGGCATGATTGTGATGATATTCATCATGACAACAGTTCAAATGGTACAGAGCTTTGGGCATTTCCAATGACTGTAGGAGAACATGGTGAGCCAGTATATGATTGGGACGAGCGTATTGAATTTGAACCACATCAATTATATGGTCGTGAAATGTATACACAAGATAAACATGTAGCTGATCATGAAGATGATGATAGTGTGCCAGTACTTGTTTTTTACAGTAGCGAAAAGGGAGATTTTGGCGGCTGGTCAATTGATCTTGAAGATGATGAAACTTTTGATCCCAATAAAGTAGCTGTGAGTATTATAGAAACAGATCACGGAGAAATGGTAGAACGACTATTTTATGATAAAAAAGAATACGACTGTGAATACGATTGGTGCGATAGCCGCGGCAAAGGTTACTATGCAGGGGTAGCATGGTTTAACAAACGTTGGGAAGATCCATGTTTAAACGAAGATACTGATAAAGAAGCATGGGACGATGCTTGGGAATGGTACGACAGTGAACTAGCTGAAAAAGAAGCTGCTGAATGAGAGGACTGTTAGATGTATACGCTGGTCCTATGTATGCAGGCAAAACTAGTAAACTATTACAGCGTGTACTTTGGTTAAATCACCAAAACAAAAAAGTATTAGTAATTAAACCTGCAACAGATAATCGCTACAGCGAGGATACAATTACTACTCATAATCAACTAAGTTATCCATGTATAAGTATTACTGACTTTGATGAAATAGAAGAACACTTTAACATCATGCCTTACAACTATGACACTGTATGCTTAGACGAAGTACAGTTTATGGATACCAAATCAACAAGAGAAGGTGTAGAAACTTGGTTACGTAGTGGTGTTAATGTAGTTGCTAGTGGACTTGATCAGGATAGCAGAGGCATACCTTTTGAAACAACTAGTCAACTTCTAGGACTTGCAGATTGCATTGAAAAGATCAAAGCAGTATGTACAGTGTGCGGTAAACCTGCAACTAAAACATATAGATTAAAGGCAAGTGGTGATCGTGTTCAAGTAGGAAGCATGGGCATGTACGAACCAAGATGTCTTGAGCATTGGGAGCCAAAATAATGTTAACACAATTAATCAGTAACAACAGTGATATTATCATAGGTAATTTACTGTTCTGGCCTATCTATATATGGGTATGTACTATACCATATCGTATGTTACAGATGGCTATAGACAATGCATAAACAAACAGGCATAAACAGTTGGACAATCGAAGTCCAAGAAAACGGCAAAACAAAAGAGCTGTTCATTGAGTTTCCACCTGATGCATTAGATCAAGTTGGGTGGGATGTAGGCGACACATTGATTTGGGAAGAACTAGATCACGGTGCTTGGAGTATAAAAAAATGCGAGTCAGACTAGGACCATACAGAAAGAATCGTGCTACAAGAGTTGAAATAGAACCGCACGACACATGGAGTATGGATTGCACACTTGCTATGATTATTCATCCTATGCTTGTACAACTCA
>Ga0257114_1000749_pt1 | contig 24695 bp, 21 predicted proteins | sample SI112_10mmetaG_FD_190149 | JGI IMG/M metagenome (GOLD analysis project Ga0257114, IMG submission 190149) | Marine microbial communities from Saanich Inlet, British Columbia, Canada - SI112_10m | ecosystem: Environmental > Aquatic > Marine > Inlet | place: Canada: British Columbia | collected...
TTGACTCATTCTCACCTCAGTAACCGTTATAGTATTAGTTTCTAAATTCGGGACCTTAGCCTCATTTTTTATAAAAATCATGCTTAAAGACTGCTTAATCATTTCACCAACTCTTAGCTGTCTTTGGGATATCGGTTTTCCAATTCTATCGGTCATTAAATCATTCTATCAGTAGATGTTACACTAAACGCCTCTATTGTGTCGTTTTTTTGGAAATCCATGTAATCTTTTACAGTAATTCCACACTCTTGACCGTTACTGACCTGTTTTACCTGGTTTTTTTCTCTAAAAAGAGTTCCAACTTTACCAGTATAAATGATAGCTCCATCTCTTATTATTCTAACATCTGAAGCAGTAGTAATTTCTCCCTCCATAACTTTTGATCCTGCAACTTTTCCAGCTCCTGAAACTTTAAATATTTCTAAAATTTGAGCTGTACCTGTAACTGTTTCTTGAATATCAGGTGATAACAAACCTGACATCTTTTGTTTAATGTAATCTAAAACTTCATAAATAATATTATAAGAAGAAATTTTTATTTTTTCATTTTCAGCCAATTTTTTTGCTTCTTTACTTGGCTTAACATTGAAAGCTATTAAAACTGCATTTGAAGCTTTTGCTAACGTAACATCTGTTTCGGTAACCATTCCAATATCTGCTAGAATTATTTTTGGTTTAACCTCATCATGTTTGATCTGACTAATTGCATTTTTAATTGCTTCAGAAGATCCATGAACATCAGACTTAATTATTAAATTTAATTCTTCTGCTGAATTATCTGAAAAAGCAGAATCTTGAGTTGCAAATGTAAGTGGGTTTTTGGCATCTTTACTTTCTTGTGCTCTATTTTCACTTAAAGTTTTTGCCTCTTTTTCATTATCAACAACAAGAAAATCATCCCCTGATTTTGCAGCACCATTAATTCCTAAAATTTCAACTGGTGCAGATGGAGGTGCTTCATTTATATTTTTTCCTTTATCATCAATTATTGCTCTTACTTTTCCCCACTTTAAACCACTTACAAAAAAGTCACCTTTTTTTAAAGTTCCAGTGGTTACTATAATTGTTGCAACAGGTCCTCTTCCAACATCAATTTTAGACTCAAGCACAATGCCTGTAGCTTTAGACTCAAAGTCAGTTTTTAAATCTAATATTTCAGCTTGAAGAATTATTGCTTCAACTAACTTATCTAAATTTAATTTTGTAGTTGCAGAAATTTCAACCATTAAAGTATCCCCAGATAAATCTTCAGCAATTAGTTCATGTTCTAGTAATTGGTTTTTAATTTTTTGTGGATCCGCATCTGGCAAATCACATTTATTAATTGCTACAACAATTGGAACATTTGCAGCTTTAGCATGCTTAATAGATTCCACTGTTTGTGGTTTAACACCATCATCAGCAGCAACAACTAAAACAACTACATCGGTTAATTTTGATCCTCTTGCTCTCATTTCAGTAAATGCTGCGTGGCCTGGTGTATCAATAAAAGTTAGTTTATTTGATTGGCTTTCTATTTGATAAGCTCCAATGTGCTGGGTAATTCCACCAAATTCACCTGACACAACATTTGCACTTCTTAAAACATCTAGCACTGAAGTTTTTCCATGATCTACATGACCCATTACAGTTACAATGGGTGGTCTATTTTTTAAATTTTCTACTCTAGTAGCTTTAATCTTTTGAATTATTTCTTCAGCTTTTTCTCCTCTTATTGGATTATGACCAAACTCTTTAACTAAATACTCAGCAGTATCAGCTGCTAATGTTTGGTTAATAGTTACAGTAACACCCATTCCAAATAAAAACTTAATAACATTACTTGATTGTTCGGCCATTCTATTAGCAAGCTCTCGCACTGTAATAGCTTCTGGTATATTTACATCTCGTTTAACAGGTTTTAAACTTTCTTGGGCTTGTTCTTTGGTTAAATTTTTATTTTCTTTTTGCCTTGCTCTCTTAACAGAGGCTTCACTTCTTGCTCTTGCTTCAATTTCATCACTTAAAGCTCTTGAAACTGTTAGTTTTAACTCTCTCTTTTTTGTCCCTGTTTTTAAAGTTTTTTTATCTTTATTCTCATCTCCCTTAAACCTTTTTGTTGCTCTTTGCTCAGCTAACTTTCTTCTTTCAAAATCATTTGCTACTGGAGCTGATTTAGGAGCAAATGATGGTTTTAGAGGAGCCCCTCTATTAAATGAAGAAGTAGTTTTTGGTTTGAAAGTACTTGGTCTAGAAGATCCGGTCTTATTTGGAAATTTATTAGTTTGTTTTTCGATTACTACAGTTTTTTTTCCTTGAGTTTTTGCAATGTCAATATTATTGAACGTTTTTTTGGCTGTGCCAGATATTGTTAGTTTTGTTTTTTTTTCCATAGCTCATCACTCAATCTTTGTAGACAATATTTCGTGCAGACATAATCAACTCATCTGATTCTTCTTTTGATAAAGCAAAATCCTCAAGATAACCTTGGATTTTTACTCTTTCACCCTTTACTATATCATATCCACCTGTTAACTCATCTGATGCCAAGTCAGCAAAATCTTCTAGTGTAAGAATTTTTTGATCACCTAAAGTCATTAGCATACCAGGTGTTAATCCTTTTAAATTTATTAAAGCATCCTGAAGGCCTAATTCTTTTATTCTCTGCGAAATATCTTCTTGATCTTTCTGATGAAATTCTTTTGCTCTTTCAATTAGAGCTTTTGCAGTATCTTCTTCGATACCTTCAATTTTCATCAGACTTTCCGCTGTAGTATCTTTAATGTCGTCTATTGATGAAAATCCTTCAGCTACAAGTAATTGACCCAATGTTTCATCTAACTCTAAGTTTTTTACAAAGTTTTCTGTTTTTTCTTTAAATTCAGATTGCCTTCTTTCTGAGTCTTCTGCATCAGTCATTATATTTATTTCATAATTTAATAACTTAGTTGCAAGTCTTACGTTTTGACCTCTTCTTCCAATAGCTTTGCTTAAATTTTCTTCAGTTAAAATTACGTCTAATTTTTTTCTTTCTGAGTCTACATTTACTCTTTGAACTTCTGCTGGTGATAAAGCATTCGAAACTAAAATTGCTGGATCTTCTGACCAATTTACAATGTCAATTTTTTCACCTTGTAACTCATTTACAACTGCTTGAACTCTAGAACCTCTCATACCTACACAAGCTCCAACTGGATCAAGAGAAGTATCAACTGCTTTTACACAAATTTTTGCTCTACTACCTGGATCTCTTGATGAAGATTTAATTTCAATCAATCCATCATAAATTTCTGGTACCTCTTGTACAAAAAGCTTTTCCATAAACTTAGGGTGTGCTCTTGATAAGAAAATTTGTTGTCCTCTTGGTTCTCTTCTTACATCATAACAATAAGCTTTAATTCTATCTCCAGCTTTAATATTTTCTCTTGGTATCATTTCATTTTTTTGAATAATTGCCTCTGTACGTCCAAGATCAGCTATTACATTTCCAAATTCTAATCGCTTAACAATACCACTTAAAATTGTATCTTTTTTATCAATAAAGTCATTGTATTGTCTTTCTCTTTCAGCTTCTCTTACGTTAAAACTAATTACTTGTTTTGCTGTTTGAGCTGCAATTCTCCCAAAATCAAATGATGGTAGCGGTTGTAATACTTCATCTCCAACTGCTTTATCTTTGTTTGTTTCATTAAGATCAATAGCATCTTCAAGTTTAATTTCTGTATTAGAGTTTTCTGGATTTTCAGCAACAATCAATTTTCTAAAAATTTCGATTTCACCATTATCTCTATTAATTGAAACTTTAATTTCATTCTCTTGACCAAATTTAGATTTAGCTGCTTTTGCTATCCCAGTTTCCATTGAACTAATGATTAGTTCTTTATCAATAGATTTTTCCAAAGCAACAGCTTCGGCAATTCTCAATAATTCTAGTTTGTCTGCTCTTTTATTTAACATGTTTTTGTTTGCTCCAAAAAAAAATGGGCTAATGCCCATTCTGTAAATTCAATAATGTAAGGGCAATATAGTAAAGTTTTTTTTTAATTCAACAGAAACTATTTAGAAAAATGACTTATTTTATCAGTTTTTTCCCAAGAAAATGAACCATTATCATCTGGTGTTCTTCCAAAGTGGCCATATGCAGCTGTTTTCTCATATATCGGTTTATTTAAATTTAGCATCTCTCTAATTCCACGAGGACTCAAGTCAAAATTTTCATTTATCTTATCTACAACAAATTTATTTTTATCTAAATCATTATCAAACAAATCAACATAAATTGATAATGGTTTGGATACGCCAATTGCGTAAGCTAACTGAATTAAACACTTATCTGCAATTTTTGACGCAACAATATTTTTTGCGATATATCTTGCTGCATAAGCAGCTGACCTATCTACTTTTGTAGGATCTTTTCCAGAAAAAGCTCCTCCACCATGAGGTGCAGCACCACCATAAGTATCTACTATAATTTTTCTTCCTGTTAGCCCACAATCTCCATCAGGTCCACCAATAACAAAATTACCTGTCGGATTTACATAAAACTCATCCTCATTAAAACCTTTAAGAAAATTTGATGGGATAGATTGTAACATGTAAGGTCTCAACAAATCTCTAACTTGTGTTTGATTGACATCTGCAGAATGTTGGGAGGATATTACCACAGATTTAACTTTCGTAGGTTTTCCATCTACATATTCAAAAGTAACTTGGCTCTTACTATCTGGTTCTATATTTTTTAACTTCCCTGATTTTCTATCCTCTGCCATTAATCTTAAAATTTTATGAGAGTAATGAATAGGTGCTGGCATTAATACATCTGTTTCATTGCAAGCATAACCAAACATAATGCCTTGATCTCCAGCTCCCTCATCTTTGTTTCCAGTTGAGTCTACCCCCATTGCAATATCAGCAGATTGTGAATGAAGATGACTTTCTATTTTTGTTGCTTCTTTCCAGGTAAATCCATCTTGATCATATCCAATATCTTTTATGCAATTTCTAACTTTTTCAATTAATTCTTTTTGTATTATTTCGGGTCCTCTGACTTCACCCGCTAGAACCACTTTATTAGTTGTTGTAAGTGTTTCACATGCAACTCTTGAAAAAGGATCTTCAGAAAGGTAACTATCAACTACCATATCTGAGATTCTATCTGAAACTTTATCAGGGTGACCCTCTGATACTGACTCACTTGTGAAGAGATAGTTTTTTAAATTACTCATTTTTTTAATCTATTAAATGAAAATATAATAAAAATATATAATAAAATTAATATTATAAATATTTTATTCCCATATTTTGAAAATAAAGTTGGTTGTATTTTTTTGGCCTCTTTAAAGTCAATATAACCTGATTTACCATACTCAACCTTTTGTTCAACTAACCCTACAGGATTAACAATAGCTGCAATACCGTTATTAGCTGAACGTAATAAATATTTACCACTTTCAACTGCTCTAAAAATGCTATGTGCAAAGTGTTGCTTGGGGCCTATTGATCTACCAAACCATCCATCTTCAGAAATATTAATTATCAAATCAAAACCCGGGTTTTTAAATATTTTACCTGAATAAATTATTTCATAACAAATCAATGGTAATATTGTTAAAGAAAAATCATTTGCAGTTATCTCTATGATTTTTCTATCATTTCCTGATGAAAATGATTGATAATTGTTCGTAATTACACTTAAACCAAATTTTTTTAAAATAGCTTCAAAGGGTAAAAATTCACCAAAAGGGACTAGATTAATTTTATTATAATAATTTAATATTTCTAAATTATGATCATAAATTGATAAAGAATTAAAATAATTAATTTTTTCTTTGACAATTTTTTGATTATTTAGTCCAATAAATAAAAGATGATTTTCACTAAAAGTCTCTTCAAATAACCACTTAAATTTAACTAATTCATCTTGAGATACATTGGGGAGAATCCCTTCGGGCCAAATAAAAATAGTTTTATGATCTTTTCGTGGCTCACTTATATCAATCAATTCATTTAAAACTGAGACTGGATCAATATTTGAATAAAATCTATCAAGACCAATATTTGAACCTATGGCTCTTACTTTATAATCGTATTTTATGACATCTGATGAATTAAATATTTCTTTATAGGATGATCCATACAGATAAATTAGAAATGGTAAAATTAAAAAAATGACACATACCCCTATATCTTTTTTTGTTTCTCTCATTATAAAAATTGCAGGACTAGCAAACAATGAAATACAAAATAGATTAAATCCATAGGTTCCTATTAACGAGGTAATACTTAATATTTCTAAATGATCAACAAAACTATAAGCTATCAAATTCCAAGGAAAACCAGTTAAAATTGAACCTCTTATGAATTCAAAAATTCCAAGAAATAATGAAAAAACAAAAAAAGAACTTACTACTTTTTTAGGTTTTGAAATTAAAAAACAGAAAGTAGCTAATCCATAAAAAATTCCTAGGAAAGAAGGTATCAAAATAATAGTTATGGGAATTAGAAATTTAAAATTTTGATCAAATGTTAAAGATATCGATATCCAATATAAGTTTGATAAAAAGTAACCAAATCCAAATAGCCATCCATAAAAAAAGAAATATTTTTTACTTTGAATAATCTTAGATTTTTTAAACAAGAATATAAAAAATGCACTAAACGTAAAAAAATTTATTATTAAGTAATTATAGGGAGGCAAACTTAAAGATGAGCCCGCACCTAAGGTGATTAAAAAAACTATTTCAATGTAATTTTTTTTTATCAATCTAATTAATCTTTGAAATTACTGATTTATATATCTTTTCTTCCTCATCAAGCATTATTCTATAATCTTTATCTTTAACATGATCAAAACCTAATAGGTGAAGATATCCATGTATAAAAGTTTTAATTACTTTTTCCTTAAAACTTTTAATGTTTTGTGATCTGGGTTTGTTGATAAAATCATAACTAATTATAATATCTCCAATATAAGTTTTTTTAGATATCAATATTTTTTTAACAAAAGGGAATGATAGAATATCTGTAGATTTATTTTTATTTCTAAAATTTTTATTTAATTTTTTGATACACCTATTATTTGAAAGGAGTAAAGTAAGAGTTATTTTCTTATGAGGAAATCGGTATTTTCTTGGGAAAAAATTGCAAATTTTTTTAAAAAAAATTTCTTTATTTTTAATTTTTTTTGACCAAGCTTTCTCTTCTGAGAAAACCTCAATACTAATCATTTTTTGAGTAGGCTTTAACTATTTTAGAGACAAGAGGATGTCTAACCACATCTGAATGATCAAAATCAACTACTGATATTTCATTCAAATGACCTAATAATTCTTTTGACCTAACTAACCCCGACATATTTTTATTGGGCAAATCAATTTGCGTTGGGTCTCCATTGACAACTATTTTTGAGTTTTCTCCTATTCTGGTTAAAAACATTTTAATTTGGGTATCAGTTGCATTCTGAGACTCATCCAAGATTGCAAATGAATTTTTTAAAGTTCTTCCTCTCATAAAAGCAAGTGGTGCTATCTCGATGTCACCTATTTCAATCATTCTTTGAATTTTTTCAAAATCAAAAAGATCATATAAAGAATCGTATAAAGGTCTTAGATAAGGATCAACTTTTTCTTTCATGTCTCCAGGCAAAAATCCTAATCTTTCTCCTGCCTCTACTGCTGGTCTAGATAAAATTATTCTTTCAATTTTTTTTTCTAACAACATCGTAAGACCTACAGCCACCGCTAAAAATGTTTTACCTGTGCCAGCCGGACCTGCAGAAATTATGATATCACTTTGTCTTAGAGCTCTTACATAATCTTTTTGTTTTTCTGATCTTGGAATAATTGATTTTTTTGGAGTCTTAATTATATCAGTGACGTTATTATTCTTAACTTTTTCTTTAATCATAAAGTTATCTACTGACGAAAGTATATCCTTGTTTTCAATATTTCCGTTGTTAATAAATTGATTGGTTAAAAACTTTAAAGCATTTTTAACAATTTCATTTTTTTCAGGATTGGACTTAATCAAAATAGAGTTGCCTCTGGAATATAAGCTTGTTTGTGTAATTTTTTCTAATTCTTTTAAATTTTTATTAAACTCACCTACCACACCAATTAAGAGTTCATTGTCGTGAAAAATAACACTTAGAGAATTATTATCAGAATAAACAAACTTTAATAAAGTATCGCTATTTTTTTTTGATAAACCACTCAATTTCTATGCTACCTTTTGATTAGATTTAAAATCTCTTTCACCAAATAAGGTACTTCTATTACTTTTAATAATTTTTACTGGCACAATTTTTCCAACATCATCTTTTTTACCATTAAAAACAACTGATGTCATATATTCTGATCGACCAAAAACTTGTGTTGCATCATCTGTTAAATTCTCAACTAAAACGTTAATTGTTTTATCTTCTAATGATTTATTCATGTGCATCTGATTATCATATAGCTGGCTTTGAATTTTTTCTAATCTTTTCATAGAAATTTTTTTATCAATCAACTTTAAATCTGCTGCAACTGTGCCTGGTCTTGGACTAAAAATAAAAGAATAAGAATTTATAAACTTAATCTTTTGAATTAGCTCAAAAGTATCATTAAAATCATCTTCATCTTCACCTGGATAACCTATTATAAAATCACTAGAAAATTGTATATTAGAATTAATTTTTTTTAACTGGTCATATATTTTATAATATTCATTAATAGTGTGTTTTCTATTCATAAGATCTAGAACTTTATTAGAACCACTTTGGACTGGTAAATGGACCAGTGGCATAAGTTTTTTTGAGTATTTATAAACTTCAATTAAATCATCTGACATGTCTTTTGGATGAGATGTTGTATATCTAATCCTTTTAATGTCAGAACATTTTTCAATCTCTAATATTAAATTTGATAATTTGTATTTATCATTGCTATAAGCATTTACATTTTGTCCAAGCAAAATTATCTCTTGAGTGCCTGAGTCTGCCAAATATTTGACCTCATCCATGATTTGTTTAAATGGTCTGGAATATTCTGGGCCTCTTGTGTATGGCACTACACAAAAATGGCAAAACTTATCACAACCTTCTTGGATTGTTAAAAATGAAGAAATTTTTCCAGAATTATTTTTAATCTTATTAAAATATTCAAATTTTGAAATTGCATCAAACTCTGTTTCTTCAGTTTGAATTTTTTTTTCTATATAATTTAAAATTGTATCATTAATTTTATGATATGCTTGCGGTCCAATAACAAGATCAATATAAGGCTCTCTTTTTATCATTTCCTGATTTTCTGCCTGTGCAACACATCCAGCTATGATTACTAATGGTTTTTTTTTTGATCTAAAAATTTTTTTAACTCTTCCTATTTCATGGTAAACTTTTTCTTTTGCTTTATCTCGTATATGACATGTATTTAATAAATAACAATTTGCATCTTCATAATTCTCTGTTTTTTCATAACCAATTTTTTTTATTGAATCATATATTCTGTTCGAGTCATACTCATTCATTTGGCAACCAAATGTTTTAATAAAAATTTTTTGTTTCATTGATTAGGATTTTTTCTTTATCCCATATAATTCTAGTTTGTGGTCTACTAGTTTATAACCATATTTTTCTGCCACTTTTTTTTGAAGTTTTTCAATTTCCTCATCCACAAATTCAATAATTTCTCCTGACTTAACATCTATTAGATGATCGTGGTGTCCTTCATTTAATTCTTCATATCTTGCTTTTCCACCTTTAAATTCATGCTTCGCTAATATTCCCGACTCTTCAAATAATTTTACAGTTCTATAAACAGTTGCAATACTTATCTTTGGATCAATTTTAGAAACTCTATTATATAATTCATCTACATCAGGATGATCAGATGATTGAGACATTACCTGTGCAATTACTTTACGTTGATCAGTTAATTTTACACCCTTAGACAAACATTTTTCTTCAATAGTTTCTGACATATTTAATTTTAACTTATATAAACAGGATTAATCAAATTTTTTTTAATATTATATTTTTTACATAAATCAGGGATATTTTCATATCTTACATCTATTTCACCTTCAAAATCATCTAAGCTATAACAATAATAATCAATTTTTTTTGCAACATTAAATGCTTTTACTGTTGATAGAGAATTTCTTATCCCTGCAAAGCTTCCTGGTCCCCTGTTGACGTAAATTGTACTAATATCAGATATTTTTAAGTTATATGAAATAAGAAAATCATTAATTATTTTAGTTAATTTTTCATAATTAATTTTAGTATTCTCATAAGTAATATTGTAAATATTAGAAGAAGTAATGATCATTAAAAAAATTTTTTCACCAACTGCATCTATAATTAATTTATTCATTTTTATTTTATTCTTTAATTTAAATTCTAATTCAGATGAAAATAATATCAAACACTATTCAAATGATGAGGGTATTCTGTCAATAATGTATCATCGTTTTAATGAATCTAAGTATCCATCAACAAATATACAAATGGAAGTTTTTAAAAATCAAATTAAAATTATAAAAGAGACAAATTATATTTTCTCAGATCCTGCTAAATTCATAGAAAATTTTACAATACCAAAAAAAAATAAAGAAATTTTAATAACTGTAGATGATGGATTTGAGTCTTTTTATATTGAAGCATGGCCTTATTTGAAAAAAAATAGAATTCCATTTATATTATTTGTGTCAACAGAGCCTGTTGGGAAAAAAGGCTATATGACTTGGAAACAAATTAGAGAAATAGAGTCAGAAAAATTTGCATTTATTGGTCATCATTCCCATACACATGATTATCTCATTGATGATACCAATGATATATTTATTAAAGACATTGAAAAAGCTAATGAGATATTTTTGAAAGAATTAGGTTACATTCCAAACTTGTTTTCATACCCTTTTGGTGAATATTCAAAATTTATGAGAGATTATATTGCCCAAAATTTTGATTATGCTTTTGGACAACACTCTGGGGTCATTGATGTGAATAAAGATAAGTTTGAACTTCCTAGATTTCCAATGAATGAACATTATGGTGAAATAGATAGATTTAAGTCAATTATAAATACTTTCCCACTAGAATATGATCAAGTATTTCCTAAAGAAAAAAAACTAACCCAGGAAAATAATCCTCCAAAGTTTGAAGTCAAATTTTTCAAAGATCAAAAAAATTTGGCAAATATTAATTGTTATTCTAATGAGTTAGATGAATGGAAAAAATCAGATACTAATTTTGATGATTATATACTAACTATTAAGTTTAGAGGTCCTTTTTATCCAAGAAGAGGTAGGATTAACTGCTCATTAAATGATAATGGCAAATGGCGTTGGTTTGGAGTCCAATTTCCTATTAAAGATAATTAAATTAAACTTTCTAGATCTACACTTGAAGGTAATAATTTAGCATCATCAAAATCTTTTAATTTATTTTGCATAATTATTTTTTGTAAAACCTCAACATATTGATTTCCTGTTTCAGCATATTTATTTAAATATTTAGAAAGTTCCATACTATCTAATGGTTTATTAAGGTCTCTAAACTCAGCTCTAGCTTTTCTAAAACCTTTATATGAAGAATGTGTGTTTAAATTTCTTTGATATGCTCTAACGGATGCCTGAAGAACATTAAACTTCATAACTTTATGACCTTCTCCTTTTTCTGCATCCTTGGGCTTTAAACCCTCTCCAGACCACGTCCACTGTCCAAATAGAGCATTACCTTCTTGAGCAAATCTTGAGGTTCCCCAACCAGTTTCTTTGGCTGCTTGTGCAATTGCTAGAGACGTTGGAATTTCATCCATTCTAATTTTTAAAACTGACAGATCTCTTGAATTTACCCCATACTGTTTATATTTATTTTCAAGCCACTTTTTTTCTGAAATGGTGTTATTACTTTTATTGATTATGTCAAAAAGAGTTTTGCGATCTATTCTAATATTGTTATTTTCTTGAATTATTAAAGGCAGAACAATTTGAATAAAAAATTCTTTTCTTTTTTTTACGTTTTCAATCATTTTAATTTCTTGAGGCAATAAAGTTAGTGCAACAGGTTTAACCAATTTTTTTTTTCTAACATCTTTTAAATTATAGCCAGTATCTTCAAATAATTGTTTTATAGTTGAAGCACTCAATCTTACCGTGTCTGTCTCAAGATCGTTTAGACTAAAAATATCAAATAACACATCGTTTTCATTTATATTATCATCTTGATTTTTAGAGCCATTGTTAAGTGTATAAGCTAATATTTTTTTTGAGTTATTAGTGAATTCTTTACTGTTAAAGTTTTTTTCTGAAAACATTAATAAAATTGGTGTGATATAAAAAAATGAAATCATTAAAAAACTACTCAGAACAATTCTTAATAAATTGTTAAGACTATTTTCTTTAAAAAAATTTAATTTTTTAATTTTTTTTAAGTTCATTTGTTTTTTCTATATAGCCACTACTTCTTTAACTTCAGGCAAATAATGACATAAAAGATTTTGAACACCTTGCTTTAAAGTCATTGTAGAACTTGGACAACCTGAACAACTTCCTTGTAATTGAACTTTTACTATACCGTCTTTAAATTCTTTAAATTTTATATCACCACCATCTTTAGCTACTGCTGGTCTAATTTTTTGATCTAAAATTTTTACTATCTTTTTTTCAATTTCATCTAGATTTGAATGTTCCTCTTCTAAACTTTCATCAATCACAAACTGTTTTCCGCTAGAATAAAAATCATTAATTAGTGAAATTACAATATGTTTTATATCTTCCCAATCAATTGTATCATTTTTGTTTACAGAGATAAAATCTTCTCCCAAAAAAATGCTTTCCACACCATTTATTGAAAGTATATTTCTTACTAGGTCATTTTTAATGCCATCTTTTTTTAAAATTTCATATGGTCCACTGTTAGACACTTTTTTTTCTGGTAGAAATTTTAGTGAATTAGGATTTGGTGTTATTTGAGTTTGAATGAACATAATTTATATATAGTTAATATTAATAAAATTAAAACTCGATAATATATTCTTTCTAAAAACCTACAATTTCTTTAATATTTTGTATCTTTTTTGATGCAATAGAATTAGCTTTTTCAGCTCCCACTTGAAGAATATTGTTCAAATATGTCTGATCATTTAATAATTTTTTAATTTCTAGCGATATTGGTTCTATTTTATCCACCAAAACTTCGGATAACTTTTCTTTGAATTCTGAAAAGTTTTTGCCAATAAAACTTTCAACGGATTTTTCTATATTCGAGTTAGTTAAGCTCGCGTAAATTCCTATAAGGTTTTTTGCTTCTAGTCTTTCCTCTAATTCTAATACAGTTTTTGGCATTGGCATTGGATCTGTTTTTGCTTTTTTAATTTTGTTAATTATCTGATCTTTATCATCTGTTAAATTAATCCTACTTAAGTCTGAAATTTCTGATTTACTCATTTTCTTTGATCCATCTTTAAGACTCATTATCCTTGAAAAATGTTTTTGTATCAAAGGCTCTGGAACTTGTAAAAAATTTTCTTTTTCAAAATCATTATTAAATTTTTGAGCTATATCTCGACATAATTCTAAATGTTGTTTTTGATCATCTCCAACAGGAACGTGGGTTGCATCATAAAGTAAAATATCTGCTGCCATAAGAACTGGATAAGAATACAAACCAACACTTGCTTTTTCTCTATCTTTTCCAGCTTTTTCTTTAAATTGAGTCATTCTATTTAACCAACCCATTCGAGCAATACAGCTTAAGATCCAAGCTCCCTCAGCATGAGCTGGTACTTTTGATTGATTAAAAATTATACTTTTTATAGGATCTATGCCACTAGCAATAAAAGTTGCTACGGTTTCTAAAATATTATTTCTTAATTCTTTAGGATTTTGCTTAACAGTGATTGCATGTAAATCTACAACACAAAAAATACACTCATTTTTTACTTCATTATTTAAATCTACAAAATTCTTAATTGCTCCTAAATAATTTCCTAAATGTAAATTTCCTGTAGGTTGAACACCTGAAAAAATTTTTTTACTCATGATTTTAGTACTTTAGTTTAAAATCACTAGTTTTAAAAGCTTTGATCGAATATGAAATTAGTAGATAGAACAATAAGCCCAATATAACACTTAAAATTAAATAAAATGATTTTAGACTTTGATTAAAAGATAATTGATTTTGAAAATATACTATTAGGTAATTAAAAAATATCCCCATAAGTAATGAGGCAAAAATTATTTTAACAAATCTTAAAATGAATATTTCATTGAATTGAAATAAACTATTTTTTTTCAAAAAAATAAATAACAATATTCCATTAAACCATGAAGAAATAGATGTTGCTATAGGTATAATAATAAAGCCAATTTCTTTAAAATAATAAACACTTATAATTATATTTAATATAACTGATAACAAGGAAATATAGAAAGGTGTTCTTGTATCATGATTTGCAAAAAAAAAACTAGAAAAAACTTTTATCAATGAAAATGCTGGTAAACCCAGCGCAAAAAAATATAGAGCTTTAGCAGAATTTTGAACAGCAGTTTCATTAAATGAACCATATCCAAATAAAGCAGAAATTATGTATTCAGAACCTATTAATAAAGCAACAGATGCTGGTAAACTAAGAAATAAACACAATTCTAAAGCTTTATTTTGTATTAATAAAATTTTGTTTTTTTTTTTAGATTGAATATGTTTTGATAATTGTGGCAATACCACTACCCCAATAGCTATACCTGCTATTGCTAAATTTATTTGGTAGATTCTATCAGCATAATACAAGTATGAGACAGCACTTGCCTGGAATGAAGCAATTATAGTTCCTACTAAAATATTGATTTGAGTCACTCCTGACGAAAAAATACTAGGTAAAAGTTTTTTAAAAAAAAATTTTACTTTCTTGGTAACCTGAATATTGAAGTTAAATTTTAAAGAAAAAAACTTTCTCACATATTTGTATAACAAGAACAATTGCAGAATGCCCGCTAATGAAACTCCATACGATAGATAATAAACAAGCTCATCACCTAAAACTTTAGAAAAAAGTAAAATTATAATTAAAACAATATTTAAAATTATAGGAGCAGCTGAAGCTACTGCGAATTTATTATGCGAATTTAATATTGCCGCAAAAAAGGAAGCGATACTTATAAATAATAAAAAAGGAAATGTTATTCTTGTTAAATATATAGCTACATTCATTTTATCTTTATCCTCTACAAAGCCAGGTGCAATTATCGACACAAATGTAGGCATAAAAATTTGAACTATAAGAATTAAAAAAAATAATCCTAAAAATAAAAGATTAAATATATCGTTAGCAAATTTATTTGAATTTTTTTTTCCTTTTATAATCTCTGATGTATAGCTTGGCACAAAGGCTGCATTGAATGTGCCTTCTGAAAACAATCTTCTAAATGTGTTGGGTATTCTAAATGCTACAAAGAAAACGTCAGCTAAAGCTCCTGTACCAAGAAATATTGCTATAAGAAAGTCCCTTATGTAACCAAGTAATCTGCTGATTATTGTAAAAAAACCAAACGTGCCTGTTGACTTAACTAAGTTCATAAATCATATTAGTCTTAATTTTACCCTAATTGTACACTTATTATAACAATATATAGATCAAATATTATAGATAATAATTTTTAATAAAAAGATAAATAGAATTGAACTTAAAATAGTTAAACAAAAAATGAAAAAAACAAAGATTGATCATTACACTGACAAGGAAGCATTAGATTTTCATAAAAATAAAAAGCCTGGCAAGATTGAAATAAATTCCTCGAAGAGTATGACAACAAAGAGAGATCTTGCGTTAGCATATTCCCCAGGAGTGGCTGCTCCTGTTAGAATGATTAGTGAAAACCCTGAAGCTGCTTATGATTATACAAGCAAAGGAAACTTAGTCGCTGTAATTAGTAATGGTTCTGCAATTTTAGGGATGGGTAATTTAGGAGCTCTTGCATCAAAACCGGTGATGGAAGGTAAAGCAGTGTTATTTAAAAGATTTGCAGATATAGATTCTATCGACCTTGAAATTGACTCTACAGACGCTGAGGAAATTATTAATTCTATTAAAAACTTTGCACCTAGTTTTGGAGGAATAAACCTAGAAGATATTGCTGCTCCAGATTGTTTTATTATTGAACAAAAACTTAAAGAAATTTTAGATATTCCAGTTTTTCATGATGATCAGCATGGGACTGCAATTATAACAACTGCAGCTTTAATAAATGCTTTAGATATTAGTGGTAAATCAATTAAAGAAATAAAAGTTGTTGTAAATGGTGCTGGCGCATCCGCTCAAGCGTGCACTGAACTTTTTAAAAATTCAGGTGTTAAAAGTGAAAACATAATAATGTTAGATAGAAAGGGTGTAATATATAAAGGGAGACCAGGTGGAATTGATCAATGGAAATCTAGATATGCAAATGAAACGAAATTAAGAATACTTGAAGAGGCAATAAATGGTGCTGATGTTTTTCTTGGATTATCAGCAAAAGGAGCTCTAAAAAAAGAACACGTAAAAACAATGGCAAAAAATCCCATAATTTTTGCTTGTGCTAATCCAGACCCTGAAATAACACCTGAAGAAATTAATGATGTAAGAGATGATGCAATTATTGCAACCGGTAGATCAGATTATCCAAATCAAGTAAATAATTTAATAGGATTTCCTTATATATTTCGAGGAGCGTTAGATGTTAGGTCAAAAACGATTAATGAGGAAATGAAAGTTGCAGCTGCTCAAGCTATTGCAAAACTAGCAAGAGAAGATGTTCCTGATGAGGTTGTTGCAGCTATGGGAGGTGAAAGACCACACTATGGTAAAAATTATATAATACCATCTACATTTGATCCAAGATTAATAAGCATAATACCAGCAGCTGTTGCAAAAGCAGCAATGGATAGTGGCGTTGCAAGAAAAAGTATTGATGACTTTGATATCTATAGAGAACAATTGAAACAAAGACTTGATCCGACTGTAACCATAATGCAAGGAATAAATTCTTACATTAAAAAGAATAAAAAAAAGATTGTATTTGCAGATGGCGAAGATGAAAATACACTTAAGGCTGCAATAGCATTTAAAAATTCAAAATTAGGTGTTCCAATTCTTGTTGGGAAAGAAGATAAAATAAAAGAACAAATTAAAAAAATTGGTTACAATGATAATTTTGATATTGAAATTGTTAATTCTAAAGATGCTGAAAAAAGAAATAAATATGTAAAATATTTGTTTCAAAAATTACAGAGAGAACACGGTCTTTTGGAAAGAGATTGTGATAGACTGGTGAGAAATGATAGAGTTATATGGGCAACTAGCATGGTTGCCTGTGGAGATGCTGACGGTGCAGTAACTGGGAATACAAGAAGATTTGGGGCATCACTTGATAAAATAAAACAAGTGGTTTCTGTAAGAACTGGAGAAATTATGTTTGGTCTCAACATGGTAGTTCATAAAGGAAAAACTATTTTTGTAGGTGACACAAGTGTTCATGAATATCCAACATCAGAACAGATGGTTGATATTGCTATATCTGCTGCTAGGGTAGTAAGACTATTTGGTTTTGAGCCTAAGGTAGCTTTTGTTTCTCACTCTACATTTGGTCAGCCACTTACAAGCCGTACAAAACATATAAGAAGAGCAGTTGAAATATTAAAAGAAAAAAAGGTAGATTTTGAATTTGATGGAGACATGCAGCCAGATGTGGCGTTAGATTCTGAATATGAAGAACTCTACCCTTTTTCAAAAATAGTTGGTAAAGCGAATATTTTAATTATGCCAGGTCAACATAGTGCAGCAATATCTTATAAAATGATGAAAACATTTGGGGACACTAAAGTCATTGGGCCATTATTAATTGGACTTGGGCTACCAATTGAAATTGCACCTTTAAGATCCTCTACATCTGAACTGATTAATTTAGCATCTATTGCTGCTTATTCTGCAGACGTAATAGATTACAAAAAATAATTAATCTTTTTGAATTCTCAAATCTTCAACAAGTAAAATACTAGCCACAACATCTTTTACATCCAATATCTCTTTTGCTTCACTTATCACTAAATCTTTTTCATCAGACGTTAAAGCAATTCCATAAATATAAATTTTTTTCTTATAAGTGTCGATTTGATAATTGGTTGCCTTTATATTTTTATTTAAAATTAATGCCGTTCTTAATTGTGATGAAATTAAAACATCTTTGGCTGATCTCTTGAAACTAAATTCTTCTTTAATTTTGATATCATTTCGGACAGATCTAGCACCTTTCGTTTCCCACGCTAGTTTTGTTAATATCAATTTTTCCTCTGGACTATCAACTCTTCCTGTTAAAAAAATTTTACCATCAAGTACTTTAGATTTTACTGAAAGAAGATATTTTTTATCCTTAACCAATATTCGAGTTGCTAAATTCTTTTGCATTAGAGAATCATCCATTTGAGTTCCAACTGTTCTAGGGTCCAATGCAACTGATACACCTGTGCCAAAAATACCTGTAGATGAAACACCTACACAACTTGATAAAAGTATTAAAAATAAAATTGTTTTAAAAAATTTATTTTTCATTTTTTAACTTTAAACAATAGTTATAAATCTCTTTTTTTGAAATATCTCTATTTTGATTAATAAAGTTAGTTATTTCTTTTACACTAAATATATTAATCATTTTATTTATAATACTCTTATCTGATTCACTCAGTTCTTGTGAACTATTTTTATCAATTTTTTTTTCAGAAATAACTACTGTCAACTCTCCTTTGGGTTCTTTAATAAAAGGCTTTAAATCATCAATATCTTTTCTAACAAATTCTTCATAGAGTTTTGAAATTTCTCTACAAAACACTATTTTTCTCCCCACAAAATTATTTTTTAAATTAGGTATTATTTTATTAATTTTTTTAGGCGAAATAAAAAATACGAGGGAGTTATTAAATTGTGACAATTTTTTTAATTCATTTAATAAATTTTGTTTTTTGTCTGGTAAAAATCCATAAAAGAAAAATTTTTCTGAAAATCCACTAATTGATACTGCTGTAGAAACTGCAGAAGGCCCTGGAATAGGAATAATTTTAATATTTTTTTTTATACACTCATTAACTAAAATTGCACCCGGATCAGAAATACTTGGTGTTCCAGCATCAGAAATTAATGAAACAATCTCACCAGATTTTAAAAGTTCAATTATTTTAGATAAATTTTTGGTTTCATTAAATTTATGATTTGAAATCAGTTTTGATTTTATATCGTATTTATCCAATAAATTTTTTGAAACTCTAGTGTCCTCACAAAGAATATAAGAGGATTTTTTTAAAACTTCTATTGCTCTAAAAGTAATATCTTTTAAATTACCTATTGGTGTTGATACCAGATAAAGACCATTTTCATTATCTTTTGATATAGATTTTGATTTAATGATCATATTTAAGCTTAAAAGATATTATACTAACATTAAAATGAAGAAATTTATTAAAATTATTTATTTAGTCACCATAACATTTCTTTTGTTATTTTTAAATTTAGCAAAAGCTTCAGAAAAATTAAAAATTGGTATTTTAGCACCAATGACAGGACCTAACAAAAATTTAGGTCAATCAATTATAAAATCTATAAGATTAGCCGTAAAAGATATTAATAGTAATTTAATTGAAGTTATTCCAAAAGATACTTTTTCATCACCAGAAAAAACTCTTCAATCTGCAAATGAATTAAAGAAAATGGGGGTAAGAATAGTTATAGGTCCCATCTTCTATGAAAATTTAATATATTTAGATGAAATAGATGATCTTACTTTTTTGTCTTTAACAAACAAAACTTTAGATCTACCTAAAAATGTCATTTCTGCCGGTGTTAATTCTACCTCACAGTTAAAAACAATAAATAAATTTTTAAAAGAAACAAATATAAATAGAACTATTTTTCTTACACCAATACAAGATTATGAATTTGAAATTAAAAAAGGAATTCAAAACTCAAAAATAAAAATATTTAAAAATTATGACTATAGCATCGAACCAACAAAGCTAACTGAACAAATTGAAGAAATCACAAATTATAGAATTAGAAAACAAAATTTGGAAGATGAAATTACTAAAGTAAAAAATTCAGATGACTCAAATAAAGAAAATAAAATAAAAAAACTTAAACAAAGATATACGTTGGGTGGCTTAAATTTTGATGCAGTAATTATTGCAGACTTTGATAAAAGCTTAAAGAGTGTAACTACATCACTCTTGTATACAGATGTGTCTCCAAAAAAAAAATATTTTATAACATTAAATCAATGGTTTGATCAAAGTTTATTAAATGAAATAAATATTCAACCCATATATTACCCTTCAATAAATAAAGATAATTTCGAAAATTATAAAGAAAAATTTTTTAGAGAATTTAATGAGTATCCCTCTCATTTATCTTTGCTAAGCTATGACTTAGTTGGATTAATATACTATCTTTCTTCAAAAAATGATTTTTTAACCACTAGCAAACTTTTCAAGGTCAAAAATTCATTTAAAGGTATGATGGGTATTTTTGACATCAAAAATAATAAGATTAACCACAGATTAAATTTTTATAAAGTTGAAGATAAAAAACTTATAAAAATTTTTTAATTTTTTTGAATGCAACACAACGGTGATCTATTTTATATTTTTGTAGAGAACTCATTTCACCAAAAGTTTTTCTTTTATTTTTAGGTATAAAGATTGGATCATAACCAAAACCATTTTCTCCTTTTGGTTTTACTGAAATATATCCTTCAACCTTGCCTAAAACGGATGCTATTTTTTTATCTAAATAACAAATTGATAACGCACAAATAAATCTAGCTTTGATTTTTTTGTGTTTCCAATTTTTATCTTTTTTTGATAATTCTCTATACACTTTATTTATTGCTTTTTTAAAATCACACCTTTTTCCACCCCATCTTGCTGAATAAATTCCCGGGCTTTTATCTAAAATATCTATTTCAAGTCCTGAATCATCTGCAAGACATATTAGTTTTGTTTTTTTTGAAAAATATTTGGATTTTATGATTGAGTTTTCTTCGAATGTCTGTCCATCTTCTCTTGGACTTTTAAGTTTAAATTCCGATGTTGAATACGTTTTTATGTATTTTGGCAATAAGTCTCTGATTTCCTTGTATTTTCCCTTATTATTAGTTCCTATAAGTAATTTTGAAATTTTTTTCATTAATACCTAGCAATTTTAAGATTTCTTACCATATATGCTGTCATGGAAAAAGAAGAAAACCTAAATCAAGAAAATACTGCGACTGAAACGTCAAATGAAGAGGTTGTGGTTGAAAAACAATCTGACGATAAAAAAAAAGAAAATAAAAATGTAGAAGAAAAAATAGAATTGTCTCCTGAAGATAAAATTGAAGAATTAGAAGATAAGCTTGCAAGAACTTTTGCTGAAATGGAAAACCAAAGAAGAAGATTTGAAAAAGAAAAAGATGACGCTTTTGACTATGGAGGTTTTACATTTGCAAAAGAGGCGTTAAATTTAATTGACAATCTTGCAAGATCAAAATTAATTTTAGAAAGTGATGAAAGTCTTAAAGATACTGAAGCATTAAAAAAAATATTAGAGCATTTTGATATAATTAATAAAGATTTAATCTCTATTTTTACTAAAAATAATATTAAACCAATTGATTGTCTTAATAAAAAATTGGATCCAAATTTGCATCAAGCAATGATGGAAATAGAGGATGATCAAAAAGAACCTGGAACAATCGTTCAAGAAGTTCAAAAAGGATTTATGATAAAAGAAAGATTACTTAGACCCTCTTTAGTGGGGGTATCTAAAAAGACGGTAAATAAAGATGATAAAACTGAGGAAAATAAGGAGAATTTAGACAAATAATTCACTTAGTTGAACTTGTAGAATTAATATTAACACATATATGAACAGGAGAATTTAAATTATGAGTAAAATTATTGGAATAGATCTTGGTACAACAAACTCGTGTGTATCAATTATGGAAGGAAGCCAACCAAAAGTATTAGAAAATGCTGAGGGAGCAAGAACAACGCCATCAGTAGTAGCTTTTACAGATGATGGTGAAAAACTAGTTGGTCAACCAGCTAAACGACAGGCTGTAACAAATCCTGAAAATACAATATTTGCTGTAAAAAGATTAATAGGAAGAAATTTTGAAGATCCTACTGTAAAAAAAGATATAGCTGCAGCTCCTTTTAAAATAGTTAATTCTGAAAAAGGCGATGCATGGATTGAAGCAAAAGGAGAAAAATATTCACCCTCTCAAATATCTGCTTTTATTCTTCAAAAAATGAAAGAAACTGCTGAAAAATATTTAGGTCAAGAAGTAACTAAAGCAGTGATAACAGTTCCTGCATATTTTAATGATGCTCAAAGACAGGCAACTAAAGATGCTGGTAAAATTGCAGGTCTAGAAGTTTTAAGAATTATTAATGAGCCAACTGCAGCTTCTTTAGCATATGGTTTAGATAAAAAACAAAATAAAAAAATTGCAGTATACGATTTAGGAGGAGGAACATTTGATGTTTCTATTCTTGAATTAGGTGACGGTGTATTTGAAGTTAAATCGACTAATGGAGATACCTTTTTAGGTGGTGAAGACTTTGATAATACAATCGTTGATTACTTAATTGCAGAATTTAAAAAAGATAATGGTATTGATTTAACATCAGACAAACTTGCTCTTCAAAGATTGAAAGAAGCAGCAGAAAAAGCTAAAATTGAACTATCTTCAGCAGAACAAACAGATATTAATTTGCCCTTTATCACTGCTGATAAAACTGGACCAAAACATATTAATTTAAAAATGACTAGAGCAAAACTTGAAGCTCTTGTTGAGGATTTAATAGCTAGAACATTACCACCTTGTAAGACAGCATTAGGTGATGCCGGTATATCAGCAAGTGACATTGATGAAATTGTTATGGTTGGTGGAATGACTAGAATGCCTAAAGTTTTAGCTGAAGTTAAAAACTTTTTTGGAAAAGATCCTAATAAAAGTGTTAATCCAGATGAAGTTGTTGCTATGGGTGCGGCAATTCAGGCTGGCGTACTTCAAGGCGATGTAAAAGATGTGCTTCTTTTAGATGTAACGCCTTTATCCCTAGGTATTGAAACCCTAGGTGGTGTATCAACTAAACTAATTGAAAAAAACACAACAATACCAACTAAAAAAAGTCAGGTATTTTCTACAGCTGAGGATAACCAACCAGCAGTTTCTATTAGAGTGCTTCAAGGTGAAAGAGAAATGGCAACTGATAACAAAATGTTAGGTAATTTTGAGTTAGTTGGTATAGCTCCTGCACCGAGAGGAGTTCCGCAAATCGAAGTTACTTTTGATATTGATGCTAATGGTATAGTTAGTGTTTCAGCAAAAGATAAAGGAACTGGTAAAGAACAAAAAATTCAAATCCAAGCTTCTGGCGGATTAAGTGAAGAAGAAATTGAAAAAATGGTTAAAGATGCTGAAGCTAATAAAGATGAAGATAAAAAGAAAAGAGAGTCTGTTGATACAAGAAATCAAGCCGATACTTTAATTCATTCAACAGAAAAGAATCTTAAAGAACATGGATCTAAAATTACTGATGCTGAAAAGAAAGCAATTGAAGATGCATCATCAAGTTTAAAAGAAGCCCTTAAAGGAACTGATAATGAAGATATTAAGAAGAAAACAGAAACTTTGGTTCAAGCATCGATGAAATTAGGTGAAGCTATTTATAAAGCTCAAGAGAAAAAACCAGACTCATCTGAAAATAGTAAAAATAATGATGAAGGAAAGAAAGACGATAACGTAGTTGATGCAGATTTTGAGGAAGTAAAAGAAGAAAATAAAGAAAAAGAAGAAGATAAAGAAAAAAGCGCTTAAGACTTTCAACAAACATTATCTCAAAGTAACTTATGGCTAAAAGAGACTTCTACGATGTTTTAGGTGTTGGAAAAAGTGCATCTCCCGGTGAACTAAAGTCAGCTTACAGAAAGCTTGCAGTTAAATATCATCCTGACAAAAATCCAGGCGATAAAGCAGCGGAAGATAAATTTAAAGAAGCTAGTGAAGCTTACGGAATTCTCTCGGATAAAGAAAAAAAGCAAAATTACGATAACTTTGGTCATGCGGCATTTGAAAATGGTGGTGGAAGACAAAGTGGTGGTTTTGGAGGTTTTGGTGGTGCAGATTTTTCGGATATTTTTGAAGATTTTTTTGGAGATTTTGGGGGTGGTGGAAGATCAAGAAATAGAAGCTCCAACAATAGAGGTTCAGATTTAAGATATGATTTATCAATCACACTTGAAGAGGCTTACCAAGGAAAAAAACAAGATATAAAATTCTCAACTACTGAAAAATGTAATACTTGCAAAGGAAATGGTTCAAAACCAGGTCATTCGCCTGATAGATGCACCTATTGTGGTGGAAATGGAAAAATAAGATCCAATCAAGGATTTTTTACTGTTCAACAAACCTGCCCTCAATGTAATGGCAATGGAGAAGAAATCACAAATCCATGTAATGACTGTAATGGTCAAGGTAAAAAACAAGCTTCTAAAAAAATATCAGTTACAATTCCTAAAGGTGTTGATGATGGAACTAGAATTAGATTAGCAGGCAAAGGAGAAGCTGGAAGCAGGGGTGGAGCAACAGGTGACTTATATCTGTTCATTAATGTTCATTCCCATGACTTATTTAAAAGATCAGACGAAAATTTATTTTTTGAATTT